>Ga0210396_10007542_pt1 | contig 10341 bp, 2 predicted proteins | sample IncBWH17OmetaG_FD_155466 | JGI IMG/M metagenome (GOLD analysis project Ga0210396, IMG submission 155466) | Forest soil microbial communities from Barre Woods Harvard Forest LTER site, Petersham, Massachusetts, United States - Inc-BW-H-17-O ... | reverse complement strand
AGGATCGCTGATTCTGCCCGCCCGCTCTGTAATTCGGCTGCTGTCGAAGGCACCTGTAACCCTATGTCTTCGAAGTAGCTGGCACCGATCCAGTTATCGCCGCGCCCAGTGCCGTTGGGTCGTTCCTTCCTGATGATCTCCGAGTTCAGCCGCTTTGACAGCGTCGGCGCCTGATGGCTACCGCTGTTTCCCAGATAGAGAATCCTGCCATCAAAGCTGACTTCGTTCTTTCCGGAGTTGTCGGGCGTCAGAACGCGGGCATAGACCTTGGCGCGCTGGAAGACGATCTCGCGGGTGGACGCCGCGAATATGAATGGCCCTGTCTTCAAAAGTGACAGTGCCTGCTCCAGCGGGATGTCGGGGCGGTTTCGCTGATTCCAGGAAACATCGATCGGGTCCAACTGCTCGGCGTTTCGGCGCAACGCCTGCTCCACCTGCGGTGGCAATTCCAGCACGTGCGAGCTTCGAGTAACTGGTTGCGATTGCGCGCGGGGTTGCGATGTCAGCACGGCACCGGAAATGGCCAGAGAGGAAACGACGAGCAGCGCCAGGGCAAGCTTGATATTGGCGAAGGTCATCGCGTTGGAGACTGCCTTGGCGGCGCAGACAGCTTTGGCGGAAATGGCGGCGGCGCCGGCGAGCTTTCCCGCCGCCGCCAGCATTCCCAGCTTGATTGTCGAGCCCGCCAGCGCCGCCGGTACGGCAACCGGCGCCAACGCTGTGGCCAGTGAGTCTGCCGAAGCCAGCGAGGTGAGGTTGACCAACCGTTTCCGCAGGAGCTTGATGGCATGGCTCAAACGAGTGGCGACCGTGCCTTCCGGCCATTTCAGTTGCTCAGCCGCCTCTCGCTTGGTCATTCCTTGCAGGTAACAGGCAACAATGACACGGCGGTATTTTTCGGGAAGACGGTTGATCTCCTCGTCGAGACTAAGCCGCGTGTCGACGTCGCCGGTATCGCGGGTTGATCGGGGCCGAAGAATACGCATGAGTCGCATCTCCTGGAAGACCCGGCGCGAGTTGGCCCGCCGAGCGCCGACGGCGGTGCGGGTCGCCACGCCGAACAGCCAATGGGCCAGCAAGTGCGGTTGGCGAACCCTGCCGGCCTTCATCGCCAGGAGCAGAAAAGTCGCCTGGAAGGCGTCGTCGGCGTCGGCGCCGTTGCACAGGATCCGGCGGCAGATGCCCAGGACCATCGGCCCGTGACGATCCACCAGCGCCGCGAATGCCTGTTGATCGCGGGTGGAGGAGAAGAGTTTGAGCAGCTCCGCATCGTCCATGCCAGGTCGTTTCCGTCCGCATACTGCCACGAGCGGGCGATTTGGATTTGAGAAAATCAGATTATCGTGGAAATGAAGCAGGTGACACGGGTTTTCAACGTTTTCGACCCGTGCGGGCGTGGCCGGACTTTGTGGCCGAAGCGCTAATTGTGGTGCGGGCTTTCAGCCCTGCACCTGGCGATCCTACTGGGTTGAGCAGGTGGAGGCTGGAAAGCCTGCACAAAGCGCCGTGTCACGGTGCAGGCCACAGCCGGCGGGTGTGGCCGTCGGCGTAGAGCGCCGTTGCTTCGGCGTCGGCGTGGATTCGCAGCAGGGCGCCGCCGGTGGAGTCGACGCCGCGGCTCATGCCCGTGTCGATGAGGAAGACCTCGCCGTCGAATTTTTGGAAGAGCTCGTCGCGAGCGCGCTCGGCGCCGTCGGCGAAGTCGATTTTGCCTGGTTGGTGACCGAAGACCAGATGCCGCACGCCCAAGGCCTGGAGGTTTTTCTGAAGCGTTTGGGCCGAGGCGGCGGCGCCGTTCTCCTCCCACCAGGGCGTTGGGTGCATGCGCGCTTCCAGCAGCGAATCGGGGTCGGAAAGGATTGGCGCGCCGAAACCGTCGCGGTCGATGCCCTGCATCAAGTTCGAATCCAGTTGGTTGAGAGCGAGGCCGCGCGTATTGCCGGCGTGGCAGAAGAAAAAGTCGTTGACTTTGGCGGCGATCGGGAGGTCGCGAAGGAATTGGCCGACGCCGCGGCTGTCGCGGCCGGCGGCAGTGTCCGTCAGATCGATTCCTGCCGAACGCAGCTCCGAAGCCAGGGTTATGCCATCCACAAGACGGTTTCGCTTTTTGCTGAATTTGCCGGCGAGGAACTCGGCCTCATGGTTTCCCATGGTGACGATGACGCGGCCGCCGGCTTGCTGCGCCTGGGCCTGGAGCGAGCGAATGGCCGCGATCACGTCGAGCGAATGGTTGTACTTGTCGATCACGTCCCCCGTGCAAACGAGGACGGATTTGCCGCCGGCCCAGTGAATCGTCGTGGGAGATGGGACAGCCGAATCGACCAGTTTGCCCGCGGCCAGGAGCCTGGCCATGGTCTGGAAGTCGCCATGCACGTCGCCCATCGCATAGACATCCTCACTGGTCGAAAGCTGCACGATTGCGGGATGGACCCTCCAATCGCGGGCTTGCGGTGCGGCATCGGCTTCGACGTTCCCTTCGTCAAAGTAGAGCGTCGATCCGACCCGGCTGACCTTCAGGTATTGCCGCCAGGTATTTCGCGAGGCGTGCAGCGTCCGTGTTTCCGGTTGAGGCGGCGCCGGCGCGCTGGAACCGGCAAGCGCTTCGCTAAGCACGCGGCCGTCCATCGGCTTTTGCTGCGGGATCCCGAGGATCGACAGAATTGTGGGGGCGACGTCCACGTTGCCGCTGGGCACTTCATCGACGAAGCCGGGACGGAAGTCGGGCCCGGAGGCGATCAGTGTGTTGTGCATGTCGAAGCGGCTGAGGCTGGCGTGGTAGCCCTGGCCGGGGCCGTACTTCAATGCCGTGTTGTAGAGCATGCCAGGCAAGCCGGTGGCGCTGGTCTGATCGTCCCAGCGCATCGCGACGAGAATGTCGGGGGCATCTGGTGTGAAGACCTTGGCCTGATCGAGCGTGAAGGTGCCCTCGATGCCGCGTCGCGTGAAGATGACGCCGGCAAAGTCGGCGTGCTGAAGAAAATCGACGAGCTTGGAGACGAGGTCGCGGTCGTGGCCGATCACGTAGAGGCTGAACGATCCGCCGTTGGTGACGACCATGATCTGGCCCGGCTTGGGCGGAGCGGTGAATTCGGTAGCCACATCGAAGCCGGCATTCCTGAGGAGGGCGACGACGTCGATGGTCTTTTCGATGGTCGAGAACCCGTGATCGGAAACGACCATGACGTCGGTCGTATCCGCCGCGCCCGCGGCGGCGATCGCCTTCAACACCACGGCGATGTCGTCGTCGTCGCTTTTCAGCGCCGCCTTCGCCACCGCCGATCCCGGGCCCGTGCCGTGCTGGGCGAAGTCGGGTTCGCTGAACCAGAGGGTGGTGAACGCGGGGATTCTGCCCGCCCAGAGCCGGTCGATCAGGGTGCGTGTGGTCCAGGCGTCCTGCCGCTGGTTCGGCTCTCGGGTCGGGTCGGCGAGCCTCGGGAACACGTGGGGCTGTTGAAGGATGTGTCCCAATTCATCCGGGACCGCCAGGCCCGCAAAGAGAGTAAGCGAATCCTGGGCGGGGTCGGCGGCGACGCGCTCGGAGCGGTCAAGCAGGAGCGCGACACCCTTGGTGCCGGCGATGACGGTCCGTCCGCCGGCCGCGCGAACCGTCTCTGCCACGGCGGGCATACGGAGATAAAGTCCGCCGGTCAGACGATCGCCCTCCCTGACCATGTCGATTCGCTCGGTCCCGAACGGCTTGAGCGGATCGAGCGGGCGCCGGTATTCGTTGTTGGCCATCAGGCCGCTGTGGGTGGGATAGGCGCCGGTGGCCAGGGCGGTGCCGTTCACTTCTGTCGAGGAGAGATACACCGGATGGTGGTGAGCGAAAAAAGTTCCGTCATGCGCCAGTCGATCGAGGGTCGGCATGTCGGAGGGCGTGACGGAGTCCGGGCGCAGACCGTCGCAGACGATCAGAACGACATGCCGGTCATGTGAGACCGACGCGGCGGGTTGGCCCGATGCCGGTCGCGCGAAGGTCCAGAGAACGACAAGGAGCGGCAGGATCTTTGCGAGCATCGGTTTATCGCACACGCGGACGACCGGTCCGTCAACTTGATTCAGGCGGCCTTCATCGAACCTTCAACAAGATGGAGATTGCGCAATCTTCCCAAAACCCATAGCCGGTGCGGCCTTGGGCAAAACCGCATTGAATCGATAATTTGATTGCGGCCATGGCACACACGTATTACGCTCGATGGGAGTGAATCCGGGCAATCCCACGATTGCACATTGACCAGGGGAGACCAATGCGAAAGCAGACGAACTTCGGCAAGGCGCGCAAGCTGCGCGGTATTTTCATCGGCGAGCCTCTCGAAGCTCGATACCTGCTTACCACTTATCCGGTCACGACGACCGCGGATTCAGGTGCAGGCTCGCTCCGTCAGGCGATTCTCAACGCCAACACCCATACCGGGCTCGACACGATTTCATTCCAACTGACTGGAAGCGGTGTCCACACGATTTCGCCGGCTTCACCGCTGCCCGCGATTACCGATCCGGTGATCATCGACGGCAGCACGCAGACCGGATACACGAACGCGCCGCTCATTCAAATTGACGGCGCTTCGGCCGGCACCAGCGTCGACGGCCTGGACATCCTGGGCGGCGGCAGCACCATCAACGCCCTCATCATCAACAACTTCAACGGCGACGGCATCTCGATCTACAACGGCCTGGGCAACAACATCGTCGAGAATTGCTACCTCGGGACCGGCCCGGCGGGCGCGGCCGCGGCGCCCAATTTTTACGACGGAGTTGCCATCTCCGGCGGGTCCTCCAGCAACCAGATCCTCAACAATCTGATCTCCGGCAACGGCACAAACTCCTCCTCCGACTCGCCCGGCATCGACATCTTCGGGACCGGCACCGATTCCAACACGATCAGCGGAAACGAAATCGGTACCGACATCACCGGGACCAAAGCCCTGGGAAACTCCGGCGGCGTCATCATCTCCACCGGCGCCAGCTTCAACACCGTCTCCAACAACCTCATTTCCGCAAACGGACTGACCGATCAGTTTCCGGGGATTCAGATCTGGGGCAGCGGTGCGAACTCCAACGTCGTCATCGGGAACAAGATCGGCACCGATATCACAGGGAGCAAGGCGCTGGGCAATGGCGGCGTCGGCATTCTGATCAACGACGGCGCGCAATCCAACCGCGTCGGCACCAATGGGGACGGCGTCAACGACGCCGCCGAGCGAAACATCATCTCCGCCAATGGTGTCGGGATGCAGTATCCCGGTGTTCAGATCGCCGATCCCGGGACCAACAACAATATCGTCGCTGGCAATTACATCGGCACCGACCTGACCGGGACGCTGCCGCTGGGCAATGGGGGCGTCGGTGTATTGATCAACAACGGCGCACAATCCAATCGCGTCGGCGTCAGCAGCGCTGATACCGACCCCGCTGGCGAACGCAACATCATCTCCGCCAACGGCGCGGGCGTGAATTTCCCGGGCGTCGACCTTTCGGATTCCAACACGAACGACAACATCGTTGCGGGCAACTTCATCGGCACAGACGTGAACGGCACTCATCCCCTGGGCAACGGCGGCCAGGGGGTGCTCATTCAAAACGGCGCCCAGTCCAACCGGGTCGGGGTCAACGGCGCCGACGCCAACGCTGCCAGCGAAAAAAACGTCATTTCCGACAACGGCTTCCCCAACTTCTGGCCCGCCGTGGAAATCACCGACTCGGGAACCAATCAGAACGTCCTTGCCGGCAATTACATTGGCACTGACGTCACCGGGACCGTCGCGATGGGGAACGAGGGCGTCGGCGTCATGGTTCACCTGGGCGCCGCGGACAACCGGATCGGCACCAACGGGGACGGCGTGGGGGACGCTCTCGAGCGAAACGTCATCGCCAACAGCGGCTACCAGGGCATGTACATCGCCGACCCCGGCACCACCGGAAACATCGTCGCCGGCAACTACATCGGCGCCGGCGCCAACGGCGCGGCGATGGGCAACGACAACAACGGGATCTGGATCGACAACGGCGCCGCCGGCAACCGCGTCGGAACCAGTGGAACCGATGTCGATGCCGCCGGTGAAGGCAACCTCATTATCGCCAACGGGTACAGCGGCATTCTTCTCACCGATCCCACGTCCGGCACGAACCATACCAACGACAACGAGATCCGCGGCAACTCGATTCACAACAACGGCGCGGGCTACATGGGCATCAATCTGGGTGGCGATTTCAACCTGAACCACGGGACCGCGACGGAACTGGGGCCGAACAACTTTCAGAATTATCCGGTGTTGCTCTCCGGGGCCGCCGGCGCGCAGACCGTCGTCTCCGGGAATTTCACCGCGTCGACCGGAGCAACCTACACGCTGGATTTTTACGCCAACACGACCGCCGACAGCCCGTTCGACGGGACGGGGGACCAGTGGCTGGGCTCGATGACGGTCAACACCGGGGCCACCGGCACGGTCAGCTTCACCGCGACGGTCGGGACCGCTTCATCCGGCCAGTGGATCACCGCCACCGCGACCGACGGCAGTGGAAACACTTCGGAATTCTCCGTGCCCATCCAGTTGCCGGCGGTGCAGGCGCAGATCAACGCCGGCTCATGGACGCCCATCGGTCCGGCGCCGATCATGGAATCGCAGGGAAACGCGCCGACGGTTTCCGGCCGGGTTTCCGCCGCCGCCGTCGACCCGACCAATTCCAACGTCGTCTACATCGCCACCGACGGCGGGGGCGTCTGGAAGACCACCGACTGGCTCGACACCGTCCCGCAATGGACGCCGCTCACCGACAGCATGCCGAGCATCCAGTTCACGAACATTTCGTACACCGCGCTGGCCGTTTCCGTCAGTAATCCGCAGACCATTTACGCCGCCGTCTCCTGGCCCGGCGGCGGCATTCTCAAATCCACCAACGGCGGCGCCACCTGGACCGAGCTGGCCAACTCGATCTTCAATTTCGCGACATTCGGTTCCATCGTCGTCGATCCGACCAACGCCAACACGATCTACGCCTCGGTCTGGTACGGGCCGGCGGCGGGCGGGGGCGTCTACAAATCCACCGATGGCGGCAACACCTGGACCAATACCACCTCGTCCTTCCACAACGGATCCGCCGCCGACTTGGTGATGGACCCAAACAATTCTTCCATTCTCTACACGGGCCTCGTCGGTGATACGACGAATTCCGGCGCGAACAACGGTATCTACGAAACGGCAAACGGGGGCGCGACCTGGACGCTGCTGAGCAACGGAGTTCTTTCTGGCGCCGCGGTCGGTGTCAGCATCCGCCTGGCCATGTCCCCATCGAGTCCTTCGGTGCTCTATGCGACTGTCTTCGATCCGGCGCTGGGCAACGCGCCCGACGGCGAGCCGCACCGCTACAAAACCGTTAACGGCGGCGCAAGTTGGACCGCTCTGTCGTCGCTGCCCAGCGGCGATGAGTTCCGCTACTGGCACGCCTTGCTTTCCGTAGATCCGCATAACTCCAGCATCGTCTACGTGAACGGGGATCACACGCTCTTTCAGAGCACGGACGGCGGCACCACCTGGACGCAGATTTACGCCGAGGACCCGGTCAACGTGGAATTTGACGACAGTGGCGCTGTCATCATGACCGGCGACCGCGGCATCTACCGCTGGACCGGCGGCACCTCCGCCTTCCAGAACAAGCAGGGCAACCTTCAGGACGCCGAGTTCTATACGCTCACTCTCGACCCCACCAATCCGCAAACGGTTTACGGCATCGCCCAGGACCAGCTTGCCGGCCTCAAGACCACCGGCAGCCCGGTGTGGAATTACATGGGCGGGGCCGACGAAGTGGGGCGGGTCGTCGTCGATCCGACGAATCCATCGACGCTATACGAGTACGATCCGAACAACGGCGGCACCGCCGGCAACATCGAAGCGACGCCCGCCGGGGCCGCGCCGGCGCAGGCGGCCACCCTTTATTTCGTGTGGAAATCCACCGACGGCGGCAGGACCTGGTCTCCCGCCGGCACGGGAATCCCCACCAACAACGTCGGCTTCAACCTCGCCTACACCTCCCAGCGCGCCTTCGAGATGGACCCGACCAACGACAATCGCCTCCTGGTCGGCGTCGACAGCGTTTACCAGACGACCAACGGAGGGACCTCCTGGACCGCGATCAGCCCCGTCCTTTCGACCGGACAATTCATCAGCGACCTGGCGATCGCGCCGTCGGCGCCGAACACCGTCTATGCCGGCACCGGCGATGGCAAGCTTTTCGTCACCACCAACGACTCGACCTGGACCGAGCGCGATACCGGCCTGCCGATCAACCAATTTGCCCGGGTCATGGACATGCAGGTCGATCCGACCAACTCGCAGGAAGTTTTCGCCGCAGTCGGCGGATCCCAGACCGGCTTCTCCGACGGCAACCACGTCTACATGACGACCAACGGCGGGACGAGCTGGACCAACATCACCGGCAACCTGCCCAACGATGACGCCGCACAATGCATCGCGGTCGACTGGCGATTTGCCACGCCCCGGGTTTACGTGGGAACGCTTCGCGGCGTCTTCCTCTCCACCGATCCCCTGGGCGCCGATTGGAGTTCGTTCGGCGGCAACATGCCCAACACGATCGTCACCGATCTGGAACTCTCGACTACCTTCAATGTGCTCGCCGCCGCCACCTATGGTCGCGGCGCTTTTGAAATCCGCGTGCCCGGCGCCCTTTCCGACAGCATCACGGGCACGTCCAGCACCGATGTGATTACCCTGATTCAAGATTCCGACAAACAGCACATCGACTGGACCCTGGGAAACAATGTCGGACAGCTTCTCATCAACGACCCCAACGGGCTCTCCATTAACGGCAATGGAGGCAACGATGTGATCGACCTGGCCTACACCAACGGCGATCCGCTGCCCAGCGCGCTTCACCTGAACGGCACCTTCACCCTCAACGGCCTTGCGGACACCAATCCTTTGGCCGGCACGTCGCTGGACATCGGCCGCGGCACCGTCTTTATCAGCTACAGCGCCTCCGATCCCTTCGCCGCCATCAAGGGCTACATCAATGCGGGTTACAACAATGGGGCATGGAACGGCACTCCGACGGCCTCGGCGGGTGTGATTACCTCATCCGCGGCTGCCGCCAATCACACCGCCGGCAAGAACACCACGGCCATCGGCTACGCTGACTCCGCCGATGGCCAGGGCGTCAACACCAAACCCAACACCATCGAACTCACCTACACCCTCTACGGCGACGCCAATCTCGACCACCAAGTCAACAGCGCCGATCTCCAGATCCTGCTCGCATTCCTAAACCGCACGGGCGCCTGGGACCAAGGCGACTTCAACTACGATGGGCAGGTGAACAGTGCGGATCTTCAGGCCGAGTTGTTTACGCTCAACACGAGCCTGGGGAATCAGGCGACGCCAGCACTGGTAGCGGCGTCCGCGAATTTAGGCGCAACGCCGCAGAATCAGCAAACCCGCGCCTCGGCGGCGCTGACGCCGTCCGTCTCAACCAAACCCGCACCCCATCCCAAGCTCCTGCGCGCTCGGGGGGTTCGCTCCAAGCCGCATCGATGAAACTTTAAACTTTGTGGTTCCCGTCCTCGGTTGTGCCACACCGGAAATGCATCATCGATGCATCATTCATGCAGCGTTTTGCGCGTTTTGCATCATCACCGGCCGCACGAATAACTGCCTGAAATCGACGTAAATCTCTTCTCTTTATGGTCTTGAGGCAATAAATGAAACGCAACCCAATGGATATCGTGCATCGTCAATGCATCATCGCACATCCAGAAAAGTGGTCGCTATTGATATAGTATAAGTGTATTAATCGCAAATACTTACAAACATAGTGATTCATGTGAATGCATCATTTTGCATCGAAATGCATCACTTTTCCGCTTTTATGCCAAGGGATGCATCAGACGTGTTCCGCAATTCGCGGTATATTCATCGCAGGGCAGCATTCTTGAAAAGGGATGGCCTACTCCGACATCATTCGGTTCGCGGAAAAGGGAAGATGCGCCGTCTGCTTAATAGACTCTTCACACCTGCCGGGCTTGGAGCGCGCGCCCGGTATTTTGCGGAACCGCTGGAGGCGCGGTTTCTGTTGACTCGTCTGGCTGTGATTGGCGATTACTCGTCAAACACGCCGGGTCAGCCCATTGCCGATGTCGCCTCTCTGATCGCCGGTTGGTCGCCGGACGCGGTCGTCACCGACAGCGACAACAATTATCCCAACGGGGCGGCCAGCACGATCGACGCCAACGTAGGCCAGTGGTTCCACCAGTACATCTATCCGTACAAGGGCTCATTCGGCGCCGGGGCGGCGGACGACCAGAACCATTTCTGGCCCTCGCCGGGCGAC
>Ga0210396_10007540_pt1 | contig 10341 bp, 9 predicted proteins | sample IncBWH17OmetaG_FD_155466 | JGI IMG/M metagenome (GOLD analysis project Ga0210396, IMG submission 155466) | Forest soil microbial communities from Barre Woods Harvard Forest LTER site, Petersham, Massachusetts, United States - Inc-BW-H-17-O ... | reverse complement strand
TGCGTTTTTTCGACGGGACCGTTTGTCGAGCCGATCGAAGTGTGGGACGAGCCGCGGCTCTTGCAGTTTGGCGTGTCGGCGAATCCCGCGCCGCTGAACGAGCTAAGTCCGTACGGAAATATTCAGCCGCCGCATTTGCACTGTTATTTCGTTTCCGAAAAGGGACAATTTTTATTGACCGCGCTGCCCGGTGGACGAACGCGCCTGGAAGGCACGACCTGGTATCACGACACGATCTGGCCGGCGGCGTACTGGCGTTTGTGGTCGGACTACATCATTCACCGGATCCATCTGAGAGTGTTGGAGCACATCCGAGCAACGGCCGAAGGTGCAAGCGAATGACCAGGGGTTTCAACACAGAGGACACGGTGAACGGCGGCACCCCCTCCCCCCTACTTTTTCGTAAGTGTTGATTGTAAACAGCTTAGCATTCTTGTAAGTCCAGTAAAATCAACACTTGCGGGCGCTCGCGCAGGTGTTGATTCTAAAGAGGTTATAGGTCGTTCTTTGAAGCACTTTTGTAAGGGCTGATTCCAAAACGAGGTTACGTTTATTGGATCGTGGTGCGGTAAAGGGGGCCCCACCCCCCCCCATTACATGCATGAATGTCAAAACAAAGGGGATAGAAAATGGGCAATTTGTAAGCGATTGATTCTAAAGGGTGCGCTTATTTTTGTCCAAACTGAGAATGGGCCGAAAAGACAGACCGAAAAAGAAAAGCGGGAGCTCGGCTCCCGCGCTCCACATAAAGTATTCTCTAACTTGTATTGTACCAAAGGGATAACAAAAGTCAAGGAAAAGTTGGCTGAAAATTAGGGGCAAAAGAAAGACAGGTCAAAACCCGCAGCCTTTAAAATCCGAAGGCTGCGGCACCTGCAAAGTCGGCACCCGTTTACACTCGCGCCGATGCCTACTCCGTAGCGGAAAGCATCGCACGCGCTACGGATCCTGTAGAAGCCAGGGTCAGTGTGCAAGCTTCGCTCGAGGAGAGACATGCCAGTGTTGCAATGCGGGAACTTTTTGGATTGTTGTGTCGGGGAAGGATTGTGGCATAGGAGTGGAACTGATCGCGTCCGCGGTTTTCCCGAGACCGGAATCTGACCCAACAACCTCCATTTCAATTACCCTGGACTGGGGGCCAATGAGCAACTGGTATTGAGCGATGCCCTGAATCTGAGCTGCATTCTCAATCTTAACCACTCGTAGGGTCCGGAATCGATCGCTCGCCGCAGCGACCATGTTCTCTTTGAGGGGATCTCCGCCTTGCAGGAGCGCCAGCTGTTTGCCGGCATCCTGTTCATCGTTGGTCATGTCATGTTTCGCGGGAAGATTGTGCATCACCTCTGAGTAGACTTCGACGGCCTCTTCCCGTCGGCCTCGCGCGGCGTAGATATGGGCAAGATGAGTGCCGATGGTTGAGTCGTTCCGCATCTGCCATGCGGCGAATGCATACTTTTCGGCAGTGGGATAGTCTCCCTGCTGAAACATGACCCATCCAAACGTATCCCAATACATGCTGAGTCTCTGCGCGAAGGTGGACAGGCGAGAGGGTTGCGTCCGCAAGGTCACTTGATTGGCCTCAACTTCAACCTCGTTGATCGCTTGTGCCGCCCATTTTTTGGCGATATCCAATGAAGACTTATGTTCGGCCAGCGTGTACGCGGCAGAGTTCAGCGCTGCATCCGTAGGATTGATGTCGATGGCACGTTGGAAGGCATCCGCGGCCTTGAAGTCTTGATGCGTTTCCAGGTATGCGCGACCCAGAGTGAACTGAGCAAATTGATATTTGGGAAAAATCTGGGTGGCGCGTTCGAGGTGGGGCACAGCGCGATCGGGTTGATGTAAGGCCAGGTACGCGGCGCCGAGGCGTGTGTGAGCGTCTCCGTCACCCGGTGCGTTCTCAATTCTCTTCTCAAGCAGGTCTACTTCCTCTGAATATTTCTTCTCGTTGTAGAGGACCCACGCCATATTCAAATAGGCCAGGTGGTCATCCGGCGAAAGAGCCAGATACTTGAGGAACGCAGTTTCTGCATTCGGATAATCCTGGATGTACATGTAGGACCGGCCGAGCTCGCGCCATGCATTTGCATACTTCGCATCGATTTTCAGAGCGGACTGGTAAATCTTGACGGCATTGGCATAGTTCTCCAGCTTGGCTTCGGTTTGACCTTGCTTATAAAGGGTCTCAGCCTCCGGCAACGGAGAATATGGAGTCACAGAGGTTGCGGAAGAGTTCGTCGTCGTTGCCGGACTGCTCTTGGCTGTTTCCGTTTTTACCCGGGCCTCATTCAAGGTACGGATCACGCCTGTTTGAAACTCCAAATAATCCTTCTTCCGAGCCGGGGAGACGTTGCCCAATCGTAGATATAAACGCCACTCGGCCCGCCACGTTTGCCCATCCCATTTGGCACTCGATTCGTAATCCCCAAATTCGCAGGTTAATCTGCCGGTACTGGGCTTTTCCGTGCCGGAGAGCTTGACGTTTGGAACAGTAACCGCGACTTTCAATGTGTATTCCCTGGGAGCTACAAAATCAGCCGGTGTAGATTGCCATTGGGAAGTTCCGGATTCGTTTGCGGAATCCTTCCCGAACCAGCCGATTCCAGTACTCTTCGCCAAAAGGGCAGAATAAACACCATCAACAAGCTTCTCGGAAGAGGTTTCCAGCAAGTTCACATAGTTCAGCTTACCCACGAAGTGGAATTGGCCCTGCAGGGGCTTGCTGATCTCGCTGGCGTTCTCGAGTCGGAACTCCGTGAACCTCGACTGGCCATAGCTAACTTGGTTCCCTTTCGTCATCGCTTCTTGGATAAATGAAACAAACTGCGCGGGCGGAAGAAAGCTGTTGAACAAGCGAAGCAGAACTTCCAGGTCCCCACGAGCAGAGAATTTGACGATCCCGTCCAGGTTTCCATCTTTATTAACCGCACCTGTCACATCGAGTTTGTACAGAGTAGGAATCGCAAGTTCTTTAGGAGTTTTGCGGATGGCTGAGGCTTCTGCGGCGGACACGACTAATGCGTTTTGCCCCCGCAACTGGGGCAACAGATAGCCAAAGGGGACCACGCCGGTCGTCGGATCCAGCCACATTTCTTTTCCGCCGATGGAGGCCACGGTGATCACGTGGTCGAATGCGAGAATTGTGGGGACATCGAGGTTCACGTCGGTCAAGGCATTGACAAGGGCAGGATCGGCGTGAATTCCCTCCGCTGCAAGGAAAGCTTCGAGGAGTGTGGTCTTATCCTTGCAATCGCCATATCTATTTGCGAGTACGTCAGAAGCAGCGTGCGGTTGGTATCGGCCGACACCGAAGGAGAGGCTCACATATCGAATATTGCGTGCCACCCACTCGTAAAGTACTTGCGCCTTTTCCGCCTCGCTGGTTTTGCCACGGACAATCTCACGGGCTTGAGCGCGGACCTCGGCGGTAGGCTCCCGGCGGTCACGCTCGAGACCTGCATACAAATCTCCCACGTCAGACCAGGATTGAAACGTAGAAAACACGACCCCGTTGGGCAAAGGGGGCCGGGGTCCTTCCAGCATTTGCCGAACGTCGATCTTAAAGCTCTTCAACAATTCCAATGGCTTGGGAACGCTCAGGTTGGATGTGTTCCAGCGGTAGACCCGACGATCGTTTTCTTCCCGAACTTCCGGTGCCACATCCGTTGTACTTTTTATTTTTAGCGGTCGATCTTTGGGAACATTTAATTCCAGTTGTTCATCAAGAGAAATCGCCTGTGACTCGAAATAGAAGGATTGCCAGAATTGACCCGGAACAAGGGGTTTGTAGTTCGTGACGACGTCGTATTCTACAGTGTCTCCGACTGCCAAGCCCGCAACCGTTACGTGCTTTTGACGCGCGTCAGAGTAAACGGGAGCAATTCGGGCGACCGGAGCACTCAAGTCCTGGATGTTCTCAGGACCCGTGGTGATGATAGTTCCTTCTGGCCTTAAGACCCGGACACTACGGATCTCCACGGTTTCATTTCCAGAGTTGTAATTGAAGAGAAGTTGACCGGCGTGGGCGAGGCCGCCCTCGGTTTGAACCAGAATGCGCGCACGAGTTTCGCGGAATCCACTACCATCGTTTTCGTATCGCATTATCGTATTCGCCGATTTGTAAACGACCGGCTCTTGCGAAAAATCTCGCGCGGACTCCGCCGTAGCCGGAGAGACGGGACGCTTGTCCGGCCCGGTGGTCTGTTTTGGCTGCTGCTGCGTGAAAAGGGCAGCCGGCGTGAGGAAAGCGGCCGCCAACAATATTAGAGCTCTTTTCACTTTGTTGCACCAGGATTAGAATAGCTGAAATTCGTTTTCTGTCCATACAGCTCTGGACGTCGCAGGGCCACGAGACAGGTGTGGGAGGTCACGGTGAGGACCTGTTTCGGTCGATGAAAAGGGGTTCGTTTTGGAAGGACGCTGACCTTTATTCTTTCGAAGTCGAGGCCGTGATTGTAGCAGGTTTCGTGGGCAGGAATGACGTCGTTGGCGCAGTCGTTTTTGTGGCATTGAGGCGGGCGAGTTTGGGCATTTTGGGGGCGGGCATGGCGGCGGGAGATCCTAAATGGAACGGGCACCCCAAGACCCAGGCTCCCAAACCGAGCCTGGAGCTCCCTTCGTGTTTTTGTCAGTCGAGAGTATGGCTGCCCAGGTCTCAGTGATTTCACTGAGTGTGAATTGGGTGGTTCACCCGATTGAAAACAACTTGTAACGGGCTATGTTGTAAGGAGAGCGAGCCGCTCTCGTGGACAGAACCCCCCTTACTGACCACAACCACCGAACTTGCATTGACATTGAGGTGGGCGCGGCGGCACAGGGGAAGGTCATGAATAATCAGGTCCCAAGATATTTCACGCAGGCAAGAGCTTCCTTACTGCTGGATATGCCAGAAGCGGAGCTCGACCGGATCTCGAAGGAATCCGGAGTGGGCCACGTAGAACGCGCCGGCAACGAGAAAGAGACGTACTTCACCTACGAAGAATTGCAGCGGATCTGCGAGCTCGCGGGGCGTCCGATAGAGACAGTGCACTGAATCACGGCCCGGGCACCCTGCAAGTGTGGAATCTTAAGCGATGGTGCGTTGTCTCCCGACGACGCCGAAAAATCAGGCAAAGTCCCGTGTGTCCCCTGTCTTCGTCCAAGACCCAGGCTTCCAAACCGATCCTTTGGGCTCCCTTCGTGTCTCTTTACTTCCGCAGAGAGATTAAAGGGCGATCCTTTCGGCCATTCTCACGATGACAGAATTCTATTTCCAAGTCCCAGTCAAGCAGCAGGCTAGTAAATACGACAGGAAGCCAATCGGGAGATTGGCGCACCCGGCTGCGACACCCGACTCATCAAGAGGCTTACCCAGGTGGCCGGAACTATTGGATTCAGTAGCCGGAGGTGATAATCACGGGAACGCGCGTTTCAAATTGCCACTGACTAGAGCCGAACGATGATCCGCCGTAGTGGGTTTTTCCTGAGGAACGCAATTCCAATTCCGGCAGGAGACGGCCCGGCTGGGCCCAGAGGGCGTTCAGGGGAAGGATGCTGACTTGCGCATCGGCGCTGCCAGTGGCGGAGTAGGACCTTCCGCTGTTGCCGCGGCTGTCGATGGTGATAGAAGCGGACTGAGCACCAGTGGGAGGCGGGTAGGACCGAAACTCCACAGTGATGGCGGCAAGTTGCCCAGGGGTCGAGGATCGTTTCTGTATGTCGCCGCTATTGCTCACGAGGGAAGTTTTCAGCTTGGCCGCTTCGTCAGCGCTCAAGCTAACTATGAACAGGTAAATGACAAGGGAGTGGTTGCGTGGTTTCCACTGTGCCAGCGCGGAGTGAAATTCTTCGGTTACCTGACCTTTTGCTTTGGCACGGCGGGCGTCAGAAGGATCTTTGTCGAAGGCCCAGAAGTCGGCTTCGTTGGCGAAGTCGGTCATTTGCAAGGTGCCGGAGGCGGTGCCGAGTGCGCTGGCGGGTTCCGGTGGCGGCGGAGCCTCCGCGGTGGCAGCGGGCGGCGTTAGCTCGGTTGTTGGCGCGTCAGTGGATTTGGTCTTATTGTTGCACGCCGTGAAGCCGGCGAAGATCACAGCGACGGCCAGGAGATGCGTTGAGCAAGAGGTCAAGGTTCGAGTCGGCATGTGCTTCTCCATTCTTTGGGGCGCTTGGTGTCAGGTGCAGTACAGCTTGAGAAATTTGTCCTCGGTTGGTTGGCTCAATATTGGGCTGCGGCTAATATCAACGGAATGGGGCGACCTGATTGTGTACTCCACTATACGGGAATCCTAGGTGATGTGGGGGCCAGCGTTCAAGGCAAAGATGTGCTTGGAAGCCGGGCGAGAGAATGGCGAACGGTGTTTGGGCAAGCGTCGTCGCAGGGCGTTGAAAGAAGCTAATCCTTGCGCTCTTGAACTTGCCGCCATGCCTCTTGTAGGCCGCGCGCGGCAATCTGCTGTTCAAATTCGGCGATCTGAATCGTCTCGGAGGAGGTGTCGAGCATGGAACGAATGTCCCGCAAGTGCTTCTCCGAGCCGCCTTCTCGGTAATATTCGAGCTTGCGCAGGATGACGTACTCGGGAGGGGCGACGATCAGAATTTGTCCTTCCACTTCCAGCTTCCTAGCCCGCGCCAGTCCCCAGGTGTGCAACGGATCTCGCCCACTCAGGTACACGTCGGCTTTGAAGCCGGTCTCATGGTGAATAATGTTGAAGTGTCCGCGCTGTTCACGCGCCAGTTCCACCGCGATTACCTCTGCCGGCGGACAATAGAACTCTGCAGGCGGGAATACCTCGGGCAGACGGGCAACGTGCTCCCGATCCAGCACCACGAGCAAAACCACATGATGGGTCAGACGCGGCTCTCCATAAATGATGACCGCCACGCTCCCGCTGACCATGTAGGCGACGCCCAGCGTGTTCAACCGCTGTGTGAACATCAGAAAGAGGTTAGCCTCGGGCATACAAGAAGATGTTGCGAACGGCCTGACGGATGGCTTCGTCGGTCCAATCCGGGTGTTGCGCGCGCAATGCCGCCGCCTTTAGTTGGCGGGCGGAATGGTATAGCCGTTCGGCCGCCCTCAGTTTCTGAGCGGGCGACATTGCTTGCAATACCTTTTGCGCTTCGGATTTCAGCATGACAGCCGATTGTAACAGAACCGACTCCGGACGCCTGGCATCGGGGCGGGCATCAAAAGTCGGGTGGGTGCCTCAGGCCTTAGGGCCTGAAATACAGCTAAGCTCGAACTGGGCTACAGCAGTGCGATCGTTTGTCAGGATTCTTCGAGGACGCGTTTGTAGTAGTTTTCGTAGGCGGGGATGACGTCGTTGGCGCAATAGTTTTTCTTGGCGTTGAGGCGGGCGATTTTGCCCATTTCGCGGCCGCGGTCGGGACGGGATAAGAGTTCGATAGCGTAGCGGGCTGCTCCTCCGACGTCGCCGGGTTCCACCAAGAAACCATCGACTCCGTGTTGAACAACTTCAGGGACGCCGCCGACGTTGGTGGCGATGACGGGGACTTCGCAGGCCATGGCTTCGAGGGCGGCGAGGCCGAAGGATTCGAGTTGCGAAGGAAGCAGGAAGAGATCGGCGGCGGCGAGCTTTTCGTAGACGTTGTCCTGTTTGCCGAGGAAGTGGACGTCTTTCTGGAGGCAGTATTTGCGGACGAGGAATTCGGCGGCGCCGCGGTCCGGGCCGTCGCCGATAAGGACGAGCTTTGCGGGCATCGCGCCGCGGACGATGGCGAAGATTTCGACGACGTCGGGGAGGCGCTTGACGGGGCGGAAATTGGAAAGATGCATGAGGATGGGTTCGCCGTCGGGCGCCCATTGAGCGGCGAGGCCTTTGTCGGCGGTGCGATTGTAGAGATCGCAGTTCACGAAATTGGGGATGACTTCGATGGGGCGCTTGATGTCGAAGTCTTTGAGAGTTTCCTTCAGAAGATAGTGGGAGATGGAGGTGACGCCGTCGCTCTGCTCGATGGAGAATTTAGTGATGGGAAGATAGCTGCGGTTGCTGCCGACGAGCGTGATGTCCGTGCCGTGAAGCGTGGTGATGAAGGGCAGGCGTCGCGGGGCAGCCATGGAGCGCGCGAGGAGGGCGCTGACGGAGTGCGGGATGGCGTAATGGACATGGAGCAGGTCGAGCGATTCGGATTCGAAGACTTCGAGCATTTTTGTGGCGAGCGCCAGGGTGTACGGTGGGTGGTCGAAGAGCGGGTAGGAGGCGACTTCGACTTCGTGGAAGTGGATGCGCGGGTCGTTGGGATTCATGCGGATGGGCGGGGCGTAACTGATGAAATGGATGTCGTGGCCGCGGGCGGCGAGTTCCATGCCGAGTTCGGTGGCGACGACGCCGGAGCCGCCGTAGGTTGGGTAACAGGTGATGCCAATGCGCATGAGAGTTTTTAGTTGTTAGTTTTCAGTTTTTAGTAAAAGCAAAAACAACGGATTGCTCGGTCGTAATTTTGGTTCGATTCGAAAGCAAGTGCGTCGTTCGGTCTCACTTCCTAGCCCGTACCGCAATGCCTGCAGCCTGAAACACTAACATACGAGCAGCTTCAGAAACCGCACAGCGCTGTGGAGCCCAGCCCCATTGGTGAAGGAGCAAGGGGCAAGCACCGGAAAAGCACGGGTCTAAAGACCCGCCACTACAACGGCCTGGCGGCGGCTTGCGGGCTGCCGAGGCCGATGCTAGAGTCGCGGCCACCGTGCGGCGACTGGGGCTGCGCTGAGACGTCCCTATTAGACGCGGGAATGGGGAAAATCGTGACACGACTGTCGGGGAAGGTGGCGTTGATTACCGGGGGCGGGACGGGGATTGGGCGGGCGATTGCTTTGGCGTTTGCGCGGGAGGGCGCGAGCGTGGCGGTGGCGGGACGTCGGTTGGAGAAGCTGCGCGAAGTGATCGGCGAGATTCAGAAACAGGGCGGGGCGGGATTGGCGATGGAGTGCGATGTGACGCGGGCCGGGGAAGTCGCGCGGGCGGTGAAAGGGACGATCGAACGATTCGGGCGGTTGAATGTGCTGGTGAACAACGCGGGGACTTTGCATGCTTCGACGGTCGAAGGGATCAGCGAAGAGGAGTGGGACCGGCTGATGACCGTGAATGTGAAGGGGCCGTTTCTGATGTCGCGCGCGGTGCTGCCGGAGTTTCGAAAGTGCGGGGGCGGGGCCATTGTGAATATTGGGTCGGTGCTGGGACTTTTTGCGGTGAAGGATCGCGCGGCGTATTGTGCGTCGAAAGGGGGCGTGACGATGCTGACGAAGGCCATGGCGCTCGATCACGCGCACGAAAAGATTCGGGTGAATTGCATTTGCCCGTCGGTCGTGGAGACGGATTTGGTGAAAGGCATTTTTAACGAGACGGAACAGGGGCAAGCTATGTTGAAAGCGCGGCTGGCGACGATACCGCTGGGGCGTTTGGGGCGACCGGAGGATGTCGCGGAAATGGCGGTGTATCTGGCGTCGGAGGAGTCGTCGTGGCTGACGGGGGCGGCGATTCCGTTGGATGGAGGGGTGACGGCGTATTGAGTTTTCAGTTGTCAGTGTTCGGTTTTCAGTAGGAGAGAAGAGCGTGGCAAGGGTGGTGCAGGACGCGATGACGAAGAAAATGTCGAAAGCGGAGAAGCAGGCCACGGAGATGGTGCGGCAGCGGCTGAGGGAGAGCCGCTCGACGGAACTTCTGGGATTCGATGTGGAGAGCGTGCATACGGGACGGGCCATTTTCCGGTTGGATGTGCGGGCGAGCCACAAACAGATTCACGGCGTGGTGCATGGAGGAATTTTGGCGGCGCTGGCGGATACGACGGCAGCGATCGCGGCGTACACGACGGTTCCAAAGGGCACGGAGATCGCCACGGTGGAATTGAGCATCAACTATTTGGAGCCCGTGCCCGGCGGACGCATCAAAGCCGATGCACGCGTATTGCGTGCAGGAAGAAACTTTGTTGTGACGGAGTGCGAGATCTTTAACGAGAACGGGTCTCTGGCCGCAAAGGCGTTGCTTACCTTCGGAGCAACCGCAGGCCATTCCATCCAAAAATAGAACGATTATTCGTCGCCACCCTGGGCGGATTCTTCGCCATCCTTATATACATACTTGATGACGCGCTTGAAAATTAGCAGATTAGGACTACCCTGGCGGGTCAGCTTGATGCAGTCGCGGTCGTACCACTCGACCGTTCCGCGAAGCATCTCGCCATCCTCGAGAACGATGGCCATGGGGGTGTGAGACTGCATCTGCTTGACCCAATAGAAGTTCTCGGCGTGGGTCAGTTCGGGCGGTGCGGGCTTTTTGCTGGGCACAGGGCCGTTGTGCGACGGGCCATTGTGGGATGGGCCATTGTGCGACGGGCGGGGTGCACTCG
>Ga0210396_10007538_pt1 | contig 10342 bp, 14 predicted proteins | sample IncBWH17OmetaG_FD_155466 | JGI IMG/M metagenome (GOLD analysis project Ga0210396, IMG submission 155466) | Forest soil microbial communities from Barre Woods Harvard Forest LTER site, Petersham, Massachusetts, United States - Inc-BW-H-17-O ... | reverse complement strand
CAGGCATGTTCTTGATGGTCCGATGACCCACTTGCTGGTACGCGGCGCCGCACAAGACGCAATAGGGAGGTCCCTTGACCTTTATCGGCTCCGGGTGAACCTCCACAAGCTTGCACCCAAGACACGCAAAGAGGTTCAGGTCTCCTGGTGCGGTTCGCCGAGTACCGTACATGGCTCCGAGCTCGGCCGAACGTTGTCTGACGACGATGCTCGTGCACCCGCGGCAGTACTTGCCCCGAACGGGGCGCGACTGACAGACAGACCACGCGCACATGCGCGCTGGCTGGCCCGTTACCGCGTCCCCTACCAGCGCCGGCAACGGGCCGTGCTCGTCTGGTAGATAGGACGGAGAGATGAGGCTAGGACGTGTCTCCGTTTGGGGAGTGGCTAAGACGTTTTCTGTTTGGCTCATACCCATAACCCCCTTCTCCGCGCTCGAGAGTACGGATTGCGTTTGCGTGCTTTCTGCGGTTCGGTGAGATTGCCGACTTGCTTGGCCTTGCCCCGTCGCGCGAGCATGCCACCGATTTGATTGATACCACCGATGGCGCCCGTGATTCCGTAGCCATTCGAGACGTCGTATTGCTGGCGCATCCGTGAAAGGTAGTCCCACGGCCCGTCACGCCCTGGAATGAAGAACGCAGCGCGGACGAAGTTCGAAACCCAAACCCCATTGGTCGAGACGTAACCGGTATTCTGGACGAAATCGCACATTTCTTCGGCGTCCGTTGTAACTCCGTCTCCGCGTGTCTTCCACCCGTTCGCGCCCCGGTCCCCGTTGGTCTCAAGGACTTCATGGCTAATCGACACGCTCAAAGCGTCGGTGCCCCGCAAGAGGTCGGTGCCCGTCAGGTCCAGGGCGACCTCGATATCCGGCACACCGCCATTGACTTGATGGTCCGCGATGGCCCCTGCAACGGGTATCGTGTGCCGGATGTTGATTGCCACTTCCCCGCCCACGCGGTCAAGCGGATTCTCGCCCACGCGGATAACGTAGAATCCGCCGTGCTCCTGGCTGTAGGGGCCGTTGCACTGTTCGTCCTGCGCGTCGCGGATGGCGGCGAGCGCCTTATCGACGTCCGTCCGTCCGTTCGCGAGGTTGTAAAGGACGTAGTTGATAGTGGGCGTGGGCATGGGCAACTTCTCTCTTGGCGGCAACTGAAATTGGTACATGATGAGAGACAGAGTTAGGGAGCGTCGAGCGAGAGATGAGGCTGGGACGTGTGGAGGTCAGCAAATTATGGTGTAGCGCATTAGCTATTCCCGCACCGCTGGTGCGTGGATTGGGTTGAGCCTATTCTGCGTCTCTTTCCGTTACTGTTTGGCGCGCCGCACCGCGAGAGCGGTGACGACGGCAGGTTCATTGCCGTACGGGAATCGCGCTTGGATGCCGGCGACGCTTGCGGAGCCAGCGTCCACGGCCGATTGCTTCTCGAAAAGCATTTCGATGACTGCAACGGCGTCCGCCGCTGCAGCCGCGTCACCCTGCCAGCAGTCGGCTACGAGGTTTGGGAAGGGCTCCCCCCAATGCGCTAAATTGCACGCGAACGCAGCGGCAATGTCCGTCGCGGTCACGCTCACGACAGCGGGAGTGTTGGACGTGCCGGCGCACGCGAATACGACGGCGGCGATGGCTCCCATGGGAGCGATGAGGAATCCGTAAATCGATGTGAAAAATTTCACGGCGTTTTGACCTTTCGTTGAAACGTAACTGCACCACTTGTTCCGCCTAGGTATCCGGCCAAAAGGGCCAAGACTCCGACCAGCGCGTGAAGCTTGTTCGCCAAGAGCGGGTCATACGACGCAAGCGCTTGTGCGGCTCCGATAGTCCCAACAACTATCGTAAGCCACGTGTGCTTGTCCTCCCAATTCTTGACCGTCCACATTTTTAGTCCCTAGCCCCGTTTCATCACTTCTTGTCGTCCGGTGGAGGGTATCGAAATCGTCCCGTTGCTTCTCCACGGGACCATTCCCGTTCATCGATTTTCTCGACGCGCGCCTTCAGTTCTTTGTGGTCAGAACGGATATGGTCAATCGAACGTTCAATGGTCGAAACCTTCGTATCGAGTTCGTTGAGAACGTGGAGCCGAGACTCAAATCCCTCCAGGCGTTGAATGATTGCCTCGACGCGACCGACTTGAATTCCTCCGCGCCAAATGACCATGATGGCTGCGCCAATGGCGGTCACGATGGCGAGGATTACGTTGATGTCTAAAGCCATGATGCCGTGAGTTCTATCGTCGTTCCGTCGAATAGTCAATTTTTCAGTACGTAGCTACTTCTCTCACGGGAAGCTGCCGCACGAGGCCCCTCCTGGCTTCAAGAGTCCCACGCCGCTAAGCGCAATGGCTGCGTCGAGATTGCCCGGAGTGGTCGCCGCTTCCGCGGAAAGGACGCCGCCTCCCGGGCTCCAGGTGGAACCGGTGGACGTGCTGTTCAAAACGATTCCTGGCGCAACGAGGTTCGGTGCCGTGAAGCTCGCCACGAACGTATCTGCCTGAAGCTTTGCGAATCGTGAAAGACTGTCCAAAGTGATTTGACCCCCGCCGCCGTAAATGACGCCTCCTGGACCGGACATATTGAGAACGCCTGTTTGTATCGTCAGCTGAGCATCGATGTAGAGAGAGCCCGTTGCAGGACCCGCGGGACCGGAGATACTCGCTACTCCTGCAATCGTGAATGGGTCGCCCAAGACGTAATCGCAATCGAAGTCGACTATACCTTGAGCGAAATGCGGACCTCCAAATTTGGTGAGTCCGCCGTAGAATTGCATCGAACCTGAGCATTGAATTTGACACTCAGCGATAGACGTGTTGACCCACGAGACGGCGTACCCCTGGACACCCCCATTCGGATGCCCGCCTTTGGCCAATATTTGACTGCCGAGTATTTGCGACTCGAGAACAACTACCCTATCGGACAGGACCGTTTCCTCTGACCCCGAGCCAAGGGATAGTCCTAGGTGATAAAGAACAACAACACCGGCTCCGTTTTGGGTTGTAGTTGTTGGCTCGATATCCGCAATGCAGATGAGCGGAACGGACACGACGTCGCACACGTTTCCGTCGTTTGCCGCGGTCCAGTCGACTTCTGCTTGAAACGGGAACGCGGGAGTTGCAAGAGTAAAAGGCTGGCTGAGAGACTCGGCCGTTCCACCGACTGGCTGGTATGCCCAACAAATGGAATTGTTCGTGTTGTTGCGCAGGGCATTGTTTCCGAGAGCGACTCCTACGTCCGCTTGCAAGAGACTGTTTGCGCCGAGCGCGCGATTTTTCGGAACGACTCCCCCGAGTACCACGCCGGCATTCACGATAGTAAAGTTGCCCTGCAAGACAATCGGTCCCGCCACGTTGGCACCAATGATGGGCTTGAAAACGATAGGGTCTGTAACGTCTCCTTGATGCGACAGAAATGTAATGGTCACCGCTTGCTGGAAAACCGGTGATACCGTCCCCCAAATGGCTGTCAGGCGCTTCCACGTGAGAAGCGGCGTGACGGGGCTCGTCCCGTTGTTTGCATCACTCGCAAGCCCCGTTGAGTTGCTCGGGTCAATCCACCAGTCGGCGACCGTCCACGAAGCATTCGGCCCGAGTGGAGCTGCGCCACCGCTGCCGCGTGCGGCGAGCTGGTCGAGCGCCGGCCCTACGAGACTCGGTGCCGGGGACCAGTTGCCTGGCACGGCGGGCTGATAGAATTCGCGTGAGGCATCGCTTACGAAGTCTTCTGAGAATGTACCCGTGAACGCTGCATGTCCGCCCACGAGTGTACTGGAATCGTCATGCGAATAAATCCAGTTGTTCGTTGGCGTCCCTAGAACGCAGTTCGTGGCAATTCCAGAATTGGCAAAAGCCCGAATTGTGAGAAATGAGGTTCCCGTGCAGCTAATGACGGGAGCTAGATTGGTACCAATCAGACTGGACGCATCGAAGAGATAAATCTGCAAGAGCGACCCGAGCGGAGCGAGCCAAAACGGCTGCGCAGCGGTCGAGGTGATTGACGAGTTTCGCATAATGCAAAATGCGCTGCTGGCAGCCGTCGTGACGACGGGGACTGCCGTGTTGCCGCACGTGATATCGACGTTTTCGACGTCCGTAAAGTTCGTGAACGTGACGCCATCGGCGAGCGTGATAGCCGCGTTTGCCGTCGTACCTTGCGTCAGGTCCCCGAGCAGTTTCGTTTCGAAAAGGTCGTACGCGCCCGCTGCGACGATTCCCGGACCCGCTGCCGAATCGATTTCGATGATAGCAAAGCCTTTGACCGCTTGCCGCGCGGCGTATGCAGCGGCGAAGGAGCTATAGACGTTACCGCTTGGCGCTGCGCCCACGCGGTAGACGAACACGTTTCCTTGAATGGCCGTGTCGAACGGATTGGGCACGATTCCCTGCGAAGCAAAGAACGCCTCCGCGGCGGCAATCGTTGCGATGATGGTATTGCAGAGAGGCGTGTACGTTGCCGGAAGAAGAAACGCGGCTTGATTGGGGTCGCTCGGGTCGTAGTCGCAAAAGCGCTCCGTCCAGTACGAAACCGCCGCCGCCTGAATCTGCAGCATTTGCAAGACGTCGGGCGAGACTGCCCCGAATGCCGTATCGAAGCTCTCGGCAAAGGCGCCAGCGACCGCAGCGCGTGTCGTGTAATCGGCGGTGACGGCATCGGTGCCGACGTCCCGTGCTCCTACGACCATGCCAGCCATGGCGCCCGCGTACGCAGCCGTGAAGACGTTGACGTTGTTGGGGACGTATACCATAGTCAGTAAATTAGGGTGTGGCGCATTAGGTATTCCCGCACCGCTGGTGCGTGGCTTGGGTTGAACCTATTCTGCGTCTCTTCTAATCCTCCGTAGGGCGGTTATTGTGGATTGGAAAGGTCGGGAGTGAGCGGCGGCACGAGATGAAAGAATCGCAAGAGCGAGTGCCAGAAAGATTCGCGTTGCTGCAGGATTTGGACTGTTGCGATGACGGCTCCGGGGCGCGCGGCTGGAACCGCGGCAATGCTAGTCATGAGAGCCGCCTTGTTGGCGGGCGGCGCCTCGCGCATCCCTCGCGTGATGAGGTACGCGGCCCCTGCCGGTAGGGGGAACGTGGCCGTGTTCTTTTTTGGCGTTGTAACTGCAGCAATGTGCAGGCACGCCGCCGCGTCGAATCCTTTCTTGTCGTTATCGGAAAGCGCGTTTCGAATGTCGACGAATCCGTGATTACTCCCCTGGTATTGTCTCTCGAGTGCGAGCCCAATCGCGAAACCCTGCTTCGATGACGTGAACGGCTGGCTCGCTGCAAGAGCCGTTGGGTCACTCTGCATAATAGAGTATCCGTCGCCCGTAAGTCTACTAAGAAGTACGGAAGATTGCAACTGATTTGTGGATACGGATTGCAGAACGCGCGCATGATGAAACGCGAGCGCAATCTGTATTCCCACGAGGTCATCGTGACCAATTGTGGCGGCTGGCGGCGGCTGCAAGCGCGACGTTGCGGAATAGTTGTAGCCCGTGGGAGGAGCGGGGCGGCCGGTAGCGGCAGCTGCGGCTTGCGCTTGCGCGGCAGCGGCTTGCGCGGGAGTGATACGGAGCGACGTAAGATTGCCGACAAGCAACTCTGAGCCCATGCGGCTAGGCATGGTCCGTAAATTCGGGTGTAGCGTATTAGCACTTCCCGCACTGTAGTGCGTGGCTTGGGTTGAACCTTTTCTTCGTTCTCCGCTGCGTTCCCCCGCTATTTCGGAAACCGTATCCGTTCCCGTTTTCAGGAATCCGTTTGCGTGAGAAAGCATCGCCTGGTCCGGGGACTGACCTTGCATCACGCTCGCGCCGGTTTGCAAAACGACGGTAATCCCGTCGACTGCGGCTTGCGGAATTTGTACTCCCGTCGCGTCCACTACCGCTGAGACGCCCGCCGCAATCATCGAATTCGCGTTGATTTTCTTCCCCGTAATGAGTGAATCCGCAACGTTCGCGGCAATGTCGAATGCCATTTTCGCCAAGGGTCCACCAGGCAAAGCCCCCTCAACGCCTGCGATGAGCGCCTTGTCGATTGGCTGCCCGTTCGCGAGTGCCAATGCGACGCCCATGGCAGCGCTGATTCCCTGACCGATGCCGGGAACGAATGACATGACCATTTGGACATACGGTCCAACTTCCTTGAACGCCTTTAGCTCCCGATTGAGAGCGTCGAGCGCCACCTGGTCAAGCGGCTCGCCGAGAATGACCGCGGCGGTAATCTGAAAAGGTTCAGTTGCGGGTCCAACAACGGCTGTAAAAATGACGTGGAGGTACGGTCCTACGATATCAATTGAGGCTATCTCGTCCCCTACCTTGCCTACGGCATCGGTAATATCGTTGAGCGTAGAGCCGACCGCATGCCCGGCCGTAGCGACCGCGTTGTCCACCCACTCTATGAACGCGTCCTCGTGCCCGATGACGCGTCCGACGCCTTGCTTGAACTGGTAAGTACCCGAGTCCCATAGAGCATGCGATTCGTCGGTCTGTCCGCCGCCGTAAAGAACGAGATTTCCGTCATCCTGCGCGCGAAGAACTACGGGGCCGTTGGCCCCCCATGTATTCGACGCCCAACTCAGGTTGCCCTTGGTGTCATAGAGAACGAGGTTCCCGTCCCCTTGCATGGCCAGCTTGGACAGAACGCCGAGAGAACCGATAGACCATAAGACCTTCGGTACTCCCGCCGTGCGTTCGTCGTACAGCACCAATGTCGACGGCAGGAGCTCTAGCGCGAGCGCCTTGCCGGACGAAAGAAGGATGTCCCCAACTAAGAGGTTCTGACCAGGTTGCAGAGTGTCGACGTAAGTTGCCACGTGGTCAATGCCTTGCCCCTTAGCTATTTCGTCAGTTCGTCAACGGAAACGGTACTGGTCAATCTTCCTGTTCCCCGGCCCCACGCAGCCCGGTCCACGGTCCCGGTTAGCTCCCGTCGTCCTGTACTCCCGAGTCCCCGCCACCGCTCGTAATGTCGCTGATTGCACTCGCAATGTCTCCGACCGCGTTGACGACGACGGGAGCCGCTTGCGCGACCGCTTGCGCGGTTTGGATTCCTTGAACGAGCGGCGAGGTCGCGTGCGTCTGCAGCGCTACGGCGTGCGCCGGCATCCCTTGCCGGTAGAATGCGCTCGCCATTTGCGACGTAACCGGCGACGGGGGACGCGACATGGCCGAGTTGAACGCCCCTGCGTACTGCGGTGCAATCGGCGGGAGCATTTGCCCGTTGTAGGCAATCGAGACGTACGCGCGTCGCCTCTGAATGTAGACGGCAAGAAGAATCAGGCCGATAGCGCCGCCTGCGTAGACGACTTGCGTGTTCGAATCAGTCAAATCGGTTAAGTCCACGGCTACCGTCCTTTGTTCTTCTGTTGTGTCTTGTGGGATTGCTTGCGTGCAACGCCTTTGATTTTGCCGGAACGCTCCGACGCGAAAAAGACCCTATCGCCTTTCGCTGCGCCGTATTCCTCGCGCATTGCCTTGTGAATCTTTCGGCCTTTGGCGGTTTCGGGCATGGGAGAAACGTGGCCTTCGTTCGGATTACTTCTTTTTCTTCGGCGAACCTTCGAAATGCTTTCCCCCTCGCGACTTGACGACGTTGTTCAAGTGAGCGAGGCGGTCTTCCAGAATCGGAGTCGGCACGTGTCCTTTTGTTTTCTTCGTTGCCATCGTCGTCTCCCTACCGTGGTACTTCGTCCACTCGTTTTGCGATTTCGTCAAGCTTCATTGCCGCCGCTTTGACGTACAGATTGGCGATGCCCGTGAACCGGTCCGCGTCCTCGGCAAGACTCCGCAGGCCAGCAACGCCCGCGCGCGCCATCGTCCGTTTCGTCTCTTGCGAAAGTCCCATCATGACCGCCTGAAAAACCGACATTTCCCGTTTCTCCCTTTTCGTTCTCTGTTACAGCACCGCGCGTCCGTGACACGACTCGATACCGAGTCCAGCGCCGTAGAACACGGCCATTCCGAAGGCTACTCCGACGACAGCTGCCTGTTTCCCGCTTGCATTGAGAGCTACCTTTGCGGCGAGCCCCGCGACGCCCCCTGCGATGACAGCGGACGTGATTGCATTGGCTTGCGTTCGCTGGTCGCTCGCTACGAGGTTTCCGTAAACACGCCCCTTGGCAAGCTCAAGCCACGAATTCGGCCGTCGACCTTTCGGACGCGCGCCGCCGATGAACGTGGGGACTGTCGGGCTATCTTCGCGCATGGGTTTCCGTGTTCTTTCCCTTGTTACTCTTCCGGCGTCTGGAGTGGGTCTGACTGCGCTGGCATGTCATTGGATATGTAGCCCATACCCGCTGCAACGGTAGACACCTGACTGACGCCTGCAGCGGTCAGAGTGTTCGCATCGGCTGCGCCCGTTTGCGGCAAACCGTGGTCACTCTGGAATTTCTTGAACGCCGTGATGGTCATCGGCCCAAGTACGCCGTCTGTCGGTTGATTCGGATTGTTCGTAAACGGTCCGTACCCCTGCCCGAGCAATGCCGCTTGCAGTTTCAGGATATCCGAACCTTGCGCGTACGCGGCTTGCGTTGCGGCTTGCACTCCCGCGCTCGACGACCCTGTCACTCCCGGTCCAAGATTCACGATGGCATCGGGAGGCGTGGGCGCGCTCGTCCCGAAGAGCGAATCGAAAAGCGATACCGCCTCGTGCGCCACTGCCATTGGAGCGGACCCGCCTTGATTCAAGAAATCCAAAGGGCTCCCGGTAGCAGTCGGAATCTGCGGCGCAGCAGCAGCCGCTTTCTTCTTTTTCTCGTAAAGAGACGCACCGACGCCCGCGGCGGCGATGACAACACCTACAGCGAGTAACGGAATCGGCATGGTCAGTAAATTAGGGTGTGGCGCATTGGCACTTCCCGCACCGCTGGTGCGCGGCTTAGGTTGAACCTATTCTGCGTTTCCCTACTTCCTTTCTGAGTTGAGTCCTAAACCGACAGAACTAACCCTTCTTTGTCCAAGACATTGTACCCGATTGCTCGGCCGATTGCAACTATTTTGTAGTTGCCTGGACCGATATGAAAGCGTGCTTCCGCGGGAGTTGACGCATGGCAATATTCGATATTCGCGGTCCACTTGCCCGCGGGGGTGCGCTCCTCGTACGCCACCGCGTAAAGAGGTTTCTTGTTCCAATGGTCAAGGTAAATCGTGCGGTGGAACCGGCACTCGTGTCCGCCGTAATTCAAAGGCAATTGTGTGCAAATGAAGTCCGGCGAAACACGCCCCATCTTTCCAATCGTGTGCACCGCTCGGGAGAGAACCGAGGGCATCTTGCACTTGGGGCACGAGATAGCGGCAAGTAGCCACTTCGGTTTCTCTGCCCAATCTTCCAAAGCCGACCATGTTTCCGGGGCGCCCTTGAGTGCGAGTAGCCCCTTGCCACTACTGTCCAATTGCATTTGCCACGTGTCTTTGCGGAAGACGAACGCGGACTGAGAAAGCGACTTCGTTCTGTCCACCGTTACGCGGACGGTTGCAGAGGGAGAGATGTCGGGAGTATTCTGCGGAGAGATATCGCTAGGACGTGTTTCGTTGACGGTATTGCCTTCCTTGTATCCGAGTTTGGGACCAGTCCCCATTGCCGGAAAATCAGTCCCTAGAACCGAGTCTCGTTTTGCCTGACTCACGACACTTGGCTCCCTGTATTGTGGGCGGTTATCTCACAATTTGAATTGCCGGTTACTTCCGCGACCCCTTGCCCGACGCGAATCGAAACGTCTTGCCCTTTCGGTACCATCGTCTCGTCCAGGTCGAATTCCAAAACAGTCCGCACCATTTCTTTCCAGTGCTGGCCGTCCACCGTTGCCTCTACCCATACCGGAATCTTTACCCGGACCATGATTGCTACTTTCCCCTCTCCCTTTCCCTGTTTCGTTTGCCTACCGTTTGGTCGTAGATATGCGCGCCAAACGCCCCAATCGACAGAAGAATGATTCCCGCAAGCACCTGATTGAATACGAGCGACCCGTCAAAGTCGATTTCCGTATCCTCTACCGAGTGTCGATGCGTATGGGTATGCCTCCGATGACCGGGCGTAGTTCCGTCAGAGGGTGTCACGACGTTGGCGCTCTGGTGCGGGAGTACGCCACCGTTGCCGTTTGCAGCTGCCTCTAACTGCTCGGCAACCGCTGCACCAAAGGAATCGGGAGGTTTCATCGGTAGTCTCAATTCGTCAGCGGCAACATTTCTCTTTCGTTAGTCCCCTGGCCCCCAAGCCCTCGCCCCTCGCCCTAAGCGGGGAGCGCCGGCAACGTAACCGGTGGCCGGTACGTCACCATTTGCTCCTGGTACGCGTCATAGGCGTTCGAACACATGAGGCCCCCGAGTCCCCCAAGGACCATGCCCAAGGGACCCGCA
>Ga0210396_10007536_pt1 | contig 10343 bp, 11 predicted proteins | sample IncBWH17OmetaG_FD_155466 | JGI IMG/M metagenome (GOLD analysis project Ga0210396, IMG submission 155466) | Forest soil microbial communities from Barre Woods Harvard Forest LTER site, Petersham, Massachusetts, United States - Inc-BW-H-17-O ... | reverse complement strand
GCGCTTTGGTCATCATGAGCACCTGGGCGTGGCCGCTGCCTCCCGCCGAATTCCACAAGCGGATCTTCCCGTGGCGCATGATGCATGCACCCGTCGTAGCTCCCTATCTTCTCGGACGTCACAACGCTCTTGCCGGACGCGGCATGTATTTGTCGGTAGTCGATCGAAAGAAGTTCGCAACCGAGGCTCAGCGCATCTACGAAGGTGTATTGCCGGATTCGGGCTCGCGTCTTCTGACGTGGACATGGCCGCGCTGGATTCCGCTCGACGAGAGTGCGCGAGGGCTCGCGCGCTTCGAATGGCTAGAGCGCGAGCTGAAGCGATCGAAATTCCCGACGCTCCTCGTGTGGGGCAGAGAGGACGAGGTGTTCGATCACACGACGTTCGCGACGCGTTTCAAGAAACTCCTGCCACATGCCGAGGGACCCGAACTGGTAACGGGTCGACACTTTTTGCAGGAGGATTCCGGTGTCGAGATCGCGCAGAAGATCAACCATTTCCTCGACCGCATCGAGGGGAGACCGTCATGACGCAGATTGAAATCATCGATAATCCCGAGCTTGACGGAACAAGAAGGGCGCTTGTGCTGACCGAGGATCGAGTCGGCCACTACCCCGAATTCCGGGATTTCTTCGTGCGCCGCTTCGCGCTGAATTCCGCGGGTTTGTCGCGGCCTGGCTACGTCCGGGCTCCTTCCGGAATGATCTACGCGCTGGTGTTCATCGGGCGGAGCGGTGAGCCGTTTCCGGACGGGATCGAGATCTACGCCCTGCCCGATGCGCTGGAGGTCCTGGACGACACCAATGTGGATACCGATTTATGGGCGCTGCTCAGGTGGATCATCGAAGGTGTCGGCGGCGAATGGCGCGTCGAGGACCTGGACGCAACCGGCCGGCTCTATCAGCTGAGCGCCGCCACGACGGGATAAAGAGTGCGGCGCTCGCTGCCCGTTCACTCGGCGAGCGCCTCGAACTCTTTGACCTCGTGCAGGATCACGCCCGACAGCGGATCGAACTGGCCGACCCAGGGCTCACGCGCGAGCACGGCCCTGGTGTGGGCGTAGCCCGCGTCCCAGCGCTGCCTGATTCCGGCTAGGGCCTCCTGCTTCCGCTTGCCGGAATGCGCTTGCTGCGCCCGATTCAATGCCCTGGCGAGGTGCTGTCAACCGCGGTGGACGCCAGTGGCCCGCAACCGTTCATCCCCGGCCATGGAAGATGCAGCGCTGCAGCATCTCCAGATGCGGCGCCGCGATGACGGCGAGGCTCGCCACCGCGCTGCCCGTCATCGCATAGGCAAACAGAACGTCTCTTGCCGTCGCGCTCAGGCTCTGGACCGTTTCGAACGCAACGGCCTTCGCGCGAATCGTGCGGACCGAGCCTGCGCCCGCGCTCCGGACCGGCGTCGCGATCTGGTGTTCATAGGTGCTCATCGCTTCTCTCCGTTGCCGGGCAACCACAGGGATGGAGGAGAGATGGCCAATTTTCGCGCGGCGTGGCAGATAGGGCGGAGCGATATCGCTCATTCCTGCGGAGAATAGGATGGATCGTCTGGCGTCGATGGAGACGTTCGTGCGGGTTGTCGAAACGGGGTCATTCTCCGGAGCGGCCCGGCAGCTTCGGGTGGGGCAACCGGCGGTCTCGAAGTCGGTCGCGCAGCTCGAGGAGTACCTCGGGGTCAAGCTGCTGACGCGCTCGACGCGCGGGCTCACCCCGACGGAAGCCGGACTCGGTTATCTCGATCGCGCCAAGCGGGCCCTCGAGGAGGCAGCCGAGGCCGAGGTCGCCGCGCGGGGAGCCGGCGCGGGGCTCAAGGGGCGATTGCGGATCTGCGCTGCCGTTACCTTCGCCCGGATCCATCTCATTCCGATGTTGCCGAAATTCCTGGCGCAGAATCCGGACCTGAACCTGGAGGTCGTTCTGGACGATCGTCAGATTGATCTCGTCCAGGAGGGCATCGATGTGGCTCTCCGGATGGGAAAGATGACGGACTCTGCGCTCACCGCCCGACGGATCGCAAGATGCAAGCGCCTCGTCCTGGGCACGCCTGCCTACTTCGATCGTGCGGGCACGCCGTCGACGCCAAGCGAACTGAGCAAGCATCAGGCCGTCGTCTATCTCCAGGGAGAGGGCAGCGTTTGGTCGTTCCGGCGCGAGACGTCCGAATTGGCCGTCGCCGTTCAAGGCAGATTGCAGGTGACCGCCGCGGAAGGCGTAAGGGCTGCAGTGCTCGCCGATGTGGGACTGACCATCGCGTCGGAGTGGATGTTCAGCCCTGAACTGCGATCGGGCGCCGTTCGTTCAGTCTTGCTGGAATGGAATCTTCCGCCCCTCGACCTGTGGGCGGTGCTTCCGACCGGGCGCGCCGCGACGGCCAAGGCAAGGGCGTTCGTGGATTTCTTCGAACGTACCTTCAACGCATAGGCGAAGCGGACCGACGTCCCGGGACCGACGTGCTGGGACCGACGTGCCGGCCTTGGGCGCGCGCCACCGCTGATGAGACGACCGGGCATGTCTTCGATCCTGCGCGGCATTCAGCGCTTTGGGTGAATGAGTACGGTGACATCCAACGGAGTTGCTCATCCCGAGCCTCCTGCCAAGGAGTGTCGCCATGTCCCGCATCTCGATCCTGAACCGCTCGATCCGCACGGCCATCGCAGGTCTGCTCTTCGTTGGCCTGCTTTCGCCGGCACATGCGGCCTACCAGCACGATGCTGTCGCTGTCTTCCCCGATCTGCCGATCAGCGCGACTGCAGATCACGCCTCGGCGGTGCCGACCTCGCACTTGCCCTGGCTTGCGCCGGTCGGCCATCGGCAACCGCACCAAGCCGACGTTCCCCAGCACGAGGCCGTCTCGGCATGGGAGCGCCAGCAGCAGCAGGCCGAGCGCGAGCTGGACCACAGGCTGATCATCTGCCGCGGGTGTTAACCCGATGCGCAGCGGCCATTCCCGATCGGAATAATCTCTAGTCCGACGACCCTGCTACCCGGCGTGGCGGTCTCCTTTAGCTTCCTGCGCGTGACTTCAACGAAACGGGCGGCGCCGCCGTCCTCTGCGCCAAAGCCAAAGGAGAACCGTAATGTCGCTTCAAGCTAAACTCGATGCTTTCAAGGCCGATTTCGAGGCTGGAAAGCCGCCCTACAATGTTCCTCGCTCGGTGATCGAGACGATGCACCGCGCCACCGCAGAACTGATCGAGTCAGAGGCCGCCCAGCGCGCCAGGAAGGCCGGCGATATCGCCCCGTCCTTCTCGCTGAAGGATCCGGAAGGCAACGTGGTCAACTCGGCGGAGCTCCTGCAGCGCGGCCCGTTGGTGCTCAGCTTCTACCGTGGCGTCTGGTGCCCGTATTGCAACATGGAGCTGCAAGCGCTCGAAGCCGCCAAGCCCGCGTTCGACAAGTACGGCGCTTCGCTGGTCGCGATCTCGCCGCAGACCGCCCCGAACAGCCGCAAGTCGGTGCGGCAGAACAAGCTCTCTTTCCCGATCCTCTCGGACGTGAAGGGCAAAGTCGGCGCCGCCTTCGGACTGCGCTTCAATCTGCCCGACTATCTGGTCGAACTCTACAAGCAGTTGAAGAACGATCTGCCGACGTTCAACGACGATCCGAGTTGGACGCTGCCGATGCCGGCCCGCTACGTCGTCGGACAGGACGGCGTGATCCTCTATTCCGAAGTGAACCCCGACTACACCCGCCGGCCCGAGCCTGCAGACTTGATCCCGGTTCTTCAGCAGGCGGCCGCCGTCAAGGCGTGACGGCGCATGAGGCGGCTGGTGGGGCGCAACTTCGTCGCGACCACCGGCCGCCGTCTCTCCCAACCACAACTATTCAAAGGATGAGTGTGATGAGCAAGCTATTCTCGACGACCGAAGTCGGTCCCTATCGGTTATCCCATCGGGTCGTGATGGCTCCGTTGACGCGGATGCGGTCCAATCCGGGCGATATTCCGAGCGACCTCATGGTCGAATACTACACCCAACGCGCCTCCGAAGGTGGTCTGATCATCTCCGAAGCGACGCCAGTCTCGACCCGCGGCAATGGTTATGCAGGGGCGCCCGGCATCTACTCGGATGGTCAGATCTCCGGATGGCGGCGCGTCACCGACGCGGTCCACGCCAAGGGCGGCCGCATCTTCCAGCAATTGTGGCATGTGGGACGGCAGTCGCATGTCGACCTGCAGCCAAACGGCGAAGCGCCGGTCGCGCCTTCTGCCATCGCGGCCGAGGGCTACGCTTACACCAAGCGCGGCGAAGCCCCATTCTCGATCCCGCGCGCTCTCGAACTGCATGAGATCCCTGATATCATCGAGGAGTTCCGATCCGGTGCCGAGCGCGCGCTGCGTGCGGGTTTCGACGGCGTCGAGATTCACGGCGCCAACGGCTACCTGCCCGATCAATTCCTGCAGGACGGGACCAACAAGCGGACGGACGAGTATGGCGGCGGAATCGAAAATCGCGCGCGCTTCCTGCTCGAGGTGACGCAGGCGGCCATCTCCGTTTGGGGGGCCGATCGTGTGGGCGTGCGCCTCTCGCCGAGCAGCACCTACGGATCCATGTCGGACAGCGATGCGCCTGCAACCTTCGGCTACGCGGCGACGCAACTGGATCGCCTGGGCATCGCCTACCTCCACGTCGTCGAGCCGCGCATCAAGGGCACGGAGGATATCGCTCATGGCCAGGCGCCGATCGCCGCCCAGCATTTGCGGCCGAAGTTCTCGCGCGCCTTGATCGCCGCCGGCGGCTTTAACCGCGACTCGGCGGAGGCCGTCATCGCCGCTGGAAACGCCGACCTCGTCGCGTTCGGCCGCCACTTCATCTCCAACCCCGATCTGCCCGAGCGGCTGCGGCGCCGCCTGCCGCTCAACCGCTACGACCGGACGACCTTCTACGGTGGCGACGCGCGCGGGTACGTCGACTACCCGCCGGCCGAGGTGGCGACGGCCTGACCGGCCGCTCGCCTCTCATCTCTCGGCCAGCGAGGACGCATCGCCGCCCCTCGCTGGCCTATGCTCGTCAGTCGGATCCGCTTCGGTGGTCTCCGACACCTTCGCGTCGGCGGGAACTGCAGGCCTTGCGAAGACGTCCCGGCCCGACGGCTCCTGCATTTTGCGCCACTGCGCCGGAGTGACGCCCATGTGATCCTTGAAGGCGCGCTGGAACGCCGCTTCGGATTGGTATCCGGCCGCCTCCGCCACGGCGCCGGTGGAAAGGGACGATCTCTTCAGTTCGTTCGCTGCGAGCGTCATCCGGATGTCAGTGAGAAGATCGCTCGCCGATCTTCCGAGCTTCTCCTGAAACTGGCGGGCGAGCGTGGCCCGCGACATGTTGCACAGCCGCGCAAGGTCCGGCAGCGACCATGCCCGCGCAGGCTCGTTGAAGAGGGCGGCCACCGCCGGTGCGAGGCGGGGATGACCGGCGAGCGCCAGGAGACCTCGCGGCGCGTCTTCCGTATCGCTGGCGAGCCGCAGCACAAGCGCGAACATCGCCGTCGACAGCGCGTTCAGCATGGCGCGGCCGCCCAGGTGACCGTCCGCAGCCTCGCTCCGCATCAGAGAGACGAGGCCGGCGAGCTGCGCGGCGGTCTCCTTCTGCCCGGCCTGACCGCCGGCGTGCACGACCAGGCGTGGCGGGAGATAGCTACGCAAGAGCCGGTCATGCGGAGGCGCGATCGCGAAGTGTCCGCACAAGAGGTCGAGCCGCTGGTCCGAACCCAGGTTTTCGCTGATCGTGAAGTTGAGGGACACGCGGTTGCGGGCCGGCAGGGGCGCGGCCCCGCTGCCATCATGCATGACGTGCCGTGGGTTGCCGGGAAGCAGAAGGATGTCGCCGGCCTTCAGCTGCAGCGATCGGCCTCCCGCCGGATCTTCCAGTGTCGCGGAGCCGGCGAGCACCGCGTGATACGGGATTTCGTTCGCCTCGCCTGGCCCCTGGTCGATGCGCCAAGGCGCGCCATAGGAGCAGCGCAAATCCAGCCGCCCGCGCACCGGCATCATCTCGAACAGCCTGCTGAGCCAATCCATGGCGACCTCTAAACGGAGGAGAACATGAGACGATTGAGCATATAATTGAGATATTATGACATTCAAGGTATCAAGTCCAGATCATACTGTCACTCCGCAATCGTTCACCAACCCCAACAAAGGAGTGCCACCATGTCCCGTCTTTCAGTCCCTAGCCTCGAATCCGACACCGGCGCGTCGGGCCAAGTCTATGCCCAGATCAAGAAGGCCATCGGCGGCGTGCCGAACACCTTCGCGGCCATCGCCGCCCACGGCCCCACCGCCCTCAAGTCGGTCCTCGCCGCCGACGCCGTGCTCGCTGCGGGCAGCCTGACCAAGTCCGATCAGGAGGTCATCAAGCTCGTCATCAGCGCCGCCGCTGGCTGCGACTACTGCGTCGCAGCCCACAGCTATCTTGCCAAGCTCGCCGGCGTGACGCCCGAAGCGCTCAAGCAGATCCGGGAGGAGCAGCTCACCGGCTACGCCAAGCGCGACGCGCTGGTCGGCTTTGTCCGCAAGCTCGCGCAATCCAGCGGTACCGTCAGCGACGAGGATTTCGCCGCGATCAAGGCCGCGGGCTACAGCGACGCCCAGTTGGTGGAGATCAGCCTGGCCTTCGCGACCACCGTCTTCACCAACGTCTTCAACCGCATCAACGACACGGAGATCGACTTCCCCGCAGTCGCGTGAGCGGCCGCGCCCCGTCAGATCTCGAATGTGAAAGGATCACGACCATGACCATGCTTTCCAACACCACTCAAAATCCGCTTGTCCGCGCACTGCACAGGTCCGGCCTGCTTGCGGAGGATCTCGACTACCACGTCGTCCGGGCCTCAATGGTGATCATGTTCTTCTTCTTCGGCTACCAGAAATGGTTTCCGTATGAATTCGAGAGACTGGTCCCCTTCATCAGCAACGGGCCGCTGATCTGGTGGCTGTATCCGGTCTTTGGCCACGCCGGCGCCAGTTATTTCCTGGGCGCCTCGGAGTGGACGTTCGGGTCCCTGCTCCTGGCGGGCTTCTGGGACAAGCGGCTCGGCGTTCTTGGCGCCCTGGGCTCGACCGGCACCTTCATCGCGACGGTTACGATCATTCCGTTCATGCCGGAAGGCTGGGACATCGCCGCAGGAGGCTTCCCTGCGATGACGGGCAACGTGCCCTTCCTGATGAAAGACGTCGTTCTGCTCGGCGTCTCCCTCTACCTCCTGAGGCAGGACGTGGTTCGCCTGACGCGACAATAAGGTGGCAGTCTGCTGATGGCGATGTCGCCGGCAAGCTTTTCGCTCGCCGGCGATTGCGCGTTCGGCAATGCCGAACGGATGCGCGGAGAATACGTCGAGGCCTGTCCAGAGGATCTTGAACCTTGCATGTCGCTGCGGGCCGATCGTGCCTTTCGAGGATTCCGACGATTTGGCCGCCGCCGCCGAACAGATTTTCAGCCAACCCATCCGAATCGTGAACGTTGCCGATGGACTTTTCCAGCTGTCAAAATTGATGGCGCTGCCTATAGTGGCAAAACGACGAAATGGGCGGCAAAACGTGTTACGGTTAGCTAGCGGCCGGGCACGGCTCAGCAAAAAGCCATAAACTCTATTGGGAAAGCATCTCTAACTCTATTGGGAAAGCATCTCTAGCCAAATTAAAGCATCTCTAGCCAAGGCAAGCCGCTGAGCCATTTTGTTACACGTCGACCCAAACAGGTAGGCAGTACGATGACGATGAGGCCAGACCCCACGTTTCATGCATCGCCGAAGCTTGCAATGGAAGCTCCGCCAGAGAGTTTCGCTTACACCTTGCTGCTTAGCCCGGATTTCTCAAAACCCGACGCCCTCGCAGTAATTGACGCAAAGCCTGGCTCTCCGACGTTCAGTCAAATCGTTCACACCGTGACGATGCCCAACAAGGCTGACGAGTTTCACCATTTCGGCTGGAACGCTTGTTCATCGGCTTTGTCGCCGCTTGCAGCGCACGCGTTCCTCGAGCGCCGCTACCTCATCATCCCCGGTATGCGGTCCTCCCGGATTTACGTCGTTGATACCAAACCGGATCCCACCCAGGCGAAGATTCACAAGATCATCGAGCCGGAGGAGATTTTCAAGAAGACCGGTTACTCGCGGCCCCACACGGTCCACTGCGGGCCGGAAGGCATCTATGTCAGCACCCTCGGCGGCGGAGGCAAGGATGGTACCGAGGGACCGCCCGGCATCTTCATCATGGATTGCGAGACGTTCGATGTCCTCGGACGATGGGAGATCGATCGCGGTCCGCAAAAACTGCACTATGATTTCTGGTGGAACCTGCCGCGCGACTATATGGTGACGAGCGAGTGGGGATTGCCGCCGCAATTCGAGAACGGGATCGTGCCGGAGGATCTCCTCTCGAACAAATACGGCCACCGGATCCATTTCTGGGACCTGCGGGATCGCCGCAATGTCCAGACGATCGATCTCGGCGCCAACCACCAAATGGGACTGGAAGTCCGTCCTGCGCATGATCCCGTTCGCGAGCACGGCTTTTTGGGCGTCGTGGTTGACACCACAAATCTCGAAGGCTCGATCTGGACCTGGTGGCGCGAGGGCGGCAAGTTTCACGTCGAGAAGACCGCGACGATCCCAGCCGAGCCCGCGCCGAAGGAGCAACTGCCGCCGCTGCTGCAGGGATTTGGCGCAGTTCCGCCGCTGGTCACCGACATCGACCTCTCCATGGATGACAAGTTTCTCTACGTCTCCTGCTGGGGCACCGGCGAGATGCGTCAATACGATGTCAGCGATCCGAAGAAGCCGAAGCTCGCCGGATCGGTCCGCATCGGCGGCATCGCACGCCGCACGCCTCACCCGAACGGCAAGCCGTATGCAGGGGGCCCGCAGATGGTGGAGATCAGCCGCGACGGCAAACGCGTATACTGGACCAACTCGCTCTACTCGACGTGGGACGACCAGTTCTATCCGCAAGGAATTTCAGGCGCCGAGGTGATGGCCAACGCAAACCCGCGCGGGGGCCTTGAACTCGCAAAGGACTACTGGGTGAGCTTCCCCGACGGATACCGGGCGCATCAGATCCGGCTCGACGGCGGCGACTGTTCGACGGATTCGTTCTGCTATCCGTCGGCTTGAATCTGAGTACAGCCGATTGGACACCCGCCTGGCTCTGGCTGGCTGTCATCGCGAGCGGCCTCTATCACGGATTAAACCCGGGAATGGGCTGGCCGCTCGCCGTTTCGGCCGGATTGATGGAAAGGAGCCCGCGTGCGTTGGTGGTCGCGCTTGGGTCGCTGGCCGCCGGCCATTTGCTGGCGGTGCTGCTCGTGCTCCTTCCCTTCGCGCTGCTCGTCGCGCTCGTCAAATGGCAGCACCAGATCCAGATCGGCGCCAGCCTTCTTGTCATCGGATTCGGCATCTTCCGGCTTGCCGATCGCCGCCATCCGCGGGCATTGGCGCGGATCCGGCCGACGCAATTGGGGCTTTGGTCCTTCGCCGTGGCGATCGCGCATGGCGCGGGACTGATGCTCGTGCCGATCTATCTCGGCCTCTGCCGCGAAGCCGATCTCGACAAAGGTCACGAGGCAGCCGGTGCCTTCATCAATGCCAGTCTCGGTATGGCCGTGCTGGTGGCCACCGTGCACGCCACTGCGATGATCACCGCCGGCGGATGCATGGCGTGGCTGGTCTACCGCTATCTCGGCCTGAAGTTCGTGTCGCGAAGCTGGTTCAATCTGGATACGTCCTGGGCCGCCAGCCTTATTCTGGTGGGGGCTATTGCGCTGGTGCTGAACCTCGCAAGGTAGCTGCGGAAAACGCGTATGAATGTCTCCCGCGCCGGATGTCCGCTGTTCCCCCGATTGTGTTGAAAAGTCCTTTTTGGCCGACGAACCAAATTTTTCAGGACAGCTGATGCGTTCCACGCGCGGCGACGTGAGGGACCACATCGATTTACACAAACACAACCGCGAACCCTCGTATGGGTCTCAAAGAGCCGCACAGCGGCCGAGAGACCTAACAGTCGACCTTCGTGAGATTTTCGGAGCCGTTCGCGCCGATATTTGGGTGTTATGGAATGACTGGGTCCTCTTGGGAAGCCGACGTCGGGACTGACAAGAGCGGCGCCGAGTTGGCCTCCTGGGAGGTTCCGGGACGCTGATCGGACTTCGACATCACCGAAGCGCCGCTATCAAAGCGGGCGCGGTAGACTTGCAGATTCTCGATGACGCGCTGAACATAGTTGCGCGTTTCGGAGAGCGGAATGCGCTCCACCCAATCGACCGCGTCCACATTGGGGTCGCGCGGATCGCCATACAGCTTTATCCAGTCGCGAACGCGACCCCGGCCGGCGTTATAGCCGGCAAAGGTCAT
>Ga0210396_10007534_pt1 | contig 10343 bp, 8 predicted proteins | sample IncBWH17OmetaG_FD_155466 | JGI IMG/M metagenome (GOLD analysis project Ga0210396, IMG submission 155466) | Forest soil microbial communities from Barre Woods Harvard Forest LTER site, Petersham, Massachusetts, United States - Inc-BW-H-17-O ... | reverse complement strand
TATCGCCCGAGGATGCCTTCGACACATACTCAGCGGTGTCGCTTCACGTCCGCGGATCAGTGGTGCTGCAGCGGCTGTACGAAAAGAACCAGACGCCGGACAGCGGGCCACGCAGCATCGAGGACGCGGTGGGCATCGATCCCCAAACCACGCCGTTGCTCGCCCAAGTCACCGGGAAAGGTCACCGCATCGGGGCCCCCGACGAGACGAACTTCGAGTACGGCCTCGAATGCATCCTCGACCATGCCGACCGGTTGATCGAGGAGGGCTCGAAGGCCGCAAAGTCGGCACCGTCCCGGCAACGCAAGGCGGCCAAGTCAGCCGGTCAGCGCGGACGGTCCAAGGCGACCGCAACCCGTTAGACGGGCGCGAATCACGTTCTCACGCTTCCGGTTCCGCCACGTGGAAGTGTTCATCGCGTAGCCGAAAGGCTTCCTTGGCTCCATGCTGCGCGCGCGTTTTGACGAAGTTGAACTCGTCGGGCGCGAACTGCAGGTTGGTGCCGAACGCGTGGAACAGGTAGCTCGCGACTTCCTCACCCTGGTAGGCCTGGCTCTGTTCGACCAGGCGGAACGCTTCCTTGGCGATGACGACTCCATCGGCGGGCATCTTCGCCGCCTTCTCGGCCCAGTATCGGGCGCGCGCCGTAACCGAGCCGGGATCGCATGTGTCGGTGAATATTCCGAGGTGGTCGATCTCGCCGGCTTCGATGATGTCGCCGGTCAGCAGCAGGCGCCGGGACAACACCGGCCCCAACCGATGAAAGAACATGTGCAGGCTGCCCAGCGCGGGCCCGAGGAAGCGTGTTGCCGGCATTCCGATTCTCGTGTCGCGCGCGATGACGGAGATGTCGGTCATCAGCGCCATCTCGAACCCGCCGCCGAGCGCGTAGCCCGCGATCTCCCCCACCGTCACCTTCGGGAAGCCCATGAAGTTGTGATAGAAGCTAAATGACTTGCGGTCCACGGCAAGCCGTCGGCGCTGACTGGGACGGCGCTTGGTCGCCGCGTCAGTGTTATCGGTGTTCTTGCCAGTTGCTGACTCACCGTACCAGCCGTACGCATTGTTCATGTCGGCGCCGGTGCTGAAGACTCCACCGGCCCCGCGCAGCACCACCACAGTGAGGTCGTCGTCTTCGGCCACTTGGTCCAGACAGCGGGCAACCGCCTCACGCATGGTGGCGTCATAGGAGTTGCGTTGCTTGGGGTTGTTGAATGTGATTGTGGCGATCCGCTTGTCGTGATCCACGTCGAACAGGACACGATCGTCCGCAGTGTCTGATGGGCTCATGTAGCAGAATCCTTTCGCCGCTTGGCGAACTGAAATACGGACAGATTTTCCGGCCGTGAAGCCACGGTGCTGACCTCACCCGTGCTTAGCACCTCGTCATTGAGCAACAGCCGAGCGGTCGACGTGATACTCCGGTCGATCTGCGAGCGCACGATATCGAAGCCAAGCTCGGTCAGCAGCGGAGTCGGACGGCGGAAGGTCACGACCAGTGACCGCGTCTTGCCGGATAGGCCGGTAACGCAGTTGTGATGCTGAATCACGCAGTCGAAGAAGACACCGAGGAAGCCGCCATGCACCAGCCCGGGCGGCCCTTCGTAGATCAGCGGGAAGACCACCCGGCCGACTGCCTTCTCGGCATCGAGGTGATCGAACCGGTACTCGGGAAAGCATGGGTTGTAGGCACCAATGTCGGTGGCGTGGTTGAGGTAGATACGACGAGGGTCGTCGGGGATCGAACCGATTCGCGGCGCGCTGTCTCGGGGGGCGGCGCTGGCCAGCTCGGTTTCCCAGTCGGCGAACTTCGCGATCATGGCGTCCACCGTCGGGTGGGCGTGCTCCAACGAGAGCAGCAACGCGCCGAGACGGCGCATGGCACTGGCCGCGGCCATGGTCTGGGCAAGGGGGGCCTCCCCGAATCTGGCGTCACCGGGAGCTGCGATGGCATCTACCATGCGCCACTCCTCCTCATCGCTTCGCTCTGCATCGTCGTCAGCGCGGGCCATGCGCGCCACTCCTCCTCATCGCTTCGCTCTGCATCGTCGCCGGCGCGGGCCATGCGACCGTACTTTCCCGCGTTTCACCCGGTGTTCCGTGGGCAGCGTATCCTTGCTAACTTATACAGCGTACCAATCGTATTGCCTACTGTATGGGTAACCGTAACGGCGAGAAAGGCCGGATTCGACCGTGAGTCACGAGACCGATACGGCCGACGCCGAGGGCTCGGTGACAGCACACCGGGACGGCGCGGTTTTGCGGGTCACGCTCGATCGTTCCTCGCGTCGTAACTCGTTGACCTACTTGATGATCGAGGCATTGGTCGACACACTGACCGATGCCGCCGCCGATGACTCGCTGCGCGCGATTCACCTTCGAAGTGCCGGAGACGACTTCTGCGCCGGTGCCGACTGGGTGGCCACCAACAGCGCCGGCGGAGAACGTCCCCGCACCGGCAATCTGGTGCGCCGGATTCCACACGCCGCCCACCGCGTGATCGAGCTCGTGGCGAGCATCCAGCTCCCCGTGGTCTGTAGCGTGCAGGGTTGGGCCGTGGGCATGGGCTGCAATCTCGCGCTGGCCGCCGACTTCACCGTTGCCAGCACCGATGCCGTGTTCTGGGAGCCGTTTCTAGACCGCGGCTTCAGCCCGGATTCGGGTTCTACCTGGCTGCTGCCCCGACTTGTCGGCCTGGCGCGGGCCCGGCGAATGCTGCTTCTCGGGGAGAAAGTGAGCGGGACGGACGCGGCCGACTGGGGACTGATTCACCAAGCCGTCAGCCCGCCCGAACTCGACGACACGGCCGAAACCCTGTTGGCACGGCTGGCCTGCGGACCGACGGTGGCGATCGGACTGGCCAAGCAGGCGTTGAGCTTCGGCCAGCACGCGACGCTGAGCCAATCCATGACGCAGGAACTTTACAACTTGGAACTGTCCTGTAGGACAAGCGATTTCAAAGAAGGCCTGGAAGCGTTTCGACAGCGACGCGCGCCGAAGTTTCAGGGCCGATGACCCGCAACGAAGGGACGACCCATGCCCCCCAACAAGCCCTGTGATTCGTTCGACAACATCAACTACGAAGTCGACGGGCACACCGCCACCATTACGTTGAACCGCCCGAAAGCCCTCAACGCGCTCAGCCCGCACATGGTCACCGAACTGCGGGCCGCCTATGACGAGGCAGAGAGCGACGACAACGTGTGGCTGCTCATCGTCACCGGCACCGGCCGGGCGTTCTGCACCGGCGCCGACGTGACAGCCATTCCCCAAGACGGCAAGGTGATCTACGAACGGCCGTACCTGTCGACCTACGAGCAGTGGGAGGCACCCCAAGAAGGCACACCGCCGTTTCGCACCATGGCCAAGCCGGTGCTGACCGCGGTCAACGGACTGTGCTGCGGCGCCGGTATGGACTGGGTCACCACGACCGACATCGTCATCGCATCCGAGCAGGCGACGTTCTTCGACCCGCACGTGAGCATCGGGCTGGTGGCCGGCCGGGAGTTGGTGCGGGTTTCCAGAGTGTTGCCCCGCTCGATCGCCTTGCGGATGGCGTTGATGGGCAAGCACGAACGGATGAGCGCCCAACGCGCCTACGAGCTCGGATTGATCAGCGAAGTCGTCGAGCACGACCGCCTGGTCGACCGGGCGCGGGAGATCGCCGACATCGTCAACTCCAATGCGCCGCTGGCGGTCCGGGGAACCCGGCTGGCCATTCTCAAGGGCCTGAATGTGCCGCTGCACGAGGCCGAGATACTCGCCGAAACCTTCCGCGAGCGCGTGCTGCGGACCGAGGACGCCCAGGAAGGCCCCAGGGCCTTCGTCGAAAAGCGGAAACCGAATTGGCAATGCAGATGAGTACCCCGCATTTCGAAACCATTCACCTCGACGTCAACGCCGCCGATCACGTTGCCACCATTACGCTGAACCGGCCCGAGCAGTTGAATTCCTTCAACCGCACCATGTGCGAGGAGATGGCCCGAGCCTGGCGCGAGGTCAGGCTCGACGATTCGGTGCACGCGGTCGTGCTGCGCGCGGCCGGCGCGCGGGCGTTCAGCGCCGGATTGGACATCAAGACGCCGTACGGTCAGCCCGAAAACATCTGGAACCACGAGGATCCCGGCGAAGCACTCAGCCCGAAGTGGCAGAAGATGTGGAAGCCCGTGGTGTGCGCCGTTCAGGGCATGTGCACCGCCGGCGCGTTCTACTTCGTCAACGAGTCCGACGTCGTGATCTGTTCCACGGACGCAACATTCTTCGACTCACACGTCTCGGCGGGACTGGTCTGCGCGCTGGAGCCGATCGGGCTGATGCGCCGCATCGGTCTGGGTGAGACGCTGCGGATAGCCCTGATGGGCAACGACGAACGCGTCAGCGCCGAGACCGCGCTGCGGATCGGCTTGGTGTCGGAAGTTGTTTCTCCGGAGCAGTTGTGGGCGCGCGCCCACGAGATCGCGGCAACGATTGCCGCCAAACCCCCATCGGCGACGCAGGGCACGGTGAAGGCGATCTGGGAGTCGCTGGACAAGCCCTACCGCGCCGCCCTGGAACAGGGGCTGATCTACACCCGGCTGGGCAACCCGCTCGGCACGGCCGAACTGGCTGCGCAAGGCGACGGCGCCCCGCGCCAGCCGAAGATCCGGTGATGACGGCCCATCCACTCAGTCAACGCATCGCCGACGTGCTGGAGTTGGATCCCGGCGCGTATGCGATCGAGTACGACGGCCGATGGTTGTCGTGGGGCCAGGTCGGTGAGGCCGCGCGGCGCATCGAGTCATTGACGGCCGAACTCGGCAGCGACCCCCAGGTCGGAATGTTGTTGCGAAACCGGCCGGGTCAGGTGGCGGCATTCCTGGGTGTGCTGCTGGCCGGCGGGACGGTGGTCACCATCAACCCGTCGCGCGGCGACGACCGCACCCGGACCGACATCGCCGCGCTGGGCCTGCCCCTTGTCGTCGGCGAACCCGACGACCTGACGACGCTGGTTCCCCCGGGAATCCGGACGGTATCGCTCTCGGATCTGTTAGACGACGAGGCCGGCCCAGTGCGACACACCGCCCCGCCCACTGCCCGGCCCCGAGTCGCGGTGCGGATGTTGACCAGCGGAACAACCGGACCGCCCAAACGAGTAAACCTAACCTACGACATGCTGGCGCGCAGCGTGATGGGCCCCGAACCCGAGCGCACATCGGCGCCTATCGAGCTGCGCCGTCGCGTCGCGATCGTCAACTCACCGCTGGTGCACATCGGCGGCGTCTTTCGGGTGCTGCAATGCGTCGCAGAGGCCAGACCCTTTGTGCTGTTGGAACGATTCCAGCTCGACGCGTGGGCCACGGCGGTGCGCAAACACCGACCCCGCACCGTATCGCTGGTACCGGCCGCACTGCGCACGGTGTTGCACTCCGACTTGCCGCGAACCGACCTGGAAAGCATCCGCGCGGTCACCTGCGGGACCGCGCCGCTGTCGGCCGAGGATGCCGACGCCTTCACCGAGAAGTACGGTATCCCCGTCCTGACCTCCTATGCAGCAACGGAATTCGGTGGCGGAGTCGCCGGCTGGACGCTCGCCGACCATCAACGGTATTGGCGAGCCAAACGCGGCAGCGTCGGCCGGGCCAACCCAGGCGCGCAACTGCGGGTGGTCGACGACAACGGCGCGGCGCTGGGACCTGACCAGGTCGGCCTGCTGGAGGTCAAACCCGGACAACTCGGGCCATCGGCTGAGTGGATGCGGACCACGGACATGGCGCGCATCGACGCCGACGGCTTTGTCTGGATCGTCGGGCGTGCTGATCAGGCGATCATCCGCGGCGGGTTCAAGGTGATGCCCGACTACGTGCGCACCGCGCTGGAGGGCCACCCCGCGGTCGCGAGCGCGGCCGTGGTCGGGCGTTCCGACGCACGCCTTGGGGAAACACCCGTCGCAATGGTGGAACTGCGTGCATCGGCATCCGCCGATGCCGCCGAGCTGGTCGACTATCTGCGTAAGGGACTGGCGCGCTATGAGATTCCCACCGAGATCGCGATCGTCGACACGATCCCTCGGACCCCGTCGGGCAAGGCGGACCTGAGCGCGATCCGGCGCTTCTTCGATGCGGCCCCAACGACCATGCCCGCTGATTCCCCCACAGTCGCCGAGATCCTGCGCCACCACGCCCACGCGCGAAGAGACCACCCGCTTCTCATTTGCGACTCTGATCGCATCAGCTATGCCGAGGCCGATCATCGCTCCGCAGAGCTCGCCCGCGGATTGATCGGCTTCGGTGCCGGCAAGGGAACCCATGTGGGTCTGCTCTATCCGAACGGGACGGACTTTGTTATCGGGATGCTCGCGACGGCGCGAATCGGCGCCGTAGTGGTGCCATTTTCCACGTTTGCCACCGGGCGCGAGCTGCGTGAGCAGCTGGTCGACAGTGACGTCGAAATCCTGTTGAGCGCTTCATCTTTCCGTTACCACGATTACGTGCAACGGCTCGCCGAGGTGCTGACGATCCCTGGCTTTGACTCCCGGTTGTTTCTCGCCGCAATACCGCAGTTGCGCCACGTCACGGTCAACTTCGAACGCGCGTACCGGCTCGCCGCGACGGTCGAGCCCGCGCTGTTGGCGGCGATGGAAGACGATGTCGACGGCGCGGATCCGCTGGCCATCGTGTACACGTCGGGCTCCGCCGCCACCCCCAAGGGAGTGCTGCACACGCACCAGGCGCTGCTGCAACACCAGAAGAACCTCAACATGATTCGCGGCCTGGCCGCCGACGACAAGCTGTTCTGCAATTCGCCGTTTTTCTGGATCGGCGGGTTCGCGTTCGGTCTGCTGGCGACGTTGGTCGCCGGGTCGACGTTGATCTGCTCCAACGCCACAGACGCTAGTGAGACGCTCGACTTGATCGAGGCCGAAAAGCCGACCATGACCAACGGATTCGCTGCCGGGATCGCGCATTTGGCCGCGGATCCAAGCATCGCGGGGCGCGACCTGTCGTCGATGCAACGGGGCAACCTGTATCCGATCATGGCACCTGCGGCCAGGCCGGCGGATCCGGAACTGCGGCACAATATGCTCGGGCTGACCGAAGCCGGCAGCGTCCTGCTGATCAGCGGCGACGAATCCGATCAACCCGAGAAGCGACGTGGGTCATTCGGCAAGCCGGCACCCGGATTCCACATCAAGATCATCGACCCCGACGCGGACGGAGTCGGCGAACTGTGCATCCGCGGCCCGTTCGTTATGCAGTGCTATTACAAGCGAAGTCGCGAAGAGTCCTTCGACGCCGACGGATGGCTCCACACCGGCGATTTGGTGCGCACCGACGACGACGGATTTCTATATTTTGTCGGCCGGCGAAGCGCGATGATCAAGACGGCGGGCGCCAACGTCTCGGCGGCCGAAGTCGAAAAGGCCATCGCCAAGGTCACCGGTGCCGACGCTCACGTCGTGGGCATTCCGGACGCCGAGCGCGGGGAGCTGGTTGCCGCCGTCATCGTCGAAGGGGTGCAGCCAGGGTTGGACCCCGACTTAGACCTAGCCGCGCTGCGTGAGCGGCTCAAGGATGAATTGTCTTCCTACAAAATCCCCAAGCGGTTTCTCAGCGTGTCCCGTGCCGAGGTGCCGCTGCTGTCCAGCGGCAAGGTCGACACCCGGCGACTGAAGAAGCTTTTCGATGCCTGACCCGCACGACCCTCTTAACGCGCTCACGATCGACCAGCTGGTCCGGTTGCGCGCGGCCGAGCACGGCGACAAGCCGATGGTGATCGATCCCGCGGCGCGAATCACCTATCGCGAACTAGACATGACGACAAGAGATTTGGCGGCGAAATTCATCGACGCCGGCGTGAGTAAGGGCACCCGGGTCGGGCTGATCATGCCCAACAACACCCGCTGGGTTCAGGTCGCCATAGCACTGACGCGCGTCGGCGCCGTCTTGGTTCCGTTGAGCACGTTGTTGGCCGTCGGCGAACTCGTCGCACAACTCCGGGCGGCCTCAGTCCAATTCCTGGTGAGCGTCGAGGAATTCCGCGGCCACCGCTACCTGGACGAGCTGAAGTCCGCACCGCCGCTCAGACTTCCGGCCTTGCGGCAGGTTTGGACGGCCGATCACCTCGCCCATGCAACCGCGGGCGAACCGGCCCACGGGATCGTCGATGCGCTGTGCGAGACGGTCACCGAGGCCGACCCGCTGCTCATCGTATTCACCTCGGGCAGCAGCGGGCCGCCCAAGGGGGTCATGCATTCGCACGGCAGCGCTTTGGGCGCGGTGCGATCGGGGCTTGCGGCGCGCTGCATCAGGTCCGACAGCCGGCTGTATCTGCCGATGCCGTTCTTCTGGGTCGGCGGCTTGGGCAGCGGGATCCTGTCCGCGCTGCTGGCCGGCGCCACCCTGGTGACCGAAGAGGTGCCGCGGCCCGAAACCACTTTGCGTCTGCTGGAGAGCGAGCGGGTCACGCTGTTTCGTGGCTGGCCGGATCAAGCCGAAGCGTTGGCGCGGCACGCCGGCCCGGCAGGCGTCGATCTCTCGGCGTTGCGGCCTGGCAGCCTGGACGCCTTGCTGCCGCCCGGGCAGCGGGCCCAGCCCGGGGCGCGCGCCAATCTGTTCGGCATGACCGAGGCATTCGGACCGTACTGCGGCTACCCCGCCGACACCGACATGCCGCCCGCGGCGTGGGGCAGTTGCGGAAAACCGTTCCCCGGCACGCAGGTCCGCATCGTCGATCCCGATAACGGCGAGCCGGTTGCGACAGGGACCGTTGGCATGATCCAAATCCGGGGACCGCACACACTGCGCGGCATTTGCCGGCGCGCGCGCGAAGACGTCTTCACCGACGACGGCTTCTACCCCACCGGGGACCTCGGCCGACTGGACGCCGAAGGCTTCCTGTTCTACCACGGCAGATCCGACGACATGTTCAAAGTCAGCGGCGCCACCGTTTACCCCAGCGAGGTCGAGCGGGCGCTGCGCGCCATCGACGGCGTCGACAACGCCTACGTCACCAACCTTCCTGGCGCGGCCGGCGAACGCGTCGGTGCCGCGGTGGTGTGCCACGGGCTCGCCGCCGAGCAGCTACACAACTCCGCGCGCGAACTGCTGAGCGCCTTCAAGGTGCCGACGGTGTGGCTGTTGTTGGAGTCCGACGACGACCTCCCGCGCGGTGCCACCGGGAAGGTGGACACCCGGCGGCTGCGGGAGCTGATGGTCGGTGAACACACCTAGATTTGCCAATGACCTTGCAGTTCCGGGTACCGAGTTTGCAGGGCGCTGCCCGCATTGCCATCGACGACGCGCGCATAGACCATGCGGCTTCGCCCGTCGCGAGAACTCTGCTGCGCCGGCCGATGTAGTTCTACCGACGTGACCCCGGGAAAGTTGACCACCTCGATCCAGAACCGCAAGTGTGCGCCCACCTGATCGGCGGTCACGTCTTTGAGGCGGGCACCGCCGTCGTCGGTGAGGTTGAAAGAGGCTCCAGATCTGTTGTTCCAGTCGGAACCGGCGCCGCTCAACGGAAATCCGATCGCGAGCGAGAGCAGGTGGTCGGTGAAGTCCCCATGATCAACTTGTTCCAGGAATTGCCGGCCGATGTCCGCTAACGCCGGCGCCCCGATGGCGCGGTCGACCTCGACGCTGACCTCGAACGAGGCGCCGCGGTCGATGCCGTTGACATAGTTTTGATGCACCGATTCGACCCCCGGGGTGGCACGCAACGTCGCGACGATGGCATCGGCCTGCTGGTGCCGGTTGGGAAAGACGGTACAGCCGCTGGTAGTAACGGACAGCACGATAACGACTGCCGCTGTCGAGAAACGCGCGCCCAACGCGAAACCCCCCGCGCTCATTCGGGCGCCGAACCGCCCGTTTCTGCGACCACCCCACGTGCGACGAGATGCTCGATCAACGGAACCGCGCCGGCCGCAAGGTGATCGGACATCGCGGCGCGGGCGAGCTCGTGATCGCGTTTCACCAGCGCGGACAACACCCGGCGATGGTCTCTTATCGACTGGCGGGGCCAGCCCTCGATGGCGGGAAACACCGATTCGGGTGCGTAGCGGGTGATCTGGGACATCAGCTGAGCGAGCTTCGGCGAGTCCGCGGCGACGTTGATGGCCCGGTGGAACTCGTGGTTCAGACGTACCGTCCGCTCGCCGTCATTACCGGCGTAGGCGCGTTCCAAATCGGTTTGAATCCCCTTGAGTTCGCGCAGTTGCTCGTCGGTGATGTTGGCCGCCGCACGCGCGGCGAGCTCGCCGCCGACGTGAGCCTGCACGTTGGCAACGTCGGCGAGGTCACGTCCGGTCACGGGCAGCACCACGAAGCCGCGATGCGGCTGTTGGGCAACCAAACCTTCGC
>Ga0210396_10007533_pt1 | contig 10344 bp, 7 predicted proteins | sample IncBWH17OmetaG_FD_155466 | JGI IMG/M metagenome (GOLD analysis project Ga0210396, IMG submission 155466) | Forest soil microbial communities from Barre Woods Harvard Forest LTER site, Petersham, Massachusetts, United States - Inc-BW-H-17-O ... | reverse complement strand
GTCGAGCGGCGCATAGGCCGCCGCCTCGCGCGCTTTTTGCAGCGCCGCCGAAGGTTCGCCCTCGAACGGCTGGTCGAACGCGAAGCCGCGCTTCAGCCATGTGATATCGCCGCCGCTCGCCACGCGAACGCAGTCTCGCCCGATCACATTCAGCACAAAATCACGCGCCATTGCCCGCGCCTTCGGATATGAAGCGGCATGAAGTTCGATGCGGTGCTTATTGCAGGGCCGACCGCGAGCGGCAAGTCGGCTGCGGCGCTGTCGCTCGCCGAGGAGATCGGCGGCGTCATCGTCAACGCCGATTCGATGCAGGTTTATCGCGAATTGCGTATCCTCACCGCGCGGCCGAGCGATGCGGATATGGCGCGCGTACCGCACGCGCTTTACGGCCATATGAGCGTGCAGGAGCGTTATTCCGCGGGGCGCTATCAACGTGATGTCTCGGACGCGCTCAACGTCGCGCGCGAAGCGGGATGCATTCCGATCTTCACGGGCGGAACTGGACTTTATTTCGGTGCACTGACGGAGGGCCTTGCCGAAATTCCGCCGATCCCTTCGGATGTCCGTGAAGCCGCGCGCGAAAAATTCGTACGCGATGGCGCCGATACATTTTATGAAGCGCTTGCATTGCGTGACGCGAAATCAGCGGCGCAGATTCTACCCACCGATACGCAACGTCTATTGCGCGCGTATGAAGTGTTCGAAGCGACGGGGCGCACGCTTTCCGATTGGCAGAGGGACAGTACGATGCCGGTGCTCGACGGAATGCGGCTTGCGCGCTTCGTGCTCGATCCGCCGCGTGCGCTTTTGCATGAGCGCATCGCCGTGCGTTTTGCACGCATGATGGAGCAGGGCGCGCCCGACGAAGCGCAAAGCATCCGCGGTCTCAATCCCTCTCTGCCCGCCGCAAAGATTTTGGGCTTGCGCGAATTGGGGGCGCTTGCCGATGGTGAGATCACCGAAGAACAGGCCGTAGACCGCGCGGTCATCGCCACGCGCCAATACGCCAAACGGCAATTGACGTGGTTTCGCAACAGGATGGCCGATTGGCACTGGATCAAAGAAGCCGAGTTGGGCAATATTATTGCTGAGATCAGTGCTGGTACCCAATAATATTTCTTGACGCCGCGGACATTTCTCCCTAATTTGCCGCCAACTTTGGGAGCTAGGCGATGAACGCCGTGCTGGTACTTATTTGCGGGCCGCTTGACGGGCGAGGATAACCTCGATCCCCGGCAGGTGGCTTGACGAAGGGGCGGCGACGCCCCTTTCGCTTTTGTGGGCTGGAGAGATGGATAGAGACGGAACTTCCTTGAGAGGCGGCGTGGCCGCCGACACCGGTGCCGATATCAGCGGTGCCGAAATCGTGATCCGCGCGCTGAAGGATCAGGGCGTGAAGCACATTTTCGGCTATCCGGGCGGCGCGGTACTGCCGATCTATGACGCGCTGTTCGCGGCCGAAGGCATCGTACATGTGCTTTGCCGTCACGAGCAGGGTGCGACGCATGCGGCGGAAGGCTATGCGCGTTCGACGGGCAAGCCCGGCGTGGTGCTTGTCACTTCCGGTCCCGGCGCCACGAACGCCGTGACGGGCCTCACCGATGCGCTGATGGATTCTATTCCTATTATCGTGCTGACGGGGCAGGTGCCCACGCACCTCATCGGCACTGACGCGTTCCAGGAATGCGATACGGTCGGCATCACGCGCGCCTGTACCAAGCACAATTGGCTCGTGAAGGATGTGAACGATCTCGCGCGCACGCTGCATGAGGCGTTCCAGATTGCCACCACGGGGCGGCCCGGTCCCGTCGTTGTCGATATCCCGAAGGACGTGCAATTCAAGAAGGGACCCTATATCGGCCCCGGCAATGTGCGCCATCGCACCTATCGCCCGAAAACCGATCCCGATCTCGGCGCCATCGTGAAAGCCATCGACATGATGGCGAATGCGAAAAAGCCCATTTTCTATACGGGCGGCGGCATCATCAATTCGGGGCCGGAGGCGAGCGTTGCGCTGCGCGAACTTGCGAAGCTCACGGGTTTCCCGGTGACGTCGACGCTTATGGGTCTCGGCGCGTTTCCGGCCTCCGATCCGCAATGGCTCGGCATGCTTGGCATGCACGGCACTTACGAGGCCAATCATGCGATGCATGATTGCGATGTGATGGTGTGTCTCGGCGCACGCTTCGACGACCGAGTGACGGGCCGCATCGATGCGTTCGCGCCGAATGCGAAGAAAATCCATCTCGATATCGACGCGGCACAGATCAACAAGAATGTGCGCGTCGATCTCGGCATCGTCGCTGATGCGACGAAGGCGCTGAAGGAAATGCTGCATTTCTGGAAGACGCAGAAGCGCAAGGTGGATCAGGCTGCACTCGCCGCGTGGTGGAAACAGATCGATCAATGGCGCGCGAGAAATTCGCTCGCGTTCAAGAATTCCGACAAGATCATCAAGCCGCAATATGCGATTGATCGTCTTTACGAACTCACGCGCGGGCGCGATGTCTACATCACGACCGAAGTGGGCCAGCATCAGATGTGGGCGGCGCAACGCTTCAAATTCGAAGAGCCGAACCATTGGATGACGTCCGGCGGCCTCGGCACGATGGGTTATGGATTGCCGGCTGCCGTCGGCGTGCAGATGGCGCATCCCGAAAGCCTCGTCATCGACATCGCAGGTGAGGCGAGCGTGCAGATGACGATGCAGGAAATGTCCACGGCCGTGCAGTATGAACTGCCGATCAAGATCTTCATTCTGAATAACCAATATATGGGCATGGTGCGCCAGTGGCAGCAATTGCTGCATGGCGGGCGCTATTCGCATTCGTACTCTGAGGCGCTGCCCGATTTCGTGAAGATGGCGGAAGCGTTCGGCTGCGTGGGCCTGCGCGCGGAAACGCCCGCCGAGCTTGACGGCAAAATCCGCGAGATGATCGACGTGAAGAAACCCGTGCTGTTCGATTGCCGCGTCGATCCGAACGAGAATTGCTATCCGATGATCCCGTCGGGTGCGGCGCATAACGAACTCATCATGTCCGACGCCGATGACGGTTCCGCCGTCGGCGAAGAAGGGAAAGTGCTTGTGTGATGCAGAAAGCAGCTGTTGAGCGTCACACGATTGCTATTCTCGTGGACAATGAAGCGGGCGTGCTTGCGCGCGTCATCGGGCTGTTCTCCGGGCGCGGCTACAACATCGAAAGCCTCACGGTGGCGGAGGTCGATCACACCGCGCGCACGAGCCGCATCACGATCGTCACCTCCGGCACGCCGCAGGTGATCGAACAGATTGAGGCGCAATTGGGCCGTCTCGTCGCCGTGCATCGTGTCACGAACTGGACGACCGCCAAGCCGGGCGTGGAGCGCGAAATGGCGCTCGTGAAAGTGGCCGGCACGGGCGAGAAGCGCGTGGAAGCCATGCGCATCTCCGAAATCTTCCGCGCCCGCGTGCTCGATACCACGCATGCGAGCTTCGTGTTCGAGATCACGGGCGCGCCCGATAAGATCGACCAGTTCATCGAACTCATGCGGCCCCTGGGCCTCGTCGATGTCAGCCGCACCGGCGTCGCCGCAATTTCCCGCGGCCCGGACGCGATGTAAGTTTTTCCATCACTCTTCAGGAGCAATCAATGCGTGTCTATTACGATCGGGATGCCGATCTGAATTTCATCAAGAACAAGAAGGTCGCGGTCATCGGCTTCGGCTCGCAGGGCCACGCCCATGCGCTCAACATGCGCGACAGCGGCGTGAAGGACGTCGCCATCGCGGCGCGCCCCGGCGCCAGCGCCGACAAGGCGAAGGCCGCGGGCTTCACCGTCATGAACAATGCCGAGGCTGCCAAATGGGCCGATGTGATGATGATGGTCACGCCCGATGAATTGCAGGCGGACATTTATGCGCGCGATCTCGCGCCCAATCTGAAGAACGGCGCGGCGTTGTTGTTCGCGCATGGCTTCAACATCCATTTCCGGCTCATCGAGGCGCGCCGCGATCTCGATATCGCGATGGTTGCGCCGAAAGGCCCCGGCCATACGGTGCGCAGCGAATATCAGAAGGGCGGCGGCGTGCCGTGCCTGCTCGCCATCCATCAGGATGCGAGCGGCAACGCGCATGATCTCGGCCTGTCCTATGCGAGCGCCATCGGCGGCGGCCGCGCGGGCATCATCGAAACGAGCTTCCGCGAGGAATGCGAAACCGATCTGTTCGGCGAGCAATCGGTGTTATGCGGTGGCTTGGTTGAGTTGATCCGTGCCGGTTTCGAAACGCTGGTCGAGGCGGGTTACGCGCCGGAAATGGCCTATTTCGAATGCCTGCATGAAGTGAAGCTCATCGTCGATCTCATCTATGAAGGCGGCATCGCGAACATGAACTACTCCGTGTCGAACACGGCGGAATATGGCGAGTATGTCACGGGCCCGCGTCTCATCACCGCCGAAACGAAAGCGGAAATGAAGCGTGTGCTCGACGACATCCAGACCGGCAAGTTCGCGCGCGACTGGGTCCTCGAAAACAAGGCGGGCCAGCCTTCGTTCAAAGCGACGCGTGCGCGCAATGCCGCGCATCCCATCGAGGAAGTGGGCGAACGCCTGCGCGCCATGATGCCATGGATTGCGAAGAACAAGCTCGTGGATCGCGCGAAGAATTGACGTTTAACAACAACATTCCGTCATCGCACGACTTGTCCGGGCGATCCAAATTTCTGAAAAACAAATGGATTATCCGGACCCTTCGCGAAAGCTCAGGGCCGGATAATGACGGCAATAGGGAAAATGCAATCGTTTAACTCGGATTCTCCAAGCTGAACATGCCGGTGTCGTCGTCGTAAGCGAAAATCTCAGCGAAGCGGCCCCAGCTTACGACCGCGCGCAGCGTTTCCTCGGCGGCTTCCGGCGACATGTGATCTTCGAGCTCGTCGAGAAAGCGGCTCTTAGGCGCACTGTGGGTCGTACGTTCGTCGAGCACGCGGCGCATGAGCGCCATGATGGGAATATGCACAAGCACAAGCCTGCGGAACATGCGCTTGCGCTCGTCGGTTTCGGCTTCGGCAAACCGCTTGCCGGGTTCGGTGAGGCGGATATCGCCGCCTTCGAGAACGGCAAGCCGCAGCAATTGCAGCGATTCCGCGACAGGGAATAGTTCGTCGACTTCGAGCTGCTGTTCGAACGCGATGTCGGGCAGATCCGCTTTGCCGTTATAGGGCGCGGCCGCGAGCGTTTCGATGAGGCCCGCAAGGATGTTCGGTGAAACATGCGGCAGGATCATGCCGAGGCCGCCGCCCGTGATGCGCTCACTGCGCTGTGAAAGCTTGTGTGCTGCCTGTGCCGTCATTTCCACATAGATGCGATCGACGAGCGTGGAGAAAGCGGGATCGTTGCGGTCGCGCGGCTGCGGCAGATCGATCTTGATCTCGGACGCCACGCGCCCCGGATTGGTAGAGAATAAGAGTACACGGTCGCACATGAGCACCGCCTCCTCGATATTATGCGTGACGAGGATCACGCCTTTGATGGGAAGCCGGTTCTCTTCCCACAATTCGAGGAAATCGGTGCGCAGATTTTCCGCAGTCAGCACATCGAGTGCGGAGAACGGCTCATCCATGAGCAATATGTTAGGATGCACAACAAGCGCACGGGCAAAGCCGACGCGCTGGCGCATGCCGCCGGAAAGCTCGCGCGGGTAGGCGCTTTCGTAACCGTCCAGACCGATGAGATCGATTGCCGCAAGCGAACGCGAATGGATTTCTTTCTGTGGCAATCCTTGGGCTTCGAGGCCGATCTGCACGTTTTCGAGCACCGTCAGCCATGGAAACAGCGCGAAGCCCTGAAACACCATCGCAATGCCGGATGGCGGTCCGTCAATCGGTCTGCCGAGATAGGTGATCGTGCCGCCCTGCGGTTCGGCGAGACCGGAGATCAATCGCAGCAGCGACGATTTTCCGGAACCCGAACGGCCCAGCAATCCCACGATCTCGTTTTCGCGCAGCGTCAGTTCCACGCCATCGAGTACGAGCAATTCGCCGCCGCCGGGCCTCGGAAACGAACGGCGGACTTCGTGGATATCGAGCAGCGTGTTCTCTTCCATGATCGATCCTCACGTGAGCCGATATTTGCGTTCGGCATAACGGTAAAGCGGCCGCCAAAGCACCCTGTTCACAATCACGACATAGAAACACATGACGCCGACGCCGAGAACGATGCGCTGGAAATCGCCCGCCGTCGTCGCTTCCGCGATGTATGTACCGATGCCGTGCGCGCGTAGCGTTTGATGGCCCCAATTCACAAGTTCCGTCACGATGCTGGCGTTCCACGATCCGCCGGAGGCTGTGATCGCGCCCGTCACGTAATAAGGAAAAACGCAGGGCAGGGCCACTTTCCGCCACCACAGCCAGCCTTTGAGATGAAAGCTCGTGCTTACATCGCGCAATTCGCGCGGCATAGCGGAAGCGCCCGCCACGACATTGAACAGGATGTACCATTGCGTACCGAGCACCATGAGCGGTGAAAGGAATATGTCAGGATTCAAATTGAATGCCACGATGACTGAAACCGCGACAGGGAACAGTAAATTGGCCGGGAATGCGGCAAGGAATTGCGCAACGGGCTGCACAATGGCCGTCAGCTTCGGCCGCAAGCCGACATAGATCCCGATAGGCGTCCAGATCGCGCTCGCAATGGCGATGAGGATGACGACGCGCAGCATCGTGAGGAAGCCAAGGCCCAATGCGCGCGCGACTTCAATCCAAATGAAATGCTCGGACGCGAATTGCCAGATGCGCCACGCCGCATAACCTGCGAACAGCACGATCAATGCGTACCACGCGAACGTTGCGGCGCGTTCCGCACCCGGGTTGCGCGCGACAAAGCGCTGCTGCGGCGGTGAAAGCTTGTAAGACCAATGCATCGCCTTGTCGAAAGGCGAAACGAGAACATCGATGAAGCTCGAGCGGCGCACCATCGTGAGCGCCCACGACGTCGGCGGTTCGTCACCGGTTTCCTGGTCGATGCGGAAACGATCGGCCCAGGCGACAAGCGGGCGGAACAGAAGTTGGTCGTAGATGAGGATCACGATGAGCATCGCGCCGATGGCCCATACGATCGCGTGCAGATCCTGCTGCGCGATGGCGGTGGCGATATAGGAGCCGATCCCGGGCAGCACGACAGTCGTGTGGCCCACACTGATCGCTTCGGCGGCGACGACGAAGAACCATCCGCCCGACATCGACATCATCATGTTCCAGATGAGCGAGGGCATACCGAACGGCACTTCGATGCGCCAGAACCGCGCCCAGGCGTTAAGCCTGAACACACGGCCCGCTTCGGTGAGTTCGGTCGGCACTGTGCGCAGCGACTGATAGAAGCTGAACGCCATGTTCCAGGCCTGGCTCGTGAAGATCGCGAACACAGCGGCCAGTTCCGCGCCGAAAATCTTTCCCGGCGCGAGCGAAAGAAAGAACACGACCGTCACGGAAATGAATCCGAGAATCGGCACGGATTGCAGAATGTCGAGCAACGGCACGAGCAGCGTGCCCGCGCGCGGGCTTTTCGCGGCCCATGTCGCATAGGTGAATGTGAATACGAGCGAGGCCGCGAGCGCGAGCAGCATGCGCAGCGCCGTGCGCGCGGCATATTCCGGCAGATGCGAGGGATCGAGGGAGATGTGCTTGGCGGTGAGGCTCGCAAGCGGCTCGACAAGGTGCCGGCTCGATTCCGCGAACAGAACGATGAAACCGAACACGAGCGCAGCCGCCAGCACATCCCAGCGGCTAGGCAATAGCCGTGTGGTCTCGACCGAGATGGGCGGCAGGATTCTCATTCCGGCCTCGAGCAATTGGGTTTTGGCTGGCGGGCCGGAGCCCCGAAAGCGGGCGCACACAATCACGTTCGCGCGATACGGGAAAGCTGATTCTTTTGCGGCTCGCAACGCCCGATTGTCGCGGGAAATCTGGGCGTATTCGACCATTGCGCGCGGTCCCGGCTTCGGCGTAAAACCATTGCGCCGTGGCGAAGGCCCGCGTTCGTTTACGCAGCTTTAACGGCGATTTTTTAAGTTTCGGTAACTGTAATTGGGACCGGCAATGGCGTTGGGCGGCACATGCGAAGGGATGAGGGGCGGCAGAGCCGCTTGCCTGTCCGCGCGCGCCCGCCATCAGTCCCTGGCTTCCTCGCTTCGCCTTCTCCTTAGCCGCCCCTAGGCGTCGGCGACCGCTTCTGGCGGGCTGCGTTTAGGGGATCGCAAAACAGAGGAGAAATCGAAGCCGCGCGGCGCGGCGCATCAAAGGAATGCACCAATGAATACGGATAAATCTGAACGGGTCAGGATTTTCGACACGACACTGCGCGACGGCGAGCAATCGCCGGGCGCCGCCATGACGCTCGACGAGAAGATCGAGGTCGCCGAATTGCTCGACACGATGGGTGTGGACATCATCGAAGCGGGATTTCCGGTGTCCTCGACGGGCGATTTCGAAGCGGTCAACGAGATCGCCACGCGCACGAAGAATGCGGCGATCTGCGGCCTCGCACGCGCGGATTTCAAGGATATCGACCGCGCGGGGCTCGCGCTCAAACCTGCCAGACGCGCGCGCATCCACACCTTCATTTCCACAAGCCCCGTGCATATGAAGCACAAGCTGCAGATGGGGCCGAATGCGGTGCTCGATGCGGTTGGCGCGTCGGTCACGCGCGCGCGCGGCTTCACGGACGATGTGCAATGGAGCGCGGAAGACGCCACGCGCACGGAGCCGGATTTCCTGTGCCGCTGCGTGGAACTGGCGATCCGTTCCGGCGCCACGACGATCAATATCCCCGATACGGTCGGTTACACGACGCCGCAGGAATATGTCGATCTTCTGCGCATGCTGCGCGAACGCGTGCCGAATGCGGATCGGGTGATCTTCTCCACGCATTGCCACAACGATCTGGGACTGGCCGTCGCCAATTCGCTCGCCGGTGTTCTGGGCGGCGCGCGTCAGGTCGAATGCACGATCAACGGCATCGGCGAGCGCGCAGGCAATGCGGCGCTTGAAGAGATTGTCATGGCGCTGAAGGTGCGCAGCGACAAGATGCCGTTCACGACGGGCATCGACACGACGATGCTCGCGCGCGCGTCGAAGCTCGTATCGAACGTCACGGGTTTCCCCGTGCAATACAACAAGGCGATTGTCGGCAAGAATGCGTTCAGCCACGAATCCGGCATTCATCAGGACGGCATGCTCAAGCATGTCGAGACCTATGAGATCATGCGGCCCGAACAGGTCGGCGTGAAGGAAACCTCGCTGGTCCTCGGCAAGCTGTCGGGGCGTCATGCGTTCCGCGATAAGCTGCAGGATCTCGGCTACGATCTGAGCGACAGCGCGTTTGCCGATGCGTTCCGCCGCTTTAAGGATCTCGCCGACAAGAAGAAGCATGTGTTCGACGAGGACATCACAGCGATTGTCGATGACGAGATGGTGCGCAGCCACGATTCCATTCTCGTGAAAGCGTTGCGCGTCGTGTCGGGCATGGGCGTGGCGCCATCCGCCGAGCTCACGCTCTCGGTTTCGGGCGAAGAACGCAGCACGACAACGACGGGCGATGGCCCCGTCGATGCGATCTTCAATGCGATCCGCGAACTCTATCCGCACACAGCTTCGCTTCAACTTTTTCAGGTGCATGCCGTGACCGAAGGCACTGATGCGCAGGCGACTGTCAGCGTGCGGTTGGAAGAAAATGGCCGTACCGTAACGGGAAAAGGCGCGGATACGGACACATTGGCGGCCGCTGCTTTTGCCTATGTCAACGCGCTCAACAAGCTGCTAGTGAAACGGGGCAAGCAGGCGCCTGAAGCGCTCACAGCCGCGCGGTGATCGGCGCCTTGTAAAGAATGGCGGGTTGATATGTTGGGTAGCGTTCTCGGCATTCTGTCGAGTGACATGGCCATCGATCTGGGAACGGCCAATACGCTGGTTTATGTGAAGGGCCGAGGGATTGTGCTGAACGAACCCTCGGTCGTCGCCATGATCAGCAAGGGCGGAAAAAAACAGGTTCGCGCCGTCGGCAATGACGCGAAGATGATGCTTGGCCGCACGCCCGGAAACATCGAGGCGATCCGCCCGATGCGCGACGGCGTCATCGCTGATTTCGAAATTGCTGAAGAGATGATCAAGCATTTCATTAGAAAGGTTCACAATCGCAGGTCGTTTGCGAACCCCATGATCATCGTCTGCGTGCCCTCCGGTTCGACAGCGGTGGAGCGCCGCGCGATTCAGGAAAGCGCGTTGTCGGCAGGCGCGCGCCGCGTGTTCCTCATCGAAGAGCCGATGGCGGCGGCAATTGGCGCGGGGCTTCCCGTGTCAGAGCCGACAGG
>Ga0210396_10007531_pt1 | contig 10345 bp, 4 predicted proteins | sample IncBWH17OmetaG_FD_155466 | JGI IMG/M metagenome (GOLD analysis project Ga0210396, IMG submission 155466) | Forest soil microbial communities from Barre Woods Harvard Forest LTER site, Petersham, Massachusetts, United States - Inc-BW-H-17-O ... | reverse complement strand
GAAAAGGCTCGCCCGCGCGCGACGAGCCGGGCGCCTACTTCCGCTCCACAAATTCCGTCGGCGTCCTGCCGGTCACCTGGCGGAAGGCGTGGGAGAAGGCGGGAACGCTGGAATAGCCGAAATCGGCGGCGAGCTGTTTGATCGATACATTGGCCTCGACCGACAGTTTCTCGATGGCCGACGCGATCCGGGCGCGCTGGCACCAGCTCTTGAAGCTGAGCTGGGTCTCGGCGGCGAACAGCCGCGACAGCGTCCGCGCCGATGTGCCGACCTTTTGCGCGAGCGTCTCGATTTCATGCGGGTGGGCTGGCGCAGCGAGCACGATATCGGCGGCGCGGCGGCAGCGCGGCTCGCTCGGCAGCGGGATGAAGGTCGCGGAGTCCTCGGCGCGATGCAATTCGAGCATCACGAGCTTGATCAGGAGCGAGGTGCGTTCAGGGGCATTGTCCTTTTCGAACAGCGCGAGGATGGTCTGTTGCAGGAGAGGGGAGACCCGCACCACGAATTCGGATTTGAGGCTCGGGCTGCGCCGTTCGCGCTTCAGCCACGCCGTGTCGAAATAGAGCGTGCGCATCTCGATGTCGGCGAGCACGTCGATGGCGTGCACCAGACGCGCCGGCACCCAGACGGCGCGATCGGGCGGCACCAGCCAGCGGCCCTTCGGCGTCGTCACCTGCATGGTGCCGCTCGCGGCATAGACGAGCTGGGCCTCGCGATGCATGTGGGGATCGAGGCGCAGGCCTTTCTTGTAGCTGCGCGCGACCAGATGCAGGCCATCGCCGGTCGAGCGCTGGCCGCGCAGTATCGCTATCAATGGCGGTTCGGCGATAGTCATTGGCTGCATCCCGTCAGCCTAAATTCGTATAACGCCAGCAGAAAAACAACGAGAATCGTCCGGGAAATCGCCAGAGAAAACCAAATGAACAGCTCCAGCCGGGTCATCACCTTCGTCAATGCCGCGCATTTTATCGATCATTATGCGATGCTGATCTTCGCCGCCGCCGTCATCATCATGGGGCCGGCGCTCGGCATGGCCTATTCGGAGCTGCTGCCCTATGCGACGCCGGGCTTCATCGCCTTCGGCGCGGGCTCGCTGCTCACCGGTTGGCTCGGCGACCGCTGGAGCCGGCGACATATGATGGTGATCTTCTTCATCGGCATCGGTTTTGCGATGATCTCCGTCGGCTTCGTGCAGACGCCGCTGCAATTGGGGGCGGCGCTGCTGGCGATCGGCATCTTCGCCTCGATCTATCATCCCGTGGGCACCGCGATGATCGTCTCCTATGCCGACAAGCTCGGCCGCGAGATGGGGCTGAACGGGGTCTGGGGCAATCTCGGCGTCGCGTCATCGGCGCTGGTCACCGGCGTGATCGGCCAATATCTCGGCTGGCGCTATGCCTTCATCATTCCCGGCATCGTCACGGTGGGTGTCGGCATCGCCTTCGCGATGCTTGTGGTGCATGAAGATCGCAAGGGGAGCAAGCAGGCCGCGGCGCAGGCGCGCGTCGCCAAGCACGATATGTGGCGGGTTGTCGTGTCGCTCTTGATCGTGGTGATCGCGATCTCCACCACCTTCAACGCGGTGACGGTGGCGCTGCCGAAATTGTTCGCCGAACGGCTCGACTTCACCAAGAGCCCGGCGCTGCTGGGTCTGATCGCGGCCGGTGTCTATGTGTTCGGCGCGATGACGCAGTACACCATCGGCAAGCTGCTCGACCGTCATTCGCTGAAGACGGTGGCGCTGCCGCTGTCGTTCCTGCTGGCGCCGTTCCTCTATCTTGCCGCCACCTTGCAGAACCTGCCGCTGATCCTGGTCTCGATCGGCATCGTCATGGGCGCGTTCGGCCAGGTCACCGTCAACGACGCCATGGTCGGCAAGTATACGAGCGAGGAGTGGCGCTCACGGGCTTATGCGGTGCGCTACTTCGTCGGCTTCACCGCAGCCGGCGCATCGGTCGGTCTCGTGGCGTGGCTCTACCAGCAGGGCGGCTTTGCCACCATGCTGCATGCCTTCGGCGCGCTATGCCTGCTCGCGGTCGTCGCCGCGCTGATTTTGCCGCGGGAGATCAGGGTGCCGGCGGCAGCCGAGTAACTTTATATCTGTGTTGTTTTGGCAACACTGAATCCCATAAAGTGCGGCGGATTGCCGCTGTCATGGAACTGTGACCTGTGGCCCCTAAGCCTCACCCACTGAGGACTAGAAGTACGTAAGTACAGGGTACGGGGTAGGTGGCTGTGGTTGTGTTGCGTTCGGGTGGCGTTCGCCGCCGGTTTGGTGTTGCGCGTGTTTCGGGTGAGCTGACTTCATCGGTCTCGCCTTTCTTCTCAAGGCGTGTGCTGCGTTCGCTCGCGCTGCTCTGCTCGGTCTCCGCGATCGCGATCGGGGCCCATGGCAGCGCGCAGGCCGGGCAATTGCCGGCCACGGCGTTCCAAAGCTACGACCCGACGACGGCGTCGAGCATCCTGCCGGGCCCGTTCTCGCTGTTCGTGGTGCCGGTGAGCAGCCTGGCTCCGACCCAGATGAACGAAGGTTTTACGGAAGTCGGCAAGAAGACCGCCGGCTTCGATCTGCTCGCACCGTCGCAGCTGCAAAGCAACCTCTTGACCGATATTGAGCCGGTCGTGATCGGACCCGGCGGCAAGCTCTATCTGACCGACGGACACCACACCTTCACGGCGCTGGATAATTCCATCTACGGCAGCAATACCCAGGTCTACGTCAACGTCATCGCCAACTACTCCAATCTGACGACCAGTCAGTTCTACCAGACGATGGCATCGCAGAACCTGCTGCTGCCACTCAATGACGGCGTGCCGCAGACGGTCAATACGGCAACCGGCGCGCCGCTGCCGACCAGCCTGACCGGGCTGACCAGCGATCCCTATCGCGGGTTGGAATATTCGCTCCTGAAGAACAAGAACAGCAAGCTGTTCACGACCACATCGAACATCACCGGCGCGGTCGGCTCCTCGACCCCCGGCCTCGACAAGATGACCGGGTTCTACTCGGACTTCCTGGAGGCTGCCGCCTATCGCAGCGCCAATAACGGCCTCGGCCTGCCCTACCTGTCGCCGGTCGACATCGCGATTGCGACAAAGTGGAATTTGAACGGATTGAACACGACCTCGCTGCCGAACAAAGGCACCGTCACCGTGGCGCAATTGCCGGGCTTCATCCTCTCCAAGAACCTCGCTCCCACCGGCGTCATCAGCAATGCAACGCTGGCCAACGGTGCGCTCGACGGCAACGGCACCTTCACCGGGGTCACGACGATCAATGCCGGCACCGCGGCGAACCCGATCATCATCGGCACACCGAATACGGGCTTCATCATGCAGGTCGGCAGCGACGCAGGCTTCGGCGTTACGCTGAATGGCGCCAACACCTATACCGGGGGCACCTCGATCCTCGCCGGCAGCCTGACCATCGCCAGCGACGCTTCGCTCGGTGCCGCTTCTCCCGCTGGTGCCGTGATTGATCCCAACAACATCAAGGCCAGCGTCCAGGCCGCGAACGGCATCATCTTCAACAGCCTGACCGAAGGCAACGGAACGCTGACGCTTGGTAAGGCGGACGGAAATGGCACGACGGCCTTCTCGCTCAACCGGCCGATCGCGGTCGACGGCGAGACCGCGGTCATCAACATCAACGGCAACATCACCACCCTGAACGGTCAACTGGTGTCGCTCGGCTCCAATGGCGTCGGGCTCGGCAACGCGACCGGCGTGTCCGACCTCACGATCGACGACACCAGCGCAAGCGGCAAGGGTGTTCTGATCCTTTCCACGGCGAGCCCCAATTTCTACGGCAACATCATCATCGGCAACACGGGCGCGCCGATCGTGCGCGTCATGAACGATGCAGCGCTGGGCAACACCACGGGGCCGGCAGTCACGATCGGGCAGATCGATCTGAACAGCGGCACGCTGCAGGCCGGTGCTTCGTTTGCCGCGAACGAGCGCAACATCTTCCTGGGCAGCGGCAGCAACTTCGACGTCAACGGCTTCACCACGAGCTGGGGCAGCCTGACCGACGTCCAGCGCACGCTGGTAATTCTCAACAGCAACACGACGACGGCCGGCGCGGTCACCTTCAACAGCCTCACGATCGGCGGTACTGCCACGCTGCAATTCACCGGCGGCGCGGCTGGCGAAAAGGTGACGCTGACGAATGGCATCAGCCGGCAGCCTGGCGGGACACTCGTGTTGCAGCCGACTTCGTCAAGTTCGCTCGGCACGGCGACGGAAAGCCTGTTCTCCGGCACCGGGGCGGCGTCCCTCGTCAACGGCATGGCGGCGGCTTGGATGGTGACCAACAACGGCGTGGCAAAGAGCGCCGGCCCCTATGATTTCCTCACCTACGGCGCCCACGGTTACGTCAAGTACAACTACACCACATTCGCCGTCGGCGCCGGGACTGGATCGGCCGTCGTCGACGAGAACGCGAACCAGACGCTTTCCGCCAACGCCTCGGCTTACGCGCTCAAGATCGAGAGCGGAGATAAAATCACGCTTGGCAGCAACACGCTGACGATCGGCGATGGCGTCAATCCGGCGGGCCTAAGTCTCGCCGCGACGACTCCGATCTCCGGCGGCACGCTGGCCTTCGGCAACAGCGAGGCGGTGATCTGGCTCGGTGCCACCAGCACCATCAACTCGATCCTGACCGGCACCGGCGGTCTTACCGTTGCTGGATCCGGCAGCCTCACGCTGACGGGCTCGTCGACGATGACCGGTCCGGTCTATATCGACTCCGGTACGCTGACGCTCGCGACCGCCAATTACTTCGCCACAAACCCCAACGTCACACTCGCCGACACCAAGTCCAAGCCGGCTGCGGCGACCTTCGCCATCACAGCCAACAACACGGTCGCTTCGCTCAACAGCGTCGGCAACAACAGCGCGGTCAATATCAGCAACGGCGCTACGTTGACGATCGGCGACAGCCAGAACCTTAGTTCAACTTTGTCGGCCACCATTACCCAGTCCGGCGCAGCGGCGGTTGCGCTGATCAAGGCCGGCAGCGGCTTGCTTGATATTTCCGGCGGCAAGATCAAGCTGGTGTCGGGCGGCACCATCGACGTCACCGGCGGTCAATTGCGCGTTGCTGCCAGTGAGTTCACTGGCAGTGCGCCGAGTTCCAACTCCATCAATCTATCCGCCGGTACTGAGCTGCAATTCGCGCAAAATGGCGGTGGCCAGTTCTCCAACCCAATCACGGGTGCAGGCGCCCTGCATCTGATCGGCGGTACGCTGCAACTGACCGAGGCGCTTGGCGCCAACACCTATTCGGGCGGCACGATCGTTGAGCAGGGCTCGACGCTCGATCTCACCACCGACAGGGTTTCCACCGGCAACGCCAACATCGCCAATGCCGGCGGTCTGGTCGTGTTCGATCAATCGAACAACATCACCGGCACAGGCATCTATAACGGCGTGATCAGCGACGCCCGCCAAATGGAGGCGAGCACCGGCCCGTTGCTTTCGGGTAGCGTGGCGATCGACGATTCCACTGGTGCGCACGCCGGCAATGTTACGTTTAACCAGGTACAAGCTTATAGTGGTGGCACCTTCATCGAGGCCGGCACGCTGACGCTTGGCGTCGCCAATGCGATCGCGAGCAGCAGCGGCGTCGATCTGGGTCGCGTTGGCGGACCGTCTGGCGCCGGCGCGGCGCTGGCCACCGACCCGGTCACCGCGACTTTGGCGCTGGCCGCAAACAATACCATCCAGGGCTTGATGGACGAGGCGGGCAACCACACAGCGGTTCAGCTCAACAACAATACGCTGACGCTCAATATCGCAAGCGGTACCACCTTCGGCTACGCCGGCGACATTTCCGGCACCGGAGGCCTTGTCATGTCCGGTGGCGGCGCGGAACAGTTGAGCGGCAAGAGCCACTATACCGGTGCGACCACCGTGAATGGCGGGCTTTTGAGCGTGGACGGGGATATCTCGTCGTCCAGCCTGACCACGGTCAATGCCGGCGGCACGTTGGGCGGCAACGGCACCGTCGGAAACACCTTGATCAACGGCGGCACGCTGTCGCCGGGCGATTCGATAGGCCTGCTGCACGTCAACGGTAATCTCGCCTTCACGACGGCCGCGACCTACCTCGTTCAGGTTTCGCAGCCTAGTTCCGATAGGACCAACGTCACCGGCACAGCGGCGCTGGCCGGCACGGTGCAAGTCGTCTCAAGCGACGGCACCTACAGGTTCAACCAGCCCTACACGATCCTGACGGCAAATGGAGGCCTGGGTGGCACGCAGTTCAATTCGCTGGCGCTGCCGAACTACATCCTGGGTGCACTGGCCTATAGTCCGACTGACGTGTCGCTGAATCTTTCGCTTGGAATCGAACGAACCGGCGGTCTCAACGTCAACCAGCTCGCGGTCGCGTCGGCGATCGACCGCGGTGCCAATTCGAGCGGGTCGTTGCCGACTGGCTTCCTCAACCTGCTGAACCTTTCACCCTCGGCCATGCCGGGCGTGCTCAGCCAATTGTCGGGCGAGATCGGAACTGCCTCGCTGCAGACGACCTTCGACGCGATGACGCAATTCATGGGCACGCTGCTCGATCCGTTCATCGGCGGACGCAGTGGCGGGGCGACGCAGCCAGGCGCGACTGGTTACGCCGACGATGACGTCAGCTCTTATGCGTCAGCCGCGCGCAAACGCTCCGCCGGCGCAAACGACGCCTATGCCATGATCACCAAGGCCGTGCCGCGCAATCAACTTTTCGATCCGCGCTGGAGCGTGTGGGCCGCAGGCTTCGGCGGCTCGCAGACCACCGACGGCAATGCCGCGCTCGGAACGAACGGCACGACGAGCAGCATCGCCGGCGGTGCGGTCGGCGCCGACTATCTGCTCTCGCCCAACACCATCGCGGGCTTTGCGCTCGCCGGCGGCGGCACCAGCTTCAGCGTTGCCAACAACGCCGGCAGCGGGCGGTCGGATCTGTTCCAGGCCGGTGCATTCATTCGTCACACGTCAGGGCCCGCCTATGTCAGCGCAGCGCTGGCCTATGGCTGGCAGGACATCACCACGAACCGCACTGTTACGGTCGCCGGCTTCGACCAGTTGCAGGCGAAATTCGACGCCAACGCCTATTCGGGCCGTGTCGAAGGCGGCTACCGCTACGTGACGCCGTGGGCCGGCGTCACGCCTTACGCGGCTGCGCAGTTCACGACGTTCGACCTGCCGGCCTATGCCGAACAGGCGACCGTCGGCACCAACAACTTCACGCTGGCTTACGGCGCCAAGAGCGTGACCGCGCCGCGAACCGAGCTCGGTGTGCGCACCGACAGGTCCTGGGCGCTGACGAGCTCGATCTTCACCCTGCGCGGCCGCCTTGCCTGGGCGCATGATTACGACACCGACCGCACGGTGGGCGCGACGTTCCAGACGCTGCCGGGCGCTTCCTTCGTGGTCAACGGCGCCGCGCAGTCGGCCGACAAGGCGCTGACGACCGCGACGGCCGAGGTCAAGTGGCTGAACGGCTTCTCGCTCGCGGCAACCTTCGAGGGCGAGTTCTCGAACACCACCCAGTCCTACGCGGGCAAGGGAGTGGCGCGCTACTCGTGGTGATCTGCTGAGCGTATAGTCCCGGCACGCCGCTTGCATTTCGCAGAGAGGGGACATCAATCCTCTGCGAGGTGCGGCGGTGAGCGGCTTGATCGATCGCTCGGTGGGAGGCGTCGGCTTCGGACATCCGGAGCCCGTTCTCGATCAGGCGAAATACCTGCATCACACGGGCAGCCCGTGGTTTTTGGCGCTGACCGCGCTCGGCGTGGTGTTCGGCGATATCGGCACCAGCCCGCTTTATGCGTTCCAGGTGGCGCTCTCCGGGTTGGGCCATGCGGCGCCAACGCCGGCCGAGGTGATGGGGATCGTGTCGCTCATTCTTTGGGCGCTGATCGCCATGGTCTCGCTGAAGTACGTCGTCTTTATCCTGCGCGCCGATAATGAAGGGGAAGGCGGCATCCTGGCGCTGCTCTCGCTTGTCGCCGCCGACCGGGTCGCCGATGGCGCGCGGCTCCCGCTCCTGGTCTTGCTGGGCGTCGTCGGCGCGTCGCTGCTCTATGGCGATGGGGTCATCACGCCAGCAATCTCCGTATTGTCGGCGATGGAGGGGTTGAAGCTGGTGGCGCCGGGCTTCGAGCATTTCATCCTGCCGGCCACGCTCGCGATCCTGGTCGGCCTCTTCATGATCCAGCGCCACGGCACCGGGAGCATCGGCAAGCTGTTCGGGCCGGTCATGGTGGCCTGGTTCGCCGTGATAGGCCTTCTGGGCGCTGCCAACATCATCGCAGCGCCGGCGATCCTTCGGGCGGTTAACCCGCTTGAAGCAGCGCATTTTCTTGGCAGCGATCCGAAGGTCTCCTTTGTCGTGATCGGCGCGGTGTTCCTGGCGCTGACCGGTGGCGAGGCGCTCTACGCCGACATGGGCCATGTCGGCGCGACTGCGATCCGGCGCGCATGGTTCGTCCTGGTGCTGCCGGCGCTGCTCTTGAACTATTTCGGGCAGGGCGCGCTGATCCTCACCGATCCTGCATCCGCCGATAATCCCTTCTACAAGCTCGCGCCCGGCTGGGCCCTGATTCCGATGGTGGGGCTTGCGACGCTCGCAACCATCATCGCTTCACAGGCGCTGGTCTCCGGCGTGTTTTCGCTGACGCGGCAGGCGATGCAGATGGGCTTGTGTCCGCGCGCGCGCATCACACCGACCTCTTTCGACGAGGCCGGACAGATTTACGTCCCGGCCGCCAATTGGCTCTTGATGGCGGGGACGCTCCTGACCGTGGTGTTGTTCCGCTCGTCGGACAACCTCGCAGCCGCCTATGGCATCGCCGTCTCCGGCACCATGTTGATCACGACCGTGCTGCTCTACCGTGTCGCGGTCTCGCGCTGGCAATGGCCACGTGGGTTGGCCGTTCCCGTGATCACGGTCTTTGGCGCGATCGACGCCACTTTCCTGGTGTCGAACTCGCTGAAGATCGTCGAGGGCGGCTGGTTTCCACTATTGGTCGGAACGTTGATCGCGACGCTGATGCTGTCGTGGCGAAAAGGGTCCTCGCAAGTGCGGCATCGGCTGCACGAGATGTCGATGCCATTGAAGGAATTTCTCGACTATTCCGACAAGGCTGTGATCGGCCGCGCCCCGGGCATGGGCGTTTGGCTCACCAAGGTCGAGCACGGCGCCTCACCGATGCTGCTGCGCCACATCGAACATAATCGCGTCCTGCACCAGACCGTGGTGCTGTTGACCTTCGTATCCGATCGCCGGCCGCGCGTGCCCTTTGACGAGCGCCATTCCGTGCATCGTCTCGGACACGGCTTCTACCGCATCCAGGTCAGGCTCGGCTTCATGCAGACGCCGGACATTCCGTTGACGCTGATCAACTGCAACAAGCTCGGCTTCGATGCCGACCTCGACCACAAGAACTACTATCTCGCGCATGAGACGATTGTTCGGCGCGTGAGCGGCTCAGTGGTCGATCCGTTCACCTTCGCGTTGTTCTCGTTTCTCCACAGTATCGCCAGCCGCGCGCCCGATTTCTTCAAGATTCCGCATGATGCCGTGATCGAGGTCGGCTTCCGCGTCGAGGTCTGAGCGGACATCACGCAAACATGCCAAAATCGACGCGGTCGCAATCAAGTTATGATTTCGCGCTAGAAGTCATAACTTGGTGGCACTTGCAGGGATCGCAGTCGGCATGGACAAGAAGGTCGTTATCCGTTCCGAATTGGCCGCAGCGGGGGACAACACCGTCGCGCCGGAACAGCGCGATCGTGTAATTCCGCTGCGGAAGTCGGAGTTGATTGCCGGGCTGATCGCCGAAGGCCGCCTTGACGAAGCCGGGCAGGCCAGATTCAGGCAATTGGCCCGCATGCTCGGCGCCATTTTTCACTACCAGTATTTTGAAGAACTCGATCGGCTGCGCGACTCGTATTTTCAGTTCGATCCGGAGATCGATCCGCGGGCTAGCGGCCCCGCGAGAGATTTCGAGGCGGCCTACCGCGGCCTGAGCGAAGAGTTCGTCCGTGTCGTGACGGACGCCAACTTCGTCGAGATCGCGCATGACGAGATCACACGCGCCTTTGCGGAGCGCGCCCGGGTGCGGGTGAAGATCAAGGCGCCAATCGAGGACTATCGCGACGTCCGCATGTTTCGTCGTGGGCACCACACCGAGACCATCGAGATCCCCATCTGGTTTGGCCTGCGCCGTCGTCAGCTCGAGGTCGTGGTCTATGACGACGTGGTGTTGATGGTCGCGACCAAACCCGATGAGCTGGCAACAGCCGATACCGGCAAGTCATTGGCGAGCGCCCGGCAGGGCGGACA
>Ga0210396_10007529_pt1 | contig 10346 bp, 9 predicted proteins | sample IncBWH17OmetaG_FD_155466 | JGI IMG/M metagenome (GOLD analysis project Ga0210396, IMG submission 155466) | Forest soil microbial communities from Barre Woods Harvard Forest LTER site, Petersham, Massachusetts, United States - Inc-BW-H-17-O ... | reverse complement strand
CTCCTGAAACGGCTGGAACGGCGGCCTTTGTCCGGCGGCGGCAATTTCCGCTCGGGCTCGACGCCCTACGACAATTTGACCATCGCGGTGAAATTCTCCGAAGGCACCGCCACCGTCGAGGACGTCCGCGTCGAAGGCCCCGCGGCGCGCCTGACCCTGACCGGCACCGCCTCGGTGCCCGCGCGCGAATACGATCTCAAGGGCGTCGCCAGCCTGACCTCGGCCCCGAACGCCGCGCCCGGCTCCGGCTTCGACCTGCCCTTCGTGGTGCAGGGCCCGTGGGACGATCCCCTGATCTTTCCCGACCCGGAAAGCCTGATCCGCCGCTCGCCGGCGTCAGCGCCGCTGCTCGACGCGGTGAAGGACCGCAAGACCCGCGATGCGGTGCGCTCCGTGCTGGAGCGGTTTACCGGGCAGAAGGCGGCGGCGCCGGATGCTGCGGCCCGGCGCCGACGAGTGCGCCGGATGCGGGCGGGGATGCGAAGGCGAATTGACGCTTTGAGTAGAGGCAGTTCGCAGCAACCATTAAGCGCCGCTTATTCAATCCAGAGTTTGGCGCATGTCCCCTCGCTGGGGAATTGAAAGGCTATTTAAGTCCATTGCATGCGTTTTTGCACGCTGCGGACGCTGCCGTACAGTGCGCAACGCATGATCCTGATAGTCCGCAATTCTGAGCACAGGAAAAATTGTTCGAATTACAATTTGCCAGACATTCCGCGAATGTCTGGTTTTGCGCCAATCGGAATCTTTCCGTCAACGTAGCGGCATCGCCTGACGTGTTTCCCAACAGTAGCAACAAAAAAACTCCACCGTATTTCATGTGTGATCTCCTGATGAACAAGACGTCGCCGGCATTGAGCCGGACCGGGCGATGAATATTCGGCTCGACAGCGCAAGGCCGTCAAAGAAGCGCGTTATGTGGTGTGCTTCCCAAGGGACAGAACTGACATTTCAGGCCTCTGTTTCGGCTCGGCCGCCCGCTCGGCAGAGGCTTGCGGAAAGAACGACACGCTCATGCGCTCCGGCACAATTTCAGCGACAGGATCCGGCCCTGATTGCCACCCGCCGTCATGCCGACAGGCGTCGTCCGAAAAGGGCGCTGTTGCCCCGCGCTCGAAAAGCAACCGCAGTTGCGGGTGAAGTCCTTCGCCACGCGGCTGCGCGAAGACGTGAAAGTTCAAAAAAGTCCTCATGATCCGGCCTCCTCGAACGTTCCGCCACGGTCATGAGTCCTCAAGCGGGAGAAGCGTCTCCACACTCCGTTTCTTGTCCCGGAATGGAATTATGCTGGGGGCTTGCATTTCAGCGCATGGCGGACTCCCAATCTGGCGCGCCATCGCCTCACGCCCGGTCGGATCTTGCACAACATCGTTCGACTCCGCGATATCAAGTGTGACAATCCCTCTCGGACTCCCTGGAGGCAGCGCCAAGCGGGCTTCGTCGGCACGGCAAATGACCAGATGAGGTCTGTCAGGATTCGCAGCGGCTAACGCCGCCAGTCGTCGCAATCCAGTTCGCGCCTGCTCCCAATGCTCGATCAACGGAGCCCAGCTTCCCTTGTCTTTCAGGATACCGTTGAGGATGCCCTGCGATATTGGATCGTCCGGCGCGAGCGCCCCCAGACTGCCGATGACGTCGATGACATGTGGACCTGAACGCAACTCAACCATCAGACCAGTCTTTCCACCGTCGAATCGTACCAACTTCATAATGTTCTCCGCAGATGCTTGCGCTTTTGGGACGAACCATAGCGATCGGCGTGCCATGAGAACTTCGGTTCTTACCCTCAAATCCAAATCGAACATGTTTGGACGACATCACGGGAATCGGGTGGGCTAAGCCCCTCACAATTGGCAAAACGAACGTGAGACACCATCGACTTGACGATGATCTCCGTCACCCAACCGGTGAGAACGAACATGACGATGATCCTGAAGAAGCACCCAAAACGGAATCACGCACCTGTAGCCAATGACCCGCGCTGGGCGTGCATTGTCGCCCGCGACCGAACGGCTGACGGCCATCTGTGGTATTCGGTCATGACAACCGGCGTTTACTGCCGACCATCCTGCCCGTCCCGCCCCGCCAATCCAAAAAACGTCCAACTTCATGACACCCTCGAGGAGGCCAGGGCGACTGGCTTTCGGCCATGCAAGCGCTGCCACCCGGACGGGCTTTCAGCGGATGCGGAGAACGCCGCCATCGTCGCTCGTGCATGCCGCCTGATCGATCAGAGCGAGGAGGAGCCGTCGTTGACCGATCTGGCCGCAGCCGTTGGCTATAGCCCGAGCTATTTCCATCGCCGCTTCAAGGCGGTCACGGGCTTAACGCCGAAGGACTATGCAGATGGCCATCGGGCGGCCAAGGTTCGTGAAGGCTTGGTAAATGGTAGCAGCATCACGGAGGCGATCTACGACGCCGGCTTCAATTCCAGCGGTCGTTTTTACGAGAAATCCAAGGATATGCTTGGCATGACGCCGTCCCAGTATCGCGCGGGGGGCACGAACGAGGAAATTCGTTTTGCCGTCGGTGAGACATCGCTCGGCGCCATCCTGGTCGCATCGAGCAAGAAAGGAGTAGCCGCTATCCTTCTTGGCAACGACCCGGACGAACTGGTGCGCGAGCTGCAGGATCGCTTTCCCAATGCCCGCCTGATCGGAGCCGACAGGAGCTACGAAACGCTTGTGGCGCGTGTTGTCGGCTTCATCGAAGCCCCGCGGCTCGGTCTCGATCTGCCGTTTGATATCCGAGGCACTGCGTTCCAGCGACGGGTGTGGCGGGCACTACGGGAGGTCCCGATCGGCGAGACTGTCTCCTACACCGAGATCGCGCAACGCATCGGTTCTCCCAACGCCATACGCGCAGTTGCCGGTGCCTGCGCCGCTAATCACCTCGCGGTCGCCATACCGTGTCACCGCGTGGTGCGGAACGAAGGTTCACTCTCGGGCTATGCTTGGGGCGTAGAGCGCAAGCAGGCCCTCCTTACACGGGAAGCGGCTCGCAGCAACCATTGATGCTGCGGCCGCCAACCGGCTCGTACGCAAGCCTTCTGGCTTGCTTCCGGCGCCGCGTTTGGGATGCGCTTCGCACGATTGCGCAGCTCGCCCGCCGCGAGCGTGGCCCGAAGTCGCTGCGAGCGATCGCTCAGGCCTGCGCGGAGAACCCCATCGCATTGGCCATCCCCTGTCATCGCGTCACGGGCAACAGTGAGCGATGGCGCCCCATCGCTGGCGTATCGAACGCGAGCAGGCCCTTATCAACAGAGAAGCCGCTGCCGCCTGATTTACCGCCGCTATGGTCGACTCGCCAAGCCTCCATTCGGAGTTTCGATTCACCGACAACAACCGGAGTGCGGCGGCTGCCGTCCAAATCTACTTTGAAAACGTCCGCTGATCGCGGACGGAGACCTACACAACGGGAGAAGCAATCGTGTCGAAGGAAGAAGATAACAAAGCTATTGTTGGCCGGTGGTTCACGGATTTTTGGGGCAAGACCTGCGACCTCGGAATTGTCGATGAACTCGCTGCGCCCGACATGCTCCTGCAGTATTCGCTTCATGAACCGCGCCGTGGCCGGGAACAAATCAAGGCGTTTATGACGGACTTCCGGCAAGCGTTTCCCGATCTCAACTTCTGGGGCGCTGCGGATCTGATTGCGGAAGGCGATTACGTTGTCGGCCGGTGGGAAGGCGGCGGAACCCATACGGGGCCGGCATTCAGCGATTTCCTGATGGGGTCGCTGCCGACCAATACCGGTCGCAAAATGAAATTCACCGGCACGACGGTATTGAAAGTCAGGGACGGAAGGATCCTGGAAGAGATAGGCCTTGACGATGGGGTAACGGCCTTGCAGCAGTTGGGCCTCATCCGAGCCGCATGAATTGTCGTCGACTCTCCGCTGCCGGAGATACTTCGAAAAAGAGATCCGGCGACGTCACGGTCGTCGGACCTCGCCCTACGCACCATGAATATGCTTCGTGAAAATCCGAACCACGTAGCCCTTGAAACGCGGGGCCTGATCGTACAGGTCGGAGGCCATTCGCTCGACGGCGTCGCGATGGGCCATAAACTGGGCCTGCCTCGCGATGCTTGGCGTGCCCTTTGCTCCTGCCAGCCCATCCATCGCGGCATCGCTGATCTGGCATTGCACCGTTTCGCCGTCGTTCATCATCGTAAATGCGAACGCCAACCGCTCGTTATCGTGCCCGACCATCTGGCCACGCGTCAGCGGCATAAAGATCCCCATTCGCTTGAAACAGTCATGCGTCGTCCGGTCGTTTCTGTCGACCAATTGAGACGATGAATGGGCAGACACGCCACAAACAGACAGACCAGAATTGCGGTCAGTTTTCGGCGCGGTCCGGATGCGATCCGGTACAGGGATAACGCGTAGCGCGGATCAGCCGCCGGCCCGCGCCGTGCGCGGACCGGTTCGGCTAGCAGCCCCCTGTGCGTGGCGGGCGGGCTATTCGTGGCTTTACAAGGACGGGCTGGACAGCGACGCGCGAGCAAATTTCTTGAGCCCCACCGGCTTGCCGAACAGGAATCCCTGGACCCGGTCGAAACCGATCTCGTTCGCCGCGGCAAAATCAGCGCGGGTTTCCACGCCCTCGGCAACGACACGGGCGCCGTACTCTCTGGCCAGTTCGATGATGCGGCTGCACACCGTGCGCTTGAGCCGGTCATTGGCGCAGCCTGTGACGAACCGGCGGTCGACCTTCAGTTCGGCAAAGGGAAAGCTTTCCAGCCCCATCAGCGCCGGCCAGTCCGCGCCAAGATTATCGATCGAAACCGCAACGTTCTTGAGCCGGATTTCCTTCGCGACATCGATCAGGAGGTCCAGGTTTTGAATCGCCTCGGCGCTATCGATCTCGATGAGCAATCCTCCGAATGCCGGATGCGACGGCATGCGCTGGCAGAAATTACGCACCGCCCGGCGATTCCTGAGAAAGGAGACCGGCAGGTTGATCGAGATGTCGGTCGTATTTTGCGAGCCGACCAGATAGCGCCAATCCTCGATCGCGCGGTCGATGACGAAGTCCGACAACTGGAGCGAATCCGGATCCTCGTCCTCCTGTATGAAATAGGCCGGTGTCACCACGCCCCAGTTCGGATGCCGCATCCGAACCGAGGCCTCGGCCCCGCAGCGCGCAAGTGTACGCGCATCGATCTTTCCCTGGTACCACAGCTCGAGCCAGCCCGCGTGCAATGCCTCGCTCACCCGCACCGCCGGGCTGGCGGCCGGTTCCCTGGGAAGCAGCATGGAAATCCGCTGCCGCAAGGTATCAGCCGAAAACGGCGTGGTAAGCGGTGGCAGCATGGCGAGGCCATATTCCTCGCCGACTTGCTGCACGGCCTTGACGAGGATCGATTCGCGCGTGCCGATGGTGAGGACCTTGCCGCTGAACTTTCGGCGAACGAGGAGCTGGAGGACGTCGCCGGCTTCAATACCATCGGTAGACACCCCGAAAACAACAAGATCCGGAAGCTGATTCGCAAATGTGGTCTTCAGTTCGTCCGCGTTGGCACACTCCGTGGCGACGAGGCCGAGATCTTCAACGATTTCGGAGAGGAATGCTCGAAGGTGCTTCTTGCTGTCCACGACACAAGCATGCGGCACCACTTTTCGGCGTCCAAAAGCCGCGTATCCCGCCTGATTGTCATCAAAACCTTGTTTCATCATTTGCGCCCTCCGTTGGTTGCTGAGAGCTGCTTTAGCGGCGCGCATGGTTTCAAATATGGAAGTTGTTTGCTCGCAGGTTTGAATTATTCGAATAACGTTAAAGCGTACATGATGATTAAAATTTTTCGCAAATTAGAGCGTAAGCGCGATGGTTCGAGACGCGCGCCGGACGGCGCAAGTGCTGCCGGGAAGACGCGCTCCTCACCACGAGGATTTGGCAGTCATTCCTCTGAGCAGCAACCCGAAAGTCCTGATCCTGAGGCGCCGCGCTTGCGCGGCGTCTCGAAGGATGATGCACCCGACACTACAACGGCGCGGCGCTCTCGCCCTGTTCGCGCGACAGCTTCGAGACCAGCGACGCTACCACGATGACAACCGCGATCAATCCGATGATCAGCGTGCAGATGGCGTTGATCTCCGGCTTCACGCCCAGCCGCACCTCCGAATAGATCCGGATCGGCAGCGTCGCCGAACCGGGGCCGGTCGTGAAACTGGCGATCACGAGATCATCCAGCGACAGCGTGAACGCCAGCATCCAGCCCGCCGCGATCGAGGGGGCGATCAGCGGCAGCGTCACGCGCAGAAACGCCTGCGCCGGACCGCAGCCGAGATCCATCGCCGCCTCCTCCAGGCTGCGATCGAGTGCGCCGAGCCGCGACTGCACCACCACGGCGACGAAGCACATCGTCAGCGTGGTGTGGGCGATCGTCACAGTCCAAAAACCGCGCTCGGCATTGATGGCCACGAACAGCAGCAGCAGCGAGAGCCCGGTGATCACCTCAGGCATCACCAGCGGCGCATAGAGCATGCCGGAAAACAGCGTGCGGCCGCCAAATCGCTCGCCGCGCGACAGCGCCACCGCGGCCAGCGCGCCGAGCAGCGTCGCAAGTGTGGCGGACGTCGCCGCCACCCGGAAACTCATCAGGGCCGCCTCCAGCATGGCGCGATCATTGAAAAATTCAATGTACCAGTGCAGCGACCAGCCGCCCCACACCGTGACCAGCCGTGAGGCGTTGAACGAATAGATCACCAGGATCACGATCGGCAGGTACAGAAACGCCAGCCCCAGCGCCAGCGACGCGACATTGAAGCGGGAGAGTTGGTTCGAGGCCCGCACCATCACTGCGCGCCTTCGAGCTGGCGGCGTTGCAGGCGGTCGTATAGCAGCAACGGCGCCAGCAGCACCAGCAACAGCACCACCGCCGCAGCCGACGCCACCGGCCAGTCCTTGTTGGTGAAGAATTCCAGCCACAGGGTCTGGCCGATCATCAGGGAGTCGGAGCCTGCCAAGAGATCAGGGATCACGAATTCGCCGATGATGGGAATGAAGCACAGCAGGACGCCCGCACCGACGCCCGGCAGCGACAGTGGAAACGTCACCAGCCAGAACGCCTGCCGCGGCGAGCTGCCGAGATCGCCGGCCGCCTCCAGCAGCGCCGGCTCGATCTTGGCCAGCGTCGCATAGAGCGGCAGGATCATGAACGGGAGATAAGAGTAGACGATGCCGAGATACATCGCACTGTCGGTGGAGAGCCACACCACCGGCGCCGAGACCAGATGCAGCGCGAGCAGGATCTGGTTGAGCAGGCCGTCGTGCTGGAGGATGTTGATCCAGGCATAGATGCGAATGAGAAACGAGGTCCAGAACGGCACGATAACCAGCATCATCGCCACGCTCTGCCAGCGCTGTGGCAGCCGCGCCATGCCGTAGGCGATGGGATAGCCGATCAAAAGCAGGATCGAAGTCGAGACCGCGGCCACCACCAGACTTCGCAGATAGGACAGCACATAGAGATCGTCGGTCACCAGCAGCTTGAAATTATCCAGCGACAGCGCTGCGAACGCGGCCTTGATCACGCCGGCCCCTGCGCTGAGATCAAACACCGGCACATACGGCGGCTGCGCGATCACGGTTTGCGACAGGCTGATCTTCACCACGAAAATAAACGGCACCAGGAAGAACAGCGCGATCCAAAGATAGGGCGCGATCGCCGCCAGTCGCGCTGGGCGCGTGAAGATGCGGCGGCCGCTCATTGCTCCAGCACCACGCAATCGTCCGGGGTGAACCACGCCACCACCCGCTGGCCCACGCTGTAGGCGTCGAGATCGAGCCGCGCGGTGTTGGCCATCGACGAGCGCACTACCGCGCCGGAGTCGAGCTTCACCTTGTAGGTCGTGAAACCGCCGAGATAACCGACATCGGTCACGACGCCTTCCATCCGGTTGATCGCCGGCGTGTTGAGCGCATCCGGAGCCGGGCCGCGGCGCGACAGCTTGACCTTTTCGGGGCGGATCGCGACGCAGACATTGGTTTTCGTGACCGGCTGGCGCGGCTGCGCGGCGAAGACCGTTCCGGCGTCGCGCGTCGCAACCGCGAGGCGATGGCTTTCATGCGGCTGGACCTGGCCCTCGAACAGGTTGACCTCGCCGACGAACTCGGCGATCCAGCGTGACGCCGGCGCCTCATAGAGTTCACGCGGCGTCGCGACCTGTTCGAGACGGCCGGCATCCATCACGCCGATGCGGCTCGCCACCGTCATCGCCTCTTCCTGATCGTGGGTGACGATGATGAAGGTCATGCCGAGACGGCGCTGCAATTCCATCAGTTCGAGCTGGGTGCTTTCGCGCAGCTTCTTGTCCAGCGCTGCCAGCGGTTCGTCGAGCAGCAAGACCTGGGGACGCCGCGCCAACGAGCGCGCCAGCGCCACGCGCTGCTTCTGGCCGCCGGAGAGTTGATCGGGCCTGCGCCTCTCCAGGCCCTCGAGCTTGACCAGCGCGACCATCTCGGCAACGCGGGTAGCGATCTGCGGCCGCGGCATGCCGGCGCGCTTCAATCCGAACGCGATATTGTCGCGCACGCTGAGATGGGGAAACAGCGCGTAGTTCTGGAACATCATGTTGACCGGGCGCTGATGCGGCAGCACCTGCGCGATGTCCTTGCCGTCGAGCAGGATGTGGCCTTCGTCCGGCGTCTCGAAGCCGGCCAGCATCCGCAGCAGCGTGGTCTTGCCGCAGCCGCTGGGACCGAGCAGGGCGAAAAACTCTCCGGCGCGGATATCGAGCGAGAGCTTATCCACCGCCCGGAAGCCGCCGAATTTCTTCGCCACCGCGTCGATGCGCAGCAACGGCCTATCGGCCGCGACCTGCGGTTCGGGTTTTGGCGAATCCGCAATCGTCGCGATTTTCGCTGCTTCCTCGTTCATGACCCCAGCCTGCCCCATCGTTGCCGCAAGCTAGCGGCGGAACAGCCCCGGCTCAACCACGGCACGGCGCTTGCCCGCATTATTATCGGGATCTCACGACGCGGTCGCCATGAAGGCCTCCAGCGCGTCGCGATCGGCCGGCGGCATGGTCAGGCCGAGTTTCGAGCGCCGCCACAGAATGTCGTCAGGAAAGCGCGCCCATTCTTTGGCCATGAGATAGCACACCTCTGCGCCCGTCAGTTCAGGCCCAAAAGTTGGACCGAGATCGGCCTTCTCCCTGGCGTCGCCGAGTACGGCCGCAAGACGCGAGCCATAGGCTTCGACCAGCCGCCGGGCATGGTCTTCGCCGAGAAAACGCCAGCGCTCGCGCGCCAGATCGACCTGCGCGTCGAACCGCTCCCACGCGAAATCGCCGCCCGGCAGCGGCGCGCCGGCGGTCCAGCGCCGCGACATCGGATAGAACGGCGTGAGCCGGGAGACCGCCCACTCCGCGCGCCGCCGCGAGGTCGTGACCTCACCGCCGAAGATCGTCAGCAGCGGCGCCTTGCCGCGCCTGGCATCGAAGGCCATCGCGCCATCGCCTGAGAGGCGCGTGCCGGCGGGGCTCATGACCGTATTGACGCCGGAGACGGTTTTGATCACATCGGATGGATCGATGTGCTCGCGAAAATACCGGTTGGCGGCGTCGCATAGATAGGCGATGTCGTCCGCCGCCATCGACACCACCGCGGGATCGCCCTTGAACGGTTTCGCAACCGTGCCGATCAGCGTGAAATCGCGCTGATAGGGGCTGGCGAAGATCAGCCGCCGGTCGCTGTTCTGGAACACATAGACGTTATCGGTATCGAACAGGCGCCGGACCACAATCTGGCTGATCTGGGTGACGGCGGAGCGGGGCAGCGGCATGCGCAGAACGGTTTCGGCCACCGATGCGGTCCAGGCACCTGCCGCGTTGGCCAGCGCTCTCGCCGTGATCACCTGCCGGTGGCCGCGATCGATCACCACCAGCCGCCAGGTCTCAAGCCGGTCGGCGCGAACGCAGCGCGCACCGGTTCGGATATCGGCGCCCCGTTCGGCGGCGTCGAGCGCATTGGCGATCACCAGGCGCGAATCGTCCACCAGGCAGTTGGAATATTCGAAGGCAACGCCGAACGGCCGCTTCAGCGCATTACCGACCGGATGATGCGTGACATCAACCGTGACCGAGGCCGGTAGATTGCCGTGCGAGGCCAGCCGGTCGTAGAGCCACAAGCCCAGCCGCAGCAGCCATGGCGGGCGTTCGTCGGAATGCGCCGGGATCACGAACCCGATCGGGCGCACCAGATGCGGCGCGATCCGCATCCAAATGTCGCGCTCGGCCAAAGCCACGCGCACACGCGAAAAGGCCCGCCGCTCCAGCGCGGCAAGATCGCCACCGATCATGCGCGGCGTGGCAGAGGACGCAGCGGTGCCGAGGTCGCC
>Ga0210396_10007526_pt1 | contig 10348 bp, 6 predicted proteins | sample IncBWH17OmetaG_FD_155466 | JGI IMG/M metagenome (GOLD analysis project Ga0210396, IMG submission 155466) | Forest soil microbial communities from Barre Woods Harvard Forest LTER site, Petersham, Massachusetts, United States - Inc-BW-H-17-O ... | reverse complement strand
CTACGCTCACGCAGCCTTTGCCTTCCCCGCCAAACCTGTTACCCATGTGTCCGAACACTTGTCACCCATGTGTCCGGTCTCAACACTGCCAGCTTGCCCTACGGCGTCGCCGTCAAACTCAGCACCCGCCGGCCTCGCCGGCCAGGCGGCCGATCATCGCGGCACAGCGCTGAATGCCTTCCATCGAGATCGTGTGCAGACCGTTGAAGGGGATGAATTCGACCGTCAGCCCCGCCTCCGTCAGCATGTTTCGCAGGGCTTCGGCCCCGTCAAACGGCAGAATCGGGTCGAACCGACCGTGCGTTTGCAGGACGGGCAGCGGGCCCCGTTTTTTGGCCAGCGGCCCCCATTTGTTCTCGGCCAGCAGGTGACCCGAAAAGACGCACAGGCCGGCCGGCGCCGTCGGCAGCCGCAGCGTCACGTCGGTGGCCACCATCGATCCCTGCGAGAAACCGCCGAGCAGCGTGCGGGAGATCGGCACACCCAGCTCGCGTTCGGCCGCCTGCAGGCAGCCCCGCAACAGCTGCGAGGCCTCGGGCATGCCCTCGGGGACTTCGGCACTGATGGCCGCCATTTCCCGCGGATTGCCGGCCGCCCGCTGAAACCGCTCGACGTCGACCATCCACCAGGCACGGCCGGGAAAGCCGTAGCCCCCCATATCCAGCGGCGCCTCCGGGAACAGATAGAGCGTCTGGGCGGCCGAATCGGGCGCCAGTTCGGCCAATTCCTGGGCCAGGCCGACCAGGTCGGTGCCGGGGGCTCCAAAGCCGTGGCAGAGCACGACCGCGAATTGGGGCGTCCGGCCGCCCGCCGGGGCGACTACCGTGCAGTCAAGCTCGCCGAACAGCCGGCGGCTCAATTCGAGTCTGGATCGCAAGGTCATGCGGCCCATTGTGATTGGCCGGGCACCGGCTGACAACCGGCGGCCGGGACCCGTCGGAATCCGACCTGTGTCAAAATTGGACCGGTGTCGAAACCTGGTCTGTCCGCCGATCGACGGTCTGCGGAACCGGCCGGCTCGGCTAAAACGACGGCCTGCCGACCGCAAGGGTCGGCAAAACCGAAGAGGGAACAACGCCTCGGACCGGAAAGCTCAATCGAGTCGGCTCGACCGACCGAGAAATTCCGAGGCAACAAAAATCGGCTGCTTGCAAAGGCCCCGCTGGCACTTACAATGAAAAATCAGGGCCGCTGGCGCATCATGCCTGTCTCGCAACAACCTGTCTCGCAACAAGTTGTGCTGCGCATTTTCGGGACGTAACGATTCCGTCGGTGCGGTGAGTCGTGCCGGCTGGCTCTCACATCGCAGGGACGTCGCTCATTTCGTCCACCGGGAGCAACGATGGCGAAGAAATATCTCACTCTCGAAGAAGCTGCCCAGATGTTGGGGATGGCGCCCGAGGAATTGGTGCGCTACCGCGAACGCAGTGAAATCCGCGGCTTCGCCGACCGGGGCACCTGGAAATTCAAATCGGAAGACGTCGAAGAATTCGCGCGCAGCCGCGACGCCGACTCCTCTCCCGAAGTCCCCATTCTCGACGACAAGCCCAAGTCCAAGTCCCCCGCCGCCTCCGACAGCGGCATTCGCAAAGGGGGCGGCTCCGGACGATTCAACAAGGCGTCCGACAGCGACGTCCGCTTGCTCCTCGACGACACACTCGTCCCCGGCGGCAAAGACAGCGATCCCGAAGTCATCCTCTCGCAGTTGGGCACCAGCGACAGCGACGTGCGGCTGGTCGAAGACGTCGGCGGCCTGGTCGACTCCGGCAGCGATAGCGACGTCAAGCTGATCAGCACTTCCTCGACCGAAATGGATCTCTCGCCCAAAGGCAGCGGCTCCTCCAGCGACGCCAGCGACAGCGACGTGCAGCTCATCGGCGGTGCGAGCGCCAAGCGTCCCAAGAGTGGCTCGTCGAGCGGCTCATCCGACACGTCGTCGACCGACGCCAGCGATAGCGACGTGCAACTGATCGCCGCCGATAGCGACAGCGACGTTCGCCTGGCCAAGCCCGAAAAGAAATCGAACGGTCCCCGCAGCGACAGCGACGTCCGCCTCGTCGGCACCGACGACCTGGCGACGATCGGCAGCGAGAGCGACATTCGCCTGGCAACGGGCGCGGGCAGCAGCCTCGACATGACGGGCGGCAGCGCCAGCACCGGGAAGTCGTCGATCGTGCTCACCGACTCGGCGAGCGACGATTCGAGCGCCGATGAAAGCTCCGTCCTCCTGGGCGACAGCGGCATCGCCCTCGACACGGGCAGCGCCATGAAAGTCGGCGCTGGCAGCTCGGCCGATAGCGGCATCACCCTGCAAAGCCTGGCCGACAGCGGCATCAGCCTGGAAAAGGTCGACAGCGGCATCGGCCTCGCCGGCCCGATGGATAGCGGCATTGCCCTCGACGCCGACAGCGGCATTGCGCTCGAGAAAGAAGACAGCGGCATCGCCCTCGACAGCGAGAGCGGCATCCGCCTGGCCGACTCCGGCACAAAGAAAGACAAAGGCAAGAAAAAGGACAAGAAGAAGGAAGGCGACCGCACGGCCCCGCTGATGGAACTCGGCGACGATGAGGAAGACTCGACCCAGGTCGAAGTCCCCACGCTCGAGGACGAAGAAGGCGGCTACTCTCTCGAGGGTGGCAAGACCGATAAGACCAACGTCGTGCTCTTCGCCGAGGACGACGAAGAAGACGCCGCCCCGGCCCGCCCGGCCGCTTCCGCCCGCGGCAAGAAGGGCCGCGCCGACGACAGTTTCGCCCTGCAGGAATCGGGTGTCGAATTCGCCGAGGCCGAAGACTTCAGCGACGACGCCGACCTGGAAGTGGCAGAGGACGTGTTGACCGAAGAGGGAGACCTCGACGAGATCGACGTCTTCGAGCCGGCCGAAGAAGACTTCGACAGCAGCGCCCAGTCAGGCGAAAGCCACTCGGAAATCGCCCCGGCCATCACGCTCCGCTCGGCCGCGCCGGTTGAAGCGCCGTGGGACGGCCTGACCTTCGCCGGCCTGGCGGTGTCGTCGATCTTTTTGCTCCTGGCCGGCGTGGTGATGTTCGACCTGGTGCGGACGATGTGGTACTGGGACCAGAACGTGGTCGTCGGCGGCAGCCTGCTGGAATGGGTCAAAGGCATGTTCTAAGCCAGCCGAGGCATCCGTCCCGGCCGTAATGATCCCCAAAAAAACAAAGACCGGCGCGCTACTGTGGTGGCTCGCCGGTTTTTTTGCGCGCGGCCGGCGTGCGCGGTCCAGGAACGACGTATTTCGCGTAACGGGACAGGCATAAACTGCCCGCATTCACGGGGAGCGCCAACTCCCTCTTGGCACGAACTGGCTCCTGAGCTATAAGCCCACGACTTATCACCCCTCTCGGCGATTCCCAATCGCGACTTGAACCCTTCCCGGTCGTTTCTGGCCGGAAATCCTCGATTTTGCTTCCGTCTTGCTTTCATCTCCGCTCTCGTCTCCTTCCCGAATCCACCGTCCCAAAACTCATTGCTTCCTGAACGCCATAGCCCAAGTGTGACGCGCCGCGCGTTGCCGTTTGACTTGCGTTTCGTTGCCGCCTGCGCGGAGCGATGTGCCCGCCTCTTGATTCCCGCCTGAAGAAACCTGTCCGCAGCACGACACATCTCGACAGCTCATCCCGTGCGCCCGATTTCGCCCCACTTCGGTTCAAAAATTCCCGCAGCCGTCTTCCCGGATCGCGTTTGCGTGTGAGGAGTCCTGCCATGCCTGTTTGGGCACGGATCGTCAAATTCAGCTCGCTCGCGGTGCTCACGCTGGGGCTGTTGCCGGGATGTTGTTGCTGCATGTACGACCAAATGCGCGCGTGCCAGTGCCAGTCGGCCGCGCTCTGTCAGCAGAATCAGGCGCTGTCCTACTCCAATTGGCAGTCGTCCATGGCCCAGCAGCAGGCGGAACGGGCGCTGGTGGCGGCCAATCAACGCCTCGACAACCTGACGGCCGAACGCTCGCAGCTGCAGCAGCGGTACATCGCGCTCTTGGACAAGCAGCGCGGCCAGCCGAGCCCGCTCTCGCCCGAGGCGACCGAACGCTTCAAGAAGCTGCAGGAAAAATATCCGCAGTTCGAGTTCGATCCGCACACCGGCGTCAGCAAGTTCTCCAACGACGTGCTCTTTGCCTCCGGCAGCTCCGACATTCGCGACGACGGCAAGCGACTTTTGAACGAGTTCGCCAAGATCATGAACGACGGCGACGCCAAACGGCTCAACATCCTGGTGGTCGGCCACACCGACGACCGGCCGATCGGCCACGAAGTCACCCGTACGCACCACCCGACCAACTGGAACCTGTCGACCGACCGGGCCGACTCGGTCGTGCTCGAGCTGTCGCACCACGGCATGCAGGAGACGCGGCTCGGCGCCGCCGGCTACAGCATGTACCAGCCGGTCGCCCAGAACACGACTGAAACGACCCGCCGCAAGAACCGCCGCGTCGAAATCTTCGTCCTCGCCCCCGACGCAGCCGTCGTCGGCTGGGACCCGAACTGGGTCCGGCACTAATCGGCCATCGCCGGGGGTTCGCACGTAGGGCAAGCTGCCATGCCAGCTTGTCCGCCGATCTTCAGTCCCCGAGTCCAAAGCCATCTGAAACAAGGGACACCGGGCGAGCTGGCATGGCAGCGTGCCCTACGTGCGGGCACCGGACCGCACGCTTGACGGCCGACTTGCTGGCCCATGGAATCACGGGCAAGTCGGCATCAATGGCAAGCCGGCAGTGAACCATTGGAGAGGCAGCCATGAGCAAAGTTCTGGTGACTGGCGGTTCGGGGTTTATCGGCAGTCATTGCCTCTTGCAGTTGTTGGCGGCCGGGCACGAGGTGCGGACGACGGTCCGCAATCTCAAGCGCGAATCCGAGGTACGGGCGCTGCTCAAGGAGGGCGGGACTGACGCGGGGAATCGGCTCACGTTCTTCGCGGCCGACCTGGAGAAAGACGCCGGCTGGCCCGAGGCCGTCGCCGGGTGCGACTACGTGCTGCACGTCGCGTCGCCTTTTCCGCCCGGCGTTCCAAAGGACGAAAACGAGTTGATCGTCCCCGCGCGGGAGGGGGCGCTGCGCGTGCTGCGGGCCTCGCGCGAGGCAAAGGTCAAACGCGTGGTACTCACGTCGTCGTTCGCGGCCATCGGCTACGGTCAACCGCAGCAACAGAAGCCGTTTGACGAAACGAACTGGACGGATCCGACCGGCGAGGACGTGCGACCCTACGTGAAGTCGAAGACGCTGGCCGAGCGGGCCGCCTGGGACTTCATCGCCAAGGAAGGCAGCGGGCTCGAGCTGGCCGTGGTCAATCCGGTCGGCGTGTTCGGTCCAGTGCTGGGTCCCGACTATTCGACGTCGATTTTGATCGTGCAACGGTTGATGGACGGCGCGCTCCCCGGCTGCCCCAAGCTGTATTTCGGCGTCGTCGACGTCCGCGACGTGGCCGACCTGCATCTCCGCGCGATGACCAACCCGGCGGCCAAGGGCGAACGTTTCTTGGCGGTCGCCGGCGACTTCATGTCGATGCAGGGCATCGCCAAGGTGCTCAAAGCCCGCATGAACGGCGCGGCCAGCCGCGTGCCCACGCGGCAGCTTCCCAACTGGCTGGTGCGTATCGCCTCACTCCGCGACCCGGCGGTGAAGCAGATTCTTCCCGAACTGGGCAAGCGCAAGAACGCGACCAACGCGAAGGCAAAACGCCTTCTCGGCTGGAACCCGCGCTCGAACGAAGAATCGATCGTCTCGACGGCCGAAAGCCTGGTCCGGCTGGGATTGCTGAAAGGCAGCCCGAAAAACGGGGCGTAAATTTGATCGCTCGGGCAACCGCACGCACGCGGATGGTGTGCCGGCGGCCGCAAAACGGCCTTGTCACACCCTACAAGACGCGCGCCGCAACACAGCGCGTGACCCGCGACGTAGGGTGTGACAAGTTCGCGAAAGGCGAACGCAGGCACACCATTTAGCATGTGGGACGCGTTGGGCGCCCGCGATGTGTGCTTCGCACAAATCCTGTCGATAGTCGGGTTCAGCCGGTTCAGGTTTCGAAGATTGGTTGGCAATTGCACCGGGGATATAATCGAGCCGCGCAACGCCGCGGAGGAGATCACCCTATGCGTTCTGCCGCCTTGTGGACGATTCCCACAGTTGTCGCGCTTGCTGCCGCAGCCTCCGCGTCACCTCCCCGGTTCCGATCACTGGCTCCGGCAGCGATCCAACAGTTCGGCGGTTGGGGCGCGGACGAGTATGAGCGCCAATTCAAAGATCGCCCCGTCAAGTTTTCGGTCGACGTCGACAACGGCGTCGGATTCTATGACGGGGGCGACGGAATCATCGGGTTGCCCGCGAAGGATTTGAGCGAAGAGGCGGTGTCAAAAGCCGCGCGTTCGCCTGCGGGCGCCGCCGCGTGCCGCATCTCGATGTCGCAGCGTTTTCAGCTTGTTGTCGACGGCAAACCTATCTCGCGCAACCGCGTCCATCACTTGCGATTCGTCAGCGTCGATGGGCTGGAGCATTGGACCGCGATTTTCTCGTGCACGATGAAGGAGAAATCGGGAGGCGAACGGGAGCTTTGGGTCTACGGCAAAGACAAGGAACCGATTTACAAGTCCCCGCTCAAGCAATCCGACCCGGTGCAGCGACCCTTTCGTGCGGTTGGTTCATCGGACGCGGTCGCGCTCGCAGCGGCGAGTGTGGGAAACGAGAAGCTCGTCTTGGACGTCACGCTTCTTGGGAAATATACCGCCGAACTTGAGCTTTGGTGCGGAGAGTTGATTTCACCGGAGGACTTTCCCGCGACAACTGACGCGGAATCGGCCTCTGCCCCTTCGTCATCGCGGCAGCCGGTTGCCGTTCATGCCTCCAAGACGACCGACTTCGGTGCAATTCAGTTCGGCAGCGAACGGACAGGCTATCTGGCGGACGGAAGCAAATTGCCGAAGGGTCCCAAAGTCCTGTGGACGTTTCCTCCGGGCCCCAACGGATCCCCTATTGGCATCGGAGATCCGATCGTCGATCAAGGCGTAGTGTATTTCGGCGACGCAAAGGGGTCGCTGCATGCGCTCAATGCCGAGTGCGGACAGGAGAAGTGGACCCGCAACTACGGCCAAGATCACATCCTCGCCGCCCCGACGATTGCCGACGGACGGATCTATGTCGAGTCAACCAGCGGCGTCACCTGCGCGTCGCTCGACGGAAACGTGATTTGGAGTCGCGAACTTCCCAAATCGTTCGGGGGCACCTGGCCGCTGCTTGTCGGCGACACCCTGTTCGCGGCGGGAGGGGACGGGATGATCTCTGCGCTTAAGAAGCAGGATGGGACCGTGACCTGGAGCGCCGACGTGCTTGCCGACCGTCCGGCGGATCTCCATGGTTTTGATTCCAGGGCGATTTTACGCGGTGGGATTCGAACGAGAATTCAATCTTCGGCCAGCGACGGCGAGACCCTCTATCAGAATGTGTTCGATCAGTCCCGAATGATCGCGCTCGACTGTCGGACAGGTGCCCGCCGTTGGACCTATCGCGCTCACGCCTGGCTTTATAGCCATCCGGTGGTTGCCGACAACTACGTGTTGGCCAGCAGCGAGGACCTGTGCCTGCACTGCATCGACCGCAGGTCGGGAAAAGCCGCTTGGAAGAAAATGACCGGCGGGATCGTCGCGGCACCGCCGGCCGTGATGAGCGGACGAGTTTATGCTGCGGTGTGCAATGGTCTCGTGCTCTGTCTCGATCTCGAAACCGGAAAGCTCATCTGGTCCCATCGCCACGACCCACCTTTTGACGGCAACCGGTTTTGCTATTGCGCGCCGATCGTCACGAACGACGCGGTCAACGTCGCGGCATCGAACGGACAGGTGTATTCGCTCGATGCGTCGACCGGTAAGTCCCGCTGGGGAATCTTTGTCGTCAAAGATTCAGAATTGGCAACGTACAACATGGCGACCGACGGAAAACGGCTCTTCGTAGTCACGAGGAACCGCCCGTACCGCCCCCCGCTACGGCAGTTCACGCTGTTTGCGATCGGCGACTGACTGAAGCGACGCCGGATTTCCAAGCGACCGCTTGTCGGAACCCCTCACCCCCGACCGCTCTCGCAAGGTGCGAGGGGAGAAGAGCCGCGGAGGGGATTGGGGCGAAGACGGAAAGAATCGCGAGAAGAGGGAGCAGCGCAAAGGGCACGGGCGCGCCGCTCGACTGCGAGTTACTTCACGAGAAAGTCCACGCTTTGTGATGCCGTCTTCCCGCTGAGCAGGTCTTCGACCTTCAACGTCAGCATGTGAGGCCCGGGCGTGCATTTCTCAGGGATCGAGAATTCGTAGCTGTTGTAGTAGTCGCGGCGTACCGTGTGGCACATATCGTCGTTCCGCGGGAACGCCATTTCTTTTACCAGCTCTCCACGAGCATCGCGGATGGTAATCGTCGATTTCATGACCGCGTGCCAAATCTGATCGGTCCGGAGTTCGCTCGAAAAATTTTCGACCTCGGTGTAGAGAAGAATAAGCTGGTCGGGCGCAAAGACATCTTTCTTGAAGCGGTCCCAGTTCCCGTAATTGGTGATCGTTACACAGAAGGCCACGTTGTTGAGCGTCAAATTCCCCGCCGGGTGAGACATCTCGAGAAGGACGGGCGGCGAAAGTGGATTGCCCGACGAAACGCTCTGTGCCGAAACATCCGAAGCGCTGGCCGTTACGACGGCGGATGGCTTCTTGATTTTGGCGGCGGCCTCGAAATCCACTTCTGCCTTCGCCGCCCAGGCGGCCCCACGGCCGTCGAGCGCGTGGACGTCCTGGGGATCAAGCCGCAGGGCCTCGTTCCAATCGGCGAGGGCGCGGTCGAAGTCTCCTTGTTTCATCCAGACCGACGCCCGCGTGTCATAGGCGAGGCGCGTCGACCGATCGAGACACAGCGCCTGATTGCAGTCGGCAAGGGCGATCTCGAGTCCGCCTTGGTCGCACCTGAGCTTTCCGCGAACTGCGTACGTCGCGGCCGTCGGGTTGGTCTGCAGTCGGTCGTTCAGCTGTTCTAAAGCTCGCGAGCGCTCGACGACGTCGGCGCGATGGATCCAGCCCCGTTCGGTCTCGGTGCCGTGCATGTAGGCGACCCAGAACCAGTCCCCGTTGATGTGCTTGATCGCCAAGTCGGCGCCCGCAGGGACATGCCCGGTCGTGTCGTTGCACGAACGCAGTGGCGCGTCGGCCGTCGTCACGAGCAGGTGGTCGCCCACGCTGGGTCCATCCTCCGCGGCGACCGGCAACGCAGCGCACAAGACCGGCAAAACAACCAGCAGAAAGCGCGCGACAAAGCGCATGGCGGCACCCCCAAGAGAAGGACGAGGCGACTGTTGGGCGGGGGAGTTTAGGGGGGAATTTCAAAGAGGGTCAAGACGATTTCGATTTGCGCGATCGGGGCCAATCGGTCGATGCGGGGGCGGTCGGCGGCGCGGATTGACCCGAAATAGGCGCCTCATCCGGTTGTTCAACGCGACGCGGGCGCGTTCGCGAGTTTCGAGCGGTCCCATGTTGAAGGCCACGCGAACGGTGCGCCCCCTTTCTGTCTCAGCCAGCCGAGAATTACAATTTCGCAAATTCCCCGCAAACCGCCGCGGGCGGCGGCGGGTCGGGCTTATCCTAATACCCGACGGGAGACTGAGCCGCGGTCCGTAGGTCAGGGAGGTCGACACTCGACCTGTGTCCGACCCATCGAACAGCAGTGAATCGAACGATCCGCGAATCGCAGCCGCGCTGCGGGACTACTTGGAGCGGCTCGATCGGGGCGAATCGGTCGACGTCGAGGCGTTCGTCGCCCAGCACGCTGGGGTCGGGGACGAGCTGCGCTCGCTACTCGCCTCGGAAGACGACCTTCGGCGGCTCGCCGGCGATCCCCAGCGGGCGCAGGAGACCGTGCCGCCCAAGTCGCGGGCCAAGGTCCTCGGAGGATTGGGCAGCGGCGTTTTGGCCGGCAAGTTCGGCCGTTACCGCATCGTGCGGGCGATCGGCAGCGGGGCGATGGGGACCGTCTATCTCGCTGAGGACAGGCAGCTCGGTCGGCAGGTCGCGCTCAAGACGCCGCACTTCCAGGACGATCCGTCCGGCGAGTTGCTCAAGCGGTTCTACCGGGAGGCGCAGGCTGCAGCCACGTTGCGGCATCCCAACATTTGCCCCGTCCACGACGTCGGAAAGATTGACCAGACGCACTACCTCTCGATGGCTTACATCGAGGGCAATCCCCTCTCGGCGTTCGTCCGTTCGACTAAGGCCCAGCCCGAGCGGCAGGTGCTGGCGATCGTTCGCAAGTTGGCGCTGGCCCTGCAGGACGCGCACGACCACAACATCGTCCATCGCGATCTCAAGCCCGAC
>Ga0210396_10007519_pt1 | contig 10351 bp, 7 predicted proteins | sample IncBWH17OmetaG_FD_155466 | JGI IMG/M metagenome (GOLD analysis project Ga0210396, IMG submission 155466) | Forest soil microbial communities from Barre Woods Harvard Forest LTER site, Petersham, Massachusetts, United States - Inc-BW-H-17-O ... | reverse complement strand
GTCCCATCTGCGTGATTTTGCCCGAAAAATGGGCCGGCACAGTTTTGTATATTGCCCAATGATGCGCGATGGCGTGAGCTTGGGTTCGATCGGTGTCTCACGCAAAGAAGCGGCTCCGTTTACGCCGCACGAGATCCAGCTTCTCAAGACCTTCGCTGACCAGGCGGTAATCGCCATATCGACTGCGGAGCTTTTTCAGGAGGTACAGGAGCGGACAAGGGAGCTATCGCAATCGCTCGACGACCTGCGCACGACCCAGGACCGGCTAGTGCAGACCGAGAAGTTTGCCGCTCTCGGGCGGCTGGTGGCGGGAGTTGCCCACGAAATTAACACTCCTGTGGGCAACAGCCTGACTGTCGCCTCGACATTTATCAACAAGACCGATCGATTTGAAGCGGATGTCGCAAGCGGCAATGTGCGGCGGTCTATCCTGAATGAATATCTTGCGGCAAGCCGAGAGGCGGCCTCACAAATAATGGCTAATCTCAATCACGCGGTGGATTTGATACAATCGTTCAAGGCGGTGGCTGCCGATCGCGATTTTTTGGATCGGAGGGGCTTTGATCTCGGCCAGGTGACCGAACAGATTGTCAAAAGTTTACAATCCAGCCTGCGAACCCACGATCTTACGTTTAGGGTCGATTGCGAGCCCAACCTTGCTATGAACAGCTATCCTGGACCTTACGGCCAGGTGCTCACCAATCTGGTTCTCAATTCTGCGGCGCACGCCTTTCCAGACGATGCGCGAGGATCTGTCCATATTACGACGCGGGCGTTCGACGAGGACAATGTTGAAATCTTGATTTCAGACGATGGCTGCGGAATGAATCAGGAAACCCAGCGCCAGGCGTTCGACCCATTCTTCACGACACGGCGCGACCAGGGTAGGGTCGGCCTAGGATTGCACATCGCCTACAACATCGTGACCAATCGATTAGGCGGTCGGATCGATTTGGATACTAAGCCTGGCGAAGGAACAAGAATCCGGATGATCGTGCCGCGCGAAGCGCCGTTGGAGCTTGCCGCAGAATGATGGGTGTCGCGACAACTTCCGTTCTGGCACATTTGAGACATGCCGCGATATTCGGTCTGAGTCTGCATTGCGCATCAAAGCGGACATCATCGAAGCCAAGGGGCAATGTGGATCAACCTGGGGCTTACCCCGGCAGCCCTTGGGTGAAATCGGTCCGTACCAACTCAGCCACGGGTTTCGGAAATTCCCAAAGTCCGTCTTCCCGTTCCGAGAAGCCGTTGTCGCGATAGATGTTGCGCGACGGGATATTGCGCGGCGTCGGGATGATGCGCCCGCGCAGGACGCGCGGCGAATCCTTCATCTCGTCCAGCACATGGCGCAGGAAAGTGTGCTCGACGCCCATGCCCAACGCACGACAACTGATCGCGAGGCCTATGATCTCGCCGTCGGTAATGACGGCGGCACCGACCATGCCGTGATCTCCGAGGCGATCGGACACGTCGATCGCAAAAAGGCGGGCGTCTGGATTTTTGACCAATGCCGCCAATTCGCTCGATGAGAATTTCCGGCCTGTGGTGTTGAACTGTGTCGTGCGCAAAAACAGCTCTCCGACCCGTTCCAGTTTCGTCGAGTCGGGAGTGAGGCGTTCCACCCGGCACTGAATGCGCAGCGATTCGATATATTGCGCCTCGCCGAGAGTCTCGGCCCGCAACTGCTGCCTCGCGATCTGTGCCTTGACGAGCGTGCTGCGCGCGGCCGCCTCCGCTGTAATGACCGGTATCTGCAAACGCGCATCGTTGAGCAGACGCCGGCGCAGGCTGAAGGGATCCTCACCCCAGACTTCCACTTCAGGCAATCGCTGCCGGACGCGGTCGCGTTCAATGGCGTTGTCATCGATGAACAGGAAGGTATCGAGCCCGAAGCCCAGTTCCTCCGCAATCGAACGGATATTGCCGACCTTGTCGTCCCAGTTGACGCGCCAGGTCACGAAATCATCGGGCTTGAGCAGCCGCTGTGCCGGATAGTGATCGGGATATTTCCAGAGTTCGCGCACCGTGGCTTCGTCATTCTTGCTGACGCAGGCCAGCACGACGCCGCGCTTCTTGAGACACAGCAGGGCTTCGTGCAGGCCGAAATAGAGCCCGATAAAGGAGAAGGCGCCGCTGATTTCCGGTGTCCATGCGAACGGGCTGCCGGTTTCCGCCAGCACGCCCGGCCACAAGGTGCCGTCGAGGTCGAGAATGACGCATTTCTTGCGTCCGATCCCCATCACCGTAACCAGCGCGTCGATATGTCTCTCCGCGATGACCGTCTCGCGGCCATAGGGATCACCACCCAGCGCCTGCACCAGCGGAGCCGTATCCGGAAAGATGCCGTGGACCGCGGCCTTTTCATTTTCCGGCCGCTGCAGCATCCAGCCCGGCGAGCCGAAATGGGTGAAACCGACCTGTCCGTCGTCGAGCAGCCGTTCGGAACCGACCGCCGCCAGTGCCGCCGCGACATCGATCACGTAGACATCGGAAAACGCGCTCGCGAGTTCGGCAAGCGCGACGTTGGTCAGCCGGAATCGGGTGCGATGTCCCTTCACGCCTCGTTCCGCAAGTCCCTGCGGCTGTACGGTCGGCTCCGGCAGATTATCGATCAGGATCGGCGCGGATGTCACTTCGCGCAGCTTGCTCAGAAGATCGGTGGTATGCGCGATATAGGCCGCATGCGGGTTAAAGCCGTCGATATCCTCGGCGACGAGGTGGCGGGCTCGCAAGGCGCCGATGAAAACCACATCGTGCTTGCGCTCGCCGGCAAAGCGAACGTCATCGGGGAATGTCGCGGATACATGCAGATCGATACCGCGGTGGGCCGCTTCCCGGCGCAGAAAGTCGGCTTCCATCTGGATATCGCAATCGCCGAACAGAACCGCATCGACGCGCCGGCGGGCGGCGTTGAAGTCATCGAGGCCAAAGGCGGCGCCGACCGACCAGTAGGAGGCGGCGCCTTCCTTCAACTCGCGCCGATAGCGCTCGAGCATTTCGGCGGGGTCGCGGCCATGCTTGGAGGCAAGCTCCGCGCCGACTGCAGCCAGTTCCTCGTCCGGCGTCTTTTCGGTCAATATCTGGCGCGACAGCAATTCCTTGACGGTGCGCTCCACGACATCGCGCAAATCCGCCGGCGTCTCATGCGGTTTCGCAATCAGAGCCGTCATGGCATCGCAATCTTCCGGGACGCGGCGCGGCTCGGCAAAATAATCGATCAGCGTGCTGATATCGTTATCGGCGGGCAATCGCATATGGCTGATCGCGTGGACGATCAGGGTGCGATCCTTGCCAACAGGTAGTTGATGAACGAAGCGAGAGCGGCGCAAGATCATACTTGGCTATAAGCTCGCCGGCCCGGTTTGTGGAATGGAAAAATAGCAGAACGGACCGAGATGTGCATTTTTCCACATCCGTCCGCCCACTTCCGTTTCTGGCCCCAAAGCAGCATTGGGAAGCCCTGTTGAATCCTGTTATTGGGGACAGGCCCGGAACGCGCGCCGGGGAGCCACGCGCGGGCCGCCGAGACTGAAGGTTTAAACAATGTCGACGAACAGCGGCGGCGCGGCGCCACCTGGCGAACCGTCAAATCGCGGCCATCCGCGGGAAGCGCGACCGGTCTCCGATGCGATGCTGGCCATTATCCTGGTGGCGCTCGCGGTGGCGCTGGTGCTGGGCTATCTGTTCCTGAACAAGCTGGTCGACATCTCGCGCCAGGAAGACTGCATGCTGGCCCACAACAAAAACTGCGCGGCCATCGCGTTGCCCGACCGCTAGCGCACCATCCGGAAAATCGGTTTTCCGAAAGATCATGCTCAAACAAAGAGACGAGATGGCGATCCGATTCGACCTGATCGGATCATGATCCAGTCGTGCGCCCGGTCTGGAGCCTTCAGCCCTCGTCGGGGCGTGTCGGACGAACCGCCGTTTTGTCACCGGACGTGGAGAGACGGGCCAGCGTGGCCTGCTGGCGCATCCATTGCATTCTCGGCCGCGCCGGGTAACCGCCCCAGGTCTCTCCCGGCGGAACATCGTTCATGACGCCGGAGCGTGCGGCGACCCGCCCTCCCCGGCCGATGGTGACGTGCGGCGCCAGGCCCACGGCGCCGCCGAGCACGGCAAAATCCTCCAGCGTCACGCTGCCACTCAGTCCCGACTGCGCCACCACCACGCAATGCCGGCCGATAACGACGTTGTGGCCGATCTGGCAAAGATTATCGATCTTGCTGGCCTCTCCGATCGTGGTATCCCGGATGCCGCCACGATCGATCGCCGTCCCGGCGCCGATTTCGACATCGTTCTGGATGATCACACGGCCGGTTTGCGGGATCTTCTGCCGGCCGGCGCCTTCGATATAGCCGAACCCATCCTGCCCGATGCGGCAACCCGGATGAATCACCACGCGGTCGCCGATCAGCGCGTGCGTGATGGAGCAGCCGGCGCCGATCACGCAATCGCGGCCGATCAAGACATCCGGTCCGATCACGGCGGTCGCGGCGATAATGCTTCCCGCGCCAATTTCGGCGCGAGGGCCAATCACCGCTCCCGGATCGACCGTGATCCCGCTTTCGAGCCGGGCGGTCGGATGGATCGTGGCGCCCGGCGCAATATCGCTGGCCTCGAACGGCGAGGCCGGGCGCAGGGATTGGGGATAAAGCTCGCCGTGCACAGCAACAAAAGCGCGGTAAGGCTCGTGCGTGCGCAGCACGATGAGGGAGCTCGGCGCCCGGCTTTCAAAGCGCTGCGGCATCAGGCAGGCTCCGGCGTGCGTCGTCGCCAGGGCGTCGGCGTATTTGTTGCTTTCGATGAAGGTCAGATCGGTTGGCCCGGCGAGATCGATTGGCGCGACATCGGTGATGAGATGCGAAAGGCACGCGCCGCCGCGGGATTCGGCTCCCGTCAGCGAAATGATTTCAGCTATCGTCAGGCCTGAAGCACGATCAAAGAAGCCCCGTTTCCCCATATCCAATCCTTGATCGTGAACTAGCCTCGATGGCAACACGACTCAGCAACGATGTCGGCCATCGAAATCCCGCGGGCGACATGTACGGCCAAATTGCATTCCCGCATCCGCGGCGACAGCGACGAATTGGTTTCGTCGAGCGCGGCACTCAACAGCCGCAGATACAGATCCGAAAATTCAGCCGATCCATCCCACTCACGGTCAATCGCGTTCACGGCTCTTCTCCGATGTTTCACCTGTGCGGCGTGCAAATTGGCACAGAGCTTCATCAAGGGAAGTTACAAATCGGAAAGAGTAGTGGTCCCGGCGTTCGTGACCGAATTGTGGATTTCGTGGAGCCGGTTGCGAGGAAATCGCAAGGCCACCCGAGGTCGGCATCAGCAGGGACTTTTGTTTCCCAAGATTTCAATGCTTCCGAAGCCGACCGGCGAAGACCCGGCGGGTGCCGGCGAGGCACTGGAAAATTTACCGTTGCCCGCGTTGCAGCATGGCCAAGGCGCCAAGCCGCGTTGACAGCACACCCCAATCCGTCGGATGTTATACATAATACCAGACATGACCTCCACATTGTCGCAAAAACGTTGGGGCGTCGAAACCCCACTCTGCCGCCGGGAGTTAACATCATGAATTTTTATCGTCATCAGCGTGCAGGTCTCTGCGCGTTCGTCATTATGTCGTTCATGGCGATCTGCTGCGGTCCGCTGCACGCTGAGACGAAACTGGTCGTCAGCGCGAATGCCATCGGAGGAAAGGTCATCGGCGTCAATGGACCCGAAGCCGGCGTCTGGGTGATCGCAGAGACCACGGATCTGCCGACCAAATTTGCCAAATCCGTCGTCACTAACGATGAAGGGCAATTCGTCATTCCCGAGCTGCCTGCAGCCAAATACAAGGTCTGGGTACGCGGCTACGGGCTGGTCGACTCCGACAAGCAGGATGTCGCTCCGGGAAAGACGATCGAGTTGAAGGCAAAGCAAGCGCCGACTGCTGCGGCCGCCGCGGAATATTATCCGGGGATGTACTGGTACTCGATGCTCAATATACCCGCCGCCAGCGAGTTTCCGGGCGCGGACAAAAACCCGAACCACATCCCGGCCGGCATGGATTCGCAAGCCACCTGGATCGATAGCATCAAGAATTCCTGCCAGTCGTGCCACGCGCTCGGCAGCAAGAACATCCGCTCGCCCCACGTGAAGGAACTCGGCGAGTTCAAGAATTCAGAAGATATGTGGGAGCGTCGCGTGCAATCCGGCCAGGCCATGACCAACATGGCGCTGACCCTGGGCCGCCTTGGGCCGGAACGCGCTTACAAGATGTTCGCGGACTGGACCGATCGGATCGCGGCCGGTGAACTTCCCTTCGACAAGCCGGAACGCCCGAAGGGCGTCGAGCGCAACGTCGTGATCACGTCGTGGGAATGGGGCAAGCACGGGCTCTATCTGCATGATGAGGTTTCGACCGACAAGCGCAACCCGACGGTAAATGCCAACGGACCAATCTACGGGTCGCCGGAAGAAAGCTCGGATTTCGTGCCGGTGCTTGATCCCGTTCACAATACGACAAAGCTCATCAAGCATCCCTTTATCGACCCGGAGACACCGAGCTCCACGGATGAACCGATGGGGCCGTCAGTGTTCTGGGGCGACGAGCCGATCTGGGATGGCCATACCAGCATCCACAATCCGATGAGGGACGAGAAAGGCCGGGTCTGGTTCACGGCGAGGCTTCGCCGGGCTCCGAATCCCGCCAGCTGCAAGGCAGGATCGGACCTCCCCTCGGCGCAAATCGCGCCGCTGGCCGAATCGGCCCGGCAAGTTTCCTTCTATGATCCCAAGACGGAAAAGTGGACGCTGATCGATACGTGCTTCAACACGCATCATCTGCTCTTCGGATACGACGCCAACGACACGCTTTGGTTCAGCCAGGGACAGCCTTTCAGCGGCGTCGTCGGGTGGCTCAACGTCAAGCAATTCGAAGCGACCGGCGATGCGATGAAGTCGCAGGGCTGGACGCCGACCGTCGTGAACGTCACCGGCACCGGCAAACGCGAGCCCTTCGTTAACGCCGATCAACCGACCGATCCCGCCAAGGATAAATGGGTGAAGGCCGCGTTCTACGGCATCATGCCGAGCCCAAAGGGTGACGCGATCTGGGGTCAGGCGATGGGGCCGGGTTTCACGCGCACGGCGCAACCGAGCCTGCTGATCCGGATGATCCCGGGAAGCGATCCCACCCATACGGCGGTCTCCGAGATTTTCCAGGCGCCTGAGGGTACGTATGGTTCGCGCGGCGTGGACATCGATTCGAACGGCGTTGCCTGGACGGTGCTCTCGAGCGGACATTTGGCGAGCTTCGATCGGTCCAAATGCAAGGAACCGCTCTCGGGGCCGAACGCTGCGACCGGCAAGCAGTGCTTCGAAGGCTGGACGCTGTACCGGATGCCCGGACCACAGTTCAAAGGGATCGACCCAAAGGGCAGCGCCAACCACGCCTATTATATCTGGGTCGATGTCCACAACACGCTTGGACTTGGAAAGGACGTGCCGATCGCCATCGCCAACGGCAGCGAATCTCTGCTCGCTTTGGTCGACGGCAAGTTCGTCAATATTCGGATCCCCTACCCGATGGGCTTCTTCGCCAAGAACGTCGATGGCCGGATCGACGATGCGAATGCCGGCTGGAAGGGCCGCGCGCTGTGGACGACAACAGGCACACGTGCCTACTTCCACAGCGAAGGTGGCAAGGACGCCCTGCCAAAAGTCTTCAAGGTGCAGATGCGTCCGGATCCATTGGCCAACTGACGCGTAATCAACATTGAAGATGGCGCCGACGGTTCTCGTCGGCGCCATCTTTGCGTCTTGCGATAGGATGCTTCGTGATCGTGCACCTGAAGAAGGCGCGAACGCCTAGCCGCGAAAATCCAACGTCACCGTCCCGAGCCCGGACAGATCCATCACGACTTCGTCGCCTGCGCCAAGCCACACTGTCTTCACGAGGCTTCCGGTCAGGACGATCTGGCCCGCGCGCAAGCCTTTGCCGGCGGCGGCGAGATGATTGGCGAGCCAGGCCAGCGCGTGGTGCGGATGACCGAGCACGTCGGCGCCGGCGCCCCGCCCGGCCTCATCGCCGTTGACGACGGCGCGGCCGACCACTTCCAGGAGATCGGGCGCGGCAGAGCGTGCAACGGGTTTCCCGAGCACGCAACCCGCGGCGAAGAAATCGTCGGCCACCAGGGTCGGCACACCCATTGTTTGCCACTCGACATAACGGTCATCGACGATTTCGATCGCGGGCAGATAGGCCTCGACAGCTTGCGCGACCGCGTCCGCCGTGAACGGAGCGGCAGACGGCGTAAGATCGCTCGCCATCCGGACCGCAATTTCGCATTCAACGCCGACGCGGACGAAATCCGTGTGACGCAGCGACGCGCCGCTTTCGTGAACACCCCTGGCGAACACGCCGCCGCCGCAGGGATGTCGGATATCAAGATATTCCTGCATCACCGCGCTGGTGCAGCCGATCTTGTAACCGACCTGCGCACCGAAGTCTGGCAACAGCAGATCGGCCAGCTCTGTCTGAATCAGATATCCCTCGGCCTCGTCATGCGGAGCGACATCCGCATCCAGCGGCGGCAGCGGCATGCGACGGCGGCGGGCGGAGGCGATGGTTTGCGCAGCCGCTAGAATCCTGTTCATCGGCGGCGGCTTCCGTACCCTGGAAAAAATAATGACCGCACGCGGCGGTCAGCTTGGCTCGTACTACTCGTCGCGATAGACCTTCTCGCGTTTCTCGTGGCGCTCCTGCGCCTCCACCGAAAGCGTTGCGATCGGGCGGGCTTCCAGCCGCTTCAGCGAAATCGGCTCGCCGGTCTCCTCGCAATAGCCATAGGTGTTGTCCTCGATACGCTGCAGCGCCGCGTCGATCTTGGAGATCAATTTGCGCTGCCGGTCACGGGCACGCAGTTCGATCGCGCGGTCGGTTTCCGACGACGCGCGGTCGGCGAGATCGGGATGATTGACGTTCTCTTCCTGGAGAGTCTGCAACGTGATCCGCGATTCCCGCAAAATCTCGTCCTTCCACGCCAGCAGCTTGGCGCGAAAATAATCGCGCTGACGGTCGTTCATAAAAGGCTCTTTTTCGGAGGGTCGATAATTCTTCAACTTTTCCAAGGCCTGCCCATCTGTACGTGCAAGGCGGGCAGAAACGGTCCGCCCGCGCGCGCCTTATATAGCGGCGTGTTGTGACAGACAATATCGCCCGCAGGCCAGAAACTGGGCATCGCGGGGGTTTCCCGCAGGAACCCTGAGCCGGAAGAATACAGGGGAGACCGGCCGGCGTTAGAACTGACCGGCTTTGGCCAGTTCGACTTCGACCCGCAGCTCGATCTCGGACAGGACCGCATCGAGGCCCGGATCGCCCGAGGACGATTTGAGGTTGGCAGCGGCGTCACGCAGCCGGCTCATCGTGGACGCATCGAAATTGCCCGATAACAGGCCTATCTTGAGGTCATCCAGCACGTCGAGCGCGCCTTTGCCGCGCTGCACTGAACGTTTGCGCCGCTCGACCGGATCCTCGATACCCTGCATCGCCAGCAGCGCGTCGATGTTCGCCGAAGCCTTGGGCGCAACCGCCGCCCTGGTCTCCGCGGTCGATGTCGCGTCCTCCGGCAGCGAAAAGCTGCTCGTGCTGGGTCGCCGGATGTTAGCCGCCGGAGACCCGAGAGTGGTGCCGTTCGGTCCGTAGATGCGCATCGTTGTTCCCGCCGTGTGCTGGCGGCAGCTTCGCCCTTTTTTGGTTAATGGAGCGTAAATGACCCGGCAAAATCTGCCGCCGGGAGGCAGTTTCGCCGTTGCCGGAACCTCGGCACATCGACCGATTCAACAAATTTATTCAACAATTTCAATATCTTAAATAAATGAAGCCGCGTGGCATGGCGCTCGCATAGGGAGTAGCGGATCGCCCGTCATGGGAGTGATGGGCGGATCCAGTCGAGACCTCAGCGGGGAGCAGAGGATGCCAAGCGTCGTCAGTTCGGGAAGAGTATTGGGGGTGGTCTGTGCCACGCTGGTGGCGCTGGCGCTGTCCGCTGTTCCCGCAGGCGCCACCTCCCGGATCAAGGATCTCGCCAATATCGAGGGGGTGCGGCAGAATCAGTTGATCGGCTACGGTCTCGTCGTCGGCCTCAACGGCACCGGCGACACCCTGAACAATATCCCCTTCACCAAGCAATCGCTGCAAGCGATGCTTGAGCGCATGGGCGTCAACATCCGCGGCGCCACCATCCGCACCGGCAACGTCGCCGCCGTGATGGTCACCGGCAACCTGCCCCCGTTCGGCACCCAGGGCACCCGGATGGACGTCACGGTGTCGTCGCTTGGCGATTCC
>Ga0210396_10007516_pt1 | contig 10352 bp, 5 predicted proteins | sample IncBWH17OmetaG_FD_155466 | JGI IMG/M metagenome (GOLD analysis project Ga0210396, IMG submission 155466) | Forest soil microbial communities from Barre Woods Harvard Forest LTER site, Petersham, Massachusetts, United States - Inc-BW-H-17-O ... | reverse complement strand
ATCGTATGCCGCCCGCCATATTTCTCGTCTTCAAAAGCTTCGGACGCCACCAAGACCTACAATATCGAACGGTATATCGACAATACGAATACGGTTAAGGTCAGGGACACCATCAACATCGAAGGTCCGGCTTACCAGGTCTTCTTCCGGGATAGCCTGGCGCCCATCGCCGGTGAAACACAGATCAAATTCCTGACCACCTACTATGCCTATGGTATCCCTTCCGCCGATATCAGCAAGCAACCGGCGCTGCAACAGACGCTGGGCTGGACCTTCTCCGGATCGGCAGGGACCTTTGATCCGACTAAGTAACAAAACAGTATATAATGAAGAATCGTCTTTTTCTGCTCGCCACACTTGCCGCTTCCGTAGGTCTCGCCACACCGGCGATGGCCCAGTACCCCGATGTTCCGGAAGACGTTAAGGCGCAGGCGGATTCCCTGATCAAAGCCGCCTATCGGCATTCCGATTCCGCCTGGCAGACAGCCTGGCCCATCATCGACAATGACGCGAAACATGGAAAACCATATATCCCCTGGGCAGCGCGGCCTACCGATCTCCCGCAATCATCTATGCTAGCCTTTCCGGGCGCGGAGGGTGGGGGAGCCCACAGCTTCGGCGGCCATGGCGGCAAGGTCCTGGTGGTGACCAGCCTGGAAGACTCCGGCCCCGGCACACTGCGCTGGGCCTGCGAACAAGGCGGCGCCCGTATCATCGTCTTTAACGTGGCAGGCATCATTCACCTGCACAGCCCCATCATCGTCCGTGCTCCCTATGTTACCATCGAAGGCCAGAGCGCTCCCGGCGACGGCATCTGCGTGGCAGGTGAGTCGTTTTGGGTGAATACCCACGACGTGGTCATCCGCTATATGCGTTTCCGCCGCGGCGAGACCAACGTCGGCCGGCGCGACGACGCCCTGGGCGGCAACCCCGTGGGCAACGTCATCGTCGACCATACCTCCACCAGCTGGGGCCTCGACGAGAATTTTTCGATGTACCGGCATATGTTCGACCCCGGTGACGGCTCCAAGGAAGAAAAACTGGGTACGGTGAATATCACCATCCAGAACTGTATCTCCGCCGAATCCCTGGACACCTGGAACCACGCCTTCGGCACCACCATGGGCGGCGAGAACTGCATGCTCGTACGCAACCTCTGGGCCGACAACACCGGCCGGAACCCGTCTATCGGCTGGAACGGGGTCTTCAATTTTGTCAACAACGTGGTGTTCAACTGGCACCACCGTTCCATGGACGGCGGCGACTATACCAGCCTGTTCAATATCATCAACAACTATTTCAAACCCGGCCCCGTTACACCGAAGAACGAAAATGTCGGCCATCGCATCCTGAAACCCGAGACGGGACGTAGCAAACTCAAGGAATTGCATTTTGGCCGCGCCTATGTCAACGGCAATATCATGGACGGCTATCCCGAGATCACAAAAGACAACTGGGACGGCGGCGTCCAGGTACAGGAAGAAAAAGACGCCGGCCCCTATAAGGACTATATGAAGGTCGACAAACCCTTCCCGATGCCCCCTGTTAAGGTCATGTCCGCCGAAACGGCCTACCACTTCGTACTGACTAACGTAGGCGCCACCCTGCCGTGCCGCGATGCCGTGGACACCCGCGTCGTGGAACAGGTCCGGACGGGTAAAATAGCTTATAAAGAGGTGAATACGGATACGCTTCCTCAGTTCCATGTTCGTAAATTGCCAAAGGATTCCTATAAAGAAGGCATCGTCACCGAGGTGTTCGAAGTAGGCGGCTACCCCGATTACAAGGGGACTCCTTACAAAGACTCCGACAACGACGGTCTTCCCGACACCTATGAGACCGCCCATGGCCTGAACCCCCACGACCCTAACGATTCGGCTAAACCTGCGAAGGATGGAAGCGGATACTCGAATATCGAGGTCTGGCTCAATACCCTGGCTCTCAAAGGCGAAAAGCCTGTAAAATAGTAGTTGACATGCGTTCATTCACTGTAGGCATTATACTCGCGGCGCTTTCGTTCGCCGCAAACGCACAAAAAAAGACCAAGCCGCCGGAACCACCGCCACCCGTGGTGGCGAGGGGGGGCCACCTGATCTATGCCCCCGATGAAAAAGGCGACCGTATCCCGGACTTCTCTTACGCTGGATATAAAAATGGAGATATACCGTTACCCGACGTTCAAGCACGCGTCACCGTTCCTCTCAGGGGCGGTGACGCTACGTTTCGGCTACAGGCCGCCCTCGACTATGTCGGCGGTCTGCCCGCGGACGCCCGGGGTATCCGCGGCGCCGTGCTGCTCGAAAAAGGCGTGTACGAGATCGACGGCAGCCTCCTGATCCGCCACTCCGGCGTTATCCTCAGAGGTATCGGCATGGGCCCGGATGGCACCATCCTCCGTGCCGCGGGTCACGACCGCCGCACCTTGATCCGCGTCACCGGCATCGACGACCGCACTACCGATAAACCCATCGATATCGCCGACGCCTACGTTCCCGTAAATGCCCGCCATATCCGGCTAGTGAATTCCAATTCATTCCGAGCTGGAGACCGGGTCTTCGTCCAACGTCCCTCCACAGACCACTGGATCGCGCTGCTGGGCATGAATACCTTCGGCGGCGGCATCTCCGCCCTGGGCTGGAAAGCCGGCGGACGCGACATCTTCTGGGACCGCCAGGTGACAGCCGTCGACAGCGATGGTGTGACCCTCGACGCGCCGCTGACGACAGCACTGGATACGACCTACGGTGGCGGCAAGGTCATGGGCTACCGCTGGCCCGGACGCATCGAACAGGTCGGCGTGGAGAACCTCCGTTGCATCTCCGACTATGACATCGGCAACCCCAAAGACGAAGCGCATAGCTGGATGGCCATCACCATGGAGAATGTCACCGACTCCTGGGTACGCCAGGTCGTCGTCGAGCATTTCGCCGGCTCAGCCGTGGACATCCTGCCGACGGCGAACCGTATTACCATCGAAGACTGTAAATACCTGGCTCCCATCTCCGAGATCGGCGGACAACGGCGCTATGCCTTTGTCACCGCCGGCGGTCAAACACTTTTTCAACGACTGTATTCGGAACGCGCTTATCACGACTTCTCCGTAGGTTTCTGCGCACCCGGTCCCAATGCTTTCGTCCAATGTCAGTCCTATTATCCCTATGGCCTCAGCGGCGCCATCGACAGCTGGGCCTCCGGCATCCTCTTCGACGTCGTCAACATCGACGCGCAAACGCTTAGCTATGCGAACAGGGAACAGGACGACCAGGGCTCCGGCTGGTGCGCCGCCAACAGCCTCTTCTGGAATTGCGCGGCAGCCCGTATCAACTGCTACCGTCCTCCCGGCGCTCAAAACTGGTCGTATGGCTCCTGGGCGCAATTCGGCGGCGACGGCTACTGGTTGGAATCCAATGCGACCATCCAGCCACGCAGCTTTTTCTATGCGCAACTTGCCGACCGCCTCGGCGCCGACGCCGTCAAACGCGGGCAGGTCCTCCCCGTGGAGAACGAAGCTTCCAGCAGCCCCACCGTCGAACAGGCCGCGGCCCTCACCGCCTGGTCGGTGAAACCACGCACGCAGCTAACGGAGTGGATCGACCAGGCCGCCCAGCGAAACCCCATCCCCTCCGACCCCGGCAACGCACCGTCGATCGATCAACTCAACGTCAAACCCGCGCCTGCCCACGCGAAAGCAGCTCCCCTGCAGATCGTCAACGGCTGGCTCGTACGCGAAGACAAAATTCTCACCGGCCGCCGCTATTACGAACCCTGGTGGATGGGCTCGGTACGCCCCTATGGCGTCGCCGAAGCAAAACCGGCGATCACCCGCTGGGTACCCGGCCGCACCGGTACCGGTCTCACCGACGACCTCGACAGTCTCACCAACACCATGGAGCACGATCATGTCGTAGCCCTCGACCATAACTACGGTCTCTGGTACGATCGCCGCCGCGACGACCACGAACGTATCCGCCGCGCCACCGGGGATGTCTGGCCGCCGTACTACGAGCTACCCTTCAAACGCAGCGGCAAAGACACGGCCTGGGATGGTCTGAGCAAATACGATCTGACAAAATACAACCCCTGGTACTGGGACCGGCTGAGACATTTTGCCGATCTCGCCGACGAAAAAGGATTGGTTCTTCTGCATCAAAACTATTTTCAACATAATATCATCGAAGCCGGCGCGCATAATGCCGACTTCCCCTGGCGACCGGCCAACAATATCAACCACACCGGTTTCCCCGAACCAACCCCCTACGCCGGTGATAAACGCGTCTTCCTGGCCCAGCAGTTCTATGATACGGCCAACTCCGCCCGGCATGACCTCCACGTCGCCTTCATCCGGCAGTGTCTCGAGAACTTCAAAGACAACACCGGCGTGATCCAGGAGACCAGCGCCGAATTCACCGGACCCCTGCATTTCGTACAGTTCTGGCTCGATAATATCCGCCAATGGGAGAGTGAGACCCATCACCACGAGCTCATCGGCCTCAGCACGACAAAGGACGTTCAGGACTCCATCCTGGCCGACCCGCTCCGCGCGGCGACCGTCGACGTGATCGATATTCGCTATTGGTATTATCAGGAAGACGGTAAAGCCTATGCCCCAGCGGGCGGAGAGAACCTGGCCCCCCGGCAATACGAACGGTTCCTGAAACCTAAACGCCCCAGCTTTGAACAGGTATACCATGCCGTTAGAGAATACCGCGAACGCTACCCTTCGAAGGCGATCCTTTATTCGGCCGAAGGCTGTGATAACTTCGGCTGGGCCGTGTTCATCGCCGGTGGCTCGCTCGCGAATGTACCCGTGACACCTCCGGGTCTTCTGACCGCCGCCGCGAAGATGGCGCCCACGGACCTGCCCGGTAAACCCGAAGGCCAATGGGCATTGGCAGGAGAAAATGGGTATATCATCTACGCCAACGCCGGCCACCCGAACATAGACATACACAGCCTTGGCAAAAAATTCCATGTCCATCGCTACCCGCAGGAAAGCGGCGCGATGGTTTACTGGTTAGAGAAATAACACCTATGCGAATCGCTTTGTCCATATTCTTCTCTTTGTTGACGCTGTTGCCGGCCCAGGAATTGCCGCGGCTTAAAGTCTCCAAAAACGGTCGTTTCCTGATGACGGAAAATGGCCAGCCTTTTTTCTGGCTGGGTGACACCGGCTGGCTCCTGCTGTCCCGGCTCACCACCGATGAGGCGCAACAATATCTCGAGAACCGCCGTCAAAAAGGCTTCAACCTCATCCAGGTCATGCTGGTCCATGGACTCACCGACACGGATATCTACGGCGATTCGGCACTGACAAATAAAAACCTGGCCTCGCCGGCCAAGGCCTATTGGGACCACCTCGATACCATCGTCGACATCGCCGCCGCAAAAGGGCTCTACCTCGCCCTGGTCCCCGTGTGGGGTGGGGTGGTGAAGGCCGCAAAAACCACCCCCGTGCAGGCACAGGCCTATGCGGGTTTCCTGGCTAACCGCTATAAAAGCAAATCCAATATCATCTGGATGAACGGCGGCGATATCAAAGGCGCAGACTACCAGGATGTCTGGAATACCATCGGTGCCACGCTCAAAGCTCAGGACCCGGCGCGCCTCGTCACCTTCCATCCCCGCGGCCGCGCCTCTTCCTCCTTTTGGTTCGAAGAACAACCGTGGCTGGATTTCAACAGCGTCCAAAGCGGCCATCGCAGCTATGCCCAGGATACCTCCGAAGAAGATCCCCGCTATGGGGAAGACAACTGGCGGTATATCCAGGCGGACTATAATAAAACACCCACACGCCCCGTCCTCGACGCCGAACCCTCTTACGAACAGATCCCGCATGGTCTGCACGATACGTCCCAACCGCGCTGGACCGCGGACGATGTCCGGCGTTATGGTTATTGGTCCGTCTTCGCCGGGGCCTGCGGCTTTACCTATGGCGATAATTCCGTGATGCAGTTTCTTCGCCCCACCGATAAAGGGAGCGCCTATGGCGCCCGCACCCCCTGGTTCAAAGCCATCGACGACCCCGGAGCGGGTCAGATGATCTTCCTGAAAAAGCTGATGCTCAGCCGCCCCTATTTCGAACGGGTGCCCGACCAGTCGCTCGTGCCCTACCGGGGCAACCGGTATGACTACCTGGCGGCTACACGCGGCTCCGCTTACGCATTCATCTATACGTATACCGGTAGTACCTTCCGGGTAAACCCTGCCGCCCTCGACGCCAGGCGCCTCAAGGCCTCCTGGTACAACCCGCGGGACGGAAGTTCCACGACCATCGGCAATTTCTCGGGTAAAGACACCCTTACCTTCGACCCTCCCGGCACACCCCGTCCCGGTAACGACTGGGTCCTGATACTGGATGTGCTGGCTTCTTCCAGGCCGGAAAAAAAAGATATCTATCTGTTTACCTCATTCCGCGAACCCGCTACCGACGGACTCTATTTTCTATATAGCCGCGACGGTCGCCACTGGACCGATCTCGGCGGCTCCTGGCTTAAACCGGAGATCGGCGAGAAAAAACTGATGCGTGACCCCTCCATGGCACAAGGCCCGGATGGCGTCTGGCATCTGGTGTGGACCTCCGGCTGGAACGGCGACAAAGGCTTCGGCTATGCCTCCTCCAACGACCTGATCCACTGGAGTCCGCAACGGTTCATCCCGGTGATGGCGCATGAACCCGATGCCTTTAACGTCTGGGCCCCCGAGATCTTTTATGAAAAAGACAGCGCTCAATTCCTCATCGTATGGGCGACGACCATCCCCTTCCGCTTCCCGAAAGGACAAGAAGACGAGAAGAACAACCACCGCCTGTATTGTACCACGACCCGCGATTTCATGACGTTCACCCCGACCCGGCTTTATTACGATCCCGGTTACAGCATCATCGATGCCATGGTCCTGCAACGCGGTCCCAAAGACTACGTCCTGGTCTTCAAAGACAACACCCGCCTGCAACGCAACATCAAAGTAGCCTTTAGCGACAGCCCCGCCGGCCCCTGGCACGACGACTCGAAAGCCTTTACCCCCGAATTCACCGAAGGCCCCACCGTCGCCCACGTAGGTAAGGAATATTATATCTATTTCGATGGCTACCGGGCAAAAAAATACGGGGCGGTAAAGACTTCCGATTTTAAGACCTTTACCGACGCCTCCGATGAAGTGTCGGTGCCCCCCGGTCACAAACATGGAACCATCGTTATCACCGATAAAAAGACACTTAAAAGATTACTACATGAGCACAAACAATAACCACGATCCCCGCGACGGCGCCGGCCGCAACAGCCGCAGGAGTTTTTTGCGCACCACGGCGCTCGGCAGCCTGATGGCCATCAATATCCCGGAGATCGTGTCCGCGGCCTACCAACCCGAAATATCCAAAAAGATCTCGCTTTCCAGCGAGGACATCATCCTCTTCCAGGGTGACAGCATCACGGATATGCATCGGAAACGCGATGACGCGAATGCCAATAGTCCCGCCGCCCTCGGTACCAGCTATCCCTTTCTGGCTACGGCGGAGATGCTCTACCGTTTCTCCGGAAAAGAATTGAAATGTTACAATAAAGGCGTCAGCGGCAACAAAGTCTACCAGCTCGCGGAGCGCTGGCAGGCCGATTGTCTCGATCTGAAACCCACCGTGCTCAGCATCCTCGTGGGCGTCAACGACTTCTGGCACACCCTTACCAACGGCTACCAGGGCACGATCAAGACCTACCGCGACGATTACAAAGCGCTCTTAGACCGGACCAAACAGGCCCTGCCCGATGTGAAGCTGATCATTGGCGAGCCCTATGCCGTTATTGGCATTAAGGCTGTCGACGATAAATGGTATCCGGCCTTCAACGATTACCGCCAGGCGGCACGCGAACTCGCCGATAGCTTCGGCGCCGCTTTCATCCCGTACCAGGAAATTTATGACAAGGCGCAAAAGTCCGCTCCCGGCTCCTGGTGGACCGCGGATGGCGTACATCCCACATTGGCCGGCGCGCGGCTGATGGCGGAAGCCTGGTTGCAAACCGTAAAAGGATAATATGAGGACGCGGTTACTATATTTCTTTCTTTTAACCGGTATCTTTTCCGCCACCGCGCAAGATACCGACTACGTCCACTACAGCGGTCATGTCCTCTCCAATGTAGACTATCACCATGGCCAGCTCACGCCGGCCGTGGGTGTACATAATATACAGGTGCTGCGGGCTAACCGGGAACATCCTGACTCTGCCGAAGGATCGGGGTTTACCTACAACCACGCGCCCATGCTGGCCTGGTGGAATAAAAAATTCTATCTCGAATACCTCAGCGATAGCATAGGAGAAAGCGTGCCTCCGGGACAGACCCTGCTGATGAATTCTGTCGACGGCTATACCTGGTCGAGACCCATGATCGCGTTCCCGAAATACAAGATCCCCGATGGAACCACCAAGGAAGGACATCCCGGCGTGGCAAAAGACCTCTATGCCGTGATGCACCAACGCATGGGCTTCTATGTCTCCAAACACCACCGGCTGCTGGTCCTGGGTTTCTATGGCATCTGTCTCGACGCGCATGACGATCCCAACGACGGGAAAGGCATCGGCCGCGTCGTTCGCGAGATCCACGCCGACGGCAGTCTTGGTCCGATCTATTTTATTCATTACAATCCCGCCTGGAACACCGGCAATACCAGCTATCCTTTTTTTACATCCAGCAAAGACAAAGGATTTGTCGAAGACTGCAACGAGCTCATGGCAACTCCACTGATGATGATGCAATGGGTCGAGGAGACCGATCGCAACGATCCCCTGATCCCCTTGCACAAGGATTATAAAGCCTTTAACTTCTATCACCTTCCCGACGGCCATGTGATCGGTCTCTGGAAAAATGGTCTCACCGGCTATAGTAAGGACGAGGGTCGCACCTGGTCACGCGTGATCCGCGCCCCCCATGTAGTGACAAGCAATGCCAAGATCTGGGGCCAAAAGACCTCCGATGGGAAATATGCGACGATCTATAACCCCAGCGAATTCCGCTGGCCCCTGGCGATCTCCACCAGCGCTAACGGCCTCGACTACACCAATCTCCTGCTGGTCAATGGCGAGATCTCTACTGCCCGTTATGGCGGCAACTACAAGAACTATGGCCCCCAGTATACCCGCGGCATCGAAGAAGGCAACGGCACGCCTCCCGACGGCAATATCTGGATCACCTATAGCATGAACAAGGAAGATATCTGGGTAGGCACCATCCCCGTTCCGGTGACGGATAAGGTCAGTGCGGACGTAAATGACGATTTCAAGACGAGCGATCTGAATGCCTGGAACATCTATAGCCCGCGCTGGGCGCCGGTAAGCCTTGCCAACCAGGCGCTGACCCTCAAAGATGCCGATCCCTATGACTTCGCGATGGCTGAACGCATCTTCCCAACGGCTAAAAAGCTGCAAGTCGAGTTTTCGATAAGCGCCGGTCAAAACGACCACGGCCAGCTGCAGATCGAAATGCAGGATGAACACAACACCCCCGCTATCCGCCTGAGTTTCGAATCAGACGGCAGCCTGATCGCCAAGGCGGGCGCCCGGACAAAAAAAATGCTGAGCTATCAACCCAACACGCCCTATATCATCCGCATCACCGCCAATACCGATGCCCGGATGTATACGGTTAATATAAACGGCAAAGACGTGCTCACCCAGCTCTTTTTTGCTCCCGTGGAAAGCTTTGGCCATATCGTTTTCCGCACCGGGGAAGCCCGGCATTTCCCAACGGCCGATTCCCCCGCCGAAGCCGATACCGATCAACCCAAGGCCGGCGACCCCGTGCCCGTGGCCTCCTACAGCATTCAGTACCTGAAGACGACCAAACAATGAGCACCCCGTGTTACATATCATTGATCGTTTTGCTGATCGCGGGTCTTGGCACCAACGCCCAGAAAAAGATCCTTGTCGTACCCGAAAAAGAAACGGCCATTTCACCCACCCAAGTCACGCAAATCGGCGGCTTCGAAGGCAACCGTCTCGAAAAAAACCAGCAGAACTATCTACATACTTTTCTCATTGCCAAATATGTCGGGCTCATGGAAACCCGCGATTTCACCGGCTGGGACTGGCGCGGCGGCGAACAGCCCGGAAAATGGCTGGAGTCGTCGATCCTTACCGCCGCCCGCACTCATGATACCTTGCTCCGCCGTCAGGCGTACACGATGTACGAACGGCTCATCCACTCGCAGGCGGCGGACGGGTACATCGGGATCACCAGCCAGTGGGCGCGTACTCCACAAAAACCGCTCGGTGGCATGGATGCCTATGAGCTGTATTTTCTCGAACACGCCCTGCTGACAGCCTACGAAGTCTGGAAAGACCCCAAAGCCTTGAAAGCCGCCGAAC
>Ga0210396_10007515_pt1 | contig 10352 bp, 8 predicted proteins | sample IncBWH17OmetaG_FD_155466 | JGI IMG/M metagenome (GOLD analysis project Ga0210396, IMG submission 155466) | Forest soil microbial communities from Barre Woods Harvard Forest LTER site, Petersham, Massachusetts, United States - Inc-BW-H-17-O ... | reverse complement strand
GCCGCCGCGCTGAAAGAAGGCGTCGGCCGGAAGCTGCCTGGCGACCTCGCTGCAGACGCCGACCACCTCGGGTTCCAGCCACAGGCCAGGCACCATCCCGGCTGCCCGGATGTGGTCGAGGACCTCAGCGATCCCGCCGGGGAACCGGCTGCGCGAGGGACGCCACGCGCCGACGGTATCCCACCACCCTTCGCCGATCTCCGCGTACCAGCCGGCGTCGATGCAGAAGTACTCGGCGCCGGCCGCGGCGGCGGCGTCGATCAGCGGCAGCAGGCGCTCGGTGGTGGGGTCGGCCATCAGCGTGTTCATGTAGTCGTTGAAGATGACGGGCAGCCGCCGGGCGTCGTCGTGCGGGCGGCGGATCGCGCGGCGAACGGCGGTCAGCACGGCCACCGCCCCGTCGAACCCGTCCGGGCTGACCGCGATGCTGGCCGGCACGGTGGTGAACGCATCGCCCGGGCTCAGCGTGACCTGCCAGTGATGCTCGGCGTCGACCGGGCCGAGGAGCGCCAGGTAAGCGCCGCTGACCGCGCCCGCCGGGGCATGCCTGCCCTGCGGGCCAGGGGCGGGGCCCGCGGTGCGGCTCGCGCACTCGCCGACCTCCCAGTGCCACCCGCCGTTGTGCTCGATCTGCCACGCCCACGCGTGCCCGGTCCGCCGGTTCACGATCGCGCCCGCGGGCAGGTAGCGGCCCGATGACCAGGTGCCGGCGCTCGACACGCTGAAGCATCCCCTTGGGTCGGCGCCGAGTACCTGGCGGCCGATGTCGGGCAGGGCGTCGCGCAGCGCCCGGGACTGCCAGCGGCCCTCGGCCATCCAGTCGTTCTCCGCCCATAGCACGTCCAGGTCCGCGAGGTCATCGGGTCCGTGACCGCCACCGAGGGCGCCGCAAAGCAGCGAGGTCACCGACTGGACCGTGACCGGCCCCTTACCCCGGTTCTGCAGCCGTACCCAGGAGCGGAGCGCGCCGCCTGCTCCGTTCGCGGCGAGGGCACGGTAGTTCACCTCGGCGCGCAGCCCGGTCACCGGGTCATCGAGGTCGACGCGCAGCTCCCGCCATGGCCCGACGTCGCTCTGGCCGACGTCGTGTCCCGCGTAACGGAACCGGTAGGCCGCCTCGGACTCGCAGTACCGCCCGCCCGACCAGGCGCGGCCCTCGCCGGCCAGGACGACGTCGAGCAACGGCAGCGCGGCGTCAGCCGGCCCGCCTGACGCCAGGTCGGGCCACGACCCGGTGCCACCCGGGGCCGCTAGCCGGGTAAGCCTGGCCATGCCGTCGTGCCCCACCTCGATCCGCAGCTCAAGGCCGCCGGGCGCCCAGTCGATAAGCTGCACGGGGCGTTCTGTTCCTGCCAAGCGTTCCTCCTCGTCACGGTTCGCCACGGTGACTCGCCGCTGGTATCCGGGCGCTGCGGCTGGGGTAAATCGTCACGTTCGATCTCTTGACGCCGCTCCATGTGAACGTTCACAATCCTGGCATGGATGTGACCGACCCCACAAGTGGCAATGGCCGACGCCCGGCGAGCATCCTCGACGTGGCCGCCGCGGCCGGGGTGTCTTACCAGACCGTGTCCCGGGTGATCAACGGCCACCCGAGCGTGCGGCCGGCGACCAGGGAACTCGTCATGGCCGCCATCGAGGAGCTCGGATTCCGCCCGAACCGGGCGGCCCGGGTACTGCGGGGCGCGAACGCCCGGTCGGTCACGGTGCTCACGCCGAACACATCCCTGTACGGCTACCAGGCAGCCCTGCAGGGCATCGAGGAGGCGGCGCGCGCCGCCGGCTTCTCCGTCGGGGTCCGCGTCGTGGACTCAGAGCAGCCCACCGAGGTGGCCGCCGCGGTCACGCGGGCCATCGAGCCAGGCGGATCGCTGATCGTCATCGCGTACGACCGGGCGGGCACCCTGGCGCTTGACGCCGTACCGCCGGAGGTCCCGATGGCGGCGATGGTCGAGACGCCGGCTGTCGTCCCGACGCCGGACAAGCCCTGGGTCTGGCTGGACGACAGGAGGGCAGCCGCCGAGGCGACCCGCTACCTGCTCTCGCTGGGTCACCGGACGGTGCATTACCTGGCCATCCCGTCTTCCACGCATACCAGCCAGCGGCAGGCAGGGTGGCGCCAGGCGCTCGAGGAGTCCGGAGCGCCGGTCCCGGCCCCGGTGCCCTGCGGCTGGACGCCCCGCTCCGGTTACCTGACCGGGCAGCGGCTGGCCGCGAATCCAGAGGTCACCGCCGTGCTCTGCGGCAACGACGACATCGCGCTCGGGGTGATGCGCGCCGTGCACGCGGCGGGGCTGTCCATCCCCGGCGACGTCAGCGTGGTGGGATTCGACGACACGCCGGTGGCCGAGTTCCTGACGCCACCGCTCACCACCGTGCGGCTGGACTTCGCCGACCTTGGCCGGGCCTGCTTCGCCCTGCTGCGGTCCCTCTTGGAGCCGGCGGCCATGAGTCCGGCGACTGGCGAGCTCCACGCCCAACGGCCCCAGCCCGAACTGGTCATCAGGGAGAGCGCGGGACCACCATCACTGCCGCGCGGGTCCGGCACGACCCGCGCGGCAGCCACTTGATGAACGCCCCAAGGAAAGAAAAGGAGCATGTCACGTGATTAGAAAGATATACGCACCCCCCCGCGTTCCTTACGGCTCCCGCCAGGAACGCGCCGCCGCAGAGGAATCCTGCGCGCGGCGCCCGCGGTGCTCGCCGCCAGCGCCGCGCTGGCCCTCGCCGCCTGCGGCGGTCCCGCCGCGTCAAGCAGCGGTTCCGCGGCGAGCGGAAGCGCCGGCGTCGTCAACATCACCTGGCAGACCATGTGGTCGGGCAACACCCTGACGCTGCTGAGCCAGATGGTCAACGAGTTCAACTCGACCCACCCGGGCATCCACGTCACCGAGTCGAACATCCCGAGCGCGACCGGTGACGCCAAGCTGCTGTCGGAGATCGCGGCAGGCGACCCGCCGGACGTGTTCACCGAGTGGAACCCGGTGCTCGGCGCGTACGCGGGCGACGGCTCGATCCAGTCGATGGCCCCGTACCTGACCGGGACCTACGCGGGCCTGGAGAAGTGGCTGTACCCGATCGCGCTGCAGGGCGGCGAGTACAACGGCACGCTGTACGCGCTGCCGATGTCGATGAACTCCTGGGCGCTTTACTACAACAAGTCCATGCTGACGGCGGCCGGCATCTCCGCACCGCCCACCACGCTGGCGCAGTTGTACGCCGACCAGGCCAAGGAGTGGAAGATCTCCGGGAACAAGCTGCAGCAGATCGGCTTCTACCCGAACTACAACCTGGGCTTCCAGTACTTCGGCAGCTTCTTCGGCGCGGTCAACTGCTTCGACTCCGCGGGCAAGTACAACTTCGAGAACTGCCCAGGCGCTAAGACCGAGGCGAACTTCTTCGCTCAGTACAACCAGTACCCGTACTCCAGCGTCGCCGCCATGGAGACCGCGTACGGCGCCGTCGCCGGCGGCGACGACGACGCGTTCGTCGCGGGCAAGGAAGGGTTCAACATGGACGGGCCGTGGGAGGGCGCGCAGAACATCCCGGTCACCAACCCGGCGATGGTGAACAACTTCGGCGTCGTGCCGTTCCCGAACACGGTGGGCGGCCCGAGCACGTTCGGCCAGGGCAACTACAACATCATCGCGAAGGGCTCGGCGCACCCGCAGCAGGCGTTCGAGTTCATCGCCTGGCTGGCCGGCTACCAGAACGAGACGTTCAACTCGCAGATCGACCCGAAGGGCGGCTGGATGCCCGCCTCGCCGTCGGTCGTGTCGCAGCCTGCCTACCAGACCTGGCTGAAGGCCAACCCGTGGCTGAGCGTGTTCGTCCAGCAGATGTCAAGCCAGCTGTCGGTCACGCCCAAGCTGACCAAGTCCGAGTCCCAGTTCCAGGCCGCCGAGGCGACCGCGACCGAGGCCATAGCCGAACGCAGCAAGACACCGCAGCAGGCGCTGACCTACATCGACCAGCAGGCCAACAGCGGCGCCGGCGGCTGACCGGCCACCAGTAACGCTGACCGAGGCACCAGGAAGAAGGGTAGAGGTAGGCATGGCAACACACTCCCAGCGAGGGGTGGTCCGCGCGATCAGCTCTCCGGGGGCGCGGCGGCTCCGGCTCGGGCTGCTGTTCGTCAGCCCGTGGATCATCGGGTACTGCGCGTTCTACCTCTACCCGTTCCTGGCGACCATCTATTACAGCTTCACGAGCTTCACCGGAATCGGGAACCCGGTCTTCACGGGGCTCGCCAACTACAACGGCCTGCTGCACGACAGCATGTTCCACACGGCGGTCTTCAACACCGTCTACTACACGGCCATCGAGGTGCCGTTCTCCACCCTGGTGGCGCTGGGGCTGGCGCTGCTGCTCAACATGAACGTGCGCGGCCAGGCCATCTACCGGACCCTGTTCTACATTCCCTCGATCGTCCCCGTGGTGGCCTCGTCGCTGATCTTCGTCTGGATCTTCCAGCCCTCGTTCGGCATCGTGAACGACCTGCTGTCGGATGTGCACGTCAACGGGCCTGCCTGGTTCTTCTCCATCACCTGGTCCAAGCCGACGTTCATCCTGCTCGGCCTGTGGGGGCTCGGGCAGCCGATGGTGATCTACCTGGCGGCGCTGCAGGGGGTGCCGAAGGAGCTGTACGAGGTGGCGGACCTGGAAGGCGCCGGCCACTGGCAGCGGCTGCGCCACGTGACGCTCCCGCAGATCAGCCCGGTCATCCTGTTCAACCTGATCCTGTCCCTGGTGATCTCGATCCAGTACTTCACCCAGGCCCAGGTGATCGAGAGCCCGCCAGGCAGTCCAGGCAACTCGACCATGTTCTACATCAGCTACTACTACCAGCAGGCGTTCCAGTTCCTGCACCTCGGATACGCCTCCGCGATGGCGTTCCTGCTCTTCGTCGGGGTCCTCATCGTCACCGTCGTGCTGCTGCGGACCTCGTCGCGCTGGGTCTACTACGAAAACGATCAGAGGTGAGCGCCATGCGCGGTGCGCCGACGCAGCTGACCAGTTCCCCGCTGCCGCCAGCGGCGCGGCCGGCACCGGCCGCCGGTAAGCGCCGCGGGCGCCGGGCCCGGTTCCGCGTCCTGGGCGCGGGCCTGTCCAAGCACACGGTGCTCATCGTGCTGTCGGCCATGTTCGCCCTGCCCCTGGTGTGGATGGCCGGGACCTCGTTCAAGACCGCGGGCCAGGCGCTGCAGCTCCCGGTGGTGTGGTGGCCGCACCCGTTCGTGTGGAGCAACTACCCGGGCCTGTTCGCGGCGCTGCCGTACTTCCGGTTCTTCTGGAACACCTTCCTGTACGCGGCGATCACCATCGTGGGCGTGCTCATCTCGAGCAGCCTGGTCGCGTACGGCTTCTCCCGGCTGCGCTGGCCCGGCAGGGACGGGGTCTTCTACGTGATGCTGATGACGCTCATCCTGCCGTTCGCCTGCACGCTCATCCCGCTGTTCGTCATGTACAAGAATTTCGGCTGGATCGGTACCTACCTGCCGCTCGAGGTGCCCACCTTCTTCGGCAGTTCGGTCTTCAGCACCTTCCTGCTGCGGCAGTTCTTCATGACGATCCCGCAGTCGCTGTCAGAGGCCGCCAGGATCGACGGGGCGAACGAGTTTTACATCTACAGCAGGATCATCCTGCCGCTCGCCAAGCCGGCCCTGGCGTCGGTCATCTTGTTCCAGTTCGTGTACTGCTGGAACGACTACCTGGGACCGCTGGTCTACATCAGCAACACCAACTCCTACCCGCTGTCGCTCGGCCTGACGCTGATCCTCGGGGACTACACCACGAACTGGGCCTGGGTGATGGCCGGCGCCACCGCGGCGACCGCGCCCATCGTCATCTTGTTCTTCCTGACCCAGCGCACGTTCATCCAGGGCATCTCCCTCACCGGCCAGAAGGGATGACAGCCGATGACCGGCCGCATCTTCGGGATCAGGCTCATGGCCGCGCTCAGCGCGCTGTTCAACGCGCTGGCGCTGAACCTGGCGCTGATCGTCGCCTCCCTGCCGCTGGTCACCGCGCCGACCGCGGTCAGCGCCGCGTCCGCCGCGCTAGACCGGTGGGCCCGTGACGGCGAGGACCGAGTGGTCCGCCAGTTCCTGGCCGAGTTCCGGGCGCGCTGGTCCGCGCGGGTCGTGCTTGGCGTGGGCGGCCCGCTCGGCGCCTTGGTGCTCGGCGGGGTAGAAGTCCGCCATTTCGCCCGCGAGGCGACGCTGACAGGGCGGGCCGGGCTCTGCCTCGCCTGCGGCGCGCTGTTCATCACCCTGGCGGCCCTCGGCTACGTGTTCCAGCTCAGCGCCGACGAACCGGGCATGAGGCCCGTGGACCTGTGGTCGCTGGCTACCCGGCTCGCGCTCAGGAACCTGCCGGCGGCCGGGGTGCTGTCCGCCGCCCCGGCCGCGGGCCTGACGCTCCTCGCCGCACGCGACCCGGCCGTGCTGCTCCTCGGCCTGCCGCTCTTCCTGCTGCACGCGCTGAAGCTGCTCGCGCGCCCCGGGCTGCGCCGCGCCACCTCTTCCACGGCCGCGGGCACGACCGCCGGTCCGGCCGCGAGCGACGTCGGGGCTAGCCGCTAGGCGGATCGCAGGTTAGTCTTCGAAACCGACCCGCAGGCGGCCGCCTGATCCGCTGATAGCTCGAGGTGCCCCACACATGCCCCAGCGCCAGTTCCCGAAGCCGGACGAGATCTTCGAGCTCATGCGGTTCAAGAAGCCGGAGCTCGACGCGAAGAAGCGACGGCTGGCGTCCGCGCTGACGATCCACGACCTGCGCGACATCGCCAGGCGCCGCACGCCGAGGGCCGCCTTCGACTACACCGACGGCGCCGCCGAGTCCGAGATCTCGCTCAAGCGCGCCAGGCAGGCGTTCGAGGACGTCGAGTTCCACCCGTCCATCCTCAGGGACGTCTCGACGGTCGACACCTCGACAACCGTATTCGGCGGCCCGTCGGCGCTGCCGTTCGGTATCGCCCCCACCGGCTTCACCCGCCTCATGCACACCGAGGGCGAGGTGGCGGGCGCGGGCGCCGCAGGGGCCGCGGGCATCCCGTTCTCACTGTCCACCCTCGGCACCACCTCGATCGAGGACGTGAAGGCCGCCAACCCGAACGGCCGCAACTGGTTCCAGCTGTACGTCATGCGCGACAGGGAGGTCTCCTACGACCTGGTCCGCCGCGCGGCCGCCGCGGGCTTCGACACGCTGTTCTTCACCGTCGACGCCCCCGTCGCCGGCGCCCGGCTGCGCGACAAGCGCAACGGCTTCTCGATCCCGCCGCAGATCACGCTCGGCACCGTGCTTGACGCGGTCCCCCGTCCCTGGTGGTGGTGGGACTTCCTGACCACCCCCAAGCTTGAGTTCGCCTCGCTCACCTCCACCGGCGGCACGGTCGGCGAGCTGCTCGACGCGGCGATGGACCCCAGCATCAGCTTCAAGGACCTCGACGTCATCCGCGGGCTGTGGCCCGGCAAGATCGTCGTCAAGGGCGTGCAGAACGTCGAGGACTCCAGGATCCTCGCCGACCTCGGGGTCGACGGGGTCGTGCTGTCCAACCACGGCGGCCGCCAGCTCGACCGCGCCCCTGTCCCCTTCTACCTGCTGCCCGAGGTGGTCAAGGCCGTCGGCGGGCGGACCGAGGTCGCGATCGACACCGGGATCATGAACGGCGCCGACGTGGTCGCGTCCATCGCCATGGGCGCGCAGTTCACCCTGGTCGGCCGCGCCTACCTGTACGGCCTGATGGCCGGCGGCCGGGCCGGCGTCGACCGCGCCATCGAGATCCTCCGCGATCAGGTCATCCGCACGATGAAGCTGCTCGAGGTGGCCAGCGTGGCCGAGCTGAACCCCGGGCACGTCACCCAGCTGCGCCGCATCGCCCCCCGCCAGGTAAACGGGTAGCCGCCGCGGCCGCGCGGAGCGCTCCTTGCTGTTATCCCGCATCGGTCGCGCGGTGGCGCGCGTGAATGCACCGTTACTGTCGCTGTAGCGACACCAATGGCACATTCACGCGCCACGTCACGGCGCGCGGTCGAGTTCGCACCGGTCCCCGCGTGTACCCGGCCCGAGGATGTGAAAGGCTAGATGCTGACGATGCCGAAGGGGACATGCCTGTGCCAGCGCAGCCGATCGAGGAGCCAGCGCCACAGCCGGTGGTCAGCCCGCTGACCCAGGCAGCGGTATTCCTCGTGCTCACTATCAGCCCCGGCGGGGAGGACACGGTCCGCGACCTCCTGCCCGACCTGTCCGGCCTGGGGCGGTCCGTCGGGTTCCGCATTCCAGAAGGCTCGCTCCAGGTGGTCACCGCCATCGGCTCCGACGCCTGGGACCGGCTGTTCTCCGGCCCGCGCCCGCGCGAGCTCCACCCGTTCCGCGAGCTCGCCGGATCGCGCCACACGGCCCCGGCCACCCCCGGTGACCTGCTGTTCCATATCAGAGCCAACCGGATGGACCTGTGCTTCGAGTTCGCTACGCAGGTGATGAAGCGGCTGCGCGGCGCGGTCGAGGTCACCGACGAGGTGCAGGGCTTCCGCTACTTCGACGAGCGTGACCTGATCGGGTTCGTCGACGGCACCGAATCGCCTGGCGGCGCGGTCGCGATCGACGCCGCGATCGTCGGCGCGGACGACGACCAGGACTTCGCCGGCGGCAGCTACGTGATCGTGCAGAAGTACCTGCACGACATGGCGGCATGGAACGCGATCAGCATCGAGGAGCAGGAGCGCGTGATCGGCCGCAGCAAGCTCGACGACATCGAGATGCCCGACGAAGTCAAGCCGGCGAACTCCCACGTGGCGCTGAACACGATCACCGGGCCGGACGGCGAGGAGCGGAAAATCATCCGGGCGAACATGCCGTTCGGCAACCCGGGGCAGGATGAATTCGGCACCTACTACATCGGCTACGCCGCCACGCCGTCGGTGACAGAAGAGATGCTGTCGAACATGTTCATCGGGCTGCCGCCGGGCAATACCGACCGGATCCTCGACTTCTCGACCGCGATCACCGGGTGCCTGTTCTTCGCCCCGTGCGCGGACTTCCTCGATGACCCGCCCGGCCCGCCAGGCGCGGACGCGGTCTCCGCCGCGCCTGACGTTCCCGTGGCGTCCGCGGGCACGTCGCCGGGCGGCGACGGGTCGCTCGGCATCGGGTCGCTCAAGGGCTAGCCAGCCTCACGCAGGGTAGCGCTAGATAGCTAAAGACAGTGAAAAGGGGTGCGATGAACAACCTGTACCGCGAGCTCGCCCCGGTCTCGGCCGCCGCGTGGGCCGGCATCGAGGAAGAGGCCAAGCGCACGTTCGCCCGACATGCCGCCGCGCGGAAGGCGGTCGACGTGACCGGGCCGGACGGCCTGGCCCTGGCGGGCATGGGCACCGGGCACGTGACAGCGATCGAACCGCCGGCGGACGGCGTGACGGCGAGCCTGCGCGACTGGCGTCCCGTCGTGGAACTGCGGGTGCCGTTCACGCTTTCCCGCAGCCAGGTCGACTCCGTCGAGCGCGGCGCGCTCGACCCGGACTGGCAGCCGGTCAAGGACGCCGCGAAGAAGATCGCCTTCGCCGAGGACCGGGCGGTCTTCGACGGCTACGCCGCCGCCCAGATCACCGGGGTGCGGCAGGCGTCGTCCAACCCTGCGCTGACGCTGCCCGGTGAGGTGCGGGATTACCCGGACGTGGTCAGCAAGGCGGTCAGCCAGCTCCGGCTGGCCGGCGTGGCGCGCCCGTACTCGCTGCTGCTTTCCGCGGACGCGTGGACGGCGGTCAGCGAGACCTCGGATCACGGCTACCCGATCCGCGAGCACCTGTCCAGGGTGCTTGACGGCGACATCATCTGGGCGCCGGCCATCGACGGCGCTCTCCTGCTGTCCGGCCGCGGCGGCGACAACGAGCTCCGCCTCGGCCAGGACCTGTCGATCGGCTACCTGTCGCACGACGCGGACTCGGTGCACCTGTACTTCACCGAGTCGTTCACGTTCGCGGCCTACACGACCGAGGCGAGCGTCCCGATCACCACGTCATGACCACCCTGGAAGGCCGGCCGAACACCGCGCTGCTCGTCGTCGACGCCCAGAACGCGATCCTGGCCGCCGCGGCCGGCCGGGACCGCGTGCTCGCGAATATCGGCGGGCTGACCGGCCGGGCCCGCGCCGTGGGCGTGCCCGTCATCTGGATTCAGCACTCCGGTGACGGGCTGCCCCCGGGCAGCGAGGGCTGGCGGCTGGTGCCTGAACTCCCCCGGCAGGACGGCGACCCGCTCGTGCACAAGATCTACGGCGATTCCTTCGAGGCCACCGACCTGGCGGAGATCCTCGCCGGGTACGGGGTCGGGCGGCTCGTGGTCGCCGGCGCGCA
>Ga0210396_10007514_pt1 | contig 10353 bp, 11 predicted proteins | sample IncBWH17OmetaG_FD_155466 | JGI IMG/M metagenome (GOLD analysis project Ga0210396, IMG submission 155466) | Forest soil microbial communities from Barre Woods Harvard Forest LTER site, Petersham, Massachusetts, United States - Inc-BW-H-17-O ... | reverse complement strand
CGTTATCGACCAACGTGATTTTCCGCGTGTTCTGACTGTCTAACCTCGCCGAAAGGTGGGGCAGCTTGCACAATTTTCACTGCCACATACCGCACGCTACAGATAAAGTGATCTTCCGCACGTTCTAGTGTCGGGGTGTGACGAATTGGCCGCGTTCCTCATCGTCGACATTGACGTGAATCACACGGAGGGGTTCTCAAAAGGCATGTTCTGCTCCCTGCCAGAGAGATGATTCAGGCAGCTGCGAGAAGCCACATCCCGTTTAACGGCCAATCCTCAATGAGTGTGATCGCCTGATTTCTACATTCCGCAGAGCCAGGGTGCATTATTCCAAACGAGTTATAGGATGTTCTCGCGTTTTTTCAAAGGCAAGCCAAGCTTCGGCAAAACGTTTTGACGGCAACCATCCCGCGTCTTGTGTGCCGGTGGGCGCGTTGCTACCGTATGGTTTTGTCCAAGCGTCCACTACGTTCCGCACGGGTTCCTTCCAACCGTCCATCACGCCGCTACTTTCCAACTCGATAAACCCTTGCCATGCGTGACTCCTGTCAATCGGCACCAAGGGTTCGGTCGTAGCAGAGGCGGTCCGCTGTTCGATCACATCCTCCAGCCACAGGAGGACTATATGTGTGACATTCATTACGCAGCAATGCGGCACTCTGTTCTGGATCATGAAAGTCATCGCTGCGCGATCGTGATACCGCCCAAAATACGCATAGGGACGCTGGGTTCCGCAGATGTTATCCGCGCCGTTGGCGATGATGAACTGAGGCACAGAGAATGCCGCTTCCGGTAACTTCACAGTGTCGATGCCAATGGGATCCCAGTGGCCCGGCGCATACTCGATGGCAGCAAGGATGCGGTCAGGAGCGTAAGCAACCATGCGCGCCACCATCGAGCCTCCTCCGGAGAAGCTGAATAGAATGAGCTTGCTCTCGGCCAGTTCAGGGTGATGCGATTGTTGCGCAAATTGATTGAGGCTTTGCAAAAGTGCTCGTCCAATCCCGTGTTCAGGGACAATGTCCATGTCCTCCTCCTTATTTGGCCCCTCGGTCTTGGCCCGGCAGTGCCTTGCCAGCACCAATGCCAAATCATGGCGCTCTGCGAAAGAGGTGACTTCGGGGTCGAAATAGAGGTTCCCTACTTGCCACCCGCGTTCAATGATGACTAGAACTGCGCTCACAGGCTTGCTGGCATCCCGCAGCGTTAGCTCATATTCACACGGTCCGCGCATGGTTTCGGTAGAAGTGGGAGCTACGTAGGTTCGGTATTGTTCAGTGCTCGCCACAACCGGCTGGCTTAGAAAAACTACACACGCTGCGAAGATGGCAACTGGTCGCATCGCAATTTCTGCTCCCTCCACGTTCGGTGGCACTCCCGAATATTAAGACACTAACCGCCGCAAAATTGTTCAAATTAATTCGTCATGTGCCCACAACGCAGGAACATGGACAACCCAACTGTTAACATCGCCATTACACTCATTGACCCGAGCCGGGGCTACCCCAATCCTAAATGAGTGTAATCGCCTGTTTACAACAACCATCGATTCCCTCGACAGGTTAAGAGCGTTTTTGCACGACCTTACCCCATCCGTCTTGACTCTCGCATCCCAACCGGACTACAGTTAGCTTCTCCTTCCCCTGTGGGATGGGCTCTCACGATTTGCTGAGCGCCGCATCTTGCGTCCTCTAAGTAACCGGGCCGCGTTCAAGCAGCACCACTCGCCACGTCGAAAGTCTGAGGAGGACCACCCATGCAAATCCAAAAACTTTCTATCAGGTTCGCCGCGCTATTGGCGATCTTTGCCGTAACCATAGCTATGACCGCCACGCACGCAGCCGCCCAAACAGAAAAGGTGCTGCATAGCTTCAACTACACCGCCACCAACAAGGGTCCGATCAATCCCTACGCCGGCCTGATCTTTGATGCCGACGGCAATCTCTACGGTACCACCCTCAATGGCGGTCCTAATGACCTCCAAGGCGGCACTGTGTTCGAACTGAGCAGAATGTGCGGGGGGTGGACTGAGAAGACATTGCATGTCTTCGGCAACGGCAAGGACGGCCGCAATCCTTATGCGGGCGTGATCTCCGATAAGGACGGTAATCTCTACGGCACGACCTACTCCGGCGGTGTTTATGGCCAAGTACGGTTTTTGAGTTATCGCGCACATCGGACGAGGGCTGGACGGAAAAGATCCTGCATAACTTTGGCGGCAGTGACGACGGAACTAATCCAGTTGCCGGCCTAATCTTCGATGCCGCTGGCAATCTCTACGGCACGGCAACGGGGGGCGGCAATAGCAAAAACTGTTTTTCTTCCGGCTGCGGAATCGTGTTCGAGCTGATGCCCGCCGAGGGATGGTGGACAGAGAAGATTATTCATAACTTTGGCCAATACGATCAGGACGGAGCGGGTCCTAACGCCGGCCTGGTCTTCGATCCCCACGGAAATCTCTACGGCACGACCGAGTTCTGCGTGGGCAATCCTTTGTGCGGGGCGGTGTTCGAAGTATCGCCCACCGCGGATGGGGGCTGGAACGAGGGCGTTCTGCACTTCTTGGGCCAAGGCGAAGGGATCGCTCCAAGGGCTAGCTTGGTCATCGATGGCTCCGGCAACCTTTATGGCACAACGTCATTCGGCGGCTCTATCACGAGTGGGGAATGCGGAGGTCTCGACGGCTGCGGGAATGTGTTCGAGCTGTCCCCCTCAACCAACGGCTGGACCTATACGGTGCTGATTAACTTCGACTTCACCGACGGGGCTTTTAGCCTTGCGGGCTTAGCGCGCGATGAAGCCGACAATCTCTACGGCACCACAGTTAGCGGCGGCCCTTTTCTCTATGGAAATGCTTTTGAGTTATCGCCCACGGACAGCGGGGGCTGGACGGAGAAGATTCTGCATAACTTTGGCGGCGGTAAGGATGCCGGCTCTCCCGCAGGCGCCCTGATCTTCGATGGCCACGGCAACCTCTACAGTACGAGCGTCGGAGGCGGCGCTTTTAACTATGGTACGGTGTTCGAGATCACACCGTAACGGGTTAAAAGGCCTTCTGGGGTTTCGTTAGTTGTAGCGCAAAGAGATTGAGCCGCCGGTCAGTTGGCCGCCAATCTCAATGAGTGTAATCGCCTGCCTTCATCAACCATCTGAAAGCTGGTACTACTTGATAAGATCAGTACAAAATCTTGTCGAGTTTTTATTCACCTTCGGTGTGACGACTACGGGCCCAAACCGCCCCTGGAAAGAGATCATCGCAGGTGCTGTGCTCGTATCCTTTGTGGTCTACTGTGCTGCCCACGTGCTCAAAGTAATTGCTTTAGAGAGAGCCTTCGATGCGGTTATCGTTGTCTTGGCAGTTCTGCTCTACGCCACATTGGTTTCGCTGCCGGGGATAGGTATCGCTTACCTGACTTGGAAACTGTCTCGCAATATGAGGCCGATTCTTGCTCAGGCGATTTTCCGAGCCGGAATTTTTGCAATTGCGGTAACTCCGGCGTTCTGGGGCCATGCAGGATTTCTTCCAGCGATATTTCTTGCTTTCGTATTGCATGGGAGGGATAGGTCGGAGGTGATCATCGAAATCTTGGTCGTTTGGGCCATCGCCATTCCTGTGTTATACGTTCGCGCTCGCAACCGAAAAAACGCAACAACCTCCCTCACTTGACGTAACATCGCGATTACACTCATTGACCCTACTTTGTCGCCACTCTTCTTCAGTTGCTGAACGATGATGCTCATTCTGCTCCGAAAAACAAACGGGGCGGCAAACGCCGCCCCGCCAAAAACTGACCACTGACCACCAGACACTGTCCTAGGTCCCTTCCGACCACCCCGCCAGATACTCCTCCTGCTCCGGAGTCAGCCGGTCGATCTTAATCCCCACCGACTCTAGCTTCAGCTTGGCCACGCGCTTGTCGAGTTCATCGGGAACGCGGTAGACCCTCTTCTCAAGCGTCTTGAAATTCTTCACCATGTACTCGACCGAAAGCGCCTGGTCGGCAAAGCTCATGTCCATCACCGACGCGGGATGCCCCTCGGCCGCGGCCAGGTTGATCAGCCGTCCTTCGCCCAGCAGATTGATCTTGCGCCCGTCTTTCAAGGAGTACTCGTCGACGAAGGCCCTGGTGGTGCGCTTCGAGGACGACATTTTTTCGAGCGCGGGAATATCGATCTCCACGTTGAAGTGGCCGGAGTTCGAAATGATGGCTCCGTCCTTCATCAGGTCGAAATGTTCTTTGGTTAGCACGCTCTTGTTGCCCGTGACCGTGCAGAACACGTCACCGATTTTGGCCGCTTCCGCCATCGACATCACGCGGAAACCATCCATCACCGCTTCGAGCGCTTTGGTTGGATCGACTTCGGTAATGATCACTTCCGCGCCGTTGCCCCGGGCGCGGCTCGCCAATCCGCGGCCGCACCAGCCGTAGCCGGCCACCACGAACTTTGATCCAGCCAGCAGGAAGTTCGTCGCCCGAATGATGCCATCGATGGTCGACTGTCCGGTGCCGTAACGATTATCAAAAAGATGCTTGGTGTCGGCGTCGTTCACCGCCACGATGGGAAACTTCAACACGCCTTCCTTGGCCATCGCCCGCAGCCGGATCACGCCGGTCGTGGTCTCTTCAGTTCCGCCGATCACGCCTTCCAGAGCGTCCGTGCGCTTGGTGTGGAGAATGGTCACCAGATCTGCGCCATCGTCCATGGTGATGTGCGGCTTGTGATCGATCGCAGCCAGGATGTGGTTGTAATAAGTATCGTTGTCCTCACCCTTGATGGCGTAGACGGGAATGAGCTGATCGCGCACCAGGCTGGCGGAGACGTCGTCCTGCGTGGAGAGAGGATTCGAAGCGCACAACACCACGTCGGCTCCCCCGTCGCGCAGGCAGATCGCCAGGTTCGCCGTTTCCGCCGTCACGTGCAGGCAAGCCGAAATGCGGATGCCTTTCAGGGGCTGGTTCTTGATGAATTCTTTACGGATAATCTGCAGCACCTTCATGGACTGGTTCGCCCACTCGATGCGCTTCTTGCCCAGTTCGGCCAGTTCCAGGCTCTTGATATCGCTATTAATCTGTGCTGCTGTCGACATACGCCTCCTGTGGCGCTTTCCTGCTGAAAAATCTAGGTTGGCTACCCGGTTACTTTGTGTTTGAAGACTAAGTTTGATTGCTTGCTGCTTTTTCAGAATACACGAATCGGGGAAAAGATCATCATGCCCAAATACTCTTCAGGGAGTGGCACTTCCGGCCCAGTTCCCCTTGCCATCCTGAGGCCACGGCTTTCTCGTCGCCGAAGGATCTGGCCGAGCCGCGCGAAGCGTCGCGTTCTTTGTGAGGCGCGCTTCCTTACTTGCGAACCGCTTGTGGAGCCCGTTCCCCCACGCCCGCATCGCTGGCCAGCTTCGCCGCCTTGTCGGTCGCTTCCCAGGTGAAGTCGGGATCGTTGCGTCCGAAATGGCCGTAAGCCGCCGTCTTCTTATAGATCGGACGGCGCAGGTTCAGCGAATCAATGATCCCTCGGGGCGTCAGCTTGAAGTGCGCACGAATCAGGTCGGGAATGATTGCTGGATCTACTTTCTCGGTCCCAAAAGTGTCCACCCGCACGCTCACCGGTTCGGCCACGCCGATGGCATAAGCCAGCTGCACTTCGCAGCGGTCGGCCAGCTTCGCCGCCACAATATTCTTGGCAATGTGCCGCGCCATGTAAGCCGCCGAGCGATCCACCTTGGTCGGATCTTTCCCACTGAATGCTCCACCACCGTGACGCCCCATCCCGCCGTAAGTGTCGACGATAATCTTGCGTCCGGTGAGCCCGGTGTCGCCCATCGGCCCACCAATGACGAAGCGCCCCGTAGGATTGATGTGGTACTTAGTGTCTTCGTCAAGCAGGTGCGCCGGAATCACCGCCTGAATCACATGCTTCAGAATCCCCGCCCGCAATTCCTCATTGCTGACCGTCTCAGCATGCTGCGTGGAAATCACAACCGCATCCACCCGCAGCACCTTGCCCTTGGAATCATATTCAACCGTAACCTGGGATTTTCCATCAGGACGAAGGAAGGGAAGCGTTCCATTCTTGCGAACCTGCGAGAGCCGCATAGTCAGCTTGTGCGCCAGCGAGATAGGAGTAGGCATCAACTCCTCATTCTCGCCGCAAGCATACCCAAACATCATGCCCTGGTCGCCGGCGCCGCCGGTGTCTACGCCCATGGCTATGTCGCCGGACTGTTTGTTGATGCTGGAGATTACGGCGCAGGTGTTGCAGTCGAAGCCGTAGACGGCGTTGTCGTAGCCGATGGCTCCGACGGTGCCGCGGACCACGCTCTGGAAATCGACGTAGGCTTTGGTGGTGATTTCTCCGGCGATGACTACGAGGCCGGTGGCGGTGAGGGTTTCGCAGGCTACGCGGCTGGCGGTGTCTTCGGCGAGGCAGGCGTCGAGGATGGCGTCGGAAATCTGGTCTGCGATTTTGTCGGGATGGCCTTCGGTTACGGATTCGGAAGTAAATAGGATGCGGTTCTTTGTTCCTGTTGCTGCCAAGATTTGTTCTCCTTAGGAAACTGCTCTGGATCTTATTTCTGGCGACGGTAGGGGGTAATGCTCGCGGTCACAATGATCACACGAAAGAGCGAAATAACATCATACTATCGGGATCGATCGAGGGCAAGATCCGTCGCAAACAAGCCCTGATAAAGGCTAACAGGCGGCTTTGCAGTAGCGCAATGATTTTAGGCCTAAGTGCCGCATCATGAATTCAATAGCGGAATTGCGATGTTGGATGGGGATTCGGGAGGCAAGCCGAGGGAAGCGTCCCACTCAAGCCAAAACACGGCATGAATGGGCCACTCTGCAATTCCCACTCGCATTCGACGTGCTCACTTCGTTGGGGGCTTGAGCAAGCCTTGTATGACTGTGTCCAGGTTTCGAATGTCCTGAATAACGGCGTCGATCTCGTTTTGAAAGCGTTCTTGCTGTTCGAGGGGTGCCAAGGGCTTGTCGCGCTGAAGCTTTCGCAGGCGCTCCACTTGAGCGTCCTGGGCTTTCCTTACTTCCTGAAGAGTGGGCTGCGTCGTCATTGCGCTATTTCGGTGACGCTTGTCGCGGCTTAGGTTGCTTTTTCAGAGCCTTAATTTCTCGTTGAATGAAATCGGTCGTTAAGGTCACCCATTTTCGCATGAATTGAGGATAGCGGGACATCCAACAGTTCGAGTCAGAATGGACGGTGCAAAAACGCGAACGCACGGGAAGAGAGCTTTGTGCAGCGGTGGGACTACCCCCACTCAAGCCAAAAGACGGCTTGAATTGATTGGATAAGAGCGAAGGCTCGATTCGAGTCCATGTAGTCTTTGTTTGAGGAAGAAGACGCTGGGAAGAAAGAGGCCTTCGATGATGATTATAGGGTGTGATTTCCATCCCAGCCGGCAACATGTGAGTTGGTTAGACACGGAGACCGGGGATTGCGGGGAACGGAAGTTGGTGCATGAAGGTCGAGCCGTCCGCATCGTCATAGGCAAGCTGGCGCTCGGCTTCATCCCGTCGCAACTGGTCGGCTAGGCAGAGTCTTGGTCCTCAACCTCTCTGGCAACACCAACGGTGCTAAGAACACCGACGGGAAAGGTCTGTGCTTGACAGCCCCTTCGCTCTTAATCGAGGGCCACCCGACGAATGGAAGGCGGCCTCACCAGCGTGCCTGAAGGTCCACCACTTGATAGTGATCCACACCTTCCGGCAACTCCAACAGCGCCGCTCGATCCTCAGGGTAGTATTTCGGCCGCTCCGGGTTGCCCCCGGTGTACTCCGCAAGTGCGTCCATCGAATCCCAAAAAGACACGAACATGAATTCGACGTTGTCCGACACACTACGCCGGAGGAGTATCCAGCCGCGATTTCCCGGCACCTCACCGTAGTCGGGATACGCCGTTTCCTTCAGGAAGCGCTCGTACTTATCTGCATCAGCAGCACTGGTTTGACCTCGCCAGACGCGAATGATCATCGTTCGTTTTCTCCTATCTCCTATCTCCTGCCCCTGCTGTAAGCGGGTCATCGTGCCCTCACCCCGCGCTCTTCCGGTGTTCCGATAGTGTGACGCTTGATTCGTCGATGAAGATTGCCGGCTCCTGCCATGGGTGATTGGGAAGTAGGCCGCGGGTCAAGAATCGCTCAAGCAGATCAGGGTCCAGCGGGAGCGCGAACTCGATGCGCACGGTCGGCACGCGCTCGGTCCGACCAATTTCACCTAGCGTTGGTTTCGCGCCCGGAATCGGGCGGAACTGCTCTACACCCACGGCAGACCACCAAGCCGATTGCTCGTAATGCCCGTATCGCAAGGGCACCTCGCGACCGATTCCTTCGAGGAGCGCCTCCACATGGTCGGGTGGAATAAACGTTGTAATTCGATACATACGGGTAAAAATCATCGCGGGGTTTCCTCACGCATAGCCGACGGCCATGATAACCAGCTATTGACGTTTAGATGGTGTCATGGGAGACGCGATTTTGCAATGCTTGGGATAGGACGACTTGAATGTGACACCCGTACTTATTGGGTTTGGGGGAGTACGCGAAACCCGGCGGCGTCGAAGACATAGGTTTTGACTTCGCCCTCGTCGCCTTGCGCCGGTATTTCTTTGCCATTTAGCTGGAAGCTGATGCCTGCGGCGTTTCCCGTCTTGACGACGACTTCGCCGCTGGCCCGCACGGAGGTGTGCGCAGGGGCGATCAGGGTTTCCTGGGCTACGGGTTTGCCATCGGCCACGATGGAGACCCAGGCGGTTTCCTCGGCGCGGATCAGCAGGCTTAACTTACCGGGAGTAGTCGCGCGGGCGGGGGGAGCGGCGGGCTCTGTCTGCGATGCCGCCGATGCCGTTCCCTCGGACAACGTCGCTCCGGACATCGGTGCTCCGGAGAGTTTTCCAGACGACGGTGTTGCCGCGGGCGATGCTTGGTCGATCGGAGGAGTTGCTGCTGAACGAGACTGGGATAGGGGCGTCGCCGCGGTGACTGGAGCGGGAGCCGGGGATCGATTGGAGGCGGCTGCGGAGAGCGGCGCGGTTTGGGGCTCGCGGTGACGGCGGGAATTCCAGAGAGCGAGTGCGAAGGTCACGAGCAGTAAGGCCACCGCCAGTTTGCCCCACGGAATCTGGACGGGGCGTTCATGGTCACTGGGCGGGCGCTCGGGGCCTCCGGCAGGATATTTTTGGCGGAAACGCTCGGCCGGAGGATGGGCTGCGGAAGCAGAGGATGAGGAACTGGGTAAGAAAGAAAGATCTTTATAGCGATCTTCGTTTCGACGACCCCGTTTGCGACGATCTTCGGTGAGAAGCTGGCGGCTAGGATCATGGCCGGTGCTGCTGCGGGAAGAATCGCTGAGATTTTTGCCAGGAAGATCTTTGTCCGGAAGATCTTTTCCATGGAGATCCGTGCCGGGAAGGTTGCGGAGATCGGACGAGGTGGGTTGCGCCTGGAAGGCGGCGAGATAGTCGGCTATGGTTTCTTCTTCGTTGAGTCCGACTTGACGGGCGTAGGCGCGTACAAAACCTTTGTTGAAGACGCCGCCGGGAAGCTGGTCGAAGTGCTCCTCTTCGAGGGCGCGCAGCATGCGGGTGCTAATTTTGGTGGTATTGGAGATGGCATCGAGTTCGATGCCGCGCAGCTCGCGCTGCTTACGAAGTTTTTCTCCGAACGCACCCAAGGCAGGCTCCGACAGACGGGCTAAATTTACGTCCGCATCGAGACGGGAATAATCATAGGCGAAGGTGGGAGCGGACGCCAGAAGGGGTTGCGTGATCGACATTACGGAGGGTGCGATCTCAGGGGCTAAAGCCTGATCCGAAATCGGTGTCTTGAACGCAGGTCTGGAAGGCCTGGTCCATCTGTCTGCGGACGAAGCCTGGTGCGATCCTCAAAGCGTGCCGCGGCTTACTATTGAGGTTTCTTTTCGAGGACTATGGTGAGAGTGGCGTTGCAGGTCTTGGCGGGATCGACGAAGGCTGAGCCTTCGCGGCCGCTTTCGGAGGCGCGGAAGAAGAGTCCTTGCTTGGTGCGGTCGGGGAGTCCGGTGAAGCGGGCCTTGCCGCTGGCGTTGGTTCCGACTTCGAGGTCCAGCTTGTGGAGGTACATGAATCCGTAGGCGATGTGGACCTTGATGTTGGCAGCGTAGACTGGCGCCTGTGCAGTATCTGTGACCGTGAAGTCGGCGGAGCAGGGGCCTACGCCACCGTCGATGACGGGAATGGTTTTGGGGTCGACTGGCGCGGCGGTTTGGGCTTGCAGGGCCAGTGATGAAAGAACTACCAGCAGGAGCGTTGTAGATAGCGTGATTTTGTGGGCAGTAATTGTTCGCATCGTCTTAATC
>Ga0210396_10007512_pt1 | contig 10358 bp, 9 predicted proteins | sample IncBWH17OmetaG_FD_155466 | JGI IMG/M metagenome (GOLD analysis project Ga0210396, IMG submission 155466) | Forest soil microbial communities from Barre Woods Harvard Forest LTER site, Petersham, Massachusetts, United States - Inc-BW-H-17-O ... | reverse complement strand
CGCCAAAGCGCGGATGATTTTTGCTCGCGATGCGGTACACGCCGAAGCCAATCAAAATGACCACGACGGCGATCCTCAAAAAATGAACCGGCAACACCGCTCCGGCGAGCACCGCTACGAGAATTATGGCCACGATGGCGATGACATGTCCTGTCGCGATCGGCAGCAGCGACTCCCACACTGCGCGAGCGCTCTTTTTTTGCAGTCCTAACGCGACCGCAAAAAGCCAGCCCATCGCTGGATTGATTCCGTGGTACGCGCCAAGTAAAAACAGCGCCACCCACGCCCATACTTGCCCGTGGATCATGAATAGCAATACGAATCGGAAGAGGCATCGCCGCCTTCCAGGTGCACTTGATGGCTGCGCAGACCATCTGTTTCCAGGAAGAACTTCTGATCCAAAGCAATTCCTCCTTCCGGCTTGGCATCCAGTCTCACCATCCAACTACGAACGCCGTCGGGATAGAATTGTTCATCCCACGGTGCGTAGAGCGAATTTGTGAAATAGACGCGCTTGCCATCGCGGCTTAGCTCCACCATTTGCGGTCCACCATTTAGTGGAGTTTGCGGAGCGCGTGGGTGCGCGGCGCGGCGGACGATGCCGCCCAGGTGCACGGTGCCTGTGAGTTTCGGATGAAAAGGATCGGACACGTCGTATTGCTGAAATTCCCCGGTGCCCCAGCAAGAGACGTACAGAAAGCGGTCGTCCAGAGAAAGATTGATGTCCGTCACCAACGGCGGCACGGCTTTGAAGCCTTTCAGCAGCGGTGGAAGTTTTTCCGGATCGGCGGCCTCCGCTGGAATTTCGATCACCTTCTTGATCGCCCACTTATCCTTTTCCCGATGCCACAACCAGATCGAAGCGGAAAGATCCTTCAGCGAGACAACTACGCCCACGAATCCGTAGGACTTGGCCGGATCGTGTGCGGGTCGCAACTCCAGCACCATCTGCTGTTCGGCGCCAAGATCGAGCGCTTGCACATGCCGCCGCTTACGCAAATCCCAAACATGCAACGAGTGACCGTAACCGCCCTTCAACAAAATTTCAGGGTTCACTCCTTTTTCGACCATGTTGGGCGTGCCCCACTCGCTGCTGATGAGTGTGTCGTATCCCAGGTGCCACCAGAAGTCATAACCGAAATGTTGCGGTCCGCGATCGATTTCCCACTTCCCCAAAACATCAAAGCTTTCCGGATCGAGAATGAAAATGCCGCCTGGTCCGTTTCCATCGGGCGCGCCAAGCGCGCTAACGAAAATGCCATTGGGGCCGCAATGCACGGTGTGCGGTCGGCTGTATCCGGTACGCGCCGCGATGGTTTCGGCCTCAATCACCTTGACGATCTTTGGTTTTCGCGGATCGGGCTTGGTATCAATAATGTGAATCCGTGACGATCGAATCCCCGGCACTACCAGATAACGCCGCTCCGTGTGCGGGTGCGGAGCATACGGGCAGAGGCAAGCGCTGCAAGCATTCCATCCAAAGTGATGCAATTCATCCCCGATATTGGGCATCTCCACCTTGCCCACCAGCTTGCCGTAGCTCGACGACGAAGGGTCCACGTCCACAACGCCAATTGCGTCGGCCCGGCCGCCGTACGTGGGATTCAACAGCGCCACGAAGGCGTGCTTTTCAGGTGGCGCCTGACTTGCCAACTTCGCGGAAGGATAAAAAGTGGGGTCTGGCTTCCAAAGTTCCATCGTCGTTCTCCCTTGCGGCTATCGTCAACGGCTCAACATCCAAAAGAAAAAGACCCGTGACCAATTTTCTGGTGAGCGGGTCTATAAAGGCTGTGGCGCTTCGGCAGCTAAACTATGCGTGCGCCTCCCGCTCTAGCGAGCAGAAACATGGGAGACAACAACACGAAATTGCGGTGGCGAAACGCATTCTGGGAAAGTACCCCGGTCTGCATTCCTAGTCAACTCGGTGTCAGCGTCTGAGGACAATGCCAGCGCGAAGAGTCTTCGCTGCGTGTTTGCGCGGCGCGATCACGCGGAGTTTACTCGCAGGCCAAGACCTCAGCACCTCGGAATCACGCAGCTAAGGACCATTTACCTTTGACACTAATCGTGACACTATTAGCCCCAGAGACCCTATGCCCGTGGCCAAAACTGCCCGAAAAACGAAGAACAGCTCGAGTTTCGACGTCGAGGACTACCTTTCCAACGCTGGGGCCTCGCGGCGCATCATCAAATATAAAAAAGGGCAGGCACTCTTTTCGCAGGACGATCCCTGTAATGAGGTGTGGTACATCCAGTCGGGCAACGCCAAGCTGACCATCGTGAATCCTCAAGGCAAAGAAGCGGTGCTGGCCATTCTTGGTCCCGGCGATTTTCTTGGGGAGGGCTGCATCATTGGCAATCCGGTGCGCATGGCCACCGCCACCGCCTTGGCCGCGGTAAGCGCCACGATTATCGATCGTAAAGAAATGATGCGGGTGCTTCACGAGCACCCGGAGTTCGCTGAAAAGTTCATCCATTACATGCTGGAGCGCAACATCAAGATCGAAGCCGATCTGGTCGACCAGCTATTTAATTCCAGCGAGAAGCGACTGGCTCGGGCGCTGCTGATCCTGGCGCGCTACGGCAAGAAGGGCGAGCCGGAAACACTGGTCGCGAAAATTTCGCAAGAAACGCTAGCCGAACTGGTGGGCACCACCCGAAGCCGCGTCAATTTTTTCATGAATAAATTCAGGAAGATGGGTTTCATTCACTACAACGGCGGGCTGCAGGTGCACAGCTCGCTGCTTAACGTTGTCTTGCACGACTAAAAGCCGTCACGCCCCGCAGCGATATACGTTACCTTAACCGTAGACCTCGAAAGAAAAAAGTAGAGACGATGATGAGAGCGGAATTGCTGCGATTCAACGGCGCTGTCGAGCGGGACCCCGCCATCGATGCGTGGATGAATGAGCATGCAGGAGAATTGGGAGCCATCGCGCATCAGTGGTTTGAGGTGATGCGAAAGTGCGGGGACGAAGTCCGGGAGCTCTTGCATGACGGCTGCCCGGTAGCATGTTTGGGAGATGCGCCTTTCGGCTACGTGAATATATTCACCTCGCACGTAAACGTGGGGTTCTTTCACGGCGCAGCGCTGCCGGATCCGGCTCACTTGTTGCAAGGCACCGGCAAGTTCATGCGCCATGTGAAGCTGAGACCCGGAACGGCCGCAAACGCCGCAGCGCTAAGCAGGCTGATCGACGCGGCCTACTCGGATATAAAGGCGCGCGTCGAAAACGGTTAGCTCACAGAAACGCCTCGAGGAGGGCGTCGTAATGTGAGTCGCAAGATTAGTAACGATATGTCCTAGTGTTGTATCGGAAGCGCGATGAAGCAAGGTGAGTGCATGAGCGCGGCTTGTAGGAAGAGGTCTCCGCGATTGGGATCAATCCTGGAAAGATTACCGAGCATCCGGGAATATCACTGCAAAGGGCTGGACAGCTCCGGGTGAATTGTCCGCTCCACGCCAGAGGAGAAATTCCAATTCATCCACTACCGATAATTCCCACGCGTTCATCACACGGGGTAGTTGTTATAGAATGACGCAGCTTTTCGACAAATTGCTGAGGGATTGTTAATGAAAAAATCTGTGCTTTCGCGCATTCGCCTGTTCTCGCTGCTGTCCGTTACATTGGTCGTTGCTTTCGCTTGCGTTTTGGCGGCGGACGATAATAATTCTTCGTCCTTGCCGGCGCCGCCGGTGGCGAAAAAAGTTCCCAAGACTACCGAGATCAACGGCCGCGAGTTGGTGGATAACTATTTCTGGCTGCGCGATAAACAGAATCCCGACGTCGCTGCCTACCTCCAAGCGGAAAACGCCTACGCCGATGCGGTCATGAAGCCCACCGAGGGTTTGCAGAAGAAGTTGTATGACGAAATGTTGAGCCACATTAAAGAAACCGATGTGGAGGTTCCCTACAAAGAAGGCAGCTATTTTTATTACACGCGCACCGAGGCCGGGAAACAATACTCCGTCTATTGCCGCAAAAAAGGGAGTCTTGAGGCCCCAGAAGAATTGTTGCTGGACGTGAACGAGTTGGCCAAGGGGCAGAAATTTATGTCCGTGCGGGATTTTACGGTCAGCGATGACGGCAATCTTCTGGCGTACAGCACCGACAGCACCGGCTTTCGACAATATGTCCTCGCGGTGAAGGATCTGCGCACCGGTAAACTGCTGCCCGATCACGCCGAGCGCGTCGGCTCGGTGGTGTGGGCCAACGACAACAAAACAATTTTCTACACCGTGGAAGATCCCACCACCAAGCGCCAATTCCAACTCTACCGCCACACCGCCGCCAGCGATGGTTCCGACAAACTGGTTTACGAAGAGAAGGACGAACGCTTCAACGTGGAGGCGGGCAAAACCCGTAGCAAAGCCTACATCTTTCTATTCTGCGGTAGCCACACCACCAGCGAAGCGCGCTACATTCCCGCGGATCAGCCTATGGCGGAATTCAAAGTGCTCGAGCCTCGCAAGCAGGACGTCGAATATTATCCTGACCACAACGGAAACTTCTTCTACATCCGCGTGAACGACACCGGGCGAAACTTCCGCCTGGTGAAAGCTCCTGTAAGCGATCCGCGCAGCGCCAATTGGCAGGAAGTAGTGCCGTATCGCGCCAACGTGATGCTGGACGATGCTGACTTTTTCAAAAATTATTACGTGCTGAGCGAGCGCGAAAACGGGTTGCCCCAAATGCAGGTGACTGATCTTGCGACCGGTAAATCGCGGCGCATCGAATTTCCGGAGCCGGCGTACTCGAGTTACCCGTATGCCAACCGCGAATACGACACCAGTAAATACCGCTATGGTTACCAGTCGTTCATTACGCCGCGTTCGGTGTACGAATACGATATGGTCGCCGGCAAGTCCACGCTGTTGAAACAGAAAGAAGTGCCGGGCGGCTACGACCGCACAAAGTATCAAGTGGAACAGATTTATGCTCCCGCGTCCGATGGCGTGAAAGTCCCCATCTCAGTGGTGCATCTGAAGAGCGCGAAAATGGATGGGACCGGGCCGATGTATCTGACCGCTTACGGCTCTTATGGCTACCCGTTGGACATCTCCTTCAACTCTGATCGTTTCAGCTTGATCGATCGCGGGGCGGTATTCGCTGTCGCGCACATTCGCGGCGGCGGCGAAATGGGCAAAGCCTGGCATGACGACGGGCGCATGATGCACAAGAAAAATACTTTCACGGATTTCATTGCATCCGCTGAATATCTGGTGAAGCAAGGCTACGGTTCGAGGGACCGCCTGGTGATCGAAGGGCGAAGCGCCGGAGGTTTGCTTATGGGCGCGGTGCTGAACATGCGCCCGGACCTGTTTCATGCGGCGTTGGTCGGAGTGCCGTTCGTGGATGTAATCAACACCATGCTGGACGAAAGTCTGCCGCTGACGGTCGCCGAATTTGAAGAGTGGGGCAATCCCAAAGAGAAGCCGGCGTTTGATTACATGATTTCTTATTCGCCATACGACAATATCGAGGCCAAGACTTATCCCAACATGTTGGTGCGCACCTCGTTCAACGACAGCCAGGTGATGTACTGGGAACCCGCCAAATATGTGGCCAAGATGCGCGCTATGCGTACCGACCACAATTCGCTGATCCTCAAGACCAATATGAGCCCCGCGGGACATGGCGGCGCGTCTGGCCGCTACGACCGTCTGCACGAAGTAGCGTTTGACTATGCCTATTTCTTGACGCAGATGGGCATCCAGAACTAGAAGAGAAACTCGCGCGACGTTTTTGCTGCTTTTCGCCTGATGTAATTGGATGCAGCTTCACCTTTACTAACTTCACGGTATGGCTTTCAGAGCCGCGATCAGTAAAATACGCACCCGATAGTCCCCACTAAAGGCGGTGTGTATGATCGGTCTGGCGCGGCACAAGGGGGAGAAAGCCGTGGTGGGGCCTCTGTGGGCGGCCTGCGGTTGTTGTCTTTTAATAGCATTTAGCATCTCCGCGGGGAGGGGCGCACAGCAGCCAGCGCCGCCTCGGCAGCGAGCCACGGTGCGTCAGGATCCCGCGCAACAGCCGGCGCCCACACCACAGCAGCAGCCTCCGCCGGAGCAGACTCCTCCTCCGCAGAATCCGCCACCAGCGCGGACCCCGGCTCCACAGCAGCCGACAACGCCGCCACCCCAGGCGGCCCCGGCTACTCCTCCGGCAACCAAAGCTCCCCCGGCGAAAGAGAAGCGTTTGACTGAGCGAGAACGCGCCTGGCTGACCCTGCAAGACGGCGTGAAAGAAAACGCCGCGGAAAAACGCGCCAAGGCGGTTAACGCACTCGGATTACTTTCCGCAAATCGCGAAGCCGAAGGCATGGCCATCGAAGCGCTAGGCGATGATAAGTACAACGTGCGCACTGCTGCGGCTACCGCACTCGGTCTCATGCACGCCGTGCATGCTATCCCGCAATTGGAAAAGGCCCTGGACGATGACGAGCCGGCCGTCGTTCTGGCGGCTGCCAATTCCTTGATGCTGATGAAAGACACTCGCGCCTACGATGTCTATTACGATGTGCTCACCGGAAATGCGCGCCCCAATAAAGGCTTCATCAAGGAGCAGCTCAAACCGTTTCACGATCCCAAACAGGTGGCCGCGCTGGGTTTCGAGGAGGGCATAGGTTTTGTTCCGTTCGCTGGAATTGGCTATGAAGTCGTTAAGCGGGTACTGAAATCAGCGAGCGATACTTCGCTGGTCCGCGCTGCCGCCGCCAAAAAACTGGCGCACGACCCGAATCCTGACAGTGCTGAAGCGCTTGTCAATGCCACTGAAGATAAAAGTTGGATCGTGCGTGCAGCGGCCCTGGACGCCATTGCACAGCGCGGCGATAAGTCGTTACTTCCCAGAATAAGCGGCTCACTGAAAGACACGAGAGACGACGTCCGCTACGTGGCCGCAGCCTGCATAGTTCATCTAAGTGACGAAGGCGGGGCCAGCAAGTCTCCGCGGCGCAAAGCGCCCGCGAAGCCCGCCGCCTAGCCGCGTGTGCCCAAAATACTGTCTCAAATCACCCACACGTAGTATCCTTGTTACGGCACCTAAAAAGGTGCGTGACGAGGAGCCCAAATGTTGGATATTACCAAGGACATTCAATCACTAACCACATTCCGTCGCCGTTCTCGCGACTTCCTGAGGCAGCTCAGAAAGAGCAAGCGTCCCGTCGTACTCACGGTAAAGGGCAAGGCTGCGGCCGTGGTACAGGATGCCGAGGCCTATCAGAAATTGCTGGATATCGCAGCTCTCGCGGATGCTGACGAAGGCGTCCGTCAAGGCCTTGAAGATGTGAAGAAAGGAAGAGTTCGGCCTGTGCGGGAGTTTTTCAAGGAATTTGAAGCCAAGCATGGTTTACGTCGTTAAGATTGGTTTCCGTCCTGAACGCGATTTAGACCTCCTCTTCGAACAAATCAATGCTGAATATTCGGACGCGGCCCTGAAGTGGTATCAGGATTTGTGGGACGCGATTCTAAGTTTGGAGACAAAGCCAAATCGAGGTTCGAGTTTCCAAAAAAGAGGCAGATTAAGACAGCCGCTTTACGGCCATCGGCCTCATGTTTATCGCATCATATATCGCGTGGTGGAGAGAGAGAAGCAGGTGGAAATACTTCACATTCGTCACCGCGCGCGACGCAGGCCGAAGATTAATGACTTGCATCTGTAAACAACAATCCAGCCTACGTTCTTGAGACGAGGCAAAAGTTAGCACACACCCTATAACTGATCGTTCGCCTCACGTCCAGAAATAGATGTAAAATATTCCATATATGGAGTAAGGTTTGGGAGTATGTAGAGGAGAGTAGTTTTTGGCGATCCTCAACCAACTTCCTGCTGGCATCGCTTGGCACCAGCCGGCTGATCTTTCCAGCAAGGTTGTGCAGAAGCGCCTAAGTCCTGCAGCGGTTAAGGCCTTCTTGAGGCTGCGCGAGCTGTGGGAATTGCGTGATGAAGACGCCAGGCAATTGCTCGGAGGCATCTCCAATGGCGCGTTTTACGAATTAAAGAAAAATGTGCGAGCGAGGCTTGACCAGGACCGCCTCACCAGAATTTCCATGCTCACCGGCATTTTTAAAGCGCTGAACATTCTCTATAGCAAGAAACTGGCGGACCGCTGGATGCAACTCCCCAATGAAAACCCCATGTTTGCTGGTGATACTCCGCTCTCCTATATAACCAAAGGTGGTTTGCCCGCGATGCTGCGGGTGCGCCAGCTTCTCGATTCTCGCCGTGGCGGCCGCTAGCACACTACCCCGCGTTTCCGATGTTCTTCGGGATGCTTTCCATCGCTTGATCCCCTGGCGTTACAGCGACCCCGAGGAACGTGGCCCTGAAAAAATCATTCGTGACGACAGCGTGCTAACGCGTCTAACCGACGATATTGCGGAGCTGTACGCCTTATTCGAATTGGAGGGCGCCACCAACGATCGCCTGCTCGGAGAAGCCGGACTGCTTCCCGGAATCACGCTGCGCGAACTGGTCTTTGTCCTGCCGTACTCGCATGTTGTGAACGCCGCATTCACGCATCCTAATCCCGCCGGAAGCCGCTTCAACGGCCCCGAACGCGGCGCCTGGTACGCGGCTTTCGCCCGCTCCACTGCGGAACTGGAAATGGCGTATCACAGAGGTAAAGAATTAAAGGAGATTAACTGGCAGGAGCGCGAAACGTTCAAGTACGTCGATTTCCTCGCGGATTTTCGCGGCCAGTTTCACGACATCCGCAACGACCGCCGCTTTCGAAATTGTCTGGACCCAAATAGCTACATCACATCACAACAGGTGGCCACTCGCCTCCTCGGGCAAGGCTCAGCCGGGATCATTTATCAAAGCGCGCGGCACAAGTCCGGCACATGCATCGCCTGTTTCAGGCCCGCGCTGGTGAACAATGTTCGCAAGGGCGCCACAATTTCCATCCAATTCGCAAACGCCTTTGCAAAACCAGAAATTCGCGCTATCAAATAACGCCACCTCCATAAGAATCGAGATTCCGTGTGAAGCAGCCCTGCGATGAAGCCGTAATCCGGTCCGACGGTTCGACTACTCCCTGCAGTCCCAAATCGCAGGCCTGGGTGCTTGCGGCCACTATTCTCGGTTCCAGCATGGCCTTCATCGACGGTACCGTCGTCAATGTTGCTCTGCCCGCCCTGCAATCCAGTCTTCACGCCACCGTAGTTGACGTCCAGTGGGTCGTCGAGTCCTACGGGTTGTTTCTCGCGGCGCTGCTTTTGATCGGCGGCGCGATGGGCGATTCCTTTGGCCGTCGCTCGGTTTTTTTGTTCGGGACGGCGTTATTCGCAGCGGCCTCCATTGGCTGCGGACTTTCTTCCAGCATTTCGCAGTTGATCATCGCGCGTTCTTTCCAGGGTATTGGCGCCGCATTTCTGGTTCCCAGCAGCCTCGCCATTATCAGCGCCTCCTTCGACGAAAAATCTCGTGGTCGCGCCATCGGCACTTGGTCGGGATTCACCGCCATCACCACTGCTCTCGGTCCGGTGCTGGGTGGCTGGCTGATTCAGCATGCTTCCTGGCACTGGGTTTTCCTGATTAACGTTCCCATTGCCGCCGCGGTCATCGCGATTTCGCTGTGGCACGTGCCAGAGTCGCGCAGTTCCACTCCGCAAAAAACCGATTGGCTTGGAGCTGCGGTCGCCACCGTTGGCCTGGGTGGAATCGTGTTTGGATTTGTTGAGTCCGCGAATTTTGGTTGGAGGCACCCGCTCGTCTTTGGCAGTTTGCTCGCTGGTTTTGCCTCTCTCATCACCTTCGTGTTCGTGGAAAAGCGCGTAGACGCGCCCATGGTTCCGCTTTCACTGTTTAAATCGCGCAGCTTCACTGGCGCGAATCTGCTTACGCTCTTGCTCTATGCCGCGCTGGGAATTTTCTTTTTTCTCTTTCCCATGAACTTGATCCAGGTGCAGAAATATTCCACCACCGCGACGGGAGCGGCCGCCTTGCCTTTGATTTTGCTCATATTTTTTCTGTCGCGCTGGTCGGGCGGACTGGTGGCCCGCTTCGGTCCGAAGTTGCCGCTTATCGTTGGGCCGCTCATCGCCGCGGCAGGGTTCCTGTTATTCGCCCTGCCGTCAGTCGGCGGCGGCTATTGGACGACCTTCTTTCCCGCCTTCATGGTTCTTGGTCTGGGCATGGCCGTCAGCGTCGCTCCGCTGACCACCGTGGTCATGAACTCCGTCGACCAGGCGCGGGCCGGCACTGCCTCCGGCATCAACAATGCCATGTCCCGCGTTGCCAGCGTGCTCGCTGTAGCCGTTTTCGGAATTGTCATGGTCAGCGCCTTCAGCGCCAGGCTGCAACATTCCCTCGCCGGTTTAGATCTCGCCCCGGCCGCCCTTCACCAGATCC
>Ga0210396_10007511_pt1 | contig 10360 bp, 5 predicted proteins | sample IncBWH17OmetaG_FD_155466 | JGI IMG/M metagenome (GOLD analysis project Ga0210396, IMG submission 155466) | Forest soil microbial communities from Barre Woods Harvard Forest LTER site, Petersham, Massachusetts, United States - Inc-BW-H-17-O ... | reverse complement strand
CAAACCTGTCTACACTGACGTAGAAGGCTCGGTGTCGGGGGGCACTACCAATATGCAATATCTGATAGGCGGCGGTTATAACCGGCAAACAAGCGGCCTCCCCAGCCTTCAATCCGGCACCGGTGCCGATGGTAAAGAATCTGTCCACTTCAATATCAATGGGCAATCACCCGACAAGCGATTTAAAATATCTTTGACCGGCAGTTATTTGGCCGATCAAAATATGATCCAACCGATAGATTTGGGCCATTATGTCTTCCAATTAGCACCTGATGCCCCAGCATTATTCAACACGGACGGTAGCCTTAACTGGGACCCTATGGTATCTGGCCAAGTAGGTACCTGGAATAATCCTTATTCTAATTTATTATTCACTTATAAGGGCATCACATCGAATCTTGTCGGGGGAGCGACCGTCAGTTATAGCTTGTTGCCAGGGTTAGAGTTAAAGACTGATCTTGGGTATACCATTACCCAGACCAATGAGGTTGAAACGATTCCAACTACTGTTTACGATCCTGGCTATGCTATTACTTCAGGAAGTTCCGAATTCAGCTCCTTTAACAGCCATTCCTGGATTATCGAGCCTCAGGCCAACTACAAGTTAAGATTAGGAAAAGGAGTTCTAACAGTTCTGGGAGGTGGAACTTTTCATGAAAATGATCAGGCTGTACAAATTCTGAATGCCTCGGGTTTTATCAGCGATGCGTTACTGCAGAGCATTCAGTCTGCCACAGACATTAGCCCTATTAGTAGTAGTTCTACATATAAATATGATGCGATGTTTGGCCGGGTAAATTTTGATTGGCGAGATAAATATATCCTCAATCTGAATGCACGTAGAGATGGAAGCAGCCGCTTCGGACCTGGAAAGCAATTCGGAGATTTTGGTTCGGTAGGCGCCGCCTGGATCTTCTCTAAAGAAAATTTAGTGCAAAGATTTTTTCCAGCCCTGAGCTTTGGAAAGTTGCGTGCAAGCCATGGAACCACGGGCAATGATCAAATTGGTGACTACCAATTCCTCAATTTGTATTCAGTGAGTCGTTATCCGTATGAAGGTAACCAAGGTCTTACCCCGTCCAGCCTGTATAATCCTGAACTAGCCTGGGAACTCGATAAGAAGCTAGAAGTTGGGATCGAATTGGGGTTCCTGAAGGATCGGATTCTGTTGCAAGCCAATTATTACCGGAACCGTTCCGGCAATCAACTGGTGGAGGAAGGGGTTTCTTTGGTTACGGGATTCAGTCAGCTACCTGCCAATCTTCCCGCCTTGATCCAAAACTCCGGAGAAGAAATGGCGCTGCACACGATCAATGTCCGCACAAAAAAGTTTACTTGGACGACGAGCATCAATTTAAGCATACCCCGGAATAAGCTCCTGTCCTTCCCGGGCTTGGCGACTTCATCCTATGCAGATTATTATAAAGTTGGACAGCCGATCAATTCCATTGCCGTGTTTCATATGACAGGTGTCAATGATACAACAGGTGTATATGAATTTTCTGACTTCAAAGGTAATCCGACTTATTCGCCTAATAGTTCAACGGATTTGACCTCGCGGATTAAGACGGCTCCTGAATTTTTTGGGGGGGTTGGGAATAATTTTGCTTATAAGGGATTCAGCCTAGATGTATTCTTTCAATTTGTCAAACAGAAGGGGATCAATGCACTTGGGCTTTTGGCTAACCAACCTGGAGCTTTTTCCCAAAATGTTCCTACCGCCTTTTTAAACCGATGGCAGAGTCCGGGTGATAAGGCGAAATATGAACAATACACTGAGACTTATAGTAATGCTTATTCCGGATGGTTTTATGCCCAACAAAGTGATTTTGCTTATAGCGATGCTTCCTTTATGCGACTAAAAAATATTGCGGCCTCCTGGCAATTGCCAAAGGGCTGGAGGAATACTGCACATTTACAAAATGCCCGCATATTTTTGCAGGCGCAAAACCTGATAACTTTTACTCAGTATTTCGGGATTGACCCTGAAATCAAAAGTATCAGTTCCCCGCCAAAACGAGTTATTACGGCTGGGCTGCAGTTGTCTTTATAAGAATAATAAAAATGTCAAGAAAAATAAGCACTCATGAAATTGATCCATTTTTTCACAAAAGAAGTGTTCAGCTTTGGTGCCATCGGTATGATGCTGGTTGGTTCAATGGGCTGTAAAAAATTTGTTCAAATAAAACCTCCTATTTCCGAGATTGCAGCGGCAACGGTGTTTGCTGATAATACCAGCGCCGAAGCGGCTATGACAGGAATTTATAGTAATATGATGAATGGGGCCACGTCAACGCTTTCAAGCGGAAATGCGAGTATTAGCTATTGCCAAGGACTTGCTGCTGATGAATTAACAGATTATAACTCCGCTATTGCAGTTTTTTCACAGTTTTACAAAAATGAGCTGACAAGTTCAAATGGTGGCGCCTCCAACGATTATTACTGGAGCGAACTATATAGCGATATCTACGCTGCGAATTCAGTGATCCAAGGATTAGAAAGTTCAGCTTCGGTCACTACTTCAGTCAAGCAGCAATTGATGGGTGAAGCATTATTTGTACGGGCTTTCATGCATTTTTACGCGGTGAATTTGTATGGGCCAGTGCCGATTGTGACTACTACGAATTACCAAACGAATAATACGATCCATCGTTCACCGGTGAATCAGGTCTACGAGCAGATCCTCAAAGACTTGGAGGCAGCTCAAGCGGATCTAAGCGCCAATTTTGTGGATCAGACGGGGCTTTCAACTTCTGAACGGACTAGACCGAACCAGGGTGCGGCTACAGCCTTGTTAGCGAGGACGTTCCTCTATACCGGGCAATGGGATAGTGCAAAGATAGAATCGTCAATGCTAATTAATAATGGCGCACAGTATAGTTTGTTGCCAAACTTAAGCAATGTCTTTCTGGCAAATAGCACAGAGGCAATTTGGCAATTGGAGCCTGTTGATCCGGGTTACAATACTTTCGATGGCTATTATTTTATCCTTACTTCTGCCCCTGGCAACAGCCAGTTCTCTGTAGCTTTAAGCTCATACTTGCTGCAGGCATTTGAGCCTGGCGATCTTCGCTATCAAAATTGGATAGATAGTATTATAGTCGGGAGTACAACTTATTACTATCCTTACAAATATAAGGTAGGCACTTATAATACAAATAATCCCGTAACGGAATACACGATGGTTTTCCGCTTTGCGGAGCAATACCTCATTCGCGCCGAAGCAGAGGCTAATATGGGCGATTCTACTGATGCGATCAGTGATTTAGATGTCATACGAACCAGGGCGGGACTTGCAAATTATGATCCTACAATCAACAGCCCTTTGTTGGGTGCCATCTTACATGAACGGCAAGTCGAATTATTTACAGAATGGGGACATCGCTGGTTTGATTTGATTCGCACGGGAAATATTAGTACTGTTTTGGGTAGCCCTGGGAATATTTGTCAGGCTAAGGGCGGCAATTGGAATGTCGATTGGGAATTGTTGCCGCTACCCCTTTCAGAGACCCAAATCAATTCGAATTTGACACAAAATGCGGGTTATTAACTATGAAATCAATCAATGTGGCTAACAATTGGCGCCCATATTTTGTTGGTATTTGTCTCATTTTTGCTATTCCATTTCATGGCAGCGCGCAAGAGGAAGGCATTCAGTTTGAGTCAAAACTTTCCTGGAAGGAAATACAAGCCAAAGCAAAATCAGAGCATAAGATGATCTTCATGGACTGCTACGCGACTTGGTGCGGACCTTGTAAATGGATGGCCAAGAATGTATTCTCTCAGAAAGAAGTTGGAGCCTATTTTAATTCGCATTTTGTCTGCGTGGCTGTGCAATTGGACATGACAGCAAGTGATAGTCAGCATGTTAAAGACTGGTACAGTGATGCAGATGAAATTAAGCAGGCTTACAATATCCAGGATTATCCTACTTATTTATTTTTTGCAACTGAGGGGAAGGCTGTACACCGTTTTATCGGCACAACGGAAGATGGAGCAAGTTTTATTGCCAAGGCCAGTGAGGCACTTGACCCATCCAAGCAATATTATACTAAAATGAGTCTTTGGGAGCAGCATAAGGCAGATACAGGATTCCTATGGTCAACGTATATGACTGCAAAGGAAAATGGAGATAACGACCAGGCCAGTGCAATCGCTGCAGTCTATCTGGAGACCCAAACAAATTTATTCAGCAAGCGTAACCTGCTATTGACGGTTCGATCCGGGCAACTCCGATCTAGCCAAAGCAAATGGTTCCAATTCTTCCTAGATCATAGCCATCAAATTGATGATTCGATGGATGGAACTAATGGAATCGCACATTATGTTGCATGGGTGCTATTGCCCACTATCTTGAATGAAGATATTAAACCTATAGTTTTACAGGGTGAGCGGATTTACTGGAGTAGTGTCGATAGGATCTTGCTAAAAAAATATGCTAAACTGGGGAGAAACCTGGAGGATCTAGTAAAATACGAATTTGGATACCAAATCGGTCAGGCGATCAGTGGATATGCCAATAAGTCGCAGAATCCGAGACCCGATTGGGTGGCCATCGCGCGCACGATGAGACAGAAATATCCTGATTATGATTTCAGGGAAGTTTTATTTCGGAGGGAAGTCAAGTATTACCAAATAAAAGAGCAATGGACTGCCTGTGCAGAAGCCGCTTACACTTTAATGCATGGATATGCTCAGAGAATAGATGATTTCGATATGAATGAAATAGCGTGGGACAATGTCTTTCAACATTGTGATAATCGAAAGATCATAACAGAAGCTATAAGACACATGAAATACGTTATCGAAATCAAAAAGGATAGCGATGCGGATTATCTGGATACGTATGCTAATTTATTTTATAAGTTGGGCAATACGAGAAAGGCGCTTCTTTTTGAAGAGAAGGCCATAGAAGTTGCTGAGAAGAGGCATGCTCATACAGACGAGATATCGACATGGCAGGACAATATTAATAAAATGAAGCAGGGGGAGCCAACTTGGGTTAATAAATCAAGTGCATCATAGTTGCAGAGAAATTGATTATATTATGCATTTATTACCCAAAAGATGATTCAACGTATTATTACCCATGGAATCTTAGTCTTGCTATTCTTACCCAAGATGGTATTTTCCCAACATGAGATCTTAAATTTCACATCATATAAGACTTGGCCCTTCCTGAAACCGGAGCATATAAGTAACGATGGGAAATTTATTGCATATTTTCTTGGTACAACTATAGCAGGTGATACTTTGTGGATTCAAGCCCTGGACACACCTTGGAAGAAAGGATTCTACGGAGCTTTTTCCTGCATATTTACGGAGGATAGCCGACGTTTGATATTTATGTTACCTAAGGATAGCCTTGGGATCCTAGATCTGAAAAGCGGTAGCGTTTATTATTTTACAGGCGTTGCCAATTTCGTCACACCCAAAGCCGGCAATGGCCGATGGCTAGCCTATCTGGTCAAACAACGAGAATTGAAATTGATATTACTCGACTTGGTCACATTAGGCGAAAAAAGCTACGAGGGAATTAGGAGCTTTGGATTTGATGATGATGGTCAATCCCTTTGGATGGAAGGCGTTAGAATGAGCAGTAATGGCTCTTTATCTACTATATCATGGTTGGACTTGCCGACAGGAAAGGTATACGAGATAAATCGAGGTACTATAAATAGCCGGGTGCAATACGACCGAAGAGGTTCTGCCTTATTGTTTTTAGCTGAAGACTCAATGGGCTCCACTGTACGCTATTATAAGAAGGGTATGGATAGTGCAGTTAAAGTGGTCGAGTTGGCTAGTACGGAAATGGAGATCAGTATATCCAGAAATATTTCTTTTAATAATGATGGTGATAAGATTTATTTCGCTATTCAGAAGCGATTGACGCCATGTGTAACGCATGAGATACCTTTTGCGAATTTGGATATTCGAAGCTATGAGGACGAATTACGGCAATCGAAGCGAGATGAAACAGATGGCCCCTTTTGGTGTTTCGTGAATATTAACAATGCCCATAGATTTGTCCAGTTGGAGCATGAGGGCGAACATGGGGGTCATTTTGGAGTGTTTGAACATCGGGAATACCTGGTATTTTACAAGCGAATAGGTAAGCATGTTTCAAGTAATAGATCTCAATTATCTATCAGGGAAGATCTATATCTGAAATTTTTGTATGATACCTCGGCCAATTTAATCATGAAGGGGGTGAACTATGCTAGTTTAACGACTTCTACCACGGGGAAATATGTTACCTGGTTCGACCGAACAATGCATGAATGGTTTGTTTACAATATTAAGAAAAGGGCTGCAAGGAGGATTTCAAGTGGCATTAAGCCTTTGTTTATGACGGATGGAAACATTTTTCATCATTTGCCTGAGGTTGTGGGATGGTTGGAAAATGATAGCGCCTTGATCATTGAAGAGAATTATGATCTTTGGCAGATGGATCCTGAAGGGTTGGTTTCATCCGTTAACCTAACTCACGGGTATGGCGCGAGTAATAACATTGAATTCCGGTATATAGATTTCAATAAGGAAGGCCCCCGACATATTCATAAAGGAGATACGCTAATACTTGCGGGATTCAGCTTTACCACCAAAGAAAATGGGTTTTTTGCGTTGATTTTTGACGGAAGGCATAATTTTGAAACGCTGAGGATGGAACCCCGAATGTATTATTATGAGTTTCCGTCACAGGGGATTCTTGGATCCTTTTATCCACTCCTACCCATGAAAGCAAAATTTGCCGATAAATACATCGTCGAACGAATGAGTGCTACAGAATACCCTAACCTTTACCTCAGTGATGACTTGAGGGTGTTTCATAATGTAACGGATCTTCAACCACAGAGGCAATTTAACTGGTATACTACAGAGTTGTACCGATGGATATTGCCTGATGGCAGACATGCGGAAGGGGTCATATATAAGCCGGAGGATTTCAATGTACACCTTAAGTATCCTATCATCTTTTTTTACTATGAAAAGTTTCCTGATGCTCTCCACGAATTTATCCAGCCCGTATTAAGCATTGGAATTATCAATATACCATGGTTTACCAGTCATGGGTATTTGGTATTTGTTCCGGATATTTATTATACAACAGGCCATACCGGGGCAAGCGCCTATAATTACGTCGTTTCTGCAGCTCGATCATTGTCTAAACAATCCTTTATCGATAGCAAGCATATGGGTTTACAGGGACATAGTTTTGCAGGGTTCGAAACAGATTATATTGTCAGTCATAGTACTTTATTTGCTGCAGCTGCTTCCTGTGCCGGCACGGTTGATTTGATTGGCGATTACGGAATGAGTATTAGTTATTATGAGGACGGACAAGGAAGAATGGGCGCGTCACTTTGGGCACGTCCCGATTTGTATGTCAAAAATTCACCTTTGGTAAGTGCTGATAAAGTAATGACTCCGCTTTTAATCATGCACAATGATCGCGACGAAAGTGTGCCTTTTAACCAAGGACAAGAATGGTTTAATGGGTTGGCAAGACTAGGGAAGCAGGTTTGGATGTTGACCTACAGGGGAGAAGGACATGTTATCGAGAATGACAGCAACCGGTTAGATTTTTCCATTCGTATGGGCCAATTTTTTGATCACTTTTTAAAAGGGGCACAAATGCCTAAATGGATGACTGAAGGTTTAAATCCCGGTCTTGAATTGGATTATAGCGGGGCGAAGCCGTGAGAAGAAAAAAATATCTATTTTATAATTCAGGTCGTCTCGAACAACTCCGACAGATCCAGCACAAAACCGGGAAGGATGGGAGTGGTTATCTCATCCCATGGTCAAAGGCCGGGAGGCGGTATAACGACCTTCTTTGTTTAAGATATATTGCCAGAATGCTCTTTCCGGTGACGCTACCATCCAATACTCTTTCGCCCCGGCTTCCTCATATACTTCATATTTATTCAACAGCTCTTTTTGATTATTTCCCGGCGAAAGGATTTCTACTACAATATCCGGCGGACCCAGGCAACCTCTGTCATCCAGTTTGGCAGGGTCACAGATCACACAGATATCCGGTTGGACAACTGTTATAATATCCCGGTCATTTTTGGATTTTCGGGGCAGCCTGACGTCAAAGGGGGCCGCATATGCTTCGTATGCCTTACCTTTCAGATAAATGGATAATTCCCGGGCAATATCCCAGGACAACTTTTGATGGTTTCTGCTGGGCGCAGGGCTCATTTTAAAAAGCTTACCCTTGATGAGCTCCAGGCGCTCATCGAACGTCCATTTCAGGTAATCGGCATAAGTATAGTCCTTTGAAAAATCGAGATCGGCTAACTGCATAAACGATCATTTGTCCTCAAAATGAGCATTTTTCCCGAGTTGTAAAAGACACCCCCTTACACCGAAGGCCTCACCCGCACCATAAACGGTACCTCCAGCTGTTCTTTCCGGTCTTCGAGGATCATTTTCGCGGTCCATTCGCCCATCTTGGCGAAATCGGTCGAGATGGTGGTGATGCCGTTGAGGAGGACCCGTTTGAGCGGGGTTTCGTTGTAGGAGATGATGCCGACCTGTTCACCAATGCGGAGACCACGGTCGCGGATGCGCTCGATCAGGGTGGCGAGATCGGTCTCGGTGATGTCGATAAAGACTTCGCCGGCGTGGATGGGCTCTTTTTCCAGCTCGGATACCAAGCGGGCGTCAAAGGCGAAATCTCGGCAGAAGTGGCGGAAACCTTCGACAATTTCGGGGGCCTGGTAGCTGTGGGCGGGGAAGATGAGCTTGAGGGTTTGGTATTTATTAAGTTTTGGGTAAAGGGTTTCCAGGGCGTTGTAGATGTCTTTTTCGAAGGGCTCGGATACCGCGCCGAAGTTTCCCGTGATACAGTTGGGCTTTTTGTCAAGCAGGATCAATTTATCTTTTGGGAGGCTGTTGATGACGGCGCTGGCTTCTTCCGCGTCTTCGGTAAAAAAGGGCATGATGACGAGGTGGGAATAATGGGCAAGGGTGGCGGCTTTTTCCTTTAAGATACGGGTAAAAAGGCGGGGGTCGCTGTGATAGATAATGAGCTCGACACTGGCCTGGTCGCCAAGTGCGGCGGTAAGGGAGTCGTAAATGATCTTTTTGTGGGCGCTCAATTTGTTAAAGAGCAAGAGGACATGTTTGGTTTCCGGCGGTCGACGGGCATAATAGCCCTTGCCGGGTACGGAAGCGAGTACCCCTTCACGGAGGAGACAGCGGTAGGCGCGTTCTGCAGTGTCCCGGGAAACATCCAGCTCAAAACTTAGTTCGTTGATGGAGGGGAGGATGCGCTCCTGCCCGATCTTTCCCTGCTGGATGGCGTTCCGGATACTGGTGGCGAGTTGCCGGTACTTTGGCTCGGGCGACTGCGCATCGATGGACAGACAGGAAAAGAAGGCGGTTGCTGGCATGGAAGCGGGTTTTGCGGATGGGTAAAGATACACAACCTCAGACAGTCCATGACGGTCATTTTTTGGTCATCGGGTACATTTGCTTTACGCCATATGGAAAAAAATCGAAATTTTCTGATCATCCACCCCGATGATAATGTCGCGGTGGCGCTGGAAACTTTACCAGCAGGGACAAGGATCGAATTCGCCACTCATTCGATCGTTTTGGTACAGGATGTCCCCGCGAAACACAAATTCACGACGAGGCCGCTTGGTGCAGGGGATGGCATTTACATGTACGGGCTGCTGGTGGGGAGGATCGACACCGCCCTACCAGCAGGCGCGCTGATCACGCGGACGAACACTACCCACGCGACCGGAACGGCTGCGGTGCGCGATCGGTCGTTTCGTTGGAAGGGCGTGGACAACAGCCGCTTTGTGGACAAGACCTTCATGGGCTATCACCGGCGCGACGGGAAGGTAGGGACAGCGAATCACTGGATCGTCGTGCCGCTGGTCTACTGCGAGAACCGGAATATCGAATTCCTGAAAGAGGCGCTGACGGGTCCGCTGGGCTATGATAAAAAACAATCTTACAGGAACAAGACCGAGACGCTGATCGGGCTGATCCGGCTTGGCCTGGGCGCCGCTGACATCCGAAAGGCGGATCTGTCCGCTCTGGAAGCAAGTCATTCGAGGGAGCGTGCATTCAAAAATATCGACGGGATAAAATTCCTGCCGCATCATATGGGCTGCTGCAGCCCGCGGACTGATGCGGCCACGCTCTGCGGGCTGATCGCGGGTTATATCACGCATCCCAATGTGGCTGGGGCTACGGTGCTGAGCCTTGGCTGTCAGAATGCGCAGGTGGAGCTGCTGCGGGCGGAGATCGCGCGGCGCACATCGGACCTGCAAAAGCCGCTGGTGATCCTGGAGCAGCAGGAGCTGGGGACGGAGACGCGGCTGATGGAGGAGGC
>Ga0210396_10007510_pt1 | contig 10360 bp, 5 predicted proteins | sample IncBWH17OmetaG_FD_155466 | JGI IMG/M metagenome (GOLD analysis project Ga0210396, IMG submission 155466) | Forest soil microbial communities from Barre Woods Harvard Forest LTER site, Petersham, Massachusetts, United States - Inc-BW-H-17-O ... | reverse complement strand
TGCCGGGGCCCGCAAAAACGAGCTGGCCGCCAGAAGGTTGAACAGCGCCAGTGGAGTTCAGGACCGTGGCGCTGACTTGGCCGTTGCCCTGGATCGTTCCGGCGTTGGTGATCGCGCCACCGGAGAGGACTGTGCCAGCACCTTGTAATGTAACGAGGCCGGCGTTGTTCCACGCGCCGTTGATGGTCAACGGCCCCAGGTTCGAGGAAACACTGATCTGGCCACCGGAATTGTTTCCCTGGAAGCTGGTGATGCTGCCGTATCCCTGGATGACGCCTCCTGTGCCGTTGCTCGTCGCGGAGCTGACCGCGCCCCCGCTGAGCGTGAGGAAGCCGCTGTTGGAAAGTGATCCGCCGCGAAGCTGCGATGCGGTCGGAACATTGATTTGGCCGACGTTTGTCGAGGCCGCGCTCTGAGTCAGAAGCCCATTCACGTAGAGCGTCCCGTTATTGGTCAGCCCCTGGTTGATGGTTCCCGATACCGTCATCAACGCGCCGTAGTCGTTGACGACGGCGCCCACACCGGCGATCGCGCCGCCTCCGAGCGCGAACGTGCCGAGATTGTCCAGTCCGGATCCGTTCACGGTGAGGGTTTGGCCCACGGCGACCGTCATCGTCGTGTCATTTTCGATGCCGTTGGAGGGTCCGAAGTTGGCCGTCGGGGCGAGGTTCACGGCTCCGAGATTCACCAGCCGTCCGTTGATCGCTCCGGAGTTGTAAACCAGGTTTCCCAGATTCACGAGTGTTCCCGACGTGTTGAGATTTCCGCCGGTGAGGGTGAGCGTGCCGAGCGGATTGACTGTCGCCGATCCGCTGACGGTATTGGTCGAGCCGCCTTTGAGCGTCAGGGAGCCAGGGCCGCTGCCGCCGATGGTTTCGCTTCCGTTGCTGAGTTGAAGCGTCTGGCCGGAGGCGAGCGTGAGGGTTGAGCCGAGTGATGCGCTGGTACCGCTGGCACTGGAGTCGAACACGACATTGGAGCCGCTCAAGTTCAGGCTCCCTGCGGTCCAGGAAAAATTGGCGGGTACGTTGAGCGTGTTCAGGTCCGACGCGGTGATTGACCCACCGCTGAAGTTAATTGAGCTCCCATTATTAAAGACGGCCAGCTCTCCCGTAAGCGTAAGCGATCCCGTGCCGCTGACGTTGAGGGTACCCGTGCCGCCGGCAACGCTGCCGCCCCCAACCGTCGCGGCTTGGCCGCTGAGCGATCCGCCGGAGAGGTTGTAGACGCCCTGGGAACCGGTCATGGCGGCGAGCCAGAGCCGGCCCGACGCTCCGAGGTTGTTGCTGCCGCCGCTCTGGTTGAAGTGGCCTACCGCCTGATCGCCCACAATCTCAAGGCCGCTGTTGGCGTTGAGGACACCGGTGCCCGATAGCGAGTAGCTGCCGACACTCGATGTCTGGCTTGCCACGACCAGGTTGCTGGTCGAATTGGTCCCGCCGGTCTGGACGAAAGTGCCCGTGCCGGAGTAAGCGACGTTTTCGCTGGGCGCCGACAGCAAGCCAGCCGAAAGAGTGTAAATACCCACTCCGGCGGTCTGGCTGCCGATTATCGGCTGGTCGCCGACCGTCAGAAAATTCGTGATGCTGTGGGTTCCCCCGGACTGGGCAAATGTTCCCACGCCCTGATATCCGACCGATTCCTGGTATGCCGCCAGCGTCCCGCCCGAGAGAACGTACGCGCCGCCGCTGCCGCTGAAGTAACCCATATAAAGCCACGAGCTGCTGGTATGGGTGCCGCCCGATTGGGTGAAAGTGCCCGCACCGCCATAACCAACGTACTCCAAACTGCTGACGGTCAGAGTGCCACCCGGAGAAAGCGAATATAACCCTCCGGCGCTACTGCTACCGGCCAGGAAAAGGCTGAAGAAGCTCGCGCTGCCGCCGGTTTGCTTGAAGGTGCCCAGCCCGGTGAAGCCCACGTACACATTATCATTCGCGGTGTTCACCAGGCTGGCGCCGCTTCCCAGCAGGTAAGTTCCCTGGCTGCCGGACGAGTACCCGAGATAGATCGAACCGGCAAACGAGTTCGTCGCGGCGGTCTGATTGAAAGTGGCGATGCCGGTATTGCCGATCGTCTCGTTGCCGGCAAAGAGGTTGTCTGCTGCCGTTCCCTGATTCAGCACAACGCCGACCGTACTGCTGCCGTCCAGCGTAAGAGAGGAGATAGCGGTGAGGGACGTGTAGCTCCCGTCGAACGTAACGGAAAAGAGACTGGTGGGCGACTGGGTAATGTTGACGGTGTCGCCGACAGTGGGAACGAGACTGGTGTTCCAGTGGCTGGCGGTGTTCCAGTCCTGACCGCTGGTGCCGATGAAACTGTCGGTGTTGGCGGCGCGGGACAATAAGGGCGTCGCGGTCACTGCGGCCAACAGCACAGACGCACCCCGGCGGTGCGCCCGCCGACGAGCAATTTCCCCGTTCATCGTTCTCCCTTCCCAGCGATCTGAAGCCCCAATTATCTGACGCGACGCGTCACGGAATCGTAACAGAATCTCCCGTTTGCAGCAAAGTAAGTTTTCGCAATCTACGCGGCAGCATACTAACAATCGCGTTTGGCGGTATCCTTTCCCAGATGCTTCAGGACTCCCTTATCCCGCTGTATGTCTGACCAATCTATCGATGCCGCGATTCGCCAGCACTCTGCCGGGAATTTGGCCGCGGCCGAGGCGATGTATCGCAGCATTCTTGGCCAGAAGCCCGATCATCCCGGCGCGCTGCACTTGCTCGGCGTGGCCCTGAGCCAGCAGGGGAACAAGCGGTCGGCGATCGATTACATCAGCCGGGCGATCGCGATTAATCCGCAGGTTGCCGATTTTCACGCCAACCTGGCGCTGGTCCATCTGGAAAATGGCGAGCCGGACAAGGCGCTGATTGCCTGCCAGCGGACGCTTGCCCTTCAGCCCAATCATGTCGATGCCCTGCATCAACTGGGCAACGCCCTCAAGCAACTGGGCCGGGCGGAGGAATCGATCGAACCATACCAGCGGGCGATCGCGCTGCGGCCGGATTTTGTGATGGCGATGGGAAATCTGGCCGAGTCGCTTCGCAAGATCGGCCGCAATGCCGAGGCGGACGCGCTGACGGAGCGCGTCCTCGCGCTTTCGCCCGGCGATCCCAAGGCCCTGGCCGCTCGCGGTGAATCGCTTCTGCGGCAAAAGAAAAACAGCGAGGCCGCCGAGGCGTTCCGCGCGATGACGCAGAAGTGGCCCAGCGAATGGGCCGGTTACAACGGCCTGGGCGTCGCGCTCTACGGGCTGGGCAAGTTCGACGAAGCGATCGCGCTGTACGAGAAAGCCGCGGCGCTGTCCCCCGAAAATCCGGGCCCCTTGAACAATCTTGGCTACGCGAGCGTCGGCCAGGGGCGGATCGACGAAGGAATCCCTTTCTATCGCGAGGCCCTGTCGATCCGGCCGGATTTCGCGGATGCGCACAACAATCTCGGCAACGCCCACCTGGCGAAGCTCGATCTGGACGCGGCGATGCGCTCGTACGAAGACGCGTTGTATTTTCAGCCGGACCATTCGGATGCGCACTGGAACCGCGCGCTGCTGCACTTGCTTCGCGGGGAATTCGAGCGCGGGTGGCTCGAGTACGAATGGCGCTGGCTGAAATTTCCCGAGGTCCGCCGGTATTTCGCCAAGCCATTGTGGGATGGCTTCGACATCGCGGGCAAAACGATCCTGCTGCACGCCGAGCAGGGCTTTGGCGATACGATCCAGTTCGTGCGACTCGCCCCGCTGGTTGCCGCGCGCGGAGCGACGGTAAATCTGGAATGCCAGCCGGAGTTGGAAGGACTGTTGCAGCACGTGCCCGGCGTCGCCCGCACGGTATCGTGTGGCGATCGGCTTCCGCCGTTTGATGTCCACTGTCCGTTGCTGAGCCTTCCGCGGGCGCTGGGGATTGGCGTCAAAAATATTCCCGCCGAGGTTCCGTACCTTCAGGTCGATCAGAATCTCTCTCGCAAATGGGGACGAAAGCTGAAAGATCACGACGGTTACCGAATAATCGGTGTCGTCTGGGCCGGGGCCAGAACTCACCGGCGCGACACCGAGCGTTCGATCCCCATCGAGTCGCTCGCGCCGCTGAATCAAATCCAGGGCGTGCGGCTGTTCAGCCTTCAGAAGGAAGTTGCCCCACAAGGGATCCGAGTGCCGGGAATGGTGGATTTCACTACTGAATTGCACGATTTTGCCGACACGGCGGCGTTCATCGCCAACCTCGATCTGGTGATCGGCGTCGACACCGCCGTCGTTCACTTGGCCGGGGCGCTGGGCCGCAAGGTCTGGACGCTGCTCCCATATTCGCCGGACTGGCGATGGCTCCTGAACCGCGACGACAGCCCCTGGTATCCGACGATGCGACTGTTCCGCCAGCCGGGCCCCGGAGATTGGGCGACGGTCGTCGGCAACGTGGTGGAATCGCTCAGCGCCGAAGGCTGCCGCGGAGCGAATCGGGAGGGCGAGGCTCCGGCCGAGCCGAACGCTCCGGAATCGGGGAGTGCGGCTCGGCCGGAGCCTCGCCCTCCCGGATAAGCAATCCCGGCTTGATTTCGTTCATCGGTGCCGTAACCTCAACCATGAGGTGATGGGCTCGTGACAACCGCAAGACTCAAGACCGATTCGAAGCTGTTCGCCTACTCCCGTTGGGATGCGATCCCGGTGCTCGCGGCAATCGCACAGTTTGCCTACGTGCTCTTCCTGTTTGTCGCATTCAAGCATCTGTCCTGGTGGTGGCTGGTGCCGCTGGGGCTGATCTATTCGGTCAGCATCTCTTGGAACATCAACGGCATCTCCCACAATTTTCTCCACAACCGCTATTTCCGATGGGGCGTCCTGAATCGCTGTTTCAGCATTATGGAATCGATGATGCTGGGCTTTTCGCAGGTCTTCTACGAGAACATCCATAAGCGGCACCACATCGGCAACGCCGACCTCCCTGGCACCGACGGCAAGACGATCGATCCACTTTCGATCTACAAGCACGGCCATGAAGGCCGGGCCGAAAACGTCTGGACCTATACCTTCGTCTCCTACATGCGCGACGATCCGCGCGAGACGTTCAATGACATCTATCGCCTGAGCCCCAGCGAAGCCTACTGGGGCATCTTCGAGATTATTGCGTTCGTCCTGTTCTTTGGGCTTGGCTTCGTGCTGAACTGGAGGTTCATGTGCTACTTCCTGCCGTTCTATTACTTCGGGCACTGCCTGTCGTATCTGAACGGCTATTACCTGCACCTGGGCGGCAATCCGGATGTGCCAATCGCCTGGGGAGTCAGCTCCTATCACCGGCTTTACAACTGGTTGTGGTTCAACAATGGCTACCACGCCGAGCACCATTACCGCCCGCGGCTGCACTGGACGAGGATGAAGCAGTTCCACAAGGAGATCGCCGAGCAGCAGCAGGCGGCACGGGTGCGGGTGATCAAGCCGCCGCACGGCCTGGGGTTTCTCGATGAGGACCTGCGCCGGGACCTGAGGGAGGGAAAAACCCCGGTTCCGGCAACGCCACAACGTGTGGGATGAGAGTGGCATTTTTGCACAAAACCACCTGCTCAGGCCTCGTCTGCCGATAATTGCTGTGATGGTCCCACACTCGGGCGGCCACCGGAACTTTGCTCGGCGCGTTCGCCGCCGATTCGTTTTGCTGCGCGCTGTCGAACGTGCCGGGCTGGGTTTGCTGGGCGGGTGTGCGGCGGGTTTGCCTTTGGTGGCAATCGCGATCTGGCGCGGCTTGCCCGCGGTGCCATTGGCCCTCACCGCAATCTGCCTGGGAATTGCCTGTGGAATGATCTGGGGATGGCTCACGCGGCCTACCCTCCTGGCCGCCGCCATGGAGGCCGACCGGCAACTGCAATCGGCCGATCTTCTCAGCAGTGCACTGACGGTCTCCGCCACGACCGATGATCCGTGGGCGCGCGCGGTTCTCAGGGAAGCAGATCGATGGAGCACCATGCATTCACCGTCCTCCGTGCTGCTCAACCGAATGGGCGCCCGCGCCTGGGGCGGGGTCGGCCTGGCGACGGCGCTGCTGATCTTGCTTGCACTTTTGCCAGCCTATGCCAGCCCGACCCGTGCGGGTCAGAACGGCGCTGGCAGCGTCAATCTGCTGTCTGAGGAGGGCGCATCGCTACAGTCGCAGCCGAGCCGTCCCGGTTCATTTTCCCGGCGCACGCCGGTGGAACAGGAGCCCGAGGACGCGCGTCCGAGCCGGATGACCACGAGCGACCAGACCGAGCAAGATCAGATCGCTTCGCAGACCGCCGAAGGGCAAGCGCACGAATCCGCTTCCCGGTCTGGCGATGCGCGAGGCGCTGGTGAAAGTCATTCCCGAACGAGCAATCAGGAACCGTTGGCCAACCCGCAGACCGCTGCGAAGGGCCGGGATCAGTCCGCAAGCGGTCGCGCCGCGGCAGGTGTCGGACAGACCGCCGACCACGCAACATCCGGTGCCGGCGTCACCGCAGCAACCCCTGTCGCACCCCGTTCCGTTCCAAACGTGCCTCCCTGGAGGTCTAGCCATTGGGCCAGCGACATCGAACACGCCGAGCAGGCCGTGCAATCCGGCCAGGTTCCCGACCAGTACCGCGACATGATCCGCGGATACTTCGATCGGGCAAAGGACCGATAATTCCCCTCAAGCCCGCTGCCAAGGTGGGCCGAAAAGCAGACAAGGCCGAATGCGGTCGGCGAAGCGATCGATGCGCTAACTCGCGTAAATATCAGGATTTGCATCGCAAATACTTGGGCAATCTTCCGAAGTTGCCACTGCCCTGCGGGCGATAATCCTGTCGCACGGCCCTCACGAGACTCTTGTGTGATAGTCTATGATCTGAGAAATTGAAGAGAGCCGTATGCGTGAACTTTTCGTCGAAGATGGTGTCGATACTGCATCCCGACCTGTAATGAGCCCGGATGCGGCGCAGGAGATTCGCGACGCGATTGCCGGCCGGCATGTCTGCCCGTTCTGCGGCGCCGTCCGCGAGGACAACTCCGGCGGCTGCCCGCGATGCTCGATGGAAAACACCTCGGGCTCGCGCCAGGCAACCAAGGCGCGCATCGGCCCGTGGTACGTCTTCCAGTCGCGCAACCCCGCCGCCCCGGGAATGAAGTTCGATACTTTGCTGGGATTTACCCGCAAGGGCAGGGTGAAAGCGCGGTCGATCGTCCGCGGGCCCACGACGCATCAGCTCTGGCGCTTTGCGGCGCATGTCAAAGGCCTGAGCCGCGAATTCGGCATCTGCTACAGTTGCGGCGGCGCGATCGAGCGGACGGCCAGTCTCTGCCCGCATTGCAACCGTCTTCAGGATCCGCCGGACAACCCGGATGTATTTCTTGAGGGGCAGGAGCTGGAAGCGCCCGCCCGGCCAGTGCCCCGGCGCGACGCGGCCCCGACACCTCTGGCCGCCGAAGACATTGTCGTTCCCACACCCAAGCAGCAGCGCTCCGCATCGCCGCCCACTCGATCAGAGGATCCCCTGGACGCATCACCGCAAGACAAGATCGAGCCTCCGAAAAAGGGCTCGGCGGACGGGTTTCTCTCGCCGCAGGACTTGGCGGCCGCCTTCAATCTGGACTTCCGTCCCAAGGGCCGCCACGCCCGCCGGATGCAATCGCAAATGCAGCGGCAATATTCCCAGGAGCCGCTGCATCCCGGGATGCCACGCCGGCGGCGCTGGGGCCGCACACTTTTCGTGCTTCTTCTGCTGGCGTGCATCGCCGCCGGTTCCTACGTGCTTTATGTCCGCCCCGATCTTCGCGCCCGTGCAAGCGATTGCTTGAACCAGGGAGTGGCCTGGACGAAACAGAAGTGGGCGCAATGGAAGCCCCCGCCTTCGCCTTCCAGGTCCGCGCCACCTCAGGTCGTTGTTCCGGATCAGACTCCGGTGCCACAAGCGTCTGCTGCCACGGTTACGACGATGGTGCCGCCGCAAAAAGCGCAACCCCCACAAAAGCCATCGAAACAGGACCAGAGTCTTACGTCGCAGGGCAAACCCAGCCCGTGGGACCAGCTCTATCAGAACCAGCAGAATCCGCAGCCTCCCCCGAAGGCTGTGCCCGCCTCCGAGTCCGCGGCTCCCCCGCAGCCGCAGGGATCGATGGATGACATGCGCAAGCTTTACTGGGAAGCCATCGACGCCGAGGCCCAGGGCGATTTTGCCACCGCGGTCAAAAAGTACGAGCAGATCAAGCAGATGCCCCAGGACCTCTGGCCGCGCGATCTCGACCTTCGGTTGGATCAGGCCAAAAAGCAGGTGCACTGAGAGTCCGCGGGGGCATGTTCATGCATCGGTCGCGGTTTCGGGTGTTTCCGATTCTGTAGCCAGGTGCAGCGTCGCGCCAGCGTAGGTTTTTCGATGCTCCTCGGGGGCCTCGATGATCTCCAGTTCGTCCTCAACGCGATTCTGCTCGACCAGGATCTTTTTTTCCCGGATCAGCTCCAGCAGCGCCAGGAAAACCCCGATCATCTCGCTGCGCCCCTTGCGCCCGATGATGAGCTGTCGCAGGGTGAGCTTTCCCTCCCGCTTCAATCGATCCTCGATGTCCGCAGCATGCAGATCGATCGGAGTATCGTCATAAAGAACTTCGTGATACCGCGGCTGGCGAACGCCGACTTCCTTCATCAACCGGTCGAACGCGGTTAGCAGGTCCCAGATCTGCACTTCGTCCAGATCGACCGGAGGGGGTTCGTCCGATTGTCCTTCCCGATCCGCGGGAACGCGCGGAAACCGGCTCTCATGCTCCTGCTGTTTGCGCCCCAGCAGCGTGGCAGAATCCTTTAGCCGCTTGTACTCGAGCAGCTGCTGCACGAGCTCGTAACGCGGGTCGGTCAGCTCCTGGGCCGCGGACATTCCATCCTGCTGCGTCGTCGGAGGCGCTTTGGGCAGCAGCATCGCGGACTTGATTTCCATGAGCGTCGCCGCCATCACCAGGAACTCCCCGGCGACGTTGATATCCAGGCCTTCCCGGTCCTTCATCTCCCGCAGCATGTGGACATAGGAGAAGTACGAGTCGGTGATCCGGGCGATGGGAATGTCGTAGATATCCAGCTCGTCCCGCTTGATCAGGTAGAGCAGCAGGTCCAGCGGCCCGTTGTAAACATCCAGTTCGACTCGATATTCCACGCACCGTCCTTGGTTTGAGGTTCGGTTGATTTTAATGGCACTCGTTCGATAATCCACACAGGGCTGCGCAAATGACGAAATCCGAATGACGAATGACGAATCAAATCCGAATGGCGAAAGCTCGAATGACCAAACGAAGGCGTCACGAGTCTCTCGTGCGATCAACCTCTCTTTCCCCCTCTCCCTCCGGGAGAGGAACTTGTGGCACAGCCGCCCTCGGCTGTGTTCGATCGGAGGTAGAAGAGCGTTCGTCGAAGAACTTCCGCCGGTGGCGGAACACAGCCGAGGGCGGCTGTGCCACAATGTCCCTCACCCCAACCCTCTGCCGGACGGAGAGGGGGAAAGCCCGCGCCCTTCGACATGAACCAGAACATCCGCGAATTCGCTCAACAAGTGCTCCAGACGGAGGCGGATGCGGTGCGCAGCGTCGCATCGTTGATCGATGATTGCTTCGAAAGCGCCGTCCGATTGATTCTGGACTGCCCGGGCGCGGTCCTGACCAGCGGGATCGGCAAAGCCGGGCACGTTGCCCGCAAGCTCTCGGCGTCGTTCAGCAGCACCGGCACGCCCAGCCATTTCCTCAACCCCGCCGAGGCCCTGCACGGCGATCTGGGCTCGATCCGCAAGCGCGACGTGGTCCTCATCCTCTCCTACAGCGGCGAAAGCGACGAAATCCTGCGGATGCTCAATGTGGTCAAGAAGTTAGGCAATTCCGTGGTCGCCATCACTGCCTCAGCAACCACCGGCCTGGCTCGAGCTTCCGACGTCGTTCTCAAAGTGGGCAAAATCGAGGAGGCCTGCCCCTTGGGCCTCGCCCCCAGCGCCACCACTACCGCCATGGCTGCGCTCGGTGACGCGCTATTCCTCTCGGTAATGAAATGCAGAAAGTTCACAGCCGAGGAATTCGCCGTCTATCATCCGGCTGGCCAGCTTGGCAGGAAGCTGATCAAGGTGAAGGAGGCGATGACCTTCAAACGTGGGGAAAACCTGCCCGTCGCCTCAGAGAGGCTGACGGTGGGGCAGGTGCTTCACGAGGTCAGCTCGATCAAACGTCGCAGCGGCGCTGTCGTACTGATCAATGATGAAGGGAAGGTCAGCGGCATTTTTTCCGACGGCGATCTCCGCCGGGCCATCACCGATGACGACGGCTCGGTCCTCCGCCGGCCTATCCGCGAATTGATGACCAAAAACCCCAAGCGCATCCGCGGCGACCAACTTGCCAGAGAAGCCATACCCC
>Ga0210396_10007509_pt1 | contig 10361 bp, 7 predicted proteins | sample IncBWH17OmetaG_FD_155466 | JGI IMG/M metagenome (GOLD analysis project Ga0210396, IMG submission 155466) | Forest soil microbial communities from Barre Woods Harvard Forest LTER site, Petersham, Massachusetts, United States - Inc-BW-H-17-O ... | reverse complement strand
GGATGGCGGAGAGAGTGGGATTCGAACCCACGGTACGGTTTCCCGCACACACGCTTTCCAAGCGTGCGCCTTAAGCCACTCGGCCATCTCTCCGGATGCTACTCTCTTGAAGGGGCAAGAGGACTTTGGCAAGTGACCGCGGCCGCAATGCCGGCTATTTCCACAACCGACTGAAAACACTTCATATTTTTGCTCTTGCGCCGACGCTGGGGTGCCGGACTCAAGACCCTTGAACCGGCGACCGGTGAGCTGCGACGGTTGATAGGGCGACAATTTGACGGCATGGAGGGCGGCGTGACGATCAACCGGACGCTGATGTCTGCGATTCTCCTGTCCACGGTCACGCTCGGCGGTGCGGGGACAGCGCTGGCGCAGACCTGCCATCGGGAGGGTGATGTCGTGACCTGCGATGACGGACGCCGGGGCATGCTCTCAGGCGACGCCATCATCTGGCCGGACGGCACGCGATCAAGTGCATCCCCCCATCCGAGTGTCATCATCGGCGACAAATCGTCCGTCAAGGTGGGACCCGGCGTGTTCGTCGGCCGGGGCAAGGGCGCGGTACCGCTGGATGACCCGAACGCGCCGAACAAGGCGCGCTGCGCCATTCTCGATGGCGTGTCGTATTGTTATTAGAGCGTTTTCCAGCGAAGCGGGCGCCGGTTCGCGTAAAGAAAACGCGTCAAAACAAAAAGCCAGAGCGTTTTCAAGCCCAGTCCTGCCCCGGACTTGATCCGGAGTGGATGGCGGTTCGCGTAAGGAAAACACCTCAAGACCGGAAACTACCGCGCGCCTGAATTGGCCGAGCGAACCGGCCGCAATGTCGAAGCCTCGATCATAAGCCGCGCGGTCGTCGGCTTGTCGATCTGGGTCTTCTGCAACGCGTCGACAAAATCCGCAAACCATTGCTGGATGGTATGTTGGCGAAGTTTTGCCATCATCGCTTCCCAGCGCATGCGCCGCTCGGGCAGCGGCATGGAGAGCGCCACCGCGATGGTCCGCGCCATGCCGTCGATATCGTGAGGGTTGACCAGCAGCGCAGTATCCAGTTCGTCAGCCGCCCCGGCAAATTTCGATAGCACCAGCACACCGGGATCGGTCGGATTTTGCGCGGCGACATATTCCTTGGCGACCAGATTCATTCCGTCATTCAGTGGCGTTACGACGCCGACCTGGGCGGTGCGATAAAGTCCCGCCAGTACGGTCTGGCTAAAGCCCTTGTTGAGATAGCGGATCGGGGTCCAATCCACTTCGCCATGGCGGCCATTGACATCGCTGACGAGCTTGGCGAGTTCGCTTTGCAGATTGCCGTAGGCTTCGATTGCGCCGCGCGAGGGTGTCGCAATCTGCAGCAAGGATACCGTACGCGCCAGCGCCGGCTGCAGGGTCCACATCCGGTCGAATGCGCTGATGCGGTTGACCAGTCCCTTGGAATAATCCAGCCGATCGACACCGATCGCCAGCTTCTCGCCGTTCAGGCTTCGACGCAATCGCGACACATCGGGATGGGACACGGCCTTGGCGGCTTGCCGGGCGAATTTTTCGGCATCGATGCCGATCGGAAACACCGCGATGCGTGATTTGCCGTGACGCGACGTCACCACGCCGTCTTCGATCTTGAGACCGAGACAGGACGAAAGATATCCGAGAAAGTTCTCGCAATCGTCCTGGGTCTGGAAGCCGATCAAATCGTAGGCCAGCATCGCCTCGATCAGTCCACGATGATGGGGAACGCCCTCGATGATGGCGCGCGCCGGCCACGGCGTATGCAGGAAGAAGCCGATCGGTTGGGTCACGCCGAGATCGCGCAGTTCGGCCCCCAACGCCAGGAAATGATAATCCTGAATCCAGAACGCGGTATCCGGCTTTCTGAAACGCAGCAGCGCGCGCGCCATGAAGGCGTTCACTTCGCGATAGGAAAGATAGTCTTCCTGCGAGGCGCGGATCAGATCGGCGCGGGAATGCAGTGCCGGCCACAGCGCCGAATTGGCAAAGCCTTCATAATACCCGCCGTAATGGGCAGCCGGCAGATCCAGCATCGCCAGCGCGCCTGCGCCCAGCGCTTCGATTTCAGCGAAAGGTTCCTTCTGGGCGCCGTCGCGGACGCGGCCGCTTGAACCAACCCAAATGGCCCCGGATTTCTCCACAACCGGCAGCAAAGCGGCAGCGAGTCCCCCCGTCATGGGCTCATTGACATTGCCGCGCGCGACGCGATTTGAAACGACGACGAGGCTCACAGGGTCCCCTCCTGATGTTTCGCTCGCAGGTTAACAGTCATTCATCAATATGGTTCCTGATCACCCTTTCAACGAAATGAAACCAAATTCAGGCGATGCAGCCTTGGAACACGATCGATCAACAGCGGAGAAAGTCCTGGAAATGGCGATCTGCACCCAAAAGCGCTTGGATATCGTCACATACGCCAGGAGTGGGTGAACCGGATCACCTTCTTGCCCCGGCTTCGCCATCAATGAGACTGGCCAGCCATGCGCGCACATCGCGCGGTTCGTCAAAATAACCGGTTACGCCTTGCGCGCGCCGGCCCACGGAAAATGCGAGCCCGGCAAGATCAGGCATCATCGCAAACACCGATTCGTCGGTGACGTCATCTCCGATGAAAATTGGACGGCGGCCCCGAAACGGCGCGTGGGTCATCAGTTCGCGGACGCCGGTTGCCTTGTCAAAGCCGGATTGCTTGATTTCGCAGACGCATTTTCCGGGCAGCACCTCGATTGGCGCATTGGGCAGATCCGCCCGGATCAGGGATACCGCCTCGTAAATCGCCTTCTCCGCATGCGGCGCCAGCCGGTAGTGAAGCGCCAGCGAGTAGCCCTTGTCTTCGAGCAGAATCCCGGGGCTGAGTTTGGCGATGGCGGCAAGGCGGCCCTTCAACTCCTTGTCCATCGGCGGAGCATGGGTGGCCACGGCTTCACTATCGGTGGAGATTCGCATTTCTGCGCCGTGGCCTCCGACCGCCGGAAATCGCTCGGGAGCAAAGATCAGATCGATATCGTTCAGCGAACGTCCGCTGACGAGCGCAAGCGCGCCCGAGGTGCACTCGCGCAGGCGGCTCAAGGTCTCGGCCAGGCCCGGCGGAACCCACACCTCGCGCGGCGTCGGCGCGAGGTCGAGCAGGGTGCCGTCAATATCGAGCAGGATCGCGCATTCGCCAAGGCGCTGCGCAAGTTCCCCCGCCACCAGTTTCGGCGACGCCTCTCCCGGTTGTGACGTTTCTTCCTGCACAGGTCCCTCGGCCAAATCCCGATCCACCAAGTTCTGGTTCATCTCATTCTACTCCACAAAGGCCAGCGGCGGTGTCACCGATTCCAGCGTCCGGCGCTCGGCCGCGATGCAATACCGCCACGCGATCGCAGCGGCGGCGACCATCAATCCCGCACCCAGCAGATAGCCGGAAAAAACGCTGGCACGCGATCCCGTATCGATCAGCGCCCCGAACAAGACCGGACCGGCCACGCCGCCAATTCCCGTCCCCACCGCATAGAACAGCGCAATCGCGAGCGCGCGCACCTCCAGCGGAAAGGTCTCGCTGACGGTGAGGTAGGCGCTGCTCGCGGCCGGGGAAGCACAGAAGAAAATCAGCATCCAAGCGATGGTCTGGCTCTTGGCGCTCAACACGCCGATCGCAAACAGATAGCCCGAAAGCGCGAGCAGAACGCCCGAAATTCCATAAGTGAACGTGATCATCACGCGGCGACCCAAGGTGTCGAACAGCCGGCCGAGCACCAGCGGCCCCAGAAAATTGCCGGCGGCGAAAGGAAGGATGTACCAGCCGACCTGATCCGCCGCGATCCCGTAGAAATCGGTCAATACAAGCGCGAAAGTGAAGAAGATCGCGTTGTAGAAGAACGCCTGCGCGATCATCAGTGCCAATCCGACCAGCGAGCGCTGCCGATAGAGGGAAAACAGCGTGTGCGCGACCTCGCGGAGCGGCGTGTGATCCCGCATTCTCAGCTTCAGCTTCGGCCACTTGTGCTGGCGCGAGTCTTGCGCCTGTCCGGTGACCGAGCGTTCGATATCGTCTACGATTGCATTGGCGCGATCGGGATGACCGTGGATTATGAGCCACCGCGGACTCTCCGGTATCCACATCCGCATCACGAACACCACAAGGCCGAGGCATGCGCCGGTGAGGTAAGCGAGCCGCCAGCCGAGATCGGCGCCGATCAGGTGCGGATCGAGCAGAACGATCGCGCAGATCGCGCCAAGCGCCGCGCCAATCCAGAAACTGCCGTTGACGACAAGATCGGTCCATCCGCGATAGCGTGCCGGGACCAGTTCCTGGATCGTCGAATTGATCGCGGTGTATTCGCCGCCGATGCCGGCGCCGGTCAGGAATCGGAACAGGGCGTAGCTTGCGATGTTCCAGGAGAGCGCCGTCGCCGCGGTGGCCGCAAGATAAAGCGCCAGCGTGATGAAGAACAGCTTCCTGCGGCCGATTCGGTCGGTCAGCCAGCCGAACCCCAACGCGCCGAGCACCGCGCCGGCGAGATAGAGGCTGTTGGAAAGCCCGACATCGAAATTCGAAAAATGCAGGATCGGGCTTTGCTTCAGCGCCCCGGACAACGCGCCCGCCAGCGTGACCTCAAGTCCATCCAGAATCCAGGTAATACCCAGCGCAAGCACGACGCGGGTGTGGAAGCCGCTCCAGCGCAGTGCGTCGAGGCGATAGGGAATGCTGGTTTCAATGATGCGGCCATCGTTCGATGTCACCGACGTGGTTTCAGCAACCGTCGAATCGCCTTGCCGTCGCTGCAAATCCATCGAACTAAACCAATGAGGATAGCCCCGGTAAGCGGCGCTCCGGGGTTTTCAGCCCTGTTTTGAGCCTTGTTTTGAGCCTTGGCGCCCGCCGAGTGAGCAATCAACGCGCTGGAGGGACCGGGGTTCCCGCATTGCAGAAATGGAACCGATTCTCTTCGTCCTCGTTTGCGCCAAACAGGCTGGAATTGTCATGGCCGGACATCGAAAATCGGCGGCGTCGCACCACGCGGCAAGGCGCAAGACCACGCGGAAAGCCGCGCGAAAGACCACCCGGCGAAAGGCTTCGCCCAAGCGCTGGTCGCAGCGCGTGACCAGAGCGAGCGACGCCCTCGACCTCAGGCAAGGCGTCTTCACCCTCGCCGATCCGAAAAAGATCGCTGCCTCGCTGAAGCGCTCGGCGGAACGCAGTTCGCGTCGCAAGGCCGGCGCCTATCGCTCCGCGCTTTCGATGCTGACCTTCTACATCAACCGTGCCGGCAAGACCTTGCCGAAGGCGCAGCGAGAGCGACTGGAGCGCGCCAAGCTGGAGTTGAAGCGGCAGTTTGGGAGGGACAAAGACAGGGACAAAGACAATGTCGTTGCCCGCGCGAGCGCTTAGCGCTGGTCGCTGAGGGGCGCGAGTGCAACGAGCAAACCCGAAACCCAGAGGTTACGGCGCGAGGTTCCGGGTGACTGAACCCGGGTAAACCCGGTTTCATGGTGCGCTCCGGAATGACCAAATCAAGCCGCGCGGATGTTTGCCATGAAGCGATCGAGTTCCTCGCGCAATCGCGCGCTTTCGGTCGAAAGCGTGCGCGCGGAGTCCAGAACATCCCCCGATGCGGCCCCGGTTTCCGCCGCGCCCCGATTGACTTCCATGATGTTGGCGGCGGCCTCGTGGGTCCCCTGGGCGACGGTCTGAACGCTGCGTGCGATTTCCTGTGTCGCGGAGCCTTGTTCCTCTACCGCGCTGGCGATCGTCGATGCGATGGTCGAGATCTGCGCGATGGTGCCGCCGATCTCCTTGATGGCGGCAACCGATTCCTGTGTCGCGCCCTGCATGCCGGCAATGTGCGACGATATCTCGTCGGTCGCCTTCGCGGTCTGGCTCGCCAGCGACTTGACCTCGGAGGCGACGACGGCGAACCCGCGGCCGGCCTCGCCGGCGCGGGCGGCTTCGATGGTCGCATTCAGCGCCAAAAGATTGGTCTGCTCGGCGATGGCGGTGATCAGTTTGACCACGTCGCCGATTTCCTGCGCGGCGCGGGACAGTTTGCCGATCCGCCCATCGGTCTGCTCGGCCTGAAGGACCGCCGCTTCAGCGATCCGGTTGGATTCCTGAACCTGTCTTCCGATCTCGTCGACCGAAGCGGAAAGCTCCTCCGTCGCGGAGGCGACCGATTGCATGTTGCTCGACGCTTCTTCCGATGCGCCGGCGGCCTGGCTGGACAGACTCTGCGTGGTCTCCGCGGTTCGCGTCAAGGTTCCGGCAGCCGCCTCTAACTGAACGGCGGACGCCGAAACATTGGCGACGATGGTGCCGACCGCCGCTTCGAAATTGTCGGCGAAGCTGATAAGCTCGGCGCGACGCGCCGCAGCGCTGGCTTTATTCTGCGCATCATGCGCGGCCGCATCGCGCCCGGCCTTGGCGATCGCCTGCACCTTGAACTCTTCGACGGCGCCGGCCATTTCGCCGAGTTCATCCTTTCGGCCGAGACCCGGCAGAACGACATCGAAATTGCCGTTGGCGAGTTCGCGCATCGCCTTGCACATCATTGTCATCGGCCGGGAAATTCCCTTGCCCAGCAACACGGCCAGGGCCCCGCCCAGCAGGAACCCGCCGAGCGCGAGCATCAGCACCAGCCGCTGCGTCTCGCCGATGGTGGAGTCGGATTCGGAATCGAGCCGTTGCCGATCGGAGAGCAGGTCCGCCTTCATCGCGTTCGAGCCCTTCATGATTTCTGTCGCGGACTCGGCCATTTCGACCGCCAGCTCATCGACCTCCTTGGAATTGTCGATCAGCTTGGTCAGCGCCTGCCGATATTCTTCAAGCAGTACGGAGGCTTCCTTGACGGCCCGCGCGACCTTTTCGTCGCTCGACGGTATCGCCTGCAGCGCGGTCTCGACGAACTTGAGGCGCGCCAATGCGCTGGCGGCGACCGCCTGGTCGGAATTGACGACGAAGGTGCTGACGAGCGCCATCGCGGCCTGCAACTGCGCAGCCACCTTTTTCGCACCGAGGGTGACCGCCGCAAGCTCGGCGTCGTCGTCGACGCTGCTGGGGAGGTCATCGAGCTTGTAACGCATCAAGTTGCCGTTGCGCGTGAGTTGATTTTGCGTCACGAGCTCGCTGTCGCGCTTGGTTTTGACAACATCGGCAAGGATCTTGGTAAAGGCCCGGAATTCGCGGGCCAAACGCGTGATCTGATTGAGGCGCACCGCATTGTTGGTGCTCTTCATCGACTGGTCGATGGCGTCTTTCAGACCCGCTTCGGCCGTCAGCGCCGCTTTGGCGTCGTCTTCCTTTCCGGTCGCCACATAATATCGCGCCAGCGCCCGGTACGAGATCAGTTCGCGGTCGATATTCTTGGCTAAATCGGATTCCGACACACTGTTTCGGTAAGCCGCCACGCCGGCGGAAACGCGTTCAAATCCGAGATAGGCGATGCCCATGCTGGCCGCCGAGACGGCGAGCACGAGTGCAAAGCCAAACATGATTTTTCCACGAAATCGCATGGTCGGAAGCTTTAGCGAAATCGATTTCGGCCAGACGCGCTTCAACAACCCCACCTCGCCCCCCAGTCCTCTGAAAACCGGCAGAATCCGGGAACGCCGGCCCCGAACCCGATCGGGGAACCTAAAGTAGAATGGATAAGAGGTCGTAAATTCGAGGGTGGTCCCGATCCAGCTGGTCCTGAACCAGAACAACGCCCTGGCAGAGGGTCAGGACGATTGAAGCCGCCCGGGCCTCGGGGGCGCCCGGCGGCGCCAATATTTGCCAATTCGGCGCCAGTGGGCATCGAGCAGATGATCGGCAACCCCGACGGCGCCAAAGCCGGCCGCCGATACCGTCGACCGACGGGACAAAAAGCGGGGCAGCGCCTGCCGGAAAGAGACTTCGCGTGGCAAGAGCCCGCCGTTTGCCAGAACGGCGCAGAAGCGCAAACGCCCCAGTCAAGCGTTCCTGATGGCAACAGCGCGCCTCCGCGACGAAATTCCTAGTTGCAATGTTCCGCCTCCGTGCTTCTAATCGAGACAAATAAAAACCTCCGGGAGGGAACACGCGTGTCTACAGTCAAACTGACGGTAAACGGCAAAGCGGTCTCGGTCGACGTCGAGGACCGAACCCTGCTTGTCCAGCTCTTGCGCGATCATCTGAATTTGACCGGCACCCATGTCGGCTGCGACACCAGCCAGTGCGGCGCCTGCGTGGTGCATATCGACGGGCGGGCGGTCAAATCCTGCACGGTGCTGGTCGGACAGGCCAACGGCGCCAACGTCACCACCATCGAAGGTATTTCGAAGGGGGACGAGCTGCACCCGATGCAGGCCGCGTTCCGCGACAATCACGGTCTGCAGTGCGGCTACTGCACGCCGGGCATGATCATGTCGGCGATCGATATCGTCCATCGATACGGCGGCAAGCTCGACGAGGAAACCGTCCGGCACGAATTGGAAGGCAACATCTGCCGCTGCACCGGTTACCACAACATCGTCAAATCGGTGCTGGACGCCGCCGGCCGCATGAAGGTCGCGCAAGCCGCGGAATAATCCCTGATCTGATCCGCCGGGTCAGGGTTTCAAGAATTCAAAAACCGGCCGCGATCGGCGTGTTTTTCCGAATTTCACGCAGGTGATGCGGTCCGACAGGGAGAAATGCAATGGGTGTTGAAGGTATTGGCGCCAGCGTGGTGCGCAAGGAAGACCGTCGTTTCATCACCGGCAAGGGCCGCTATGTCGACGACATCAAGCTGCTGGGCATGACCCATGCCCATTTCATCCGCAGCCCGCACGCCCATGCCAAGGTAAAGAGCATCGACTCCTCGGCGGCGCTGGAGATGCCCGGCGTGGTCGGCGTGCTGACCGGGCAGCAAATCGTCGATGACAAGGTCGGCAATCTCATTTGCGGCTGGGCGATTACATCCAAGGACGGCGCGCCGATGAAAATGGGCGCGTGGCCGGCGATGGCGCCGGAGACGGTGCGCTTCGTCGGCCAGGCCGTCGCGGTCGTGATCGCCGAGACCAAGAACCAGGCCAGGGATGCGGCGGAAGCCGTCGTCGTCAATTACGAAGAACTTCCCGCCGCCGCCGATATTCGCGCGGCGATCAAGCCGGGCGCGCCGCAGCTTCACCCCGAGGCGCCGGGCAACGTGATCTACGACTGGGCGATCGGTGACGAGGCCGCGGTCAAGGACGCTTTCAGCAAGGCGGCCAATGTGGTTTCGCTGGAACTCACCAATAATCGCCTGGTTCCCAACGCGATGGAGCCACGCGCGGCGATCGCGGACTACAACGCTGCCGAGGAGCACTACACGCTCTACACAACGTCGCAGAACCCGCATGTCGCGCGCCTCGTGCTGTCGGCATTCTACAACATCGCGCCGGAGCACAAGCTGCGGGTGGTCGCGCCCGACGTCGGCGGCGGATTCGGCTCGAAGATCTACATCTATCCGGAAGAAATGGTGGCGCTGTGGGCCTCCAGGAAGGTGGGACGCCCGGTGAAGTGGACCGGCGATCGCTCCGAGGCCTTCCTCACCGACGCCCACGGCCGCGATCACATCACCAAGGCGGAGATGGCGTTCGACAAGGACAACAGGATCCTGGGCCTGCGGGTGAAGACCCACGCCAATCTCGGCGCCTATATGTCGCTGTTCTCCTCGGCGGTGCCGACCTATCTCTATGCGACGCTGCTGTCGGGCCAGTACAATATTCCGGCCATCCATGCCGAGGTGATCACGGTCTATACCAATACCGTGCCGGTCGATGCCTATCGCGGCGCCGGCCGCCCGGAGGCGAGTTTCCTGCTCGAACGGATGATGGAAACCGCGGCGCGGCAGCTGAAGGTCGATCCGGCGGATTTGCGCCGCAAGAATTTCATCACGCAATTTCCCCATCAGACGCCCGTGATCATGGCCTATGATATCGGGGACTTCGGTGCCTCGCTCGATGCAGCGCTGAAGGCAATCGATTACGCCGGTTTCCCGGCCCGCAAGGCAAAGGCCAAATCCGAAGGCAAGCTGCGCGGCATCGGCTTCTCCTGCTACATCGAGGCCTGCGGCATTGCACCGTCGAAGGCGGTCGGCAGTCTGGGCGCCGGCGTCGGTTTGTGGGAATCCGCGGAAGTCCGCGTCAATCCGGTCGGCACGATCGAAATCCTCACCGGCTCGCACAGCCACGGCCAGGGCCATGAGACCACCTTCGCGCAGCTGGTTTCAGAACGTCTCGGCGTTCCGATCAGCCAGGTGCAGATCGTTCACGGCGACACCGACAAGGTGCAGTTCGGCATGGGCACCTACGGCTCGCGCTCGATCGCGGTCGGAGGCACCGCGATCATCAAGGCGATGGAGAAAGTCGAAGCCAAGGGCAAGAAAATCGCGGCG
>Ga0210396_10007508_pt1 | contig 10361 bp, 8 predicted proteins | sample IncBWH17OmetaG_FD_155466 | JGI IMG/M metagenome (GOLD analysis project Ga0210396, IMG submission 155466) | Forest soil microbial communities from Barre Woods Harvard Forest LTER site, Petersham, Massachusetts, United States - Inc-BW-H-17-O ... | reverse complement strand
ACCTGAGCCACCATCCGGCGCCCGCTCTCGGCCCAGGTATCGGCCTGGGCATCTACAACGCTGACGGCAACCCCGTGGACACCTGCACCGCCGGATGGCTCGTCCACGACAGCACCGGTCAGGCCGGCCTGCGGTCCCATCGTCAATGTGTCAGCTACAAAAGTGCGGTTCCTGGCGCCCGTCGACAAGGGCGACTCCGGCGGCCCGGTCTATTACCGCAACGCCAACGGCACCCCCACCCCGGTCGGCATCACCTTCCGTGCGGCGGATAGCGGTGGCACCATCGCCGAACTGATCGGCCCATGGCTGAAGCGCTGGGACTGAGCATCGACAGCTCCTAATTTCATGGCACCGGACGATCCGGCGTCGTCTCCGCGATAGACCTTGTGCGCTAGGAACTCGTCCCGAGGCATCGTGCCGCGTCCGGTGGCCAGGAACATTTAGGAACTATTCGACGAATTTGTCGGACAAGTCTGTGCCTGAGGACTATCTTGCGTCTACCTTATAAATGCCTAAGAAACCCTCAGAGTCTCCCAGGAGCCGACGATGGCTCAGCGCTCGAGCAAGCGGAATCGTCGGTCGCGCAAAGACTCGACGCGTCGGCGACGACGTGTGGCCGGTCTCGGTGCGGCTGCCGGGGCGTTTCTGGCTGCGGCGACGACTCCGCTGGCCAAAGCGCCGGCCGCCCATGCCGATGGGTTTGATCTCATCCTTGAACCCATCATCAATTCCATCGCCGGTTCCCTTACCGGTCTGGTCGATCCGCTGACCAGTCTTGACGCGGTGTCGGGTGTGGATCCCTTGGCCGGTCTGGCGTTGCCCGCCGCTGACCTAGCCGCTGGCAGCGGCAATCTTGGTGCGAGTGCTGCAGATTCGACGCTGGCGGCGGCGTCTGATCCCACCTCTGCTGCTAGTTCGTTCGACACGATGCTTCAGACGCTCGCGCAAGAGTGGATCAGTAGCCAATCCGGTGCCGCCTACGACGCTCAGCTCAATACGTTGTGGCACGACCTTGGCGGCAGCGGCATCCTGATCGGCAACGGCGCCAACGGAACGCCGGACTCAACGTTGGCAGCGGCCAATGGTGAGGCCGGCGGGTTGTGGTTCGGCAACGGCGGCAACGGCGCCACCGACGCGCTCGGCCAGGGCGGTAGCGGCGGGGCCGGCGGAATGATCGGTGACGGTGGTGATGGCGGGGCCGGTGCCGACGGCGGTGCCGGCGGAAACGGTGGGAGTGCCGACTTGATCGGTGACGGCGGTGACGGCGGGGCCGGCGGCAACGGCGGCGACGGCGCGGCGGGCAGCACCGGTGCGGCCGGCACCGCCACCAGTCCCGCCGGCACCGGTGGCAACGGCGCCGCCGGCAAAGCCGGCGGAGCGGGCGGCACCGGCGGCAACGGCGGGTCGATGTCCGGTAACGGCGGGGACGGTGGCGTCGGCGGCGACGGCGGCACGGGCGGCGCCGGCGCGGAGGGAGGCGCTGGCTACGGCACCGGTCCCGGCGCCAGCGGCGGTGAAGGCGGCGCCGGCGGCGCCGGAGGCCAAGGCGGTAGCGGCGGCACGGGCATCAGCGGCGTCGGCGGCAACGGCGCCGCCGCCGGCTCGGGCGGTAACGGCGGCAGCGGCGGTGGCCCCGGCGCTGGCGATAACAACTTGGCGTCCGCGGTGTCCTTCGGTAGCGGCGGCAATGGCGGCGTCGGCGGCATTGGCGGCGTCGGGGGCGATGGCGCCAACGATGTGGCAGGCGGCAACCCCGGCTTTGCCGGCGGCGACGGTGGGGCCGGTGGCCAAGGCGGCCAAGGTGGCGCGGCGGCCCAATCTGACGGCAACACGGGCTATTACGGGTTCAACGGCAGCGGCGGTGCCGGCGGTAATGGTGGCGCCGGCGGCGACGGCACCAACGGTGCCGACGGTGGCAACGGCGGGGCGGCCGGCGCTGGCGGTGCGCCCGGCAACGGCTACCACGACGGCCCTGGCATCGACGGGGCAAACGTCGTCGGGACCGGCGGAGCCGGCGGGGACGGTGGCGCCGGCGGCTCTGGCGAGAACGGCGGCCAGGGCGGTGTCGGCGGGGACGGCGGCGGCGGCACCAACGGCTACATACAAGGCATGAACGGCGGGAACGGCGGGAACGGCGGGGATGGCGGCGGTGCCAGCGCCGGCGGTAGTGCCGGTCACGGCGGCGACGGCGGGAACGCCGGCAATGGTGGCAGCGCGGCATACGTTGGCTCCGACGCTTACGGCGGCGCCGGGGGCACCGGCGGCGACGGCGGTAACGCAGGTGCCGCCGGCGCCAGCGGCACTGCTGCCGATGGCGGCGCCGGCGGCAATGGTGGCATCGGTGGCAGCGGCGGCCCGGTCGGCACGCCCGGCATCAACGGTGCCGGTGGCACCGGCGGCACCCCCGGGGGCACCGACGGCACGCCCACATTGGCGAACGCGACCGTCCATGTGACGATGAACGGTCTCGATCAACCGGTGGCGTACATCTCGGTAAACGGCGGGCCGATGGAGCCCGTAATAGTGGACACCGGATCCACCGGCCTTGTTATCGAACCCCAATACGTCCCAACACAAGACCTTGGCGGCGAAGTCTCTTCGGGTTCTGCGGGTTACAGCGGCGGACTGACGTATTCCTACGACACGTACGACACGACGGTGAGTTTCGGAAGTGGCCTCGTCACCTCGCCGACCGCCGTTGACCTTGTCAGTCCGGGATCGACGTCAGCATTCGAAAACTATTTTACTTCCTCTGGTGCAGTTGGCGTTTTGGGTATTGGGCCGGATAACGGCTTTCCGGGCACCAGCACTGTGATCGCGGCGTTGCCGGGCACTCTTGACCAGGGTGCGCTCATCAACGAATCCCAGAGCGTGCTGGAGTTCGGCCCCAACCCGTTACCCAGCACCATCTCGATCGCCGGAGCCCCGATTTCCACCCTGGACGTAAAGATCGGTGACGGACCTCTCGAAAAGGTTGCCGTCTCAATCGATTCCGGTGGATTGACCGGATTCCTCCCGTCGTCGGTGCTTGACACCGGTCAGACCTCCGGAACCGTGCCAGTGGGAACAACCATCTCGATCTACACCGGCAACGGTGAGACGCTGCTGTACTCGTACACGACGACCGGGACGGACGGGCCGTTTGTCGGGACAGGAAATCTGGTGAATTCCGGGTACATACCCTTCAACTTGGGGCCGGTGTACATCAGTGAAAGCCCAAGCGGTTTCGGGACGACAACCTTTGATTCCTAACGGATCTCCGCCGCCTCAATCTCGATCCCGTCGTGGTAGATATGCTGCGCCGGTGTACAGCAGGGCAGCCACCAGCACTATGAACTTGACGATCGCGGCGCCGCGGGCCCGACGCGCATTACGCTCAATGTCGTTGTCCGCCAGAACATTTAAGAGCGCAACGCCCTCTAACGCATCGGCGGCAACAGCGGGAACCACACCAAGGCAAACCGCGGCCGGGTGGCCCAGCCGGCGTCGGGCGTAGTCCACCAGCAATGCGGTCAACGCGCCGTAGGTAGCCATATAGCCGAAATCGAGCTGCAGGGAACGACGCGCCGCACGCCGACCGCGGTCGCCCCACGCGGTCATAATCCTCTGCGCCTGTTCGGCGTTACCCGCCAATTCGAAAGCAATGATGCCCGGCCCGCCACCGCGTTGCATCTGTCGCTCCAGCGTCAGCATCACCGACGCATAGCCGACGAAAGCCGTTAAGGCCCAGGTCAGGTGGCCCCTGAAAAAGCTGGCGCGTTGTTGCGTAGACATTTGCGACCCTTCCTCCAGTCCGCTACCTACGAGGGAACCACGGTCCATGCCAAATCGGCACCGCTGATTACGAATACGACGGATCTGTACAAGTGATCTCGAACTGGTGGCTTCATTGTTGACAGATGTTGTACGAATCCTCGACAGTGTCCAAGATCGCGCCCGATCTGGGCCACGTGCAAGAAACGTTGCTCATTCCGCTGTACGCCAGGGCGCGTGACGCGACTCGGCGCCACCCGGTGCTGCACGACGAGCGGGCAGCCGCGCTCGTCGACAGCCTCGAATACGACTTCTCTCGGTTCGGAGGCCCGTCGCTGCTGGGTTGCGTACTTCGATCGGCGATCCTCGACGGATGGGTGCGCCGGTTCATGAGTCAGCATCCAGGTGGAACGGTCGTCGAACTCGGCACCGGGCTCGACACCCGGTTCGATCGGCTCGACAACGGAACGGTTCGATGGTTCGATCTCGACCTTCCCGACACGATTGCGCTACGTCGACGCTTCTTCGCCGACCGACCGCGACGCACGATGTTAGAGGGCTCGGTCCTCGATACCGATTGGTTCGACACCGTCGCCGCTGCTCGTGGTCCATATCTCTTCCTCTGCGAAGGCGTCTTCGTGTATCTGACCGCAGAACAGGTCCGCGCTGTCCTGTCGCAGCTTTCCGGGTGGTTTGAGGAGTCAATGATCGCGTTCGACACCGTCGGCGCAGTAATGCTGCGCAATCAGCACCGCAACGGATCAATGCACGCGGTGTCGGCTCGGATGCAGTGGGTATGCGAGAACCCGCACGAGGTCGAGCAGTGGGGACCGAAGCTGCTGCAGACCCGCACATTCGCCACTCCGCAGCCCGAAGTCGCTAACAGTTGGCCCGCGCGGTACCGCTATGGACTGTTGCTGCTGGCCCGGCTGCTCCCCACCGTCGTCAACAGCTACAAACTCAACTTGTTCAGGCTTGGCAGCGGTCCTCAACAAGATCAATAATTTGCGATTCTCGCGGCTTCGGTAGTCGCGTCGGCATACCGTTCGGTCATGAAACCGCGAAGTTGCGACGACTTCCACTTCGAAGTGCCGGACGCGGACCATGGCTACACGCATCTCGTCTCGGGTCCTGAGCCCGTGCATATGTGCAGCCCCGTCCGGTGCTCGTTGTTTCGGTGAGGCGAAGAACACCGCGGCGGTCAAGCAAAACTGGGTACTCGCTTTCCATGAATTCGGTCAAGGCGATGGTGTGCTGTTCGCCGGCAGGTCGCGGGCCAGCCGCGATGACGCTGGCGGTGTGAGCCGGTGAGCCAGGTGAGTGAACAGCTCGACGAATTGGTGGCAGCCCGCGACCAGTTGGAAAAGCTGGTGCGAGTAATCGTCGAGATCGGTTCCGATTTGGAACTAGATGTGACGTTGCATCGAATCGTCAACGCGGCGATGGAGCTGACTGACGCCCGCTACGGAGCCCTGGGTATCCGCGCCTCGGACGGCACCTTTGTGTCCTTCGTCCACGCGGGAATCGACGACGAGACAGCCCGGCGGCTCGGCGATCTGCCGGTCGGTGAGGGGATTCGCGTCGAGGATCTGACTGCTCATCCGCAGGCCAGGCAACTGCACGAGCATGACCCGCCGATGCGGGCACTGCTTGGCATACCGATCACCGTGCGAGCCGCTGACTTTGGCAATCTCTACTTGGCCGACGACCGGCCCGGCCGGGTGTTCTCCGACTCCCAAGAAGGCGCTGTGCGGGCGTTGGCGTCGGCGGCGGCGGCGGCCATCGACAATGCGCGACTTTTCGAGCGAGAACGCGAATCGGCGAAATGGACGAAGGCCAGTCGCGAAATCACGACGGCCGTACTGTCCGGCGACCCGCAGACAGGTCCACTGCAGCTCATCGTGAACCTGGCGCTGGAGTTGGCCGATGCCGAGCAGGCGATTTTGCTGGTTCCGAGCGAGTCCGATCTACCTGCCAGCGAAGTCGACACCCTTGTCGTCGCGGCTACAGCGGGCCGGTACGCGTCGGAGGTGATCGGTCAGCAGGTTCCGATGGACGGCTCCACCACGGGCGGCGTCGCGCGCCGCGGCATACCGCTGATCACCGATTCCTTCCAATATCCGATTGAGGGGTTCACCGACGTCGGCGAACGCTCGGCGATCGTCATGCCGCTGATCGCCGATGAAGCGGTGCTCGGAGTTATTGCTGTCGCGCGTAGCTCGCGGCAGCCGGCATTCGGCAGCGATTACTTGGAGCTGGTCAGTGACTTCGCCCGGCACGCCGCAATTGCATTGGCGCTGACAGCCAGTCGCGAGCACGCGCTCAATCAGCAACTCGCTCAAGCCGACACGGTCGACGAAGCAGTGCGGGCCGCGGCAGAGGAACTGCGCCGATTATGGCGGGCCCGTCGTGTCCTGGCCGTCACCTTTCCTGCCCACGGCTCCGCCACGCAAACCGCCTCCAGGGCGCCGGACCTGGTGTCGGTCGGCGAGCCAGCTCAGTGGGAGAACATGTCATCGGAAACACGCCAGATGCTGACGTCGTTGCGCGACGGTGACCTACTCGCTCCCAACGCAACGCGTGCGGGGACGGCGGGTATCGCATTGCAGCATCCCGAGGGCGTGCTCGTCGTCTGGATCCAGTTGACCGAAAAGCGGCCGTTCACCCTCGAGGACCAGACGTTGTTGACCGTGCTCGCAGGCCGCCTCGGCCAGGGTTTGCAGCGGGTCCACCAGGTTGACCAGCAGCGCGAAACCGCGCTGGCGCTGCAGCACGCAATTCTCGGCCCCGCTCATCTGCCACGTGGCTTCGCGGTGCGCTATCAGGCCGCCAGCCGGCCCCTGCAAGTGGGCGGTGATTGGTACGACGTCGTCGACCTGCAGGACGGGCGCATCGCATTGATTGTCGGCGACTGTGTGGGCCATGGCCTCCCCGCGGCTACCGTGATGGGACAGCTGCGCAGCGCCTGCCGCGCTTTATTGCTCGACCACCCCAGCCCACGTGCCGCTCTCTGCGCGTTGGACCGCTTCGCGGCGCGGCTACCCGGCGCACAATGCACCACCGTCGTCTGCGCGGTGCTCGACCCCGACACCGGTGAACTGGTGTACTCCAGTGCCGGGCACCCGCCGCCGATCCTGGTCGACGCCGACGGCATTACCCGCACACTCGAGGACGGCCACACCATTCCCGTGGGGCTGCGACCAGAGCGGCCCCGCCCGGAAGCCCACGTGACGGTGCCGGCGGGCGCGACCCTGCTGCTCTACACCGATGGTCTGGTCGAGCGTCGCGGCAGCTCACTAGACGACGGGATCGCACGCGCGGCCGTCCTCGTGCGGGACGGCCGCACCTCCACGCTCGATGATGTGGCAGACCAGATCATGACTCGTCTCGCGCCAAGCAGCGGCTATCAGGACGACGTTGCGGTACTGCTCTACCGCCATCCCGCCCCGCTGGAGATCAGCTTCCCCGCCCGCGTCAACGAACTCAGCCGCGGCCGCGCCGCGTTGCGCAGCTGGTTAACCCGGACCCGGGTGAATCCAGAGCAAGCTCATGACGTGCTCGTTGCGGCCGGAGAAGCGGTCGCCAACGCCATCGAGCACGGTCATCGAGACAGTCCGGAGGGCATCATTACGCTGCGTGCGACCGCCTTGGTGGACCAGGTGCGGCTGACCATTGTTGACACCGGCTCATGGAAACCTCCCGAACCGGCTGCGGACCGCTATCGCGGCCGCGGGATCACCCTGATGCGCGCCCTCATGCAGGACGTCGCCATTCACCCGGACGCAACCGGGACGACAGTTCATTTGTTTGCGAGGATCACCTGATGTCCACATTGCTTACTCTCGACACTGCGCGCAGCAACGACGGCAGACTCGTGCTGATCGCAGCGGGGGAGATCGACCTCAGCAATATCGACACCTTCACTCAGGCTCTCACCACGGCGATCGAGGAGTCGGCTGGTAGCGACGGGAAACTCACCGTCGACCTCGGCACCGTGAAGTACCTGGACAGCGCCGCCATCAACGTCCTGTTCACCCACGCCGAGCAGATCCAGCTGATCGTCCATCCCTTTCTGATCCGCATCTTCACCATCACCGGCCTAACCGAACTAACCTCCGTCGAACCCGCGTCGCCCAACGGGCGCTGAGGCGCGCGGTTGGCTGCCTCAGCGCAATCAAGGGCGCCCTCACCCTCGAGGTCGCCTACTACCCGGGCGTAAACGACCATGTCCAGACCGTAAAAACCGGGATACCATGACCCTGTCCCGCTTGGCTCCTGCTATCCCCAGCGCCGGTGACGTCATGGCTGAAACAGTCATTCATCATATTTTGAGGCGGCTCAACGAGATTGGCGTTGACGACGTCTTCGGAGTCGCGGGGGACTACGCGTTTCCCGTCAATGACGCGATCGTCGAGCACCCGTCGATCAAGTGGGTCGGCTGCTGCAACGAGCTCAACGCCAGCTACGCCGCTGATGGCTATGCCCGGATGCGCGGCGTCGGCGCGGTGTGCACCACCTATGGGGTGGGCGAGCTGGCCGCGATGAGCGCTATCGCGGGTTCGTACGCCGAGCACCTAGCGGTTTTTCACTTGGTCGGTTCGCCTAACCTTCCGACCCAGGAGGGGCGGGCACTGGTGCACCACACGCTGGGCGACGGCGAATTCGATCTGTTCCACAAGATGGCGGAGCCGGTCGTGTGTGCGAGCGCGGTCATGACACCACAGAACGCAGCTGCGGAGACCGAACGGCTCATCGCCGAGGCGCTTTATCATCGCCGACCCGTCTACATGGCGATTCCCAGCGACGTCGCCGACACACCCGTGTTGGGCCCCGCGGCATCGCATAACCCTGCAACCAGTGACCCCGGATCGCTGGCGGCCGCGACCGATGCGGTGGCCGCCGTCCTGAACAACGCTGGTCAGGCATGTGTGCTGCCCGGGGTGCTGCTGCGACGGCTCAGGTTGCAGGATGCCGCGACAGCGTTTATCGACGCCTGGGGCTTGCCGTTCGCCACAATGTTCGCCGACAAGTCGGTGTTGGGGGAGGGCCACCCCCACTACATCGGCATGTATACCGGGCGGCTGGGGGGCGAACCGGTGCGCGCATTCGTCGAGTCTTGCGACGCGGTGGTGATGATTGGTTCCATGCTGACCGACGGCAACACCGCAGGGCACACCGTCCGCCTGGACCCGAGCAGGACCATCACCATCGACCATCACCGCACCACCGTCGGCTCCACGATGTACCGCAACGTCGAGATGGCCGACCTCTTGACGCAACTCTCGGAGCGCATCACCAAACAGGCTCAGCCGCCCGCCATTACACCGGAGACGCTGGGGCCGATCGTGGGGGGCGGTGAGGACCCGATCACCGCCGATGCCCTCTACCCACGCTTGGCAGACTTCTTCCGACCCGATGATGTGATCATGACCGACACCGGAACCTGCTCGCTGGGTTTGACTTTCGCACAACTGCCCAAAGGGGCGGAGTTTCACAACCAAACCCTGTGGGCGTCGATCGGATGGGCAACCCCGGCGGCTTTCGGCGCCACAGTCGGCGCTCAAGATCGTCGACTGATCCTGATCACCGGCGAAGGTGCTCATCAGATGACCGCTCAGGAGATCAGCCAGTTCGATCGGCACGGGCTGCGCCCGATTGTCCTCGTGCTCAACAATTCTGGGTACCTCAGTGAGCGAATGCTATGCAAGGATATGGCGCTGGGTTACAACGACATCGCGGCCTGGAACTATGCCGAGCTTCCGCACGCCCTGGGCTGCCAGGGGTGGTTCACCGCGCGGGTGAGGAGTTGCGGCGTGCTTGACGACGCGCTTAAGACAGCCGGGCAAGCCGATGGCGCCGCGTACATCGAAATCATCACCGACCCCTACGAGGCCCCACCGATGTACAGGAAGCTGCACGAGAACGTCAAATCGTTCTACAACATCCACTAGCCGCGACTCTGCGGTCGGCGATCGCTTGGCCGTTACCGACGATGGAAGCGGCTAGCGTCCTTGTTTCCCGATACGTTTCGCCACGACACCAGCTCAGCCTGCATCGTCGCTAGCATCACCCGCTGGATCCACAAAACGATGGTCGTACTGGCATTACGCGACGCGACCACCCTCATATAGGCCCTCAGACCAGTATTAGTGTGCGAGTACAACATACCGAGTCCGTACCTCCAACCGGTTACGAGCAGTTTTCTTGCACGCGAACACCTGAAAACTGTGCTGGCGGCGGCATTTTCGCGCCGCGAGTAATTCTGACAGCCCTGCAACCCACGCAGCGGTTGCCGAATCGGCGTGTCGGCCGAGAGCTCAAAGCTCTTCATAATTTTCGTTTCGCTCGCGGAACAGTGAGCGGCGGTGGTGGACTGCTATGCAATGAGTCCTGTTCGTGCGATGTCGGCGATGTTCGCATTGCTGCTGGTGATTGCCGGTGCTGCTGGCGCGGCCGCAGCGCCGCCCGAGCCGGCTTCCGGCACACTCGGCGAAAGGATGGTGGGCTGGGACACTTACCGCCGAATGGATCGGTTGCCGTATCTGAGCGCCGGCACGCAGACCCGGCAGCTCTCGAGCTTCGATCGAAGCGGCGGCAATTACGACATC
>Ga0210396_10007507_pt1 | contig 10362 bp, 8 predicted proteins | sample IncBWH17OmetaG_FD_155466 | JGI IMG/M metagenome (GOLD analysis project Ga0210396, IMG submission 155466) | Forest soil microbial communities from Barre Woods Harvard Forest LTER site, Petersham, Massachusetts, United States - Inc-BW-H-17-O ... | reverse complement strand
TATTCCACAGCACTCCCCAGCAATCTCGCGGCGGCATCGTCATGGGATCCTGACACAGCGTTCCAATATGGAGCACTCATCGGCCGCGAGCTGCGGGACCAGGGCTACAACATGTCTCTGGGAGGCGGCGTGAACTTGACGCGCGAACCGCGAGGTGGACGCACTTTCGAGTATCAAGGTGAAGATCCACTGCTCGCGGGCACTCTGGCGGGCAACTTCGTCCGCGGTCTCCAATCCGAACACATCATCGGCGATTTGAAACATTTCGCTATCAACGACCAGGAAAGCGGCCGCAATTCTCTCAACGCGAACGTCACCAAACGGGCCATGCGCGAAACGGATCTTCGCGCGTTCCAGATTGCCCTCGGAATCTCCGACGCCAGTGCCGTCATGTGTGCCTACAACCGCGTGAACGGCGATTTTGCATGCGAGAACAGCTATCTACTCACCGATGTGCTGAGGAACAATTTCGGATTCAAGGGGTTCGTCCTTGCCGACTGGGGCGCCACCCACTCAACCGTCAATGCTTCGCGCGCCGGACTCGATATGGAGCAGCCTCACAACATCTTCTTCGGCGACGCTCTCAAGAAAGCAGTGGAGACCGGCGAAGTTTCTCAAGACGAGATCAATGAGCATGTCCACCGCATACTGCGCACTATCTTCGCGACGGGCCTGTTCGATCATCCGGTGAAAGATCAGGTGCCCGACGTAGAAGGCGGATACCGGATCGCTCAGGAGATCGCGGAGAAGAGCATCGTCCTTCTGAAGAACCGGAACGCCGTACTGCCGCTGTCTGCGGATGTGCATTCGGTGGTGCTCATTGGCGGACACGCCGACGTTGCGGTGCCGTCTGGAGGCGGGTCAGGCCAAGTCGATCCTCCGGGTGGATCTCCGGTGCCGCCTCCTCCCCCGGTGGACTTTTTCACGGCTGGGATCCGTCCCGCATGGATGCCTAGTTCCCCGCTGCGGGCCCTTACAGCAAAAATGCCTTCGGCAAAGATTTCCTACCTCTCTGGCGACAATTTAACCGCGGCGACTACCATCGCGAGGTCTGCCGACGTGGCCATCGTTTTCGCATATCAGTGGGAAGCGGAGGCCATTGATCTAAAGACGCTGGACCTATCTCCTGATCAAAACAAGCTGATCGAAGCCGTTGCCGCTGCCAATCCGAAGACCATCGTCGTACTTGAAACCGGCAGTCCAGCGACGATGCCCTGGATTGACAAGGTGGCTGGTGTGGTCGAGGCTTGGTACCCCGGAATTCGGGGCGCCGAAGCGCTGGCGAACATCTTGACCGGATCCGTGAATCCGACCGGCAAACTGGCCGTGACCTTTCCCAAGAGCGATGCCGATCTGCCCCATCCGAACTTAGTGCAACCGCCGCCTGGATCTCTGCCGGACTTCAGCCACCTCGTCGCCGACGATTCGAACATCTTCAGCGTATTGTTCCAACCGCTCCCCGCGTTTCAGATCAACTATGACGAAGGACTCATGGTCGGCTACAAGTGGTACGACGCAGAACAGAAACCGGTGCTCTTCCCGTTTGGCTTCGGACTCTCTTACACTTGTTACTCCTACGCGGATCTCGCGGTGCGGGCCGGCGACTCGCTCACCGTCTCCTTCAAAGTGAAGAACACCGGAGAGCGTGCAGGCACGGAGATCGTTCAGGTCTACGCCTCGCTGCCCGACAGTGCCGGCGAACCACCCCATCGCCTCATCGGCTGGGATCGCGTGGAGTTGGCCGCGGGAGAAGAGAAGCCGGTGTCCGTCTCGATCGCCAAAGATCGCCTGACGATCTTCGACGAAGGCTCGGATGGCTGGAAACTTGCCCCCGGCGATTACACCGTGTCGGTGGGAGCCTCCTCACGAGATCTTCCACTCCACAAGTCCATCACGCTTCAGTAAGAACTCGTTGCAATTCGCGGCACAGGTGATCGAACTCATTACCGACTAGGACGCCAGCTACTTTAATGAGAGACCATGCTGAAACGATTTGCCTTTGTCGTTGGCACGATTGTCACCCTCGCCTTCTTCGCCGCATGTCAGAGAAGACCCAGTCCAGCCGCTTCCGCAACTTGTGATCTCGGCGAGGGCAAGACCATCAAGACAGACTATTCCAGCCCGAGGATGAAGGGTCGCAAGATCTATGGAGACCTCGTACCGTTCGGCCAAGTCTGGCGCGCCGGTGCGAACGAAGCGACCACCTTCGTTACCAGCAGCGATGTGGTTGTTGGCGGAAAGACGGTGCCGGCCGGAAGCTACACAATCTTCACCCTACCCGCGGCCGACAAGTGGACTCTTATCATCAACAAGAAGACCGGCGAGTGGGGCATCCCCTACAAATACGAGAGCGATGAACTCGCGCGTGTCGATATGAAGGTTTCCAAATTGCCCTCACCCGTGGAGAATTTCACGATTGCTTACGACAAGTCGAACAGCGGCTGCAGTCTGCGGATCGACTGGGAAACTACCCGCGCCTCGGTGGATATCGCAGCGAAATGACGTGTGAAATTGTTGGTTGTTGAGTCGCTGATTGGTAATGAAGCGCGGAACGAGACCCAAAAGTTTGCGCATACCGCTGAGGGCCATCTCAGATGGCTAATTGGTGCCATGAGAGCGTCGCAAACACCGATGTCTCAACGCACGTATCCCAACAGTGCCGGACTACGTAGTTAAGAGTATGCAGACAGATTTCGATTTAACAGGTCCGTTCGAGGCTCGCTATCTGGCCTTTCTTGAGACTGTCTCCCAGATTCGCCCGCGCCTGCACCGTTACTGTGCACGCATGACCGGTTCGGTTCTTGATGGCGAGGACATTGTCCAAGACGCACTGTTCGAGGCGTATCGCAAGCTCGACCAATTCGATGATTCTCGTCCGTTGTCACCTTGGCTCTTTCGCATCGCGCACAACCGATGCATCGACTTTCTGCGTCACCGCCACACGGGAAGGGCAGCCGAATTAGCTGTTGCCGTGCCCGAAGCTACGATGCCAACCGAACCTGCGATTCTGGGAATCGGAAAGGCGGTTGAGCATCTGGTATTGACACTCCCGCCGAAAGAGCGCGCCTGCGTGCTTCTGAAGGATGTCTTCGACTACACGCTCGAAGAGATCGCTGAACTCGTCGAATCGACGGTGAGCGGGGTCAAGGCTGCGCTGAAGCGCGGTCGATCGAAGCTGGCGGCGTCTCCAGTTCCCGTGAAATCGTCACGAACGGCAGACCCGGACTTGGCGCGTGTTCTGCACCTCTATGTCGAGCGCTTCAACAACCGCGACTGGAACAGCTTGCGTGAGTTGATCAGCGCGGACGCGCGCCTGACAGTAACCGACGCCTTTGCTGGCAAGCTGGCAGATGCGCCTTATTTCCGCAATTACGAGCGGTGGTCGATGCCCTGGAGGATGGCGGCGGGCGAAGTCGATGGCGAACCGGTGGTGATCATATTGCAGCGCGGCGCTGATACCTGGACGCCTTACTCGATGGTCCGCCTTGATGTGATTGAAAACCACATCGACTCGATTGTGGATTACGCGCACTGTCCATGGGTGATCGAGGCAGCTACTTTCGTATCCATCAGCGCACACTCCTAATTGTCTCGCGCGAGACGTATCCTCGGTCCGGCGGAAACCGTAATAGAGATGAATGGAGGCGCTAATGACGAGGTACATCCGCGTTGACTACACCGTGAAACCAGACGTTGATCTCGATAATCTCAAGGCTGCCATCACCGAGTTTGTTGCTGGGATTCGCAGCCATCACCCAGAGCACCGATACACCTCATTTCAACACCCAGCCGATCCCTTTCGGTTCATCCACATTGGCGAGGTCGTGGAGGAAGTGATCCCGGACCTCCAGAAGCAGTCCTTCTTTCAGCACTTCACGGGGTATTTGCGGGAACGGTGCTCCGCCGGACCCGAAGTGACCCGGCTGGATCGCGTCGCTTCGACGGCTGCTCACCAGGCGGCGACGCCCCATTGACCGGCAAGCAAACACGCGGCCACAGCCGAGGAATTTGGACAACGTATCCTCAGCGGCTGCTGGATCGTAATAGAGAGCGTACATAGAAATCCAAGTAACTTCAGAATGGAAGGTCACGTGGCAATGAAAAGATATCAATATGTGTTGGTTTTGCTGCTGATCGGCCTGGGTGTGACTGGCATGAAGGCTCAGGAAGCGAAATACCCGCCGCTCAGCGAGTACATGATGGATCGAGACGCCGAAATCGCGTTGGCGAAGAGCGCGGCTCCGGACTACGTTTCCGACCGTGCGACGATAAAGGTCTTCACGACGTCCGGTTTTCAAACCGCGCACGAGGGGGACAACGGTTTTGTGTGCATTGTCATGCGCGGATTTACCGGAGCTCCGACATTCACTCCGGTTCAAGTCCGGGCCTACATCAATTACGACGCAAAAACCCGGGCTCCGATCTGTCTCGACCCACTAGCCGCGCGAACCTTACTGCCTTATTACGAACTTCGGACAAAACTGGGGTTGGAAGGCAAGACAGCCGAGCAAATTGCCGAGGGGGTACAAGCCGCTTACGCCAAAGGCGAGATCCCAAAGCGCCCCGAAGTGTGTTTTGCCTACATGTGGTCGGCGGACCAAGTGCTTGGACCGGCGGGCCATTGGCATCCACACATAATGGTTTACCTTCCCTACTACGCGACCCTACTCGGCACCAAACACCCCCAAAACCCTCTTCCCGCCATCGGGGACGATGAGGGAACACCGTTTGCCGTCGGGACCATCCCTGTCGACGACAAACTAGCTATAAAGGCACGGCACTAGCCAAGGCCAACGGAGATACGGAGCGCCTTCAACCCTGTAGGGCGCTCCGTATCCTACTGCCACTTTATGCGCACATTCATACTCTTACTGCCATTTCATGGTTCATAGCAGTTTTGCAGGTTGGTAGTGCTGCAGCGGTCACAAAGGGTTTAGACGGGAGGCACTGCCATATACGCTTCAAAAGGCTGGCACCTTATGGGTAAAGTCACAGTTTGTTCATGGTATTGCCGTCTCCATATAGGCGGACATGTGCGAGATGATGTCGTCTGCGTTTGGGCCGGGCGCAGGCGGGACGTTCCCCTCAACCGTGGCCTGTTCACGCTGCCGCATCACGGTGTCCATCTCGTTAAGCAGAGCAGCGGCGTCGCCGGCGGTGGCTACGCGCAGGATGTCGCTCTTCTTCAGCTCGTGCGCTGGATAAGCGCAGAGCCGGTTCCGAATCTCAGCCGCGAAGCGGTTCAACTCCTGGTCCTGGCCGACGTTGAGCTGCGGCAGCAGGTCAACCAGGTCGAAGACGTTGGTCACCAGCGACGCATGGAATCGAGATTCCGGTTCGTTGAGCCGGTCGGCCATATGGCTGACCACGCTCTTGAGCCGGTTCCAAAGGTCCTCAGTCCCCTTTTCGAGCGACTGCCGTGCGTTCGCGTCGATCTCCCGGGCAACGCGCGCCTGTTCCTCGGCTGACATGGTGACGCGGAAGTCATCTCCGCTGGGGATGGGCGGCACCTCTAGCTTCAGGCCGAACTTCTTGCGCAGCGCGTCTGCTGAGGGATAGTCTTCCTCGCGGAAGAGGCCATTGAGTTCGGGCCGTACGTGCTCGATATAGCTGGGGTAGAAATCGAGGAAGTCGTCTACCTGCTTCGAGAAGCTCTGCTCAAATTCACGCATCCGTGCCGAGAGCTCGAAATAAAAGTGAGCCGGAAGCAGGCGGTAGCCTTCATCCGACCACGGCAAGGTGATTTTGTAGAAGTGTTGACGGATCTGGCCAGCCAGCGTCCGCAGTTCATCGAGCCTGCCGGCGCCGCGCAGCAATTGCTTGTTGTAGCGGCCAGCGCTGACCGGTGCCCCGTGCTGGCTGGCAACTTCGTGGCTGATCTTGCGATCGTGTTTGACCGCGGTCCAGATGCTGATATGGACCGCGGCCAGCATAGCGCGTTCGGTAATCATTGCAAAACCTCCGCATGTTCCACGCCGAAGCGAACGAACTCCGGCGTGTGGGTAATACCGCGATTGCGAGCCGCTGCATCGCGCATGGCCAGGACACGAAGCTCGGTCGGCATCCGTTCGAGATACCGCATCCCTTTGACGATCGAGTGATCGGTGAGCACGCGGCCCAATGCTGTCGCGATGGCGATTCGCGCCGATGGCTCATCGGGCACCGGTGCCGCATCCGGGTTCAGCAAGATCTCCGGAATGGATGGAAGTTGCCGGAATAGGCGCAGGAACGCTACTAGTTCGATCGTGGCAGCCTGTCCGATCGTGCCTTCGAGCATCTGCGCTTCGATCTCGCTTGTGCCCGTGAGGAAAGCGCCGTTCTGCCGCGCGGCAAATCCGGTCAGCACACTCGAAGCCATCTCCCACGATCGTGGCGTGGGCCAGGCGTTCACGTCTGACGTCGCATCAGCGTCGTGCAGTAGAGTCGGCTTAAAACGCAGGAACGCGATGATCTCGGGCCGGATGCTGGCCTTCACCGCCCACTTCGACCAGTCCTCGAAGTCCGGCTCAAGGTCGAGGTGGACGAAACGATTGCGCAGCGGCCGCGGCATCGAGAAGTGCACGCCACGCTCGGAGGCGGGATTCCCTGCTGCGATCACCACCCAGCCATTGGGAAGCTGATACTCGCCGAGCTTGCGATCGAGCACCAGCTGGTAGCAGCCAGCCTGCGTCATCTGCGGCGCAGAGGTCAGCTCATCCAGAAAGAGTATGCCTTCTCCGCTCGTGGGCAGGAACTTGGGCGGCACCCACTCGGCCTGATCGGCAGAGATTCGCGGCAGGCCCCGCAGATCGACCGGGTCAAGCTGGACGGCGCGCACATCGAGAAACTGCCGGTTCATTTCCGAAGCTACCTGCGCGACGATCTGGGATTTGCCGACGCCGCAGGCGCCCCAAATATGCAGGGGCACACGTTGGCCGATCAGCGCATGCAGCGCCTCAAAGAGTGCAGAGGGTTTCATGGTTGTCCTTTTCGGAGTGATTGGTCAGGCGAGGTTGAGATGAAGTGGAAACGGCGATGCGAACTGCCGTGGAGTCGCCGAACAGCTAGGCTGCGAATCCCCGATCTCTCTTTGCATCGTTCCGGAACAGATGAGCGTGTATCGATACTCGCAGCTTCCGAAACGCAGCTTTCCGGGAACTCTCGACACTCCTAAGCCAGGGAACGTTACACTCAAACGTGTGATGAATAAGGCCCTGTTTGTAGCTGTCCTGTCTGTCTCTGTTTTGGCGACTGCGCTCGCCCCGACTGTTTCTGCGCAAGGCACTCGAGAGTTTCTTGGCCGGTGGGATGTGACCGTCACCCCGGCCGATGGCACATCGTATCCGCAATGGATGGAGCTCACCGATGACGGGGGTAAGATCGAAGGCCGCGTGCAGCCAAGGGGCGGCGCGTGGCATACGATTACGGACGCCAGAGTGGAGTCGGGCAAACTGATCGTGGTGGTGCAGGAAGCAGGCTCTGGTCCGGCGATCAGCTGGGAGCTTACCTCCCCTGACGCAGACAAGCTGGCGGGCATAGAAAAACGCGGCGATGCCGCCGACGGTTCGATGATCGCGGGCGTGAAGGCGCCTGTCCTTGACCGGCCGATGCCGAAGAAGTGGACGCAGCCAAGGCCTCTTTTCGATGGCAAGGATCTCAACGGCTGGCTGCCGATTGGAAACGTCGACAATAACAAGTGGATTGCGCGCGATGGCGAGCTGGTGAACGACAACCCTGAGGTGGCTGGTCAAAGAGGCCACGGGGCTGCCAACATCATGACCTCAGAAAAGTTCCAGGATTTCAAACTGCATATTGAAGTGAATTGCCCGGAAGGTGGGAACAGCGGTATCTATCTGCGCGGCCGCTATGAAGTGCAGATCGGTACGGAAGGTGGCAAGCTCCCTTCGCATGAGATGGGCGCGATCTACAGCCACTATCCTCCACCGGCGGGCTCAGAGAATGGCCTGGGAAAATGGACGGCTTTCGACATTACCCTGGTCGGCAGACATGTGACGGTCTTGCGCGATGGCAAGATGTACCACGACAATGTCGAGATTCCTGGACCGACCGGGGGTGCTCTGGACAGCCATGAGGCCGAGCCGGGACCGTTCTATTTGCAGGGGGATCATCACGGCGTGATCGCTTACCGCAACATTACGATCTCCGTTCCGAAGAAGTAAGGATCACCTTGCAATGTGTGTGCGAGCTATAAGTCGCGGCTCGTCATAACCCAGGTTCGCAAGATGAGCCTAGAAAGCTCCTCGGCAGATTGGTTAATGGTTAGTCGGCGTATCGGAAGAGACCTGACGAAGCAGTGACTACAGACAAGCGAGTTTCCGAAGACTGAGGCAGGGCCTGGTGCAATGAGAATCACTTGAAAGACTGGCGTCAGCAGTGGGCAGTGTATTCTGTGCGCGTGTCGAAACCAACCAAAGAATCATCCTCTCCGAAAGCTCCTGAGACCGCCGTACTATCGCGTGTCGACCGCCGTAAATTTATCAAAACGAGCTCACTGGCTGCTGGCGCGCTCGCGTTTGGCATGCCAGCACTTTTACGCGGACAGAATCTCAACAGTAAGTTAAACATTGCCTGCATCGGAATCGGCGGGAAGGGTCGAAGCGATACGGATGCCTGTGCCGGTGAGAACATCGTCGCATTGTGCGATGTGGATACAAGCTCCAAGGCCTATGAGACTCAGACCAGAAAATATCCGAGCGCAAAGTTTTACAAAGATTTCCGCGAGATGCTGGATCAAATGGGCAATCAGATCGATGCAGTGACGGTTTCGACACCGGATCATATGCATGCGATTGTGTCGTCGGCGGTAATGAAGAGGAACAAGGCGGTATTTTGCCAGAAACCGCTGACGCAAACGATCTATGAGGCGCGCTATTTGCGGAAAACGGCCCACGAGAGAAAGCTCGTTACGCAGATGGGCAATCAGGGCAGCGCCGCGGACGGTTTGCGCCGCGCGGTGGAGACAATTCAGGACGGACTCATCGGACAAGTGCATGAAGTTCACGTCTGGACGAACCGCCCGATCTGGCCGCAGGCAATGGCGCGTCCAGTCGGAGAAGACCCGGTCCCTGCGACATTAGATTGGGATATTTGGATTGGGCCGGCTCCAATGCGGCCATATAAGGGCAGCCGCAAACCAAAAGATCGCAATGGAATCTATGAGCCGTTCAACTGGCGGGGCTGGCAGGATTTCGGCACCGGTGCGTTGGGCGACATGGCATGCCACACGGTCAATATGCCGTTTCGTGCTTTAGATCTCGATTACCCGACGGAGATTGAAGCGACGCCTTTCGGCCAGATGGGCAAGGAATCATATCCCGTCGGCTCCAGAATTCGCTTCGCCTTTCCCAAGCGCAAAGGCCACATTCCCCTCGAGCATCCGCATCTTTTCCACCATTACAGAAAGATTGAGCACGATGCAGCGACACTGTGGTGGTACGACGGCGGCCAGCCTGACCCAGCAGCCCGTGGCGGCCATGACCTGAGCAACAAGCCGCCAATCGAACTGACCGCCGATATCGTGACACTGCAGGGCACGGTACCCGATAGCGGTTGTCTGCTGATTGGCGACGGAGGCACGGTCTTTTCACCGGACGATTATGGGACCGATTTCTTCATCAAGCTGAAAGGCGAGAAAGAATTCGTCAACTACCTCAAGCACCCGGCCATGGCGCAGTATCCGGAACGCATTGCTCGCAACGAGCACGCCGGGAATCTCGGTCAGGCGCATGCGCTGGAATGGCTCGATGCCATCAAGGCGAACAAGCCGGAGATGTGCTACTCGCGTTTTGACGTCGGCGCGCGTCTCACGGAAATCATCCTGCTGGGCTGCGTGTCATTGCGTGCCGGCCAGAAGATCGAATGGGACGGACCAAAGATGGTTGCGAGAAATTGTCCTCAGGCGGCGTCCTTTATACGGCGGCAAGACCGTTCAGGCTGGGCTCTTTCCTAATCTACTTATCCCCGGCAATTCGCCAGACACCGGTGAGCCGATGAGCGCCAAGTCGCCAATGTACTCATAAAAAAGATAAGCAACGACAAGTCGTTTTCTCGGAAGTGATCGGATTCGCTCCGTCCTCTTCGGAAAGGGCCTGTCGCGAGGATTGGAGAAGCAATTTGACGAGTGAGCCACAGAACAACCCGAATCAAAGCCGTCGTTCCTTTCTAAAGTTCACGGCACTTGCCGCCGCGGCGACGATCACGCCTGCGAACATGGAAGCCCAAGCGCCCACCGTCACGCAGCACGCATCGACAAAGGATGCGCGACTCGCGAGCCCTGTCACGCTGGCCAGCATTCTTCAGGGAACCGATTCGACGCCTTCCTTCTCTCGCGGAAACACACTGCCGATCGCAGCGCATCCATTT
>Ga0210396_10007505_pt1 | contig 10367 bp, 12 predicted proteins | sample IncBWH17OmetaG_FD_155466 | JGI IMG/M metagenome (GOLD analysis project Ga0210396, IMG submission 155466) | Forest soil microbial communities from Barre Woods Harvard Forest LTER site, Petersham, Massachusetts, United States - Inc-BW-H-17-O ... | reverse complement strand
AGATCCTGTCCGACGGCTGGACCGCGGTGACGCGCGACCGCTCGCTGTCGGCGCAATTCGAGCATTCGGTCGGCGTGACCGCCAGCGGCGTCGAAATCTTTACGCTGTCGCAACGCCATGCCGAGAAGGCGCCTGCCGTCATTTAATTCGGCAACAGGATTCACTCTTTATTACGAAGCTCATCATGCCGTAGCGGTCTGCCGTACGCAGATTGCGGTAAACTCGTCGGCAATGCCGAGCGAACTGGCGCTACGGGCCCTGGCTAGAGCCCTCACCTTCACGGCCTTTGGAGGCCGGCGGGCGATTTGATCAGGAATGACAGTTGCCGGCGCGCCCCCCGGTGGAGCACCCTGAAAAGGCGATGCGGTGGACTGGATATAAATTCTAAAATCGATCATATAGCTAGACTAAATGCCTCCCGGCGACGCGGCTCGCGGGGTTCCGCTTTTCACGTCCACAATCCGGTCCCGATATGCTCACCGCCAAAGGGAAATATGGTCTCAAGGCCGTGGCGCATCTGGCCGGCCTGAAACCGGACGCGATGGCGCAAGCCGCTGATATTTCCGAAGCCAACAACATCCCGAAGAAGTTTCTCGACGCCATCCTCGGCGAATTGCGCAACGCCGGCGTCGTCTATAGCCGGAAGGGTCCCGGCGGCGGCTATCGGCTGGCGCGGCCCGCGATGGAGATCAGGCTAGGCCAGGTGGTCCGCGCGCTCGATGGTCCGATCGCCCCGATCGCCTGCGCGCGGCGAACCTCCTACCGGCCCTGCCAGGATTGCGACGACGTGAAACGCTGCAAGGTCCGACTGGCCATGACCAAGGTGCGCGACGCCATGTCTGATATCCTCGACATGACCACGGTCGCCGACATGCTCCGGCTTGGCCATTCGAAGAAAACGAAGGCTGGTCGCCGGCGTGCAACTGTGGTTCGCTAGCCCGAAGGGCATGATTTCTGCGGGGCAACAGCCAATCGCCGACACTTCCCGGTTGCAAAACCTGACCGGCACGGCATGCTGAAGCCGATGCCCGTAAAACCTCTCAAACCAGACGAGCCGTCCACCGAAGCGCCGCATTATCACGGCCACCGGATGCGGCTGCGCGAGCGCTTTCGCGCCGCCGGCGCGGACGCCTTGAGCGATTATGAGCTGCTTGAAATGGTGCTGTTTCGCGCGCTGCCGCGCGGCGACGTCAAGCCGCTGGCCAAGTCCCTGATCAAGAAATTCGGCTCGTTCGCCGAGGTGGTTCACGCACCGGCAACGCGGTTGCTCGAAATCGACGGCGTCGGCGAGGCGACGATCACCGAACTCAAGCTGATCGCGGCCGCCGCCAACCGGGTCGCCAGGGGCCAGTTGCAGCAGCGCACCATGCTGTCGTCCTGGAATGAGGTGATCGACTATTGCCGGACCAGCATGGCGTTTGCCGACAAGGAACAGTTTCGCATCCTGTTTCTCGACAAGCGCAACCAGCTGATATCGGACGAGGTGCAGCAGGTCGGCACCGTCGACCACACGCCGGTCTATCCGCGCGAGGTGATCAAGCGGGCGCTGGAATTATCCGCCACCGCCATCATCCTGGTGCACAACCACCCCTCCGGTGATCCGACGCCGTCAAGTGCGGATATCCATATGACCAAGGCGATCATCGATATCGCCGGTCCGCTCGGCATATCGGTGCACGACCACATCATTGTCGGCAAGAACGGTCATGCGAGCATGAAGGGGCTGCGGCTGATTTAAGAAGTACCGGCGGATCGGCCGCAACGCACGGTCATTCTGTTCCGTTCTCGTCCGACCGATATAGCCGAGATGCCATAATGCAAACCGGCTACGGCAGCGATTTTGAACGGAGAGAGCCGATGCAAAGGTACTTCGGTGCACTGACAATTGTACTGCTGCTTGGAATGGTATTGATCCGGGCCTTGCTGATGAGAAGAAAAGGGATAAAGGCGATGCATTTCGGCGAAATAGACAAAAAGGATTTCCTGATCCCGCCGTTTGCCTTCTTTTATTTTTATATCGTGTTTGCTGCTGCATTTGATTTTCCAACCGTAAGCAGGCAAGAATTCTTTCACTCCGGAACACTATCTTGGATCGGAGTGCTTTTTTGCCTGGTTGGATTGTTCCTATTATTCCTGAGTCTTGTTTCATTTGGGAAGAGTTTCCGCGTCGGCATCGATCAAGACCGCCCGGACAAACTGGTCACGACCGGCATTTTTGCTTTTAGCCGCAATCCGATTTATGTGGCATTTGGGCTTGTCTTGCTGGGCCTATTCCTGATGTTTTCGAATTGGATTCTTTTGGTCTACATGATCGCAGCCATATGGCTATTCCACCGTCAGGTATTGCGTGAAGAGGAATACCTGAGAAGCCATTACGGCCAGCAATATTCGCAGTATTGCGATCGGGTGAGACGATATCTTTAAAGAGTCTGTCCGTGAATCACTTCGCGGTATCGACCGTGCATTTGCCGCAAGTCTCGTCGGTGAGCGAATGGTCATTCCCAGCCCAAAAGGCTTGCGGCTGATTTAGGATGACGACTTCACTGCGCCAGCCGCCTCGGCAGCACGCCGCTTCAGGAAATCCTGTTCACGCTTGTTGCCCGCCAGTCCTGCCGCGGCCTCGAAGGCGGCGCGGGCTTCGTCGTAACGGCCAAGCTTGTAGAGCAGGTCGCCCCGAACGTTCGGCAGCAGATGATATTCCTTGAGGGCGGGCTCGTGCACCAGGCGGTCCACGATGACCAGCGCCGCTTGCGGCCCCTCGACCATGCTGACGGCGACCGCGCGGTTGAGTTCGATGATCGGCGAGCGCACGAGCGCCGCCAACTCGGCATAGAGCGCCGATATCAGCGACCACTCGGTAGCGTCAGCCGTTCTCGCTTCGGCATGGCAGGCGACGATCGCGGCCTGGAGGGCGTAGAAGCCGCCCGCGCCGTCCAATTCTCGCGACCGGCCGAGCGCCTGCATGCCCCGGCGGATCTGAAGCTGGTCCCACAGCGCCCGATTCTGGTCGGGCAAGAGGATGGGCTCGCCCGCCGCATCCGTACGCGCCGCCGTGCGCGAGGCGTTGAGCTCCATCAAAGCGAGCAGCCCATGGGTTTCCGGCTCTTGCGGCGCGACCGTGGTGAGCACGCGGCCGATGCGCAGCGCCTCGTTGCAGAGCTGGGGCCGCAACCATTCCTCGCCGCGCGCCGCGGTGTAGCCTTCATTGAAGATGAGATAGACGACTTCCAGTACGGAAGCGAGCCGCTCCGACAGTTCTTCGCCACGGGGCGTCTCGTAGGTCAGCCCGGATTCCGACAGCGTCCGTTTCGCCCGCACGATGCGCTGGGCGATCGTCGCGGCCGGCAGCAGAAAAGCCCTCGCGATCTCCTCGGTGGTGAGGCCGCAGATCATGCGCAGCGCCAGCGCGACGCGACCCTCGCGTGACAGAAGCGGGTGACAGGCGGTGAAAATAAGCCGAAGCAGCTCATCGCCGATGTCGTCGTCGAGCACGGAATCCAGATCGGGCATGGCCTGCTGCTCCGCCTCCATCTCGCGAGCGACCATCTCGTGCTTGCGCGCCAGCATACGAACACGCCGCAGATGATCCAGCGCCCGACGCTTGGCCGTCGCCATCAGCCACGCGCCCGGTTTTTCGGGAACGCCGGTTTGAGGCCAGTGCTCCAGCGCCGCCACCAGCGCGTCCTGCGTCAGCTCTTCGGCCAACGGCACATCGCGCAGCATCCGCGACAGGCTCGTGATCAGCCGCGGCTGCTCGATCCGCCAGACGGCCAGAATCGTGCGATGCATCGCGCGATCGGCGTCGTCGGCCGTCACGACCGACGGCCGCGCAGGAAGAATCCCTGTGTGGCCAAGGTCCGTCTCAAGGAAGGCCCCCGCCTCAAGGGCCGGCAAACGCGCGAAGCTCGCACGTCCCTTCCCATCCCGGCATGAAGTCCAGGTGCAATTGCATGAATTCCTTCGCCATCGCCACGGCCTCTTCCTTGTCACGCAGTTCGAAGATCGCGTAACCGCCGATGACCTCCTTGGCTTCCACGAAAGGACCGTCAATGACGCTGAGCTTGCCGTCCTTGATGCGGACCTGCGCGCCGGTGGCAACCGGCATCAGGCCGCCATTGTCGAGCATGCGGCCCGCCTTGATCTCGCGGTCGGCGAGTTTGTGCATGGCGTCCATCATTTCCGGCGGCGGCGGCGTGGAGGGACCGGGATGTTTGACGATGTACATGAAGCGCATCTGAGAGCTCCTTCCAGAGGCGAGCCGCCGGCATAATGCCTTGCGGAACTGTCTCGCTATCCAAGACGACGAACCGGCCCGCGCCAGATCGACAGGAGTTTCGCAAAAAAATACGCTCGGTTCCAATGGGTCGGCGGGCCATATCGGCCAGCCGGCCGCCGGACCTACTGCCGCAGCATGATCAGCGAATCGGCGGCGTCAGGCACCCGCCGCCACTGCGCGTTGTCGTCGGCCTCGAAATGCCAGACCTCGCCATTGGCCGACATCAGCAACAATTCACCGCGCTCCAGCCGCCACTGCGTCGGCGCGAACGCCGTCACCGCCGGATCGCAGCGTGGCTTGAGGAAGACCTGGAAATTATCCGCCGTGGCCTCGGTATTGGTCAGCGTCAGGCCGCAGATCGATTGGCCGTTGCCGCGAACCATCGCCCAATCGCCGATCATCTGATCCATCGATTTGGCCAGCGAGCGCGCCGCGGCGAGATTCTGCAGGATGTAGATGCCCTCGCCCTGGCGCAGGCCTTCGAATATCCCGGTCTCGACCTCGGTAAAGTCGATCACCGACTCGCCGGCGGCGTCCTGCAGCCGCACGATATCCAGACCCCGGATATTCCAGGCGGCGATAGCCTTGGTGAATGGCAGCGCGGACGCGCAGCCCGGCTCCAGTTCCAGCTTGAGGCCCTGTGGCGTCGAATCGCCCTTCAGCGTCACCACGCAGGTCTTGCTGCGTTCGGTGGTCGAGAGCTCCCACTGGCCGATCATGTCTTTTTTCAAGGTCGCGGCATCCTGCGGCCAGGCCTGCGGCCCGCAAACGATCGACGCCAACAGCGCCGTAACCGCGATGCCAAGGCGGCCTCGCATCAGCGGCCCGTCATAGGGGTTTCGGCGATCGGCGTCAGCGGAGGCTTGCCGGCGAACCAGGCCTTCAGATTGTCAACCACCAGTTGATCCATCGCGTTCCGGGTCACCACCGAAGCGGAGCCGATATGCGGCAGCAGCACCACATTCTGCATGGCGCGCAATTCGTCCGGCACCGTCGGTTCGTTGGCGAACACGTCGAGCCCCGCGGCCAAAATGCCCCCCGACTCCAGCGCTGCGATCAGCGCCACTTCATCGACGACCGAGCCGCGCGCGACATTGATGATCACGCCGCGCGGCCCCAGCGCCTTCATGACCTCTGCATTGACCATCTTGGCCGTTGACGGCCCACCGGGCACGATCACCACCAGCGTATCGACCGCTTTCGCCATCTCGATCAGATCGGGATAGTGCTTGTACGAGACGCCAGGCGCCGGATTGCGCGAATGATAGACCACGGGAACCTGGGAGGCCTCGAGCCGGCGCCCGATCGCCTGGCCGATCCGGCCCATGCCGACCATCCCGACCTTGCGATCGCGCAGCGAACCGGCGCTCAGGGGAAATTGCTGCGTGGTCCAGAGGCCGGACCGCACATAGCGATCGGCCTTGATGAACTCGCGCAAGGTGGCGATTAACAGCCCGAGCGCGATATCCGCGACCTCTTCGGTCAGCACATCCGGCGTATTGGTCACGACGATATTGTGCTCGCGCGCGTAATTGGCATCGACGTGATCGTAGCCGACTCCGAAAGAGGAGACGATCTCAAGCTTCGGAAGCAGCGCCATCACTGCTTCGTCGCACCGGGCCGTGCTGTAGGTGACCGCCGCGCCGCGAATTTTCGCTGCCACCGCCGGACTGAGCCGGTCAAGGTCAGCCCTGGTTTCAAAGGGATGCAGGATGAACTGATCGGAAAAACCGTTGTCGACGACCGGCTTGTTCGGCCCGTAGACCAGCAAATCGATCTTCTCCGAAGAAATATTTCCGCCCATCAGTTTTCCTTTCCAAGCGCACTCTCGTGCCAGCGACGTAACACAAGGTGCGACGTTAGCGCCAGCAGCCCATAAATGACAATTCCGGCAACCGAGAGCAACAGCAACGCGGCGAACATTCTGGGAATGTTGAGACGATAGCCGGATTCGGCGATCCGATAGGCCAGACCGGAACCCGCACCGGCCGAGCCCGCCGCGATCTCGGCGACCACCGCGCCGATCAACGACAGGCCGCCCGCGATCCGCAATCCGCCAAGGATGAACGGCAGCGCCGCCGGCAATTTGAGATAACACAGCGTCTGCAGCGGCGACGCGCCGTAAAGCCGAAACAAACCGGCCAGATTGCGATCCACCGAATTCAGTCCGAGCGTGGTGTTGGACAATACCGGAAAGAACCCGACGATCCAGGCGCAGACGATGACCGCGGTTTGCTGCGGAAGATAAATCAACAGCAGCGGGGCGATCGCGATGACCGGCGTGACCTGGAGGATCACCGCATAAGGAAACAGCGAATATTCCAGCCATTTCGACTGATTGAACAACAGCGCCAGGCCGATGCCGCCCACGGCGGCGGCGACAAACCCTTCGAGCGTGGTCAGAAGCGTGGTCAGCAGCGATTGCGACAGCACTCCCCAGTCGCCGACGAGAGTGCGGAACACCGCCGACGGTCCCGGCAGCACATAGGGCGGAATATCGTTGAGCCGTACCACGAGCTCCCATGCCACAATGCCCACCGCAAGCACAACGAAGGGAAGCAGGATCCGGACCAGCCGCAGCGCGCGGCTGTCAGGCGTTGCCGATCCGGCGGACAATGCCGGAGCTTGTAATGACGAGGCTTGTAGTGGCGAGTTTCGCAAGGAGTTCATGAGCCCGGCTGCCCGGCATAGGACGGCACCAGTGCGTTCGACACCATGCGGCAGTAGCCGGCATACTCAGCCGAGGTTCGAAACTCTTCGCCGCGCGGTTCGGGAACGTCGATGCGGATCTCGGTGCCGAAGCGGCCGGGCCGCGATGTCATCACCACCACCCGTTGCGACAAATAAACCGACTCGAACACGGAGTGCGTCACGAAGATGACGGTCTTGCGCAAATTGCGCCACAACGCGAGCAGATCGTTGTTGAGCCGGAAACGGGTGATCTCATCGAGCGCAGCAAACGGTTCATCCATCAGCAGGATATCCGGATCAGTGACCAATGCTCGCGCCAGCGAGACCCGCATCTTCATACCGCCGGATAATTCGCGAGGATAGGCGTCGGCAAACTCGGCAAGCGCCATTTGTGCCAGCGCCTCATCGATACGGGCATTGGCTTGCGCGGCCGAAACATGCGCCAGTTTTAATGGCAGCCGCACATTTTCTCGAACGCTGGTCCACGGCATCAAGGTCGGCTCCTGAAACACAAAGCCGATCGAATGCCCTCCGCTCACCGCGACGGCGGGCCGGGAAACGCGGACGGTGCCCGATGTCGGCTCGCTCAGCCCGGCAATCAGGCGCAGCGCCGTCGACTTTCCGCAGCCCGAAGGCCCCAGCAGGGACACGAACTCGCCCTTGCGCACGTCGAGGTCGAACGGCCCCAGCGCGCTCACGCCGCTGTCGTAGACCTTGGTGACACCGCGCAGGCTGACCACAAGGCCGGCAGAACCGGACTCTGTTCTGGACTCCGCCTCCGACAAGATTGCGGGTTCGGCCATTGCCGCGTCCTAGTTCTTTGGCCGCAGGTCCAGGCCGACGCCCTTGTTGATGAAGCGGAGCGTATAGGCCTTGCGGTAGTCGATGTCGGAACGCACGACGTGGGCCCGCACCATCTTGTCGAAGAAGCTTGCCATCCGCGCGTCGGTGATGGCGCCGATGCCGTCGTGCAGGGAGTCGCCGGAATCGACAATGCCATATTCCTTCATCCTGGCGATCGAATAGGCGAGTAGCTCGTCCGTCATTTCCGGATTGAGCTTCTTGATCATTTCATTGGCGGGCGCGTTATCGCCGTACAGATAGTGGTACCAACCGACGATCGAGGCGTCGACGAAACGCTGAACCAGGTCCGGCTTCTTGTCGATCAGATCGCCGCGCGTTTCGATCAAAGTGGAGTAGGCGTTGAAACCATAATCCGCCAAAAGGATGATTCCCGGCTTGAACCCGGCGCTCTTTTCGATCGCGAACGGTTCCGAGGTCACATACCCCTGCATCGCGCTTTGCTTGTTGGCGAGAAACGGCTGCGAGTTGAACGTGTAGGGCCTGACCTTTTCCTCGCTGAATCCATATTCCGACTTCAGCCACTGAAAATAGCTCGAAATGCCCTCCTTGGACACGAACAGCGTCAGTGGCTTGAGTTCCTCGAGCTTGGTGATCTTCGACTCCGGATGCGTCAGGAAGACCTGCGGATCTTTCTGGAAGATGGCGGCGACCGTGATCACCGGCACGTTGTTGGCGACCGCATCGAACGACATCAGGGTGTTCGCAGCCATGAAGAAATCGAGCTTGCCTGATATCAGCAGCATCCGGTTGTTGTCGTTCGGGCCGCCCGGCACGATGGTAACGTCAAGCCCGTAGGCCTTGTAGGTGCCATCGGCCACAGCCTGGAAGAATCCGCCGTGCTCGGCCTCGGCGACCCAGTTGGTTCCGAACGAGACCTTATCCAGGGTCTGGGCGCATCCCCGCGACACGGGCAGCACAATGGCCATCAGGATGGCCGCCAGACCAACCGTTAACGCTCGCAGCAAAAGAGCCGGGTTCATGTTGGACTCCGTCGATCATTCTGGCCCATGATGGGAAATACTGGGCGCCGATGGCGTCCAATACAACTACCTTGCCATCCGTCCAAGGAAACGTTTCAAGGAAACCTTTCGTTCGATGACTTCAACCGTTCCTCCCCGCGACTGGACCGACATCCACTGGCCTGATTTCGCCGGGGACGCGCCGGCGCGCTGGATTGCGGTGTTGCCATTGGCGGCTACCGAGCAGCATGGTCCGCATTTGCCCCTCGGCACCGACGTCATGATCGCGCAGGCCTATCTGGCGCGGGCGCGCGAGCTTCTCGCCGACAGCCTTCCGGCGACGTTCCTTCCGGTTCAGCCGGTCGGGATTTCGACCGAGCATACCGACTATCCAGGCACGCTGACGCTCCCGACGGAAACCGCGCTGAAGACCTGGATGGCGCTCGGTGAAAGCGTTGCGCGCACCGGCATCAAGAAGCTGGTCATGGTCACGAGCCATGGCGGCAACAGCGCGGCCATGAGTCTTGTCGCGCAGGATCTGCGCGCGCAGCATGGGCTTCTCGTCGTCACCACCGGCTGGTCCCGCCTCAGTGCGCCGGAGGGACTTTTCTCCGCGCCGGAATTGCAGCACGGCATTCATGGCGGCGCCGTCGAGACCTCGATCATGCTGGCGCGATACAAGCAGCATGTGCGACACGAGGCGATCGCGGATTTTCGTTCCGCCGGGATCGCGATGAAAAAGGACTATCGCTGGCTGTCGCCGCACCGGCCGGCGCCGTTCGCATGGCAGGCCCAGGACCTTCACCCGAGCGGCGCCGTCGGCGATGCGACGCAGGCTTCCGAGGAAAAAGGCGAGCGCCTGCTCGATCACGGCGCGCGCGCGTTTTGCGAATTGCTCGCCGATGTCGACAGGTTTGATATGCGAACCCTGACGAACGTTCCGAAAGTCTGACGGTCTCCTCCTAACCATATGGGATATCGACCGGAGCCTTTCGCTCCGAGCGTGGACCTGCGTCCGGTACAGGCGCCCTCATCCCCCCCGCGCCGCACCCGACCCGCCCGGTTGTCCCCCCGGCGGGTCATCTTTTTGAATCCCGAAAATGCTTTCATTCATCGCACCGGGATCGCCGATCCATGATTGACATAGTATAGGTGGGTACCCTATATTATCTCTGTTATGACCCATACGATCAAAGAGAAAAAGAAGCTATTGGCGCGCGTCGGCCGCATCCGCGGCCAGGTCGAGGCGATCGAGCGCGCCCTGGGCGAAGAGGCGGAATGCGACCGCATCATGCATATGATCGCCGGCATTCGCGGCAGCGTCGCCGGCCTGATGGCCGAGGTGGTCGAGGACCACATCCGCACCCATCTCGTCGACCCCGAGAAAAATCCCGGCGCGCTCAATGCCGACGCGGCGGACCAGTTGATCGATGTGGTCCACACCTATCTGAGGTGAGAACGTCATGACCGGCACCGAAGCGACCTTTCAGACTGAGCCGCACGACCACGTGTTTCTGGGCAAGGATCACGACAAGGCGGAGCGCCGAACCTGGGCGGTGATCGTGCTTTGCGGCGTC
>Ga0210396_10007503_pt1 | contig 10369 bp, 10 predicted proteins | sample IncBWH17OmetaG_FD_155466 | JGI IMG/M metagenome (GOLD analysis project Ga0210396, IMG submission 155466) | Forest soil microbial communities from Barre Woods Harvard Forest LTER site, Petersham, Massachusetts, United States - Inc-BW-H-17-O ... | reverse complement strand
TGCGACCATCGACTCGGATCATGCTTGGCTCCTACTGCCGGATTTCGACTCTGTCACCATCACGCAAATTTTCGGGGCCCTTGACGACTAACGAATCGCCGGGGGCCACGCCCGCCAGGATCGCCACATCCGTGCCGCGATCGGTGCCGAGGCTAACGGCGCGCCGCTCGACTTTTCCGTCGCGCACGAGAAAGACGAACGACGCGCCGGCGTCCGTTCGAATCGCGCCTTTCGGAACGTAGGCCTTGGCCTCCGGACCTTTCTCAGGAGTTGCTTGCTTTGGTGCTTCGAAACTGACTTTCACGCCCATGTCCGGAAGGATGAAATTGTATTTGTCGAGATTGGGAATGGTAATGCGCACTTTGACGGTGGCCTTTTGGCGGTCCGCCGTGGGAATGACGGTGCGAACTTTTGCGGGAATTTCTTTGTCGGGATAGGCATCCAGAATGGCCATGACGTCCTGGCCTGGCTCGACGCGCGCGATGTAGGATTCGCTTACGTCCACTTCGAATTCGTTTGAATGCATGTCCACGATAGTGGCGATGCCGGTGCGCGTGAAGCCTCCGCCGGCGGAGATGGGCGAGACCATTTCGCCGACTTGCGCATCTTTCGAAACGACGATGCCTGCGAACGGCGCGCGAATGGTGCAATTGTCCACGGCTTGCTGGGCTTCGCCGATGCGCGCCTCCGAACCAATGACTTGCTGCTTGGCCAGCGCAATTTTCGCCCGCAGGCTATCGGCGGACATCGTGGCAAGGTCGAGGGTTTGCTGCGATTGCACACCGGCTTTTTGGAGTTCATCCGCGCGGCGGAGTTCGATCTGAGCGTTCTTGAGCTGGACCTCGTAGTCGGCGATGGCCGCCTGGGCGGAGTTGCGATCAGCTCTCGCGGAATCGAGGACGCGCTTGACGTCAGAATCGTCGAGAGTGGCGAGAAGCTGGCCTTGGGCGACGCGCGTGCCTTCATCGAAAAAAACGCCGGTGACACGCCCGGTAATTTTGGCCGCGATGGTGGCGCGGCGGCGCGGCGTGACGTAGCCGCTGGCGTTAAGAAGCGTTTGCCGCCCGCCGGGATCGGCCTTCACTGCGGCAGCGACGTCCACCACGGGCTTTTGGCTGCGGAAGGCATACGCGGCCGCCACGATGCCAGCGAAGATCAGCACCGGGATGGCGGCGTACATGATGCGCCGGCCCAGGCCGGACTTGGCCCGCTGGCCATCATGGATGCGGAGCGACCCGAGATCGGGTTTTGCGGAATCGAGTGGAGTCGCCATTCGCGGCCCTGCTCCTTGGAACACAACGAGAAACTCAGCACTAAGGTTATTACGGTCGAGTGAAGCCAGAAATTACAGCCATCCCAGCCTGGTCCCCCATTCAGACCATTGTAACGTGGCAGGCCATAAATCGGGGTGGTCTGTTTGGGACAGCCCGGGATATTTCGCGTTAGATGCGTTTTGTAAGTCGTTGGGTACAAAGAATCTGGCGCGAAAAGAAGCTCATTGTGTTTGCAAAAATCACCGCTTGACAGCCAGACCGGTAAGTCATATTAAGGAGATTCTGCGAGATGCTCCCTACCTTTTCTCTCGCGATGGGGGACCCAGCATGAACCCTACCCGCCGTGACTTCCTGAAGCTAACGACAGTAGGCGGAGCTGCAGCCGCTGTTTTTGGCTTCGACATGAAGCCGGCGTATGCACAGCTTCGAGTGCTGAAGATCGCGCGGGCGAACGAGACGCGTTCGACCTGTCCGTACTGTGCGGTGGGTTGCGGCACGATCATCTACACGATTGGAGACCGCGCCAAGAACGTGACCGCGCAGGTGGTGCACGTCGAGGGCGACCCCGATCATCCAACCAACCGCGGCACGCTCTGTCCCAAGGGCGCCTCGCTGGAGCAAGACATTCTGAACGACCGGCGGCTGCTGAAGCCGCAGGTGCGGCGTCCGGGTGGGACGCAATGGGAAGATATTTCGTGGGACGACGCGTTGAACGAGATTGCCGCGCGCGTTAAGAAAACCCGCGATGAAAGCTTCATCGAAAAGGACGCGAACGGCCACACGGTCAACCGCACGGAGTCCATTGCGTGGATCGGCGGCTGCACGGATACCAACGAGTTTAACTTTCTGGTGGTCAAAGCGATGCGCGCCCTGGGGGTCGTGCATCTGGAAAACCAGGCCAGAGTTTGACACGGCCCCACGGTCTCAAGTTTGGGACCAACGTTTGGCCGGGGCGCAATGACGAATGGCTGGGTGGATATCAAGAACACCGACATGATGCTGATCATGGGCGGGAACCCGGCCGAGAATCATCCCTGCGGCTTCAAGTGGGCGATTGAAGCGAAGCGTACGCGGAACGCGAAAATAATTTCCGTGGATCCGCGCTTCACGCGCACCTCTTCGGTCGCGGATCTTTTCCTCCAGATTCGCGCGGGGTCGGACATCGCCTTCCTCGGCGGAGTCATCAACTACGCGATCGAGAACAACCGCATCGCGAAGGATTACATCGTTAACTACACCAACGCCGCTTTCGTAGTTAAAGGCGACTTCAAGCTGCCTGGTGACACGGACGGAGTATTTTCCGGGTTCGACGCCGGGAAGCACACGTACGACCGCGCCTCGTGGAATTACGCCGGAGCAGGCGGCGCGGCAGGGGCTGCCGCGCCGGGCGCTTTGCCGCCCTTGCCAGAAAAGGTCGAGTACGACCTGACGCTGCAGAATCCGAATTGTGTGTTCCAGCTTTTAAAGAAACATTATTCGCGCTACACGCCGGAAATGGTGGAACGCATCACCGGGATCCCCAGGGAGCAGTTCCTTAAAGCCGCCGAACTTTATACTTCGATTCGAAAAGACGGCGATCTGAAGAAGGTGGGCACGATCATTTATGCCGTGGGATGGACGCAGCACAGCTTCGGCACGCAGATCATTCGAACGGCGGCGATGCTGCAGTTGTTGCTCGGCAACGTGGGGCGCGCAGGCGGCGGCGTGAATGCGCTGCGGGGCCATTCCAACATTCAGGGCGCCACGGACATGGCGGGGCTTTTCGATAGTTTGCCGGGGTATTTGAAGGTGCCAACGCCGGCCGACACGTCCTTCGACGGATGGATGAAGCGCATCACGCCGACCAGTTCGAAGCCCGCGCCGTGGGATTCGTGGAATTACTACGGCAACACGCCGAAATTCATGGTCAGTTTTCTAAAAACGATGTACGGGGACGCAGCGACCAAGCAAAACGAATGGGCCTTCAACTATCTGCCGAAAGTGGATCGCGATTATTCCTGGACGCACTTGTGGGACGACATGTACCGGGGCAACGTCAAGGGCATGCTTGCCTTTGGGATGAATGGCGTGGCCATCGGGCCGGACTCGAATAAGAATATTGACGCGCTGAAAAAGGCGGAGTGGCTGGTGGTCGGAGAGATTTATCCGGACGAGACCAGCGAATTCTGGAAATCGCCGCGGGTTATCGCCCAAGGCGACATGAAGGAAATCCAGACGACGGTTTACCGGCTGCCGTGCGCGGGCTTCGCCGAAAAAGACGGTTCATTCACAAACTCTGCGCGCTGGCTGTTGTGGAAGAACGCCGCGGTTCCGTTGGTCGGTGACTGCCGGCTGGATCAAGGAATTGTGGCCCAAATTTTCCTTAAGGTCCGCGATTTGTACAAAAAGGATGGCGGAAAGTTCCCCGACCCGATCTTGAACCTGACGTGGAACTACAGCGATCGCCTGAATCCGCCGCTGGCGGAAGTATTGAAGGAAATGAACGGCAAAGCGCTGGCCGATCTCGAAGATCCCGCGACGAAACAGCAGATCAAAGCCGGCCAGCAACTGCCGGGCTTTGCCTGGCTGAAAGACGATGGAACGACCGCGTGCGGCATTTGGATTTACGCGGGTTCGTTCACGGAAGCAGGAAATCAAACGGCGCGGCGCGATCCCTCCGATCCCTCCGGAATGGGCGTGCACCCCGGCTGGGGCTGGTCCTGGCCGGCGAATCGCCGCGTGCTCTACAATCGCGCGTCGTGCGACGCGGAGGGCAAGCCCTGGGATCCTTCGCGGCGCCAAGTGTGGTGGAACGAGACCACGCAAAAATGGGTGGGCAACGACGTGCCGGACTTCAAGGCGGATTCGCACCCCAAGGATCACATGGGGCCGTTCATCATGAATCCGGAGGGCGTGGGACGAATTTTCGCACCGCTGGCAGCATTTGCGGACGGCCCTTTCCCGGAGCATTACGAGCCGATCGAGAGTCCGATTGCGAATCCGCTGCATGCGGGGCAGTCGACCAATCCGATGGTGACGCGATTCAAGGATCCCGACGACAAGTTTGGGACGACGAAGGACGGATTCAACGTGGTGTGCACGACGTTCCGGCTGACGGAGCACTACCATTATTGGACCAAGAACAATCCCATGAACGTGCAGCTTGTGCCCGAGCCATTCATCGAGATGGCTGCGGAAATGGCGGACGAAATGGGCCTTCGGGGCGGAGAACGAGTGAAAGTTTCCAGCGCGCGAGGCGAGTACATCGCCAAGGCGATGGTCACGAAGCGCATCAAATCGATGATGATCGACGGGAAGAAAACCTATCAAATCGGCATCCCGTTTCATTGGGGATACCGCGGGATCGCCGAAGATGAAGGCAAGACGGCGCGAGACCTGGTGAACTCTCTGACGCACACGGCCGCGGACCCCAACGCGCACACGCCGGAGTTCAAGGGCTTTCTCGTCAAGGTTGAAAAGGTTTAGAGGCCGCCATGAGCCAGGAGACACTGCGCATCCAGAAAATTTCCGGCCATGCGGGGACTGTTCCCGGGGAAGATACGCAACGGGAATACACCATCTGCAAGCTGATTGACACCACCACGTGCATCGGGTGCAAGGCATGTGAAGTGGCTTGCATGGAGTGGAACGACCTGCCGTTTGGCGAAACCATTTTCGGCAACACGTACCAGACGATGCCGGAGACGCGGTGGAATTATTGGAACCTGATCCTCTTCAACGAGCACGAGCGCGAAGACGGCTCGCTGATGTGGCTGATGCGCAAGAACCAGTGCATGCATTGCGCGGAGCCGGGGTGCCTGGCGGCGTGCCCTTCCGATGGCGCGATCGTGCAATACACCAACGGCATCGTGGATTTCCAGCAGGCGAATTGCATTGGCTGCGGGTACTGCATCACGGGATGCCCGTTTGACATACCGAAGCTGAATCCGCAGACCAAGCGGGTCTTCAAATGCACGCTGTGCACGGACCGCGTCGGCGAAGGGCTGGAGCCGGCGTGTATTAAATCGTGTCCGACGGGCTGCCTGCACTTTGGCAGCAAAGTTGACATGAAGGAACTTGCGGAACGGCGGGCCAAGCAGCTTCGCGAGCATTCGAATTATCCGAACGCGGGCGTGTACGATCCGCAGGGCGTCGGCGGCACCAGCGTGATTTATGTTCTGCACGATGCCGCGAATCCGGAACTTTATGGCGGGCTGCCGAAGGATCCGCACATTCCGTGGAGCGTGAAACTCTGGAAGGGCCCGCTGAAGTGGCTGGGCAACGTGGCCATGGTCGGCGGATTGATTGGCCTCTTTGTGCACTATCTGCGGTTCGGCCCCAAGGACCGCGACGACGAAGAGATGAAAGCAGGGGAGACAAAATCGTGAGCCAATCCGGACAAATTCTTCCTCACGGCCGCGTGCTTCGGTATGAGCTTCACGAGCGACTGACGCACTGGGCCGCCGCCTTTTCCTACATCTATCTTCTCCTGACGGGACTGGCGTTTTACACGCCGTGGCTTTTCTGGATCGCCATCGCGCTGGGCGGCGGGCAGATTTCGCGCATGCTGCATCCTTGGGCAGGGCTGATCTTTTTCTGCGCGGTCATCGGGATGTACAGCATGTGGGCGAAGCAGATGCGCACGACGGAAACGGACAAGAAGTGGTGGGGCGCGGTGGGCCACTACGCGCGCAATGAAGACGACAAGATGCCGCCGGCGGGGCGGTACAATGCGGGGCAGAAACTTCTTTTCTGGGGATTTTTCTGGTGCAGTCTGTTGCTGCTGCTTACCGGCGCGGTTCTCTGGTTTCCGGAATTTATTCCCTGGAATCTCCGCTTCCTGCGTTATACCGCCGTGCTGATTCATCCCGCGGCGGCGCTTTTGACCATCGGGCTCTTCCTGATCCACATCTACATGAGCGTGTTTGCGGAGCGCGGAGCGTTCGGCTCGGTGATCCGCGGCGATGTTTCCGTCGACTTTGCGAAGCGCTATCACCCCGGTTGGTATGATGAGATCGCCGGCGGATCGTCCACGCCGCGGAAATGACCACAGCACAGACCGTTAGCTCCGAGTATGACGCGCGAGTCGCGCGCGCGGCGCGGTTGTCCGTGAGCTATCCCTTTGCCGCGGAATTCCTGGACTTCTATCGGCATATTGCGGGATTTCAAAAAACACTAAGCGCCAGCGTCCGTTCCTGGCAGGGGAACGAATCGGGCAAGGCCCCCGTTGCCGACGTGCGGGAGCGGCTCGATCTCACCGTGTTGCTTCCGCACTTTCGCGGCTTCCTCTCGGTGGTGGAACAGCATGCTCCGTCCGCGCTGCGCGAGTCGGCGCGTCAAATGTCTCTGCTGCCGTCGGATTCCTGGATCGCAAGCCTGGAAGCGTATTGGCAGCATGCCGGCAAGTATGACCAGCAGGTTGGCGCGTTTGCGCAGTTCCTTTCGCGCGCGTTTCTGCAGCCGTACGCGGAATATCGCGCGGCGAGGATGTTGCAAGGACCTCTGGCGGTCACGATTCGCCTTTGTCCGTTGTGCGGCGCGCGGCCGCTTATGGGTGTGCTGCGGCTGGAAGGGGATGGCGGGAAGCGCTTCCTGCTCTGCGCGTTCTGTTCGCAAGAATGGGAGTTCCGGCGGATTTTGTGCCCTACGTGCGGCGAAGAAGCCGAGGGAAAGCTGCCGGTCTACGTTGCGGAACAGTTGGCGCATGTGCGCGTGGAGGCCTGCGACACGTGCAAGTTCTATCTTCAGACCGTGGACCTCACCAAAGACGGCCACGCCGTGCCACTGGTGGACGACCTCGCGGCGATCCCGCTGACGCTCTGGGCCCACGAACACGGTTACTCGCGGCTGCAGCCGAACCTGCTGGGCACGTAATTCGTTTCCGATATTGCAAAGTTTGGTTCGATTGCGGCAAGCTACCGAGCGCCGTTGAGGAGACTTTCGATGCGTCGTTCCTTGCTAGGTTTTATTGCCTCGTTCATTTTGTGCGCCGCCGCTGCGCGGAGCCAGACCGCACTGCAAACGCCCGCGGCTTTGACGGTGATTCGCGCGGGGACGTTGATTGATGGGACGAGCGCGGGGGCGCGGAAGAATCAGCTGATTTTTGTGCGCGGGGAACGGATCGAGAAGGTGACGGATGGGGCGGCGGCGATTCCGGCGGAGGCGAAGGTCATCGATCTTTCGAACGCGACAGTGCTGCCGGGGCTGATTGATTCGCACACGCATATTTTCTTGTGGGGCGAGGATCCGAAAAAGGGCGGCTACGACGTTAACATTTTAAATGCGGGAATCGCGCTGCGCGCGGCGCGGGCTACGTATGCGGCGCGGCGGGCGCTGGAACAGGGATTTACCACCATCAGAGATTTGGAGACCGAAGGCGCGGGGTACGGGGACATCGAGATCAAGCAGGCCATTCAGGAGGGGACCATTCCGGGGCCGAGGATTTTTGGCGCGACGCGGGCGATTTCGACGACCGGCGGGTACAACCTAGAAGGCTATGCGCCGGAATTGGAAATGCCCAAGGGCGCACAACTTGTGGATGGCCCGGTGGAAGCGCGCAAGGCCGCGCGGCAGCAGCTCGAGCATGGCGCGGATTGGATCAAGGTGTACATGACGCACCGCTCGTGGGTGGATAAGCAGGGGAACCTGGTGTCGCAGCCAACGCTGACGGTCGAAGAATTGAAGGCCATCGTGGATGAAACGCACGGCTGGCAGAGAAAAGTGGCGTGCCATGCCTACAACGGAATCGGTTTGCAGCGGGCGCTGGACGGGGGATGCGACTCCATCGAGCATGGACTGGAAGTCACCGATGCGCAGATCGCGCAGATGCAGCGGCAGGGGACGTGGTACTGCCCGACGCTGTCGCCGTATTACGACGATTGGGGGGCGGCAGATACGCCGGGCGGAAAACGGGACCGCGCGCGGGCGGCGGTACATGAAATCAGCTTCAAGAAAGCGATGCAGGCGCATTTGAAAATTGTTTTTGGAACGGACATGGGCGGGATTCCGTGGACGGAACCGATCGCGCAGGAGTTTGGGAGAATGGTTTCGCTCGGGATGGCGCCGATGGATGCGATTCAAGCGGCGACGTCACGAGCCGCGGATATGCTGGACATGAAAGGCGAAATTGGAGTGATTGCGCCGGGCGCGTACGCGGAAGTGATTGCGGTGTCCGGGGATCCGCTCAAGGACATCGGCGAACTGGAGCACGTGAAATTTGTGATGCAGGACGGAGCGGTCTACAAAAACGAAATCGGAAAGTAGAAAGTCTACGAGTTAAGGTCTCAAGCTTCGACGCGGACGCCCTTCCAGAAAGCAATGCAGTCTTTGATTTCCGCGGCGGCCGGCTTGGGATCGGGATAAAACCAGGCGGCGTTTTCGTTTTTCATGCCATCCACTTCCACGTGGTAGTAATGCGCGGTGCCCTTCCACGGACAGACGGAAGTGTGGCTGCTGGGCTTCAAGAATTTCTTTGCGACGGCGTCCGGCGGGAAATACTGGTTCCCTTCCACCACGACGGTGGCGCCGCTCTCAGCGATAACGTGTCCAGCCCACAAGGCTTTGGCCATTCTGAATGTCTCCGTTGCGAGAGGAATGCTTTGGCCAGAATAACGCTCGACTGGCAACATGTCCAAAATATTGGATGCGCGGGCGGGACGATTGACGCAAGGAATTTTGACTAATCGCTAAATGCTTCGCGCATCGGAGGTGGATAAGCGGGGCGACTCAGCCGTACGGCAACGCCTGCGGTATTTGTTACAATCAGGCGCATCGAAGTGGAGGAAAGCCAATGACCGAGCAAAATTTCGCAAATCATGGAAAGTATGTGCCGATTTATCATTTTTTCGCGGTGCCCGTTTTCGTTGTGAACTTTGTGTGGTCCCTTTTCCGATTGAGGACCTTGGGATTTTCGTTTGCGGGAGTTTTTGGCGTGTTGCTGGCCGCGGCGCTGGTCGTGCTGGTCTTCGTGGCGCGGGTGTTTGCGCTCGCGGTGCAGGACCGCCTAATTCGTCTGGAAGAGCAGGTGCGGTATGAGCGGGTATTGCCGGAAGAATTGCGCTGGCGCGCCGATGAGCTCACCGTCAACCAGTTCGTAGCGCTGAGGTTCGCCTGCGACGAGGAATTGCCGCAACTGATGCGAAAAGTTCTGGATGAAAAACTGACGGAGCGCAAAGCAATCAAGCGGCTGGTCAAGACTTGGAGACCGGACTACTTGCGCGCGTAGCTTAGTCCTGATTAGAAAATGCCTCGAACGACGCCGCCTTCGGCGCGGACGGCGGCGCCATTGATCGAAATGGCTTGCGTGCTGGCAACGAAGGCCACCACGGCAGCAACTTCCTCAGGCGTTTCGAAGCGCTTGAGGAGCGAAGAAGGCCGGATGGTTGAGAAAAACTGCTTCTCAAATTCCGCGGATGAAATTCCCTGCTGCTTGGCCAGGCTCTCGACGAAATTGACGGCGCCTTCGGAAGCCGTTGGCCCAGCAAGAATGGAATTCACCGTGACGCCCGTGCCGGGTACGGATTCCGCGATCCCGCGCGCGATCGAGACCTGCGCGGTCTTGGTCATCCCATAGTGAACCATTTCGGCGGGAATATTCTGGGCCGATTCGCTGGAAATGAAAATGACGCGGCCCCACTTTTTCTTCAACATCCCCGGCAGGTAGTGGCGTGCAAGGCGAACGCCGCTCAAGACGTTCACTTCGAAAAAACGAAGCCAGTCGGAATCGGGAATTTCGAGAAACGGTTTGACTTCAAAGATTCCGAGATTGTTCACGAGAACATCGGTTTCCGGGACTTGCTTCAGAAATGCCGCGACACCCTGGGCAGAGCCCAGATCGGCGGCGACGCCGCGCACATCCGCATTCTTAACGTGCTTGCGAATTTTCTCGAGCGCGGAAGTAACTCGCGCCTCGGTGCGGCCGTTGACGACGACCTTTGCGCCTTCGGCAGCCAGCGCTGCGGCGATGGCGAAACCAATTCCGGCCGTTGACCCGGAGACGACTGCGGTCTTGCCTTTCAGTCCGAGATCCATTTTTCACTCCCTAATTCCCGCGCGTCATTCGAATCGCGCTACTTTGCCACGGCGACAGCGGCTGCGCCTTCAATCACAGCGATCTC
>Ga0210396_10007502_pt1 | contig 10370 bp, 16 predicted proteins | sample IncBWH17OmetaG_FD_155466 | JGI IMG/M metagenome (GOLD analysis project Ga0210396, IMG submission 155466) | Forest soil microbial communities from Barre Woods Harvard Forest LTER site, Petersham, Massachusetts, United States - Inc-BW-H-17-O ... | reverse complement strand
GGGCAGGAAGGCGGGATCACCGAGCCACTTGTCGTGATAGTTCGTCATAAGGCCGATGCCGTCGAGCTTGAGCGTGTCGAGCGCGTAGGCGATCTCCTTCAGGCTGCCGTCGACGTCGGTCAGCGGCAGCATCGCGAAACCGCCGAAGCGGCCCGGATGGTCGGCGATCAGCCTGGCGGCGTATTCGTTGCATTCGCGCGCGAGCTTGCGTGCCGCCTCTCCGGAGGTGAAATTGACGCCCGGCTGGGTCACCGAGAGCATCGCGACCGCGATGCCTGCCTGGTCCATGTCGGCGAGCGAGTTTTCGGGCGTCCATTTCCGCATCGGGCCATCGCCGAAATTGTTGGCGATCGAGGCCGCGATATAGCTCGGCGGCGACAGATGATGGTGAACGTCAATCCGATAGGGCTTTGCGTCGGCGGTCTGCGCCACGGCATTCTGCCCCCACCCCGCCGCCACGGTCGCGGCGCCGGCAATTCCAGCCACGAATTGACGCCGGCTCAACGCCGCGCCGGATAGCGAAAGGGTGTTTGCACAGCCGCACGCGCAGCGCTGGCGCGACCAGCGCCTGCCATCGTGTTCGTTCATCACGTTCCTCCCCGCGGCCCCTTCAGGACTTCGTGTCTTGACCGGCCCGATAAATGTCACAGACTAGCTATGTACCGAAGATACCCTGACAGACAATAGATTCCCGATCTCAAGCCGTTGAAAAATCGGGAATAGGTGGCCTGGGCGCGGGTTCGCATCCGCGGGAGTTCCCATTGGAGTGCCGCGCAGGCATGGCGGCCGTGTTTTGCTTGAAGCTTTGGATCGCTCCGCGCGGACCGGTTTCAAGCTGGTTGGAGATTTCGAGATGATCACGCCGATCAGAATGGGACTGGTTCTGCTTGCGGCGTTCGCCACGGCGGGCATGACACTGGCTTCGGCGCAAACGCCCTCGCCCGCGGGGGCGAAGGTTTATTTCATCAATCTCAGGGATGGCGCGGAGGTGACGAGCCCGTTCCTGGTGCAGTTCGGTCTCACCGGCATGGGTATTGCTCCGGCCGGCGTGGAAAAGCCGAACACCGGGCACCACCATCTGCTGATCGATACCAGGTTGACCGCCGACCAGATCAAGGAAGCCATTCCCGTCGACGATAACCACAAGCATTTCGGCGGCGGCCAGACCGAGGCGATGGTGACGCTGCCGAAAGGCCAGCACACGCTGCAACTCGTGCTCGCGGACTGGACGCACATCCCGCATGTGCCGCCGGTGATGTCGGAGCCGATCACGATCACGGTGCGCTAGATGCGTTTTCGCGCGAAACATGCCCTCGGAGACGCGGGCCAAATGACGAGATCGAAGACAGCTGCTCGTCGTGTCGGGCAGCTTTTGGCGCAAACATTCCTGCCCAGGATGAACCGGAAAGCGTGGGCGGCGGTCATCGTTTGCCTTCTTCCACTGGCGGCAATCTCATCTGCAGTGGTGGCGCAAACGCCATCTCCAAAGGAGGAGAACAAGACCATGACGCCCGATCGTGACCCTGTCGCTCAGCGCAAAGAGGAACAGGAAAAGCCGCGCACTGAAGTCGAGATCGATCCAAGAATACTCGACAACTACCTGGGCTATTATCAATTGAAGCAGAACATGATCTTTACAGTCACGCGACAAGGCGACCAACTCTTTATGCAGCTCACCGGCCAACGTCCGGTGCAAGTCTATCCCGAAAGCACCCAGAAATTCTTTGCCAAGGTAGTCCACGCCCAGATTTCCTTCGTCACCGATCCGCAGGGACGGGCGACGGAACTGATTCTGCATCAGGCCGGCAGAGAACAATCCGCAAAGCGGATCGACAAGACGGAGGCACAGAACCTGGAGGACCAGCTTTGCAAAGAGGGTGAAAGACGGAACGCCCTCACCGGGCAGCGAGGAGGCGCTTCGTCGCACCATTGCATCACTGGTGCTAGGGCAGCCAAACTACGACGCAATGGGTGAGGAATTGGCTCTGGCCACACGTCAGCAATTCCCCGCACTCCAGCGCTCATTCGCCAAATTGGGTCCACTGCAATCGATCTCTTTCAGGGGAGTCGGTAGTCAGGGCTGGGACGTCTACGAAGCCAAATACGAAAATGGCATCTCCATATGGAGGATCCTGCTGGCGCCGGACGGAAAAATCGAGGGACTTCTGACCCAGGACGGACCGTAGTCGGCGCAAGCGTCGAAGCGCACGCGCCTCCATGCGCGTTAGACTGGCGGGCGCCGGATCAGTTCCTCTCTGATCGGTCTGCTATAACCGGCTCTTGCCGATACCTGGCTCTTGCCGATGTCAGCGTTGGCTTCGTGGTCGAGATGCGTTGGCCGACATGCTGCACTGCGACGTCCACAAGGGCAGAAGAATTGCCTCTTTTCGCGCGACAAAACGCAACGGACTCGCGTTGCGGATTTTGCTATGGTGCCAGCGTCAATTGGCTTCACCCGGGAGTGGAGTTCATGAACAAGCTCGCTGAAATTCGCCGCCAGGAATATTTTTGCCGGGAGCGCGCGTACCTTGATTCCGAGCGCAGGGTTTTCTGGCTCGCGGAAGCTGAAGAGTGGGAGCAGCGCGCGCTTGACGAGATCGCGTTCCATTTCAGGGAATGCAATCTTGATGCCCCCGCTCATTCCCTCAGGGCCAGCTGAGCGGTTCCAGACCTATCCGTTGCGTCAGGCCGTTACCGGCAGCGCCCAGCCAGTACGCCGCCGGTGGATTGCCGCGCGCGAGCTTGTCGCCGCGGCGGCCTCACCACCGGCGGCGCGATCGCAGTGACGTGAGCGCGCCTGTCAGTGCTGCTGTTCCTGCTTGGTGATGGTCTGCCTGACTTCGGCGCCACAGTCGGAACATTCATAGATGAAGTCGATCTTCGCCATACTCCAGTGCGGCTCGACGTCTCGCACATACATCGGAAGCCGCCCGATACAGCCGGGGCAGATAACCGGGGGCGTCTCGACGAGTGCGTGATGCTGGACGTAAGCTGGCATGTCGCTCTCCTTCGTAAGCCGAAAGTGAACTTCAGCCCCAAAAACGAGCTTACTGCGCAGCACCAAAGGTCCCTCATCAACTCTTTCGAACGTTTGAGGAACAGCCGCACTATCTTGGTGCGTGTGACATTCCTGTTACAGATCCGATCGCGACCGATGCCGGCGCCGTGCTATAGGCGGCATGCGGTTCCAAACAACAAAAGCCATCACCGGGAAGGAAGTAAGGGATGACACTGTTGCAGCAGAGCGTCCCGGGCGATCTCCCTGTGTCACAACGGTCGGAAACCGATTCCGTGCTGCACCGCGCGGTTCGAAAGGCCGCGCTGCGGTTCGTGCCGCTTCTGACCATCGCCTATCTCTTCAACTATCTCGATCGCACCAGTCTTGGCTTCGCCGCCTTGACGATGAACCAGCAGCTCGGATTGTCGGCGTCGCAGTTCGGCCTTGCCGCCGGCATTTTCTTCCTCGGCTATTCGCTGTTTGAAGTGCCGAGCAACCTGCTGCTCTATCGTTTCGGCGCGCGGCGCTGGCTCGCCCGCATCATGATCAGCTGGGGCATCGTGTCGGCGGCGACCGCCTTCGTGGTCGGGCCGAACAGCTTTTATGGCCTGCGCCTTCTGCTCGGGATCATGGAGGCCGGGTTCTTCCCGGGCGTGACGTTCTTTCTCGCCGCCTGGTTCCCGGCGCAATACCGCACGCGGATGCTGGCCTGGTTCCTGATCGGGATTCCCTTGTCCTCGCTGGTCGGTAGCCCGGTCTGCGGCTTGCTGCTGCAGATGGACGGCATATGGGGCTTTGCCGGATGGCAATGGCTGTTTCTCCTGGTGAGCCTGCCCTGCGTCCCCTTGGGGTTTTTGACGCTGCGTTTGCTTTCCGATTCCCCGCAGGCCGCGACCTGGCTCACGCCGGAGGAGCGCGACGTGCTGGATGGGGTGCTCGCTTCCGAAGTGCGGGAGCGGCCGCATTCGTCACTGCTGGCGGCGCTAACGGACACACGGGTGCTGATCTGCGCCGCGATCCAGTTCGGCTTTACGCTGGGGTCCTACGGCATCGGCATCTGGCTGCCGCTGATGCTGAAGGAGTACCATCTGTCCAATCTGGCGATCGGCTGGATCGCGGCGATTCCCTATTTGTTTGCTTCCGTCGGCATGATCATGTGGGCGCGTTATGTCGACGAGAAAGGCCGGCGCATCGTCAACCTGGCGGTCGCGTGCTTTCTCGGCGGCGTGGGGCTTCTGGCGCCGATCATCTCCGGCTCGCTTCCCGTCGCCGTCATCGGTTTCAGCCTGGCCCTGGTCGGCGTGACCGCGGCGCGGGCGATCTTCTGGACCATCCCGACGCGGTTCCTGACTGGGGTCGCGGCCGCGGGCGGACTGGCGTTCATCAACTCAATCGCCACCCTCGGCGGTTTTGTCGGCCCGTCCATGATGGGCTGGCTGAAGGAATTTTCAGGCTCCTACGTTGTCGGCCTGCTGGCGGTGGCGGCGATCATGGTCGCCGCCACCGCGGCATCGATGTCGCTGAAGCTCGTTATTTCCAGGGAGTGAGTTGGCGGCGAGGTGAGGGGGAAGGGGTTTGCGTTCGAGGGGCTACGCGCGCAAGCCTCCCTCACGCGGTCTCATGCTTGCGCAGATCGCGAAAATGATCGAACCGGCTCGCCTGCAGATCGGCGCTGGTCGACGCGATTTCGGGAACGGCGGCCTCCGCCAGGATCTCGGCGGTGATGTCCTCGACCGTGGAACCGGCGATCTCGTGAATGAAGCTGATGTTGCCGTATTCGCCGGAGACGACGCGCGAAACGACCTCGCGCCGGGTCACTTCCGGATCGACGATGGCCTCGCGCCCGCGCCGTCCATAGTCGATCATCACGACGAAATACTGCATGCGCTGGTCGCTGCGCTCCCGGGGCCGGTTTGGCCGATCGCGGCGCAGTATTTCTGAAAATCAGAAACAGGTCAACCGAAAAGTTCTGAAAATCAGAAATAAGGCCCCCGCCGCCCCGGTCTTGCCCGGTCCCGGCCCGCGAATCGCGTCCAGCGGCGGCCTTATTTCTGGCTTCGCGCCGCCTTGCGCGAGCGCGCCGTCGCCTTGGCGCGCAGCCGCTCGATCTGGCCCCTCGGCAGGGTGACGCAGATCTCCCCGATCCATTCCAGTTTTACCCCAACGATCGGCTTGGCGTTGAAACTGGTGAGGTTGACCAGGGTGGCGGATTTTCCCCGCTCGATGGACTTCAGGTAGCGCTCGCCGGTTTTCAGCCGGACCGCGGCCTCTTCCCCGTAAAAGCTGGAAAGCGGGTGCCGCTGGTCGCGGTAGACCACGATAATATCGCCGTTTTCGTACTTCGGCAGCATGGAATCGCCGGCCACTTCGAAGGCGATGGTTTCCTCCGCGATCGGAAACGGCAGCTCGACCTCGCCCAGTCCTTCCGGCGGCACCTGCTCGTGCTCCGGTTCGATCGCGGCCCCGGCGCCGACCCGGCCCATGATCGGCACCGAATTCAGGTCGAGATAGTCGATGATCGGCTGGATTTCCGAAGCCTTGATCAGGCGGGCGTCGGCCAGAATTTCGGAAACCGCGCCAGGGCGAACGCCCATCGCCGCCGCCAGACCCCCCTTGGTCCTGCCCGGCTTCTTGAGCCCCCGCTCGATCATCTTGACGTCCAGCATGGCGCATCCTTTCCGAATTTCAGAAATGATAGCAATTCCGATTATCAGAAATCAAGCTTGACATTTATTTCGGAATATCAGAAATAGAGAACATAACGTGAAAACGCCGGAGGAGCGGAGATGCAGTCGAGCTGGGCGGAGGAACATTCGCAGGCGCTGCGCGAATATCTCGAAAAGGGCCTGTCCTTTTCGCGGATCGCGGATGCGATCAACGCCAGATTCAACAGCGCCTATTCCCGCAATGCCACGATCGGCCGCGCCAGACGGATGGGGCTTTCCGGTCCCGCAGGGGCCGAGGATCCCGCCCGGCCGAAACCCCGGCCGAAGCCGCGTCCGGCGCGGCTGAAAAAAATGCGCGCCCGCCTCGCCGCCAAATCCCGGCCAAGGCTGGCGGTGTTCAAACGCGCCAGGGCGCTAAAACTCCGCTGCGTCGGCATCGTGCCGCGCCACCTGTCGCTGGTCGATCTCGAACCCGGCGATTGCCGTTATCCCTATGGCGGCGACCAGGAGGGCGAGGCCATCACCTTTTGCGGCCACCCAAGTCGCGAGGGTTCGAGCTACTGCGTCTCGCATTTTCACCTGACCAGCAGCCCCGGCACCGCGTCGGAACGCATCGCCGGTAAAGTCCCGCTGCGGCTGGTGGAGGCGGCATGAGCACCGAGATCACCGTCATGGCGGCGCGGATGAAGCGGCTTTCGCCGCGGCATCGCCTGGCGCATCTGCGCGCGCTGATCCGGCGCGAGCCGGCCGGCTCAAACCGCAGGCTCACGCTCGTTGCGCTGTGGCGCGATCAATCGGCAGCGACGCCGGCAAGCGAAACCGCAGCCTCTGACCCGTGCTCCATGAACCGTGCTCCATGAATCGTCCCTGGATGCCCCTTTATGTCGGCGATTATCTCGGCGACACCGGCCACCTGACCACGGCGCAGCACGGGGCGTATCTGCTCCTGATGATGCACTACTGGCGCAAGGGCGAGCTTCCCGACGACGACCGGCAGCTTTCCAAGATCACAAAGCTGCCGCTGAAGACCTGGTGCGAGTATCGCCCCACGCTGCAGGATTTTTTCCACGAGGGATGGAAGCACAAGCGGATCGACGCCGAGTTGGCCCGGATGATGCGCGTCTCCGAGAAGCGCGCGATTGCCGGGCAGAAGGGCGGCCTCGGTTCGGCGCTGGCGCGGATGAAGCTGGAAAATGCCTCGCGTTTCCGGCAGGTCCAGCCCCGGGCAATTGCTTCGCCATCGTCGGCCGTGGCTCAAGCCGGCGCCGACCACTCACACCCACACTCACATCAGAATCTTTCTCAGGGCGACACCGGTTCGGCGGCTGTCTCAACGCCGCATCCAGGGCGAGCCGTGGAAAAACCTGCGCTTCCCGTCAGCCCGGAGCTTGCGGCCTATGTCGCGAAACGGGCGACGTAAAGGGCGAACAACCTTCGTCATTCGAACATCCACGCTTGCAAGGGAGCCATCATGGCACGGGCCAGACGCAACAGGGCGCAAAAGTCAGCGAAGGTTCACGACCGCAGGTCGCAGGATCTGCCGCGCAACGCCGAAGTGGCGGCGGTGGAAGTGGACGATCCGCTGGCGCTGGAGCCGGGGGAAAAGATCGTCACGCTGCGCTCGCTCCGCAACGATCCCTTGGGCAGGCTGCACAGCCGCCGCCAGATCGACGAGGCGCAATATCAGGGCGGCCGCGCGTTTCAGGACGATTGGGAGAAGGCCGAGCGCGGCCCGCAGGCCGTGGATCCGACGCGCGAGTATGTCGACGGCGGACGGGTGCGGGAGCCGATCACCGAACGCCAGCGCAAGGCGGTGCTGCGGCTCAACCGCGCCGAGCGCGAACTCGGCGCCGACGGCTCGGCGCTGGTGCACGAGGTGCTGGTTCTCGGGCTGACCATGGAGCAGATCGGCCAGCGCCGCGGTTTGCGCGGCCAGCGCTGGATCGACTATTTTGCGAAGAGATTCCGCGAATGCCTCGACCGCCTGGCGCTGCTCTACGGCTTTGCGAGCGCGCGGCGGTAGAGGGTCAACGCGCCGACCCATCGGCTAGTGCGCCTTGCTGCTCTGAGCCAGTGTGACGGACGGCGAGGCCGTACCAACAAGGCTTGTCCTCATGACGGCCCAGGCCGCGAACATCGACACGAACAGGCATGTTACGGCGATCAGGCCCGCGTAGTTCGGACCTCGGTTGCGGCTTTGCAGCGGTTTTTCATAAGTGCGCATGATCCTCACTCCTGAAAAGCGAAGTGTGAGTTCGATCAGGAGCCCGCCGCGCGGGCTTCGAAGCCGGCGAGCCCGATCGAACTTGCTATTGCCCGTGCTTGAGCATGTCCTGATCGCTCAGGTCCCAGTCCTGCCACAGCTGCAGGGCGGCCAGCAGCAGCACCAGACTGCCAAGGGTTGAATGGTAGAATCTGAGCAGACCGTCGCCGGAGTAGCCGAACATGTAGGGCGAGGCGATCAGCCACAGCCCGAACACGATACCGGCGACCTCTTCCCAACGCTGCAGCGAGACATATTCAAGCTGGGCGAGGCCAAATACGATCATGCCGACCACGAACGTATTCAGAATCACATAGCTGCGGTCCGCATCGACGACCTCATGGCTTGCTTGCGTCGGAAACCAGGGCGACAGCACGATCAGCAAGCCCAACAGCATGCCGAGCCAGTCTTCCCATGTGCGATGAGTGTTGAAATACCGAAAATCCGACATCGTAAACCTCCCTGAACAGAGGCATACGTCAGCGGCGGGCGAGCATGACACTCCGGCTGTCAGGCGACCGATCCGGCCGCATCGGGGGCGTATGTCTTGGGTTTCACGTAGGGAACCCACAGGCCTCTGACAAGACGGACCAGCGCAATTTTGTGGCCGTCTCAGCCAGCCCATCTGTCCGCCGGCGCCTTTGCGGCACTGCGAATAAAAAGCGCATGCCTGCATTTTCCGCGAGTGCCTTGACCGGCTGGCGCTGATCTACGGTTTTGTGGCGGAGCGGCGGTAGCGTCGAAAACCTTTACCCCCGAGGTAATCGCAACGCATCATCCTGCCGGCAATAATCCGATCATCAGCAACATGATCAGGGATCACAGCCATGGATCGACGCACGCTCATGAAATCGGCCGCCTCGGGTGCGGTCGGCGCCTGCCTGCTGGGAGGCATGACCGACCACGCGATGAACGCGCGTGCCGCCACTCCGCCCGCCAAGCCACGCATCGGGGATTTCATCGAAACCCCCGACGGGGTGAAACTCGCCTATACCGATTGGGGAAGCGGCAAACCGGTCGTCTTCATTCACGCCTGGGCGCTGCCTTCGCCGATGTGGGATTACCAGATCGGCGCGCTCTCTCAAGCGGGCCTGCGCTGCATCGCCTATGACCGCCGCGGACATGGCCGTTCGAGCAAGCCGGGCAGCGGCTATGACTGCGATACGCTCGCCGACGATCTGGCCGCATTGTTGACGCAGCTCGATCTGCACGAGGTGACGCTCGTCAGTCACTCTTTCGGCAGCGGCGAGGTGGTGCGCTATCTGAGCCGGCATGGCGCGGGCCGGATCGGGAAGATCGTCCTGATCGCGCCGGCGGCGCTGCCCTTCGTGATGAAGACATCAGACAACCCAAGCGGCATTGCCGCCGAACAGCTCGAGTTTTTCCGCACCCACGTTCTGCAGGCTGACTTTCCGAAATGGCTGGAGGACGGCAAGCAGACCTTCTTTGCCGCCGACACCTCACCCAGCCTGCAGGAGTGGGTCAAGCAGCTGATGCTGAGTACGCCGCTGCCCGTCGCGATCGAAACCAACCGCCGCATCACCTCGACCGACTTTCGCCGGGAACTGCCCGGGATCACCGTGCCCACGCTGATCATTCACGGCGACAAGGATGTCTCCGCGCCGATCGATCTGACCGGGCGGCCCACCGCAGCGCTGATCCCGAAGGCCCAGCTCAGGGTCTACGAGGGCGCGCCTCATGGGATATTTCTGACCCACAAGGACCGCCTCAACGCCGACCTGCTCGGTTTCATCAGCGGGTAGACTGGAACGAGCGTCCCGCCCTTTGCGTTGCTCCGGCAGGCGTGATCCGTGCGCGCGCCCCTCACGGGGCCGTGGCTTGATCTCGCGCAATGTGGCTTTCGCCGCGGGCCTTAGGTTGCTTGCAGTCTTGGGTTGCTTGCAGTCTTCGGCTGGCGGCTGAAAGCCTTGCGATTTACGCCTGTTTCCAGAGGGAGAGTCTGCGATGAAAAAAGTCCCGAACCTGTCGATTTCACCGGAGAAGGTGTTCTTCATCATCGCGAAGTCACGTCAGTCCGAGAGCAGCGCCGCCGGGCTGAATCTGGAATCCGATTCCGACGACGATGACATGCCCGAGAATCACAGCCAGAGTTCGGATCGCTCGGAGCTTTTCGGCTTCATCCGGGAATTGAATGAAGACGAGCAGATCGATCTCGTCGCGCTGATGTGGCTCGGCCGTGGTGACGACAATCTCGACAACTGGCGCGATCTGCGCGCCGAGGCGTCGCGGGCCCACAACAACCGCACGGCCGGCTATCTGATCGGGACGCCGATGCTTGCGGACTATCTGGAGGAGGCGCTGTCGGCGTTCGGCATGTCATCGGAGGATTTCGAGGAGCCCATCTGATCGGACCTGATTCCACGGGTCGCGGGATCGGGCCGATGATGCTAGGCTCTGGGCTCTCCGCCGCGCCGCCCGTCGA
>Ga0210396_10007501_pt1 | contig 10370 bp, 6 predicted proteins | sample IncBWH17OmetaG_FD_155466 | JGI IMG/M metagenome (GOLD analysis project Ga0210396, IMG submission 155466) | Forest soil microbial communities from Barre Woods Harvard Forest LTER site, Petersham, Massachusetts, United States - Inc-BW-H-17-O ... | reverse complement strand
CGAAATCTCCCGGTTTGATTCCACGCGCTGGATCGCTGACATCGATGTACCGACCTCGGTGCTGATATCGCTGCGTGACCGGGTCATCCCGCCGCGGCACCAGCGTTGGGTAGCCGAACAGATTCCGGACGCGCATACCGTGACCGTCGACGCGGGACATGCCGGCTGTACGATGCAGTGGAAGGCGTTCGTGCCCGGCCTGCGATCCGCTGTGGACTCGGTGGTCAGGCGAATCACGCACTCGGGCAATGCAACTGCTGGAGTGCCCGCGTAGTCGTAGCGGATGTCAGGCGCGGGTTTCGGGCACGAAGCGGTAGCCGTCCTCGGCTGAGAGGACGCGGCCTTGCAGAGGTGCCGGCGAAATGCGGACCGCCTTCTCCGAGATCAACACCACCATCGCCCACCTACGCGACGCCCTCGGCGACCATCAAAACCCCCGTTGTGCCAAGAGTGTGCCAAGACGGGCAGAAACAGGCCGACAAGCCTCAGACAGCACGAACACTAGAAGCCGCTGAGCTGCCTTTTGAAGACACTATGGCACCGTCTAGAACGCGGTGGACGACCTGGCGGCGATTTACACACCAGCGGTCGGCGGTTCGATACCGTCCGCGCCCACCATCAAAAGTCAAGTTAGAAGCACCCTTTCGCGCGGAGGTGGACTAAAACGAGTGCCAATCGTGGGTAATCTACTTATGCCGCGTCTTGACGCAGGGCTGACAAGGACACCAACGGCCTGATCCCCACGTCGACTCCGCCCGGGGCCGCGTTAGGGGTGGCGCACAGCGTGCCCGGCGTTCGCGAGATATTGGTTGACCAGCGCAACCGCGATGGCGCCCTCACCCATCGCCGCCGCCACACGTCGAGTTGCACCGCGACGCACGTCCCCAGCCGCGAAGATGCCCGGCTGACTGGTTTGCAAAATCGACCGGTGCTTGTCCGGTGTTGTTTGATCGAATGGCCCGCCGAGATCGGTGCCGGTTAACACGAAACCGTGGCGGTCGAGCTCGACTGCGCCGGTAAGCCAAGATGACTGCGGCTCGGCTCCGATGAACACGAACAATGCGCGTACCGCCAGGTCCTTGCGCGACCCGGTCGTGGTGTCTTCCACCTCGATGGCGGTCAGAAACTGGTCGCCGTGTAGTTCACGGATCTCGGTGTGCGTCATCACCGTGATGCGGGGGTCGCCCTCAATCTGGTCGGCCAGGTATTGGGACATCTTGGCGCCGAGACTGTGGTCACGAACCAGCAGATGCACGGCGCGGGTTGTGGCGGCCAGGAAGACCGCTGCCTGCCCGGCCGAATTGCCCCCGCCGACCACTGCCACGGGTTGTACGCCGCACGCCTCGCGCTCGTTGATGGTGGCTTCGTAATACACGTTGGCGGTCTCGAATCGGGCAAGTCCGGGCACGTCGAGCCGCCGATAGCGCGCTCCCGATGCGATTACGACTGCGCGGGCACGCACCACGTCGTGGCTGCCCAATTCCACCCGGAAGTGACCCTCGTCGAGGGCTAAGGCGGTCACTTTCGCAGGCACGACCAGCCGGACACTGAACCTGCGGGCCTGGACGACCGCGCGCTCGGTCAACTCGGCGCCGGAAATACCGGCGGGAAAACCCAGATAGTTCTCTATCCGGGAGGTGGTACTGGCCTGTCCGCCGACGGCGATGGCGTCGACGGTAGTGACGCTGAGACCATCCGACGCGCCGTACACGCTGGCGGCGAGCCCGGCGGGGCCCGCCCCGACGACGAGCAGATCACACAAACCGGTCGGGCTCGGCGCTACCAAAATGCCCAGTTCGGTTGCGACTTGGGCATTCGACGGGTTACGCAGCAGCTTCTCGCGTCGAAGAATCACTATCGGCGTGTCGGCGCGATCAACGTTCATTCTTCCTAAGAAGGCGTCGACATCTGGTTCTTTCTCCAGATCGATCCACTTGTGGGGCAAGCGGTTTCGAGTGGCGAAATCCAACAGGCGGCGAGTGTCCGGGGCGTAGGACGAGCCGATGATGCGCATCCCCGCTCCGCTTTCGATCAAGCGCGAGCGGCGGATCAGATACGCCCGCAGGATCGTCTCCCCCAACACCGAATCCCGGAAAGCGACGTCGCTGAGGTGAGCAGTAGGCACCGCCACGATCTGGCCGGCCTCTACCATTCGGGCGCTGAGCAGGGCCGGCAGCCCCTCCAGCATGCCTAACTCGCCGAGGACGCGTCCTTGTCCGTGAACCTCAATGATGTGGTCAGCGTCGGGGTCATTCTGAATGATAGCCACGCGCCCGCTCAACACCGCCAAGACTTCGTCGACGCGCTCTCCTGCACGGTAAAGAAAATCGCCCACTTCCGCGGTTCGTCGCTGCCCCCACGTCTTTAGGACGTCCAGTTGATCAGCGGTCAAACGCGGGAAAGCCTCATGGCTGTCCGGCGTTTCGCCCGGAACCAGCTCGGCATCGCCGCCGTTGGAAGTCATGGCTGACTATATGACTCGGGCGGCGTTGCCGCTGCGCGATTTCCCCGCCGTGATTGCACCCGCGCCTTCTGCCGAGTTTCATGGAATAGGTGACGGAATATCCTGGCATCGACACCACTGTCCCGCCCACCGGCCCGGGCTGTGTGGAATGTGAACAACAGCGCGGATGGTGGTTTCACCTCCGCCGGTGCGCGCAGTGCGGCCACATCGGGTGCTGCGACAACTCGCCCGGCCAGCACGCCACGGCTCACGCCGAAGCGACCGGACATCCCTGGATCACCAGTTACGAGCTGGAAGAACACTGGTTCTACCAATACCGCGACCAACAGTTCTACGACGACGGCCCCCAACTCGCGCCGCCGGACCATCACCCACTGGATCAGCCGACGCCAGGGCCCGCCGGACGCGTCCCTGCCAACTGGCAACAGCTACTGCATTGACGCCACAAAAAAATCGCTCACCGCATCATGCGGCAACCTAATCTCAGCATGCGCCATCCAAGTCGACAGCTGAAGAATTCCGAAGCGCGATTAGACCGCCAATGAGTCGTCGTTTATTCGACGTCAATGATCCGGAATCGACCGGAATTGTCCGGTCCGGTCCGGACTCGTTAGAGGACCCTGGCGTCGATGCCGATCGGGATGTTCAGAATCTTTGGAGCGTCAACGGTTCCCATCGTTGTTTCCTTCGTCGTATTCGGGCTGCCACATCGTGGCGGTGATGGCGTGGACCCTCCCGCAGCAACTGTGGGGTGCGACCTCCGGAGGCGATTCTCAACCGGGCTCGCGGTTACGTGCGTAACGCGCCTGCTGCACGCAGGTCGGCGATGGTGGGGTGCCCGTCGATGGCCATCAGCAGGTCCAGTTCGGCGAGGATGGCACGCAGTTGGGCCACGACGCCCTCGGTGCCGCCGACGGCCAGGGCGTAGGCGTAGGGGCGGCCGATTCCCACCGCGGTGGCCCCCAGCGCCAGGGCTTTGGCCACGTCGGAGCCGCTGCGCACGCCGGAGTCGAATAGCACCGGCATTTCGTCGGCGGCCTCGACCACGGCCGGCAGGGCGTCAAGGGCGGCCAGCCCTCCGTTGGCCTGGCGCCCGCCGTGGTTGGAGCAGTAGATGCCGTCCACCCCGTGATCGCGGGCGCGGCGCACGTCGTCGGGGTGCTGGATGCCCTTGAGCAGGATCGGCAGGCTGGTCAGTGAGCGCAGCCAGTCCAGGTCCTGCCACCGCAGCGAGTTGCCCCAGACTTTGATCCATTCCAGGGCGGCCGCTCGTGGGTCCTCTTCGGGGGATTTGGCCAGCCGGCTGAGGAACACGTCGTCGGTGAAGTAATTCTGCAGCACGTAGCCGCGCAGCTGCGGAAAGTTGCCGGTGTTCAGATCCCGCGGCCGCCATCCGGTGGTCCAGGTGTCCAAGGTGACCACGACGGCCTTATAACCGGCGTTCTCGGCGCGAGCCAAGAAGCTGGCGGCGAGGTCCTTGTCGGTAGGGGTGTAGAGCTGAAATAGTCCCGGGGTGTCGCCGGCATGGGGCACCACGTCTTCCATGCGGTCTTGGGTCAGCGTGGAGGCCACCATCGGCACCCCGGTCTGCGCGGATGCCTTGGCCACCGCGATGTCGCCGTGGAAATCCTGCGAGCACAGACCGATGACGCCGATCGGGCACATGAACACCGGCGTCGGCAACGTCATGTCGAACAGCGACACCGACAGGTCACGCTCGGTCGCACCGACGAGCATGCGCGGCACGATCGCAGTGCGGGAGAACGCATCCACGTTGGCGCGCTGGGTGCCCTCGTCACCACAGCCACCAGCCACGTAGGAATGTACGAAGGCGGGCAACACCTCGCCCGCCGCCCGCTCCAGCGACGCGAAATCGACCGGATATTTCGGCAACCGGCCCTCCAGACCGTCGAAGTAGATCTCGTACTGGTAGTCGCCGTACTGCGGTGCTGACATGTTCACATCGCCCCTGTCTCATTCAATGGTTGATATCCAAAAGCTATGCGCTCGATTCCATATATCACTGTCGAGTGCGTCATCAAACGGCCTTTCGTGTTGTCAACGAATAGATCGACAAGTCGCGCCGCCTCGCTTGACGAGCAGACGCGTCGGCCGAAAGCCATGTCGGCGCGGCAGATCCGGCCACCTGCGGCGACAGCAGGTGGCGAGATGAAAACGCGCTGATGATCAACAGCGCCGATCGTCTGTTACCGACGGCGTCCCGGCCGGACACAGCCGAGACTCCAGCGCACGGCAAACATTCACTGAAAAAGCGTCATGGGCTGGAAGGGATGAAATTTCGCCGCTCAACCTGTGTTGTCGCGTCAGATTCGCGCACTGGAAAATGATTTACACGCCCAACTGTTCACCCGCGACAGCGCGGGCACGCAGTCGACCGTGCCGCCGAACTGCTGCACCACTGCCGCGCACCGGTTGGCGAGTTCTGCCATGATCTCGCGCAGTCGCTCCGCACCCACCGCCGCAGCGATGTCCATGGAGTGCGCCACATCGGCGAACAGGACGGTTACCTGCTTGTACTCCGCGCTGGTGTCCTGCTCGGCGACCGGTGCACCGCAGCCATCACAGAATCGCGCACCCTCGCGCGGCTCGGTGCCACACGTGCGGCATGCCGTCGCTGCGGTCATCGGGCCCTCCGCTGCTTCCGGTCCCCAGAATGCGGCTACGAGAACAGATCCGCAAGGTTGACGAACGTGCCTAAGGCCGCAAACAGCGGGACTTCGGCACCGACCAGGAGGTCGTATGGAACCAATGCCGTGTTGGCGGACGACGGATCAAGGATCGCGTTAAGGAAGTTGCCGGCATCGAGCTGATCCGTGGCAATGTTCGCGTCGTATGCGGGGAGACTGGTGAGGGAGTCCTTGATTGCGTCTGCAAGGGGTTGCAACGAGGAATAGTCATACGAGAGCGTGCTGGTGATGTCGCCGCCGATGTCTGTCGGTGACGAGCTGAGCGTCACATCGGACACCGGGAAGCCGACCAACTTGAGCAATCCATCCACGACGTCGGTAAACGACGGGTCCTCGGGGGCAGCGCCAACCGTGTACAACGAGTTCGCGAACGGCAGCAACGGCGCGACCTGGTCTTGGTAGCTGACCGGGTGCTGCAGATCGTTGAGGGCGTCGGTGACTCCCTGCTGCCAGCCGTTGCTCAGTGCGTCGGAGAGTTGCGTCTGGTCGATGTCGGGGTATAGCCCGAAGGTGGTGGGCTCATTCGCCGGCCCCTGATTCCAGCCCTCGGTGATGCTGCCGTAGCCCAGGTTCACCAGGATCTGCGTGTCGGGTTCCAGCAGGTCATAGAGCGGCTGTCCGATTCCCGGGATCAGCAGCAGTGGCTCCAATATCGGCAGGTTGTCGTTCGGAATCAGGTAGTAGTCGGTCAGCCCTTCCCCGGTGAGCGCCTCAGATCCCGGCAATTCAATCGCGTTGTTGATCTGGTCGGGGGTGAGATCCAGATACGTGAAGTGCTCCAAAAAGAAGCCCAGCATGGCGTTGACGTCCGACAGCAGGTTGGTCGTGTAGTTCGGGAAGTCGGCGAAACCGTCGTATTCGAGGGTGTAGATGTCGGTCGGATACAGGTCAGACGGGGTTGCGGGTTCGAAGGGGACGTCCAGCGCGGTGAAGGCCGAGGTGTTACCGGCTGGAAAATCGAAGGTGTTCATGAAGCCGCCGTTGGGATTAACGGGATCGCCGACCAGCACGAAATGCACGTCGTCACTGGGCACACCTGCGGCTTGGAGCTGCGGCATGAGCAGCGAGGAAGCCTCTGAACTCTGCGAGTAGCCGAAAACCACGACGGGATTCTCGGGATTCACCCCTCCGGCGGCTATTTGGCTTTCGATATCGGAGACCATGATCGACTGGTCCTGACCCAGCGACGTGCCGTACCCGAGGGTGTTGGGGTCCAACGCAGACGACCCTTCGGGTGTAAACGAGGATTGGCCGGTACCGGTGAAACCGAGTTGCTGCAGATACAGCGTGTCGGCAGCATCCACATATTGCGGGGGCGGTAGCGGGACACCGGTCGGGCCGAAAACCAACGCCGTACCGTCACCGAGCGGCGAATCTGCGGTGTCGGCGAGCGCGGCCGCAGAGTTGAGCATCGACGTCAACCCACATAGACCGACCGTGACTAAGAGGCCAAGGCTTACCCGATGAAATTCTCTCCTCGACATCACACACCCCTCGAACCACCGATGTTGAACCGCTTGAAAAGCGGGCGTGCGAAGCGCAATTGGAATAGTTACTCGGGTTGAGGTAGGACGAGCTCAGTAACGCGCCACTGCAGTTTGCCCCGGTCCCGGGGCAGTACCACTTAGCCCGAATCCACCGACGATATTTGGCCGAGCACCAGGCCTAGTGGCACGCCGAGTTGGGCGAAACTACCGAGCAGGCCGCGTTTGCGCTGGTCCCCCAGTCCATAACGATCAGCACCGAAGGTACGCCTCGAATCGCTCGCGGATGATCATCGATTCGATGGTCAATCCCTACGCGCCAGCCAAAATAAAGGGGAGGAGGGGGAGGTACAAAAGACCCAAGGCGATGTCATAGGGGATTTGCACGAGATCAGTGACGCCGGTGCCCAAGGATTCGAGGCCGTTGGCAAACAACGTGTAATCCAGGCCCACGGCCAAGTCGGCAAGGCCGTCGTTAGGAAGCCCCCCAGCTTCGGGGCTGTCGTAGAACCCGTCAAGGCTGAACGAGGTGGGGTCGAATTCGTAGAGCAGGCTGCTGAGCGGATCGTCCTGCCCAACAGCGACATTGGTGAGGAAGTTGTCCACGCTCGTATCCAGGGAGCCGGCCAGGGTCGGATCGCTGGTCAGCAGGGAGGCGTCAGCCGAGGGGGTCCAGCTGTTGAATCCGGTATCACCGAAAAGGTTCTCCAGCGGGTCGGGTTCGGTGTCGGCTCTGGCCGCGGGAGCCAGCCCGATCAGCGCGGCCGCGAAAGCGGCGCCGACAGTGCCTACACCGCCAGCCCACCGGCGGTTGCGATTGTTGCTACTCATGTCAGGACTCCTATCTGAGAAAGTACTGAGCACGCGATTAACAGCCTCCGCCGCGGCAGAGGTGGGTGCCTGAGTATTCGACTACCTAATGCGGGAAGCGCTCACGCCCTGGGGCGGGGTAGCAGGGCGGCGAGTTCGTTGCGGTTGGTGGTTCCGGTCTTCAACATCGCCCGATAGACGTGGCTTTCGACGGTGCGTACGGACAGCGTCAGTCGCTCGGCGATTTCGCGGCTGGACAATCCCTCACCGATCAGCATCACGATCTCGCGTTCCCGATCGGTCAGCGGCAACGGCTCGCCGGCCTGAAGAAGCGCCGGAGTACTGGCACCGCATTGTTCGGCCAGAGCGGCGGCGCGTGTCGAGCAACCCAACGCCGATCCGCGAAGGCCCTGCCGTCGATACGTCAGGGCGGCCTGAGCTGCCGCGTCGACGGCGGCAACAAGGTCGCCGAGACGCTCGAATTCTTCTGACACCGAGGCCAATTGGGCGGCGGCGCCGTCGCGCAGGGCCTCGGCGAACCGCGCGGCCACGCCAACACGGGGTCCCTCGACGATCCCCTCGAGCTCACGCAGCCGAGGTGCGCCCGAACGGTTCCCGAACTGGGTGGCGGTCTGCAGACACATCACTTCTGCTGCGAATTGCCCTGTAGTGGAGGCCCTTTGGGCCGCCGACAACAACACGGCGATCGCCTCACTGACCGCGCCCTCACCCGCGGCCACCCACGCCCGGGCCAGGCTCAACTCGTAGTCCAGCGACCGGAATGGGCGTCGCACCTTGTCGAGCGCGGCAAGTGCGGCGGCTGCCTCGTCAGTTGACCCGCGTACGGCTAGCGCGGTCGCGCGTGGGATGTGATAGCGGTACCCCCAGCCCAAAGGGTGGGTGCCAGACATCCCTACCGCTGCCTGTTCCAGCAACGCACACGCGGAATGAAGGTCGCCTGCACCGAGGGCCGCCCGGCCCGCCACGGCAGCACCGAGCAATTGAGCCGCTCCCGGAAGGTCGGCTGCTTGTTGCTGTACGCGTTCGACCACATCAGAGGCGTCGCCGATCCGCCCCGATAACACCAGCGCGCTGACGTGAGAATCAGCGATGTTGAACCTCATGTGCGGAGCGTCGAAAGAGCGAGTCGCAGCGATGTATCCCGCTTCGGCAGTGCCCACAGCTGCGGTGGTGCGTCCGGCGTCCGCGGCTATGGTGGAGAGAGCCCAGGCTATCTCCGCACCGACCACGGCGGGCAGGTCATCGAATGCGAGTTTCTTTGACGCTTGCAACGCCTTATCGGGCTGGTCCATCGCAAACCAGTACACGGTGAGGAAGGCGTCGATATAAGTGTGAACCTGCGGTGGTGTGGTACGCGACGCGTCGTCGATGATTTCTTTCGCGCGTTCGGGGTCACCGAGCGCCCAGAGTAGGTTGCTCGCGCGAAAGAACGCAAATCTCGCGCGGTCGCCGTCGGTCAACTGGCCGGTATCAATCTCGGCGAGCACCGCGTCTGCCTCTTCGCCATGGCCAAGCCACGAAAGAGCATGCGCGCGAACGAAATTCGGTTCCACACTCGCTCCGACGTGGATGGCCGCTTCCGCGAGTCGATCGGCCAGGGGCAGATCCGCCAGCCAGACGGCGCCGTGAGCTGCCCTGACGAGCAGGTCCGCGTCGGGTGCGAGGTCGGAGTCGAGACTCAACGTGGCCCGCCGCACTACGACCTGGATGTCGTCACGCTCATTGGACCCGGCGAGTTCGGCGGCGACCAGCCCGCGCAGCCGCCGCAACTTCGTGGATGGCGCGCCTCTGCGGCGCACCTCACCGTAGAGCGGATGCGCCACCCGCACCTCCACACCGGCAACGCCGGGCTCGAGCGTGATCAGACCGCGCGTGTCGGCCTCCTCGACCGCGGCGGGATCGGTGATCCGCCGCAGCGCCGCCAGTTCGATCGGCTCCCCAACAGCCAGCGCGTCGACCACATCATTAACCGGAGCAGGTAGGTCCCCGATGCGGGATTCGATCAGCTCGACCAAGCTGGGAGGCATGATCGGATCACCGATCCAGCGCCAGTACCCGTGCTGTTTCACGACGCGGCCGTCAGCGACCTCCTGCTCGACGATGTTCCGCAGATACAACGCGTTGCCGCGAGTGAGCTTCCACAGCCGCTGAGCGGCAACCGAATCCACGGATCCGCCTAAAGTCGCCGACAGCAGTGTGGTGGTTTCCTCGAGCGACAGCGGCTGCAGATCAAGCCGCTCGAAGCGCCCACCCTTCCATATCTCCTGCACCGCAGCGGGAATGGGTTCACCGTCGCGAACGATAAGCAGCAGTTTCGCCGCGCCGCGCTGCATGATCTGGTGCACAACGAATATCGACAAATCGTCGAGCAGATGCACGTCATCGACGCACACCACCACCACCGCGGTCTCCGAAGATGCGGCCGTCAGCGACTCGATCACCCCCCGCAGCAACTGAACGGTAGTGGTGACACCCGACGGCGCCCATGCGGTGAAAGCGCCGAGCGGAATCGCCCGAGCCGAAGATGTGCCGACCGCCCATCGGCATTCGCATCCTTGCGACTCGGCAGCAGACAAGGCCTCACGGGCGACCCGGCTCTTGCCCACACCCGCCGCCCCGTAGACAACGATCCCGGAAGCATCCGAAGCCAAGATGGCGGCCTCGATAGCTGCCATCTCCTCCGAGCGGCCAGTTAACGGCCACTGCAAGCGCACCTGAAAAAGCCTACGTGCGATCACCGCAGACGCCGGCGCTTATCGCAGCCTCTAATCATGCCGCTGATCGCTAACCGACCAAACCTCTTCTGGGAACCGTTTACGGCCCTATGCTGGTGAATTGGGACCTCGGGGGTCGGAGGCGGCGGAGGGCGTGATGACCGCAGCG
>Ga0210396_10007500_pt1 | contig 10371 bp, 6 predicted proteins | sample IncBWH17OmetaG_FD_155466 | JGI IMG/M metagenome (GOLD analysis project Ga0210396, IMG submission 155466) | Forest soil microbial communities from Barre Woods Harvard Forest LTER site, Petersham, Massachusetts, United States - Inc-BW-H-17-O ... | reverse complement strand
CCGAAATATTTCGTGCGGGCCAGAAGAAGTTTCTCGATGTCCACTTCTTTCAGAGGCTGCTGGCGGCCGAGCAGGTGCGTGACCAAGGCGATCTGGGCGAAGTGCTCGACGGTTTCCATCTTCATGTAGGCGTGTTCGAGCGTATCGCCGTAAGCCACGACGCCGTGATTCGACATGAGGATAGCATCGTAGGCGGGGACGTAGGGCTCGAGCGTTTGCGCCAGCTCTGATGTGCCAGGCGTGCCGTAGCGAGCGAGCGGTATGCATCCCAGGCCCATGACTACTTCACACACCAGAGGCTCGGTCAGGGGAATTCCCGCGGCCGCGAACCCGGTCGCGGTCGGCGGATGGGCGTGCACGATGGCCTCGACGTCAGGACGCATACGATAAACCAGCAGGTGCATGCCAATTTCGCTGGTCACGTTGCGGCGACCGGCGACTTTCTGTCCATCGAGGTCGACGATTACCATGTCGGTGACCTTCATCGCGCCTTTGCTGACGCAGGTCGGGGTAACCAGGATGCGGTCATGATCGAGCCGTACGGAGAGATTGCCGTCCATGGCTGCGACGAAGCCGTGTTCGTGCAGCATGCGTCCGTAGCGGACGATTTCTTCCCTATGTTTGCGTTCCGAAGGCATGGTTACCCTTGGGGGAGATGACAAAAAGCAGGTTGCGACTCGACCTTCGCATAGTACCAGCCGGGACGGGCAGAGACAATCCAAATTTGGAGAAAAAGCAGACATGATGAGGCGTAGAAAGGGCCGGCTTGAAGCGCCTCAGGGGCTTTAAAGTCCTCTGGTGAAAATGGGCTTGATCGCAGCGCTGGCAGCGCTCCGTCACCTCAGAGAACCCGCCTCAAGAGCTCCGCGCGATCCCCGAAAATGCCCGCACAGCGACAACCGAATCGTAGGAGTATCCCTATAATCGGAAAGCGTGTTGGTTTCTGATTTCTATTACGATCTTCCGGAAGAGTTGATAGCGCAGGAGCCGCTGGCTGATCGGGCGGGGTCTCGACTGCTGCATGTGAGATTGGGGTCGGGAAGTTTGGAGGATCGTAGGTTTCGTGAGCTTCCGGGGTTATTGCGGGCCGGGGATCTGGTCGTGTTCAACAATACGCGGGTATTTCCGGCGCGGCTATATGGACGGCGGGGTGCGATGCAATTATCGGGAGATCGCCCGGAATTCCTGCAGGGGCAGATTGAAGTTCTGCTCACGAAACAATTGCAGCAGGAACCGAATGAATGGGAATGCCTGGTGCGGCCGGGGCGGAAGATTGGAGTGGGGGAGCATCTTTTCTTTGGTGAGAGGGGCGAGTTGCAGGCTGAGGTGATTGGGCGGAAAGAGTTTGGAGAGCGGAGGATTCGGTTTGCGCCAATCGAACGTTTCTTCGAGCACATCGAGAAGATTGGGCATATTCCATTGCCGCCTTACATTGCGCGTGACGATTCCGCGAGTGATCGGGAGCGGTACCAGACGGTGTATGCGCGAGAACGCGGATCGGTGGCGGCTCCGACGGCGGGATTACATTTCACGCCGGAGATTCTGAGGGGCATGCACGGGTGCGGGATCGAGACTTGCGAGGTCACGCTGCACGTGGGCTTGGGAACTTTTCAGCCGGTTCGGGCGGAGCAGGTGGAAGAGCACCGGCTGCACTCGGAGACTTATTCCATCTCGGCTGATGCGGCGGAAAAGATCGGGCGGGCTCGAAGAGAATCACGAAGGATTGTTGCGGTCGGCACGACCACCGTGCGCACACTGGAGTATGCGGCCCAACAGAGTGCCGGAGAAGTGCGCGCGGGCACGGGTGAGGCCAATCTATTCATTTATCCCGGATACAAGTTTCAGCTGGTGCGGGCTCTGCTGACGAATTTTCATTTGCCGCAATCAACGCTGCTGATGCTGGTCTGCGCGCTGGGCGGGAAAGAACTAGTGATGCGCGCGTATGAGCATGCGGTCCGCGAACGTTATCGCTTCTATTCGTACGGGGACTGCATGTTGGTGGAGTAAGCCAGCGCCTCGAAATCGGCCGGTTTGCGGGGCGAACGGGGAGCCGGGCGTTATAATCCCGGCGTAGCATTTGTAACGCATGCTCACTGCCTCGGAACTACCGACAAAAGTCCCGGTGCAAGAAGCGGAATCGCCGTTCCAGTCGCGATTGCCTAAGTATCTGTGCGCCATTGTGGCGGGTCACGCGGTGTGGCTCGCCTCGACTTCGAGCGGCAAGTGGGGCGATGCAGGGTCCTCGGCTTTCCAGTTGGTTGCCGCCTCCTTCGCCGCCGTGGCGTGCTGGCAAGCCAGCCGCAGATCGCATCATTTTGCCAGGATTTTCTGGCGCCTGTCGGCTGCCACGTTTGTAGTTTGGTCCTGGGGCGTCATTCTCAACACGTACCAGAACCTGAGATCGCCCACCCCTGATGTAAACCAGATCGGCACTTTCCTTATCATCTTTCTCTCAACCGCACCGATGTTCATCGCCTCAGTGCTGAGCGGAACCAGCGATGAGGAATCGAAGGTCCATTGGGACTTGGTATTGGACGCGACTCAGATCCTGGTCCTCGTGCTCGCGATCCATCTGATGCTGGTCGACATCCCTTCCATGACGGTTGGGGATCGACCCACCGTGGTCGTGGCGTTACGGTTGCAAAACTACTGGCGCCTTGCGCTCGCCATTGCGCTGGCGGTCCGTGCGAGATTCGATCCATCGCCTTTTGTCCGCCGCCTGACAAAACCGATCGCCATCGCGATGACCGTATTTGCTATCGGGGGATGGATCGGTAATGACCTCCAAGCATTCTCCACGTGGCGCGGAGCCCGCTGGTTTGACTTGGCGTGGACGATCCCATTTGCCATGGCCGCCTTCTCGGCTGGGGCCTGGCGGGAGCCCTCCGATCCTGCGTGGGACCCTAAACCCGCCAAGGTAGAGGGCATCCTGCTCTTTTATTTCCCTTCGATCGCCCTGCCGATCCTGCTGCTATCGATGCGCAACGACATTCAATCCGAGCAGATTATCGTTGGTCTGGGCAGCGTGGTGTTTTCGATTCTCTGTTTCTGCCTTCGTCTGCTGATCACGCAGAACCGGCAGCGTCAGGCGACGGACGCGCTGCTGGCCTCCGAGTTTCGCTACCGTAGTCTCTTCGAACGCAACATGGCGGGGATCTACATCAGCACCCTCGAGGGCCGGATTCTCGACTGCAACCCTGCCTTTTGTGAAATGTTCGGCTACACCCGCGACGAACTTCTTGGCCTCCCGGCGTCGGTCCTGTACGCCGGCGGAGATCGGGAACGGAAGGCCTTTCTCGCTGACCTTCAGCAGCACGGCTCCAAACGCGGCATCGAGCTGTCGTACTTGCGAAAAGATAGTCGGCAGATTTGGACCATCGAGAACGTTTCGGTGATTGCCGGCGAGAACGGCGATCGCATCCTCGAAGGGGCGATGCTTGATGTCACCCAGCGCCGTTCTCTCGAACTCCAACTACAACAGTCCCAGAAAATGGAGTCCATCGGTAAACTCGCCGGCGGCGTGGCCCACGATTTCAATAACTTGCTCACGGTCATGCGCGGATACTGTGATCTCCAATTGGCAAATAGTGCACCGTCAGATCCGATCCACGGTTACGCGCAGCAGATTGCTTCCGCGGTAGATCGCGCTGCGGGCCTCACGCGGCAGCTACTAGCTTTCAGCCGCCAGCAAGTGTTGCAGGCCCGCGTGGTGAATCTCAATACTCTTCTCCACGATTTTGAAAGGCTTCTGCGCCGCATGGTGGGCGAAGACATCGAGATGCGTACCATCTTCGACCCCGATCTAGGCAACGTCAGGGTCGATCCCGGCCAGATGGAACAGGTCGTGATGAACCTGGTCACGAACGCCCGCGACGCCATGCCGGAAGGCGGCGTCCTCACCCTCGAGACATCGAATGTCACGCTCGACGGTCTCTTTCTCGAACGCCATCCCGATGTTCTGCCAGGTGCGTATGTCCGCCTCGTGATCAGTGACACCGGGACGGGTATCGAGAAAGACACACGGCCCCTCATCTTCGAGCCATTTTTCACCACGAAGGGGCCGGGCAAGGGCACAGGGCTTGGTCTCGCGACTGCTTATGGCATCATCAAACAGAGTCAGGGATACATCGAGGTTTACAGCGAAGTCGGCGTCGGTTCGACTTTTGTGGTGCACCTCCCGCGCCTGGATTCCGACGTTCGCCTAGTTCCTGCGGAAAAGCAATTCCCGGTACAGCGGGGAAAAGAAACAATCCTGCTGGTCGAGGATGACCAGCAACTTCGCTCCCTGGCAAAGACGATCCTCGAGTCGTACGGCTACACCGTGCTGGCGGTGGACAGCCCCAGCCAGGCTGAGAGCACCTGCGACCAGAGCTCCGGCACCATCCACTTGCTACTCACGGATATGATCATGCCGAAAATCAATGGGCGGGAGGTGGCTCGCCGTGTGGTGGCGAAGATTCCTGCGATTCGCGTCCTCTACATGTCCGGGTTCACGACACACACCATCGTGAGCCAAGGTGTTCTCGAACCCGGCATCTTCTTCCTTCAGAAGCCGTTCACCGCGGTCGCTCTGGCCGCCAAGGTCCGGGAAGTCCTCGATGGCCCGGCGAGCGCCCAAGCCTAACAGGCTGGAAGCGCGGCGCGCGCAGCATTACCACTGATGACAAGGAACCTTGAACCACTGAGAAATCTTGAACCTTCAAGGACACGCAGGATCAGAGGAAATCCAAAAGGAACCATCGCGGTACTTCGTGGTTAAGACCCTCCGCGCACTCGGCTCCTACTTGATAGCCAACGGGATTGGGTAATACTTCTGGATCATTCTTCCGGTCATGAGGCCGCCTTCGTATTCGGGGATAATGACTTCATCGGCGCCGGAGCTGCGGATAGCGTTGGCGTAGCGCTGCTGTCCGGCGCGGGTGATGATCTTGATTCTGGGATTGAGCGAGCGGGCGGTGACGGTGATGTAGAGATTGTCGGCGTCGTTGTCGATGACGATGCAGATGCCGCGCGCGCGGTCGAGTCCGGCTTGCAACAGGACGTCGTGGCGCTTGGCGTCGCCTTGAATAACAGGAATCTTGTCATTCAGCAATTCGCGGTAGAGGCCTTCGTTGGTTTCGATCAGCACAAAGGGGATCTCGAGGCGCTGCAGCTGATCGACAACGGTGCGGCCGACCTGGCCGTAGCCGCAAATAATGAAGTGGTCGTTCAGGCGGTTGACGTTCACTTCGTTAATCATGGTTCTCCAGGCCTCCACGCCATGACGGCTGAAAATGGTGAGCAGGACGCGTTCGGCGATCCAGATCTGCAGCGCGAAGACTCCCGCGTACACGAACATTGAAAAGATTTTGGTGGACTTGTGGACTGAGCGGTATTCGATCGAGTGCGGATGAATCACCCAGAACAGGGCATCCAGCGGGCGCAGTCCTTCGACGCGGACGTAGAAGATCACGCACACTCCGAGGAAGCCCGCGAGAACCAGCAGCGGGAGCCACAAGCGCCGGAGGAAGATGAGGAAGATGCGTCCCATTCCAAGTTTCCGTGCGGACGGCCTTACAGAAAATCCGATGAGTATACACACTCAGGCCGGAATCGGGACATGAATTATTCCGATGGCGAGGAAACGGGAGTGAGTAATCACTTCTCTTATGATCCGGATGCGGGAGGACCACTGGTTCGACTGTCAGTCGCTCATTGGGCGAAGGTAGCGGCCACATCGATAGGTCGATGAAGAGATGCTGTGGCGGATGAACGTCACTGCTCAGGGGCTAAAGCCCGTTCCGATTTTGCATTGCGTACGCGGCCCTGAAGGGCCGCTCTTCCACGGGGATGCAGGCATCCACGGCGGCGGACAGATGCATGACGGCGGACAGATCCTCGGAAGCTAAGCAAAACGGGCATCCTTACGGACGCCCGCTGCTGAAAACCGGCCAAATTTTTCTTGCGTGGAACCTACGCGCGGGCACCGACTGCGGCCGGCTCGCTGGCCGGAACCGACTTCTCTTCGCCGTTGGGCTTCTGCTGCGCGGGCTGTCCGCCCTTGCGGATGTCGATGCCGCCCTTGAAGAAGGCGCCATCTTCGATGGAGATGCGAGCGGCGATGACGTCGCCGGTCAGCGAGCCGTCACTGCGAATGTCGACGCGATCGCTGGCCGTGAGATTGCCGCGGACTTTGCCGAGAACAACGATCTCACGCGCGTTAATGTTGGCGGCGACAACGCCATTGCGTCCGATGGTGACGCGGTTGCCAGCCAGATTGATGGAACCTTCCACGCGGCCGTCGATGTAGAGCGATTCGGAACCGGTGACTTCGCCTTTAATGACCAGCGACTTGCCGATGGTGGCTTGGTCAGCGGTGGTGGTGGTTACCGGCCGGGGAGCAGCGGGCTCAGCGGAGGCCATTGGCGCGCTGGGGGTAGACGTAGTGGGGCGCTCCGGCACGGCAGGTTGTGCAGGAGATTGAGGCTGATTGGTCGGCTTCCACATGGCGTAAAAGTTCCTTTCCTAGTTGGGATTAGGGGTCACTGGCCGCACTTTCGTGACCAAAGCCGATTGTACTCCCGCGTCTCAAAGTGAGCCCTGTGGAAAATCCTTTATTTTCAATCGGGAGTTCCTCCGTTGATACGACCGGTTGGACATGGGAGGCATGGTCGCACGACACGTGGGGCTGCATACTTCCTGCTCGGTAGGGTGTAACGATTCCCGGAAAAAACTGCCGGAGCGTACCCTTCCACAGGCGCCGGGCGTTATGCTGACAGATCGAAGATTTATCGAAAACCGAAACCGGCGTGGGGAGTCTAATTCTTCACGAATCTTCTTAATGGGCCTTGGGACAGACTTCTATCTTTGGAGCCAAGCATGCTAGAACCAGCCGTAGTAAATGCAGCAACGTTCACGATTGCGCGGCCTGAGGCGGGCGAATATGCGCCTTACTATGACCGCTACATCTCGTTGGTGGCGGGGACCGATATCCTGGCAACGCTCGATACGCAGAGGCGGCAGACCATGCTTCTGCTTTCGGGGCGCGACGAGAGTGAGGGGGATTTGCGCTACGCACCTGATAAATGGAGTGCGAAGCAAGTTCTGGGACACGTGTGCGACACGGAGCGAATTTTCGCGTATCGTGCGCTGCGGATTGCGCGCGGGGACCAGACTCCGCTGCCCGGGTTCGAGCAGGACGATTATGTGAAGAATGGTCCGTTTGCGAAGGCGCCGCTGGCTGAAATCATTGAAGATTACATTGCGGTCCGACGGGCGACGCTGACGCTGCTGCGCAATCTGGATGAGGCGGCGTGGACGCGGCGCGGCGTGGCAAGCAAGAATGAAGTGAGCGTGCGCGCGCTGGCGTATATGATCGCGGGACACGAATTGCATCATCGGAGGATTCTGGAGGAGAAGTACTTCGTGGAGCGGTGAGTGCCGCTAACTTCTTCGCACGGATTCACCCGGATCAACACGGATCCATCGATGCTCATCTGAACGATGTGTCATTCTGAGCGGAACGAAGCACTCATGCAATTTGCCGGTGACGAGCGAGGGAGCGATCCCACGCTTTGTTCAGGATGACAAAGACTACTTGAATTCCAATCTTCTCTCTCATGACTCAACGCGCACTGACGGAATTGCTTCGCGGCAAGGGCGCGCACGCTGATCCCATTGCGTGCGTGGAAGATCTTTCCGCAGAGCTGGCGGCAAGGTGCGTGGCGGCATTTCCTCATTCGATCGGGCAGCTTGTTTTCCATATGAACTACTGGATGGAGTATGAGCTGCGGCGGATTCGGGGAGAGAGACCTGCGTACCCGGAACATAACTCGGAGAGTTTCCCGCCTGCGCAGGCGCCCGGCGATGCAGAGGAATGGGATCGCCTCCGGACACAAATGGGGAAGCTTCTCGTCGAGTTTGGCGAGTTGGCGAAGTCGCCGGCGCACGAGCTACAGCGCGAGATTGAAAGCGCCCACGACGGCGACAAGAAACTTGCTGGAACTCTCGAAGCCGTGCTCTGGCAGATGGTATCGCACAACAGCTATCACCTGGGGCAGATCGCGATGGTGCGGCGGGCGGTAGGAGCGTGGCCTCCGCGCGGGGGCGGCGACTCGTGGTAGAGCAGATTGGTCATCCTGAGGTCCGCGCCTTTTGCGGACCGAAGGACCTGTGCAACTTGACGGGGAGTGCACCGATCCATCGGTTCGCTCGGGATGACAAAACTGTTGGTGCGGTATGCTGAGAGCTGACCACTGACGGCTCTTATGCTTTCTGATTCCACAATCCTGAAACACATTGCGAAACAACCCAAGCGGGCAGCGGGGTTTAAGCAGCTAGTGCGCGAACTTGGGCTTCGCGGGGACGAGCGTCGCGAACTGGATTCGCTGCTACAGAAGATGGTGGCGAGGGGTACGCTGCTCTCGGTTGATTCCGATCGCTACGCTATACCGGCTGCGACGGCCGACAAAAATCTGGTCGCGGGGCGGCTCACCATGCACCGCGACGGATTCGGATTTGTCATTCCAGATGTGAAGTCCTTGAGTCCGGCGCTTAAAGAGAAGCTCACGGGAGACATCTTCATCGCACCCCATCTCATTGGCAATGCCATGCACGGGGACCTGGTGTTGGTCGACATCAGCAACGTGCGGCCGGACGGACGCGCCGAAGGGCGGATTGTACGGCCGGTGATGCGGGCGCATCCGACGGTCGTTGGAATTTTTCATTACGGGAGTCGCGGTGGGTATGTACGGCCTATCGACAGCAAGATTACGCAGGAGATTTTGATTCCGGCAGGGATGGAACGGCCGGAGGCTTCTGACTCTTCCGCAACAGGCACGGAAGACAAATCGGCACCACCCTTCGACTCCGCTCCGGGCAGGCTCCGGACACGGAGGACACAGAGGAAGAAATCTGTCGACCGCGTGTTGGGGGATGAGGTGGCGCGGCCTGCGGAGTGGGACGATCTTGAAGGGCTCGTAGTGGACGTTGAGATTACCGATTGGCCTTCGCCGACGCAGAATCCGCGGGGGCGGGTGGTTGAGATTCTGGGACGCGAAAATGATTTCGGCGTTGATGTGGAGATCACGATTCGCAAGTTTCATTTGCCGCATCATTTTCCGGCGGCGGCACTGGAAGAGGCGCAGGATACTTCGGCAGCCATACCGGCGATCGAACTGGAGCGGCGTCGCGATTTTCGCGGGCTGCCGATTGTGACCATCGACGGCGAGACGGCTCGGGACTTTGATGACGCCGTCTACGTGCACATGCTGGAGAACGGCAATTTCGAGTTGCAGATCCACATTGCCGATGTCGCGCACTACGTGACGCCCGGGTCGGCGCTCGATCAGGAGGCCCGGCTGCGCGGCACCAGCGTTTACTTTCCAGATCGCGCGGTGCCGATGCTGCCGCTGGAGCTTTCGACTGACATTTGCAGTTTGCGTCCGCAGGTGGAACGGCTGGTGTTGTCATGCGTGATGGAAATGGATCATCGCGGTGAGATCGTGAGCTACGAGTTGAGCGAGGGTGTGATCCGGTCGGTGGAGCGCATGACATATACCGCGGTGAACTCCGTGCTGGAAGGGGATGCGGCCGCACGCTCGCGATATGCGCCGCTGGCGGCGACATTTGAGCTGATGCGCGACCTGGCGCTGATTCTGAACCGCAAACGGGAGAAACGCGGGTCGATCGACTTCGATCTGCCGGAGCCGGTGATCGAGTTCGACGAACTGGGGCTCATGAAGAGTATCTCGCGATCCGAGCGCAACATCGCGCACCGGCTGATTGAGGAATTTATGCTCTCTGCGAATGAGTGTGTGGCGCACGATCTGGAGTCGAGGCATGTGGCGTCGTTGTACCGCATCCACGAGAAGCCGGACGCGAAACGCGTGTACGACTTTGAAGTGATCGCGGCGACGTTCGGATATTCGCTGGGTGTGGGGCCGCTGCCGATTCATCGTGTGCAGACAAAAACTGACCGGCGCTCGGCTTATGGAACGGGCAAGCGAGTTCGTGAGATTGAAGTGCCGAAGGAAGTGCACATCACGCCTCGCATGTATCAGAAGCTGACGGAGAAGATTGCGGGCAAGCCGGAGGAGCAGATTCTGAGTTACCTGATGCTGCGGTCGCTGAAGCAGGCGCGGTATTCGGAGGAGAATCTGGGGCACTTTGCGCTGGCGGCAGCTTCGTACACGCATTTTACGTCGCCGATCCGGAGGTACCCGGATTTGATTGTGCATCGAATTCTGAAGGATGTGCTGCGGCAACAGCAGAGTCAAAATCCCCACCCTGTCGCAAAGAGCGCGACAAAGCTGGGGCACCCTCGGATTGAGGAGAAAGCGTCGCCTTGGTCGAAGCGTCGAGTCGCATCCGACGGTGCCCGGGGCGGGGCAC
>Ga0210396_10007499_pt1 | contig 10371 bp, 9 predicted proteins | sample IncBWH17OmetaG_FD_155466 | JGI IMG/M metagenome (GOLD analysis project Ga0210396, IMG submission 155466) | Forest soil microbial communities from Barre Woods Harvard Forest LTER site, Petersham, Massachusetts, United States - Inc-BW-H-17-O ... | reverse complement strand
ACCCGTCACGCACGAAATAGGTCTCGCCACGATAGGTCATGTGGAACCTCACGCCTTCCACCGGCTGTTTGAAGACATAGAAGGGAATGGGTCGCTGCGGTTCGGGCTCGCGCAGCAATTCACCAAGATAAAAAAAGATGGCTTCGACGGATCGTGTGTAGATGACGTATCGTTCGGGATTGATCGGGCCGTGACCGCAAGTGCCGTTGTTGCCGGGGATTGGCGTGTCGTCCGGATCTTTGGTGACGCCGAAGGACGCTATACCCACCGCATCGACACTGTTCGGACGTGTTGCGACACAGAGCACGAACTTCTGCTCGGTCTTAGAAAGCTGATAGAACTGTTTGGACTTGGTCGGACTAAGATCGAGATCTTCGTCGTCGCCCACTTTGACCAGATCACCCAAGGCACCGCGTTGTTTCGCGAGTATTTCGGCTGGGATCGCAGGACCGATAGGGGTGTCCTTCGACAGCAGTCCTATTGTCGGTGGTCGGGGAGAAGCGGTCCAACGACGGATGAGCTTTGCGCACTCGATATCCACGCAAGTGTTAACAGGGCTAACGCCCGGCCGCCGATATGTTTCTATGCGACTGGTCGCCAGATTGAGAAACAAGTAGATGAAATCAGGCTGATGAGCAAAACGCTGAATAAAATAGGCAAATACCTTTTCATCAATTCCGGTAAGCATACCCTCAGCGAAAATTTTGGTATTCAGCGGCGCGTAGTCGAAGCCGGGCTGACTATTGACGTTCAGCGGTCCGGCCTGCACCGACGATGGTGTCGTCGAGCCCAAAAAGTGCGCATATGGTATTATTGTCTGCGCCGGCTGCACATTGAGCTGCAGTGACCCTCGGATTTGCGCAAGGTCGGAGAAATAGAGCGGCGCATGATCACGCGCCCGCAGGGCATTCGATACCAGGGCGGCGTTGGTAACGTCCTCTATTGTTGCGTTGTAGTCGGCGCTGTTCTCGGTAATGGCCGGTCCCAGCGAGCATCCGGCCAGCAAAAGCGCACCAGCGACCGAGAGACCGGTCAACCGGCAGCCGCCATAGCTCTCAGGCACGTCGCGTCGCCATGTGTGGCGACGGAATGAATTGGAGCTGATACGCATGCCCCGAACTCCCCAGTGCAAAATAATAGCAACTACCGATTGAATGTCCAGCGTCGGCCGGTAGCGGCGCTCGAATGTCAGCCGGTAGAGGCCAGCTATGGCCGCTCGCGCTCCGATCAGCGGGGAGGGCGATTGTGCGGCGGCGTGGGCGGTGGCGGCGGCTGGACCAAGCAGCAGCGCCGCAGCGCGGCGCAATTCTTCGGCGATTATGCACTTGACAATACCAGTTGAGGGGCCTATATATGCCCTATGAGCAGCAAGCACAACCAGCCCCAAAGCGGAAAGAACGCCAGCGGCGATCTGACCCTCATGCAAATTGCGCAGCGGTTTTCGACTGAGGAAGCCGCGCGAGAGTATTTCGAGAAACTACGCTGGCCCGATGGTCCGGTTTGTCCTCATTGCGGCAATGCCGATCAAGAGCGCATCTACAAGGTCACACCAAACCCGAAGAAGAAAATCCGCGCCGGTCTCTACAAATGTGCGGAGTGGTTTGCAGGGCTTACCGCGACGATGGGAACGGTTTGCGAGGACTCGCATATCCCGCTGAATAAGTGGCTGATCGGGTTTTACGTAATGTGCGCGAGCAAGACTCAAGTGAGCGCGCTCCAATTACAGCGCCAGCTTGAAATCGGTTCTTATCGGTCGGCGCTGTTCATGTGCCAGCGCATTCGCTTCGCGCTGATGGATATTGAACACAGCGAAAAGCTCAGCGGGACCGTAGAGGCTGACGAAACCTATATCGGCGGCGTGAAGCGTGGTATGGGGCGGCGGTACGTCGGCAACAAGACGGCGGTCATGTCGATGGTCGAGCGCGGGGGCGACGTGCGTTCTCAGGTCGTGAACAAGGTCACGGGCGAGATGCTTGGCCGATTGCTCAAACAGCACGTTGCCGAATCCGCTCATCTGAACACCGACGAGTCGCCGCTTTATAAGAAAGCTGGCAAAAAGTTCGCCTCGCACGACACGGTAAATCACAGCGAAGAAGAATATGCGCGCCGCGACAAATCCGGGCGACTCGCGACCACGAACACCGCAGAAGGATTTTTCGGCAATTCCAAGCGTTCACTTGATGGCACTCATCATCACGTCAGCCGGAAATATCTTCCCTTCTATCTCGCCGAACTCGATTACAAGTATAACACCCGCGAGATGACCGATGGCGCGCGTACCGCGAATGGTATCCCGAAGCTAGTCGGCAAGAGGCTCATATTGCGTCGTCCAAGCGGACGGTCTTGATATGGCGCGAGGGGCGACAAAGCGCGCATCGGAACTTTCCGCGCAAGATTTGCCTGTAATTGAGGGGGTGCTGCTTTATTGTCCAGTGCGCGGAGCATTGGGCGCGAAAGCTCTGGCGAAAGACGGGCTGACACCCACAGAAGAGGCGCGGCGAGTAGACTTCCTCAATTTTCTCGTTGACGAGCGCAACTACCCCATTGAGCGCATTCGCGTCGAAGTGGTCACCATCAAAAATCTTGGAGAGAGTGGCAGGAATCAACTTCGCGCGGACGTGATCGTTTATGATTGTCCGTGGTCGCAGATCGCGTCGCTAGATGTCGGGGCGCAGCTCGGTCACGCAATCTTGGTCGCTGAGATTAAGCGCGACTCGACGAAAAAATCGAAGGGTATCACGTATCAACTTGAACCGGCTTTGCGCGTGCTTCCGCGACTTGATGCCGTTGGCGTCTATTGGGATGACGAAAGCCGAATCCTTTTCACCAAATTAGTAAAGAAGCAAAAGGGATTTGAAGAAGTCACGATCAAGACCGATTCAATCGCCAATCTTCCAGACTACGGCATCATTTATCAAGCGAAAGCTATCACGGTCGATACCCTTACAAAGCCCGCGAATCTAGTCGGCACTCTGCAAGGACTCGCCAACGTCATGCGCTCGCACGGTGTTAATGACGGCCAGCAACGATACCGCGAGACCGTAAAATTGCTCTTGGCGCGCTATGTCGATGAAAAGAGCGCGCGAGTATCCGCAAACAAGCAATTAAAGCTTCAGGTGTTGGAGGGAGCAGACCCCGGCTTTATGGCGCGGGTGCAAAAACTGTATACCAGCGCCTCGATCCGCTACAATCGCGTTAAGACGCTTTTCTCCCCTCGTACTGGTCCAGACGTTGACGAGAATACGCTTCGCGACCTTGTGAAAGCGATTGAGGGATTTGATTTTTCATCGGTGTCGAGCGACACCATGCAACAAGTATTCATGACCTTTGTTCCCGTCGTTTTCAAAAGAGACCTTAGCCAGTATTTCACCCCAGCGTCGCTCATTGACACGATGGTCCAAATGGTTGCGCCGGGGCCAACGGAGAAGATCGCCGATCCCGCGATGGGAACGGCCGATTTCCTTACGTCGGCGATGAATTACTGCATCAGGCGCGGCGACGATGATGCGTTGAGCAGAATCTACGGGACTGATTCCGATTCGCAGGCTTACGACCTTGCGATCATCAACATGATATTGAATCGAGACGGACAGGCGAATTTGCGCAATGAAGATTCAATAGAACATCATCTCCGATGGGCGGAAGAGATGGACGTTGTACTCTGCAATCCGCCATTCGGATCAGAGACAGTCGAGCGTCGGCCTGAAGTTCTCAAAGCCTACGATCTGGGTCATGTATGGGCCGCTGACAATAAAGGTGTTTGGAAGAAAACATCCGAAATCCTGAAGAGCCAGCAAATCGGAATCTTGTTCATCGAGCGATGCTGGAAGATGCTTAGGGACGGCGGACGGTTGGCGATCATTCTTCCTGAAGGCTATCTAGCCACAGCGGCCCACAAGTACGTGCGGCAGTGGATGTTAGACCATTTCGTGATCCGCTCTTTGGTCGAATTGCCCCGGCGCATCTTCGTAAAATCAGGTGCTGACCTTAGATCGAATATCATGGTAGCGGAAAAGCGCAATCCAAGTGAGCGAGTTTCACCTTATCCGATCCACGCCTCTATGGTTCGCCGCGTCGGCTACAAGCTCGGCGGAGATTTCAGGCCGCTGTCGCTGCAAGACAAAGCTACCGGACTTCCGATCAGAGACAGTGCAAACAAGATCGTTCTGGATTCTGATTTCCGCCGCGTCTTGCAGGAATTTGGGGCAACCCCGAAAAGAACATCAGCAAAATGGAATGGCGCAACCGTCACAGACGTTATTTCCCACAAGAATTTAGACATGAAGCCGAGACGCTTAGTGCCGCGCGCCTTGCAGAACATGCGCGATCTAAAATCGTCCGGGGCGGTCCCGCTGTCTCAAATCGCCTCTGTTGTGGATGAGACAATCGACCTGCTGGATGACGTGGGAGTGAGCGACTTTCGACGGGTAGTAGAAGGGCAGGATATTCGAGCTATCGAAGGAATCGTCGTACCCCATTTCCAGGAACGATGCTGGTCAATCGCCGAACGAAAACAGCGCAAGGTCTATCAACTCCAATATGGGGATTTGATAGTTGGCCTTGTCAGGCCAGAGCGGCGCAACATCGGCATCTTGCTCGACGATGGTAATGACGTAGTAGGAAGCCCGGACGGTCTCGCGGTGGTCCGCGTCAAAGAGGATTGCGAAGAGAGTTACCCCGCTGAATGGCTGTTCGCTACTCTCAGATCAGAGCAGGTCCGGCTTCAACTGTGGACCGAATCAGGTGGCACCAGCTACGGAAAATTGGACGCGGATCAGATTCGGCAGGTTCTCATTCCGGTGGCGACGGAGAGTGAACGGAAAGAAGTAGCCGTAAGAGTTCAGATGTGGATCGATAGCGTGCGAGCAAACAGCGAATCATGGGCTGAGATCGGCATAGAAGGCGATAGGCGCCCTATCCTCAATTCACCGTTGACCGGACTGTTCGATGATTCCGAGCCGGAAGATGAGCCTTCGACTCCGCAGACAGAGGATGAGCGCGACGCCGAGATCGCGCGCAAGCGGCTTACCGAGATCAAAGAAAATCCTGGGGGGCTTGTGCAAGGCGATCAATTACGTGACAGGCTCGCAGGGATTAAACCCTAGCCAATGTCCGCCCTCTACGGATTTGCGTACACTGAGGGCGCGCTTAAGTTTCTTGAGACGATGGTGCCCGTCAAAATTCGCGGCCAGATGAAGCGGAGAATCGAAGCCTTAGCAGCGAATCCGACGCCTCCGGGATCGAAGAAGCTGCATGGCGTTATGGATGGTGAGAATCCTGTGTATCGGGCGCGACAAGGTGACTACCGAATCCTATACTCTGTTCGCGGCGTTATCATCGTGATCTTGGACATCGACCACAGGAAGGACGTGTATCGATGAAAGCCGGACAGCCTAAGCCCGCAGACGATCTGCGCATGAGCGGCGCGGAGTTTGATCGGATTATGGGTCAGGCGCTTCAAGTGAAGCCCAAGGCTCAGAAATCGAAGCGAGCGACAAAGACCGCGCGCAAGAAGCGCAGCGCCAACAAGTAGCGTCAGCCCGTCAACCTGGGCCGAAAGTAGGTTGTGGTCCAGGTATTGTCAAGTGCATAATCGCCAATTCTTCAATATCGCAACCTGTCGCTCGCGTTGCTGTCGCACGCTCTGCCGGGGCTATTGACGCGGCAGATTGCGATCGAGGCGGCGATCGTGCTGCCGGCGACGATCGCCGGTGCGTGGACGGGCGGGTTCGCCTGCCGGCGGCTCGCCGACCGCGGCTATCAGCGCGTCGTTATGGTGCTGCTGCTGATCTCGGGCGTCGCGCTGTTGTGGACGAGCCGGTAATGGGTCGCGATTTTCGTCAGCAACGGTTGCCACACGGTGGACGCGGCGGCGGCGGTGGTGGCGGTGGCGGCGGCGCAGCGTTCGTGCCCGACCCGAGATTCGTTGCATTACCGAGAATCTGCCAGGCGTCGAGCTCGCCGCCTTCGGCCGGCATCCACGGCGTTTGCGGGCAGTTCGCGCTTTGCACCGAGCCAAGGCCGCAATGGCCGATATTCGCTCCAGTGAAGCCGGGGACGCCGCCGTTCTCTCCCGGCGTGCTCGACGTATGCGCCTGATGGAAGGCGACCTCGGCGGTGGGGATGCGCCCGAGGTCCTGTATCGGCGCGTTCCAGCCCTGGATCAGCACCCCGAAGTCGGACCGCGTGAGAAGGAATGTGCCGGCGCCGTTGACGATCTTGATGATGCCAGCGACGTTGATGACCTTGACGCCGTTCGGGTCCTGGATGACGGTCACGGTGCCGCCGCGGATGCCGATATTGGCCGCCGACGTCGTGATCGTCGCCTCGCCCTGGTGGCTCAATTGGCCACCGACGAAGCGCAGCGCCCCCTTGGTCAGCGACACCAGCATGTGGCCGTTGTTGGCGTTCGGATCGTAAACGTATTCGTCGATGACGATGTCGGTGTTCGGCGCGATGCTCATCGACGACTTGTCGGTGAACAACAGCTGCACGGTCCCCGCCGGCGTGGTGTGAACCCGCTCCTTGTGGACGATGTGGGCGCCGACGACGAGCGGCGCGGTCGTGCCGCCAGGCGGCGTGCTTTCAGACAACGGATTGACCGCCGTCGCGGTGCCGACCTGTTGCGCGGAGGCCGATGCTGCGGCGAGCAGCGCGCCCAAGAACGTAACAATGGACGCAACGGCGAGCGCAACGGTGAAACGGTTCGATGGTCGCATGGCTGACCTTTAGAATCGCATGGTCGGGCCGGCAGTGACGCTGAAGTCATGCATCGAGAATGCCGGGACGTTGGATACGTCGGCGCGGTATTGCGCCAGTAGCCCGAGATTGAGCAGTTTCCAGATCGGTACTTCGAGACCGAGACCGACACGCCATTCCAGAATGTTCGGCGTGGTGTTCGGAGCGATGGTCGGATCGGGCGCGTTATATTGCCACCAGCTCACGCCGGCCGTCGGCGTCAAGGTCCAGGTCCGGCCGTCGTTAAGCGGCGAGAAATTCCACGGCAGCCAGATGTCACCGGCGTAGGCGTTGTAGCCGAACGGGTTGAAGTTGGCGTCGGCATGCGCGTAGGTGACGCGCGACTGGAATCCCAGGCTCGCATAGACCGGTCCCGACGCCTGCAGCCCGACGGTCGACAGCGTGCCGCTCATGCCGCTGGCCAGCGGATAGAGCGTCAAGTTGCGAAAGCTCTGCTGCACGACTTCGGCGTAAGGGTCGAGCGCGACATCGCCCAATTTGATGTGCGCGGTCAGGCCGCCGCCGAGGCCGCCATAATATACCGCGTCCGCCAGCGTCGCGCCGGTGGTGATAAAATAGGGTTTGATCGACAAGCCGCTGACGGTGTCGGAGATGATGCCGAAGCGCGGCCCGGCGCGTAATTCCATCACGCCGATATCGAATTGATGCAGCTTGAATTGCTGCGCGTCGTAGCCGACCGCCGAGGCCTCGAACGTGTTGCCGGCTTGGTCTTCGAAATCGTGGACGTAGTTCAGGCCGAACGCGCCGAACCAGTTCCAATCCGGCCGCGCCGCAAAGGTGTTGTTGAACACCCGGCCCGAGGCCAGCACCGTCCCCGCCGCCGGGCCCAAGGCGGCGTTGGTCTGATAGCGGAAGCCCGATTGGACATAGCCGCTGATTTGGTCGGGCTGCAGTTTCTTGTCGATGGCCTCGATGAGGTCTTCGGTCCGCTGCCGCATCGCCGGCGTCATGTCCTTCATCTGCAGCGCCGAAGCGAAATAGCTGCGCGCCATTTCGTAGGAGCCGAGCCGGTAATACAGCACGCCGAGCTCGAAGCGCACGCTGGCGAGATTCGGATTGTAGAACAGCAGCTGCTCATAGGTGCTGATGGCGGATTCGATATCGCCGGCCGGCGCCAGCGTGGCGTATTGCAATGCGTTGTTGAAATTCGCCGGTTGCGCCAGGATGCCCTGGAACAGCGGATTCAAAAGATCGGATGTGGTTTGCGCGTTCGCCGGCAGGCTCGAAACAACAAGCAACAGCGCCGGCGCCAATGCACCTGCAAATCTATTCCACAATGCGCGCCAAACGAGGTCTTTCAAGTTGCTACCTGCTCGACGATTTCGCCTGCCGGATTCGGCAGGCTCGCGTTGCTGGTATTATCGTCCGCCCGCTTTCGCGGGGCCGATTACAACTTAACGCCGCGGGCCGGTCGAGTCGAGATTTGTGACAAGTGGTGGCCCGAGACCGCTGGATCAAAATGAGACGGTTCCCGGTCCCCGGACCCCGCATTTGTGCCGGATTTGCAACGAATGACTGCGGATCTCAGCCGTGCGATTGCTTGCGCACGAGATTGATGATTGTCGAAAAATCCTCGGCGCTGTGTCCTTCTTGCGTCAGTTGCTCGTAAATTCGCGCGGCGTGGGCGCCGATGGCGGTTTCGGCGTTGACCGAATCGGCGGCCGCTTTGGCCAGCTTGAGATCCTTGAGCATCAAGGCCGCGGTGAAGCCCGCCTTGTAGCCGTTATTGGCCGGGCTCGCCGGCACCGGCCCGGGCACCGGGCAATAGCTGGTCAGCGCCCAGCATTGCCCCGACGAGGCCGCGACCACGTCGAACATTGCCTGGTGCGACAGGCCGAGTTTTTCGCCGAGCACGAAGGCCTCGCTGACCGCGATCATTGAGGCGGCAAGAATCATGTTGTTGCAGATTTTCGCCACCTGGCCGCTGCCGGCCTCGCCGCAATGGACGATGCGCTTGCCCATATGCTCGAGCACCGGCTTGCCGCGCGCGAAGGCATGCGTCGAGCCGCCGACCATGAAGGTCAGCGTCGCCGCCTTGGCGCCGCCGACGCCGCCGGAGACCGGCGCGTCGAGTGTGGCGATGCCGCGCGCGGCGGCGAGCGCATGCGCCTTGCGCGCGCTGGCGACATCGATGGTCGAGCAGTCGATGAACAGCGTGCCCTGCCGGGCATGCGGCGCGATATCGTTCCACACCGATAGGACATGTTCGCCTGCCGGCAGCATGGTGACGACGACGTCGGCATTTTCGACGGTGCTCCTGGCGTTGGCGACGATCTGGACACCGTCTTTTGCGGAAGTTTCGCGCGATGCCGGCACCACGTCGAAGCCGGAAATTTGATGGCCCGACTTCACCAGGTTGGCCGCCATCGGCGCGCCCATATTGCCCAAGCCGATAAATCCGATGGTCGCCATGTGCGTGTCCTTCTTAGTTGTCGAATTTCAGTTCCCGCGCGCCGACTGGGCGGAAGTGCCGCTCGACGATATCCGGCGTGACGCCTGCGAGCGTATCCGGACGCCAAAGCGGATTACGGTCCTTGTCGACGATGGCTGCCCGGATGCCCTCGATGAAATCATGGCTGGCGACGCAGGCGAGCGAGACGCGATAGTCCTGCTGAAAGCTTTGCTCGACGCGATCGAATGATAATGCCGAACGCAAATTTCGCAATGTGATCTTGAGCGAGGTCGGCGACATTTTGCGCATGGTTTCGAGCGCCGCGTGCGCTTCGTCTTCATCAGATTGCGCCAACCGCTCGAAAATCTCCTCGATGGTGTCGGCGCCATAGCAGCGATCGATCCAAAACCGCGCCGCGGCAAGGCGGCCGGGCGCTGGCGGTCCTGAGAATTTGTCGAGCCGCGCCTTGACGTCGTGCATGCCGCGAGCAGTGGCCAGCTCCGCCGGAAGCTCGTCCAGCCGTGCTGCCGGAATATGCAGGTCGGCGAGGCCGCAATAGATCGCGTCGGCCGCAGCCGCGCGCGCGCCGGTCAGCGCCAGATAGGTTCCGGCAAATCCCGGCGCCCGCGCCAGCACGAAGCAGGCGCCGACGTCGGGAAAATAGCCGATGGCGACTTCCGGCATGGCGACCGACGAGCGCTCGGTGACGATGCGGTGCGACGCGTGCGCCGACAGCCCGACGCCGCCGCCCATGACGACGCCGTCCATCAGCGCGATCACCGGCTTGGGATAGCGCGCGATCAAAACATTCAAACGGTATTCGGTCGCCCAGAATATCTCCGCCAGCTTTTTGTCGCCCGATTTTGCCGCGTCATAGAGCGCGCGGATATCGCCGCCGGCGGCAAAAGCCCGCCCGCCGGCGCCGTCGAGCAGGATGGCGCCGACGGCAGGATCGTCCGCCCAAGCGCGCAGCAACGCCGTCATGGTGGTAACCATGTCCAGCGTAATGGCGTTGAGCGCCTGCGGCCGATTGAGCGTAATGCGGCGCAGCGTGCCGAGTTCGCGGACGACAACGTCGCCGTCGAGAAGAACGCTCTCGCTCATCGGCCGACGAGGCTGCGCGCCACGATCAGGCGCATGATCTCGTTGGTGCCTTCGAGGATCTGGTGCACGCGCAGGTCGCGCACGATCTTCTCGACGCCGAATTCGGCCAAATAGCC
>Ga0210396_10007498_pt1 | contig 10372 bp, 9 predicted proteins | sample IncBWH17OmetaG_FD_155466 | JGI IMG/M metagenome (GOLD analysis project Ga0210396, IMG submission 155466) | Forest soil microbial communities from Barre Woods Harvard Forest LTER site, Petersham, Massachusetts, United States - Inc-BW-H-17-O ... | reverse complement strand
ATAAATGTGGTTGCCGCGGTGGTAAGCGCGCAGCGAAACTTTGCCTTGTTCGGCTTTGCCGGAACCTGCGCGGACGTCCGGAGACTCAATGCCATGTGCGACGGAGTTGCGGACGAGGTGCACCAGTGGGTCGGAAATCTGCTGAATGATGTTGTTGTCCAGTTCCGTTTCGCTGCCGGCAAAATCGAGTTCGACCTGCTTGCGAGAAGACTTGGCTGCGTCACGTACCGCTCGCGAAAGTAGGGAGTACAACGTGCCGATGGGCACCATGCGGGCGGCGGTGATTTCGTCCTGCAAGTGGTGCGCGAGCTTGGTGAATTCGTCGATGTCGCCTTCCACGCGGCCGATGAAGCCTTCCAGCTGGGAAAGTACTTCGTTGACGTCGGCGGAAATTTCCGTCATCGAGCGGGAAAGAATATTGAAATCGTCGTAGCGGTCCATCTCGAGTTCGCTGAAATCATCGAGATAGTTGGCTTCGCCAGCGGCAGCGCTTCTCAGCAATTTCTGAGTGTTGTTGTTAGACCAAGGCATGGTTGCCTGGGTGGAGCGCAGCCGGTTGAATTCGTATTTTTCCTGGAATTCGTTGACTTTGCCTTGCAGGCGTTCTTTGGAAAAGCTGAGCGTCTCGATCAGTTTCTCGAGTTCGGCCACGCGGCCAACCATCTTGGTGCGGTTAATGACCAGTTCGCCGACCGTGTTCATCATACGGTCCAGGCGGCCGAGCGCGATACGAACAGATTTCGCGGCGGCAGCCTGCTTGGCGGTCTGCTTGGGCGCGGGCTTGCCGGCAGGGCGCTTCGGTGCGACGACTTGAATTTGTTCTGAAGCCTCGGCGGCTTCTTGATCGGCAGGCTGTAGAGATTCTTCTTCCGCATCAAGCGGCGCGAATTGCGCAATGCGACCCAGCAGCGAATCGACGCTGTTGCGCATTTCGGTTTCGTCGGCCCATTCGCGATGCAAAGTCTTCTTCAGGACGTCGACAGATTCCAGGCAGACATCAACGACTGCCGGCGACGGCTGAATTTCGTCGTCCCGCAGACGGCCGATCAAGTCTTCAACGCGATGCGCAATGGCCCCGAGCCGGCGTAGTCCGACCTGGGCGGCGGAGCCTTTTACTGTGTGGATGGCGCGGAACAGGCGATTGATTTCCTCGGGATTATTGTTTCCTTCGAGGGAAAGCAAGCAATCGCCAACAATTTGTAGATGTTCTTCCGCCTCGGGCTGGAAGAATTCCAGAATTTCGTCGCCGACTTCATCGTCAGCGGGCAGTGCATCGAAGTACGATCCGGTGGCACCGGTTCCGGCCGCTGAATCGTCGCTCTCTGCAGCGGCATCCGACTGCTGCTCCGCTTGACCCGCGTAAGAATTGCTCAGATTCAGAGGCGGCAGTTCACTTGGAAACGCGAAGCGATATCTCTCCTTGAACGCCGCGACATCTTCGACATTTTCCTGGCCAGTATCACTGATTTCGAGAAGGCTGGTCTCAAGCAAAGAGATACCGTCAGACAGAAATTCGGTTAGCGGGCCATGCAAATCTTCGCCGAGCGGCGCGTTCAGGGCGTACTGAAAAACGTGCGCGAGTTTGGCGGCTACTTCTGAGAACTTGGGGAATCCATAGCTCGCGGAGGTGCCGCTCAGAGTATGAGCCGCGATGTACAGGCGCTCCATGTCTTCGCGATGCGGAGCGAGTTCCTGAAGGACGCCAACGTACTCCCGCAAATATTGCAGGTGCTCCGAGGCTTCCTGGAGGAACATCTCGACGGCTTCGCGGTCCGGCGTGGTCACGCGCGTCCCTCCGTCACCAATTCGGCCTTTTGCGCCTCTTCGGAAGTGGGCTTGCGATACATGATGCAATCACCAAGAACGATGGCCTGAAATTTCACGGTCATCTTCGAAATCGATTCCGAATGCCCAAGGAACAGATAGCCGCCCGGCTCCAGGGCATCGTAGAAACGCTGCACCACGGTGCGACGGCGCTCTTCAGTGAAATAGATGAGCACGTTCATGCAGAAAATCAGGTCCATGCGGCCCATGTAAACGGGTGAGGCTAAATTCATTTGCGCGAAAGTGACCATTTTGCGAAGACGCGGTTTCACCTGCTGGCCGCCGTCTACTTGGGTGAAATGCGCAGCTAATTGTTTTTCAGAGGCGCCAGCGATACTTCTGCCGGAATAGACGCCGCGCTCCGCTTGCTTGAGGGCGACACGACCAACATCGGTAGCCAGGATTTCCACGTTCCAGGCGTCAGCAAACGAAAGGGAATCGACGATGGTGATGGCAATCGAATAAGGCTCTTCGCCGGTGGAGCAGCCGGCGCTCCACACCCGCAAGGTGCGAGGATTCTTCCAGAATTTCTTGGTGTGCAGGTCGGGAAGCACGCGCTTTTCAAACGCGTCGTAAACCGCGGGATACCGGAAGAACGAGGTTTCCTGGGTCAGGAGCCGTTCGAGCAAGGCTTCATATTCCACGTTGGACTTACGGATGGCACGCAGCAAGTCGTTGCCGCTAGTGTTGGTTTTGGCGCGCAGGTGTTCCTCGACGCGCGCGGAGAAAAATCTCGCGCGAGACTCGTCGAAATGAATGCCTGTCCGCTCTTCAATCAACATGCGGATCTCGCTCAACTCGTGTTCGCTCAAACCGTGGCCGGGCCCGTGGCGCTCGTTCATCGTTGTCACGCTCTTGCCCTGGAGAAATCACCAGAGGCGTTCTTTACAACTATCGAACTGCGCCTGCTGGAACTGGCCGCTCGTGCTCTTCGGCGGCCAATGCGGCTGCTTTGGACTGTGCGCGGAACTGTGCCAACGCCTCGTTCAGCTGGTCAGAGAGTTTCACCAACTGGCTGACGGTAGCCACGGTGCCGCGGGTGCCTTGCGAAGTTTGCCGAGTAATGTTGGAGATGATTTGCATGGCGTGCGCCACACCTTCTGTGCCGCGCACCTGTTGTTTGGAGGCCAAGGAAATTTCCTGGACAAGTTCGGCTGACTGTCGCACCACGCTGGAGATTGCGTCGAGGGCGCGTCCGGCCTGATCGGCGAGTTGCGCGCCAGATTCCACTTCCTTGGTACCGTCTTCCATGACCACCACGGCTTCGTTTGTCTCAGCCTGAATCGCCTTGATGAGGGCGGCGATATCTTTCGTGGCGCTGCGGGAGTGTTCCGCGAGTTTGCGAACTTCGTCTGCAACGACGGCGAATCCGCGGCCTGCTTCACCGGCGCGTGCTGCTTCGATGGCGGCGTTTAACGCCAGCAGGTTGGTTTGTTCGGTGATGTCGTTGATGACGTTGATAATTTCAGAAATTTCCAGCGACCGATCGCCGAGATACTTAATCTTCTTTGCAGTGGCTTGCACGGAAGAACGAATGCGCTGCATGCCGTCCAAAGTGTCGCGCACGGCGCGGTTGCCTTGTTCGGCGGCATCCAAAGCGCGGCGTGCTGCTTCGGCGCTGGCTTCGGCGTTGTTCGAAACCTGTTTCATCGAAACGGTAAGCTCTTCGACGGCGCTCGACGTGTTGGTGATTTCCTGGTCTTGCTGAGTGGCGCCGGCTTGCATTTCATCGGCGGCAACAAGAATGTTGTTGGAGCAGGCGGTAACTTCCATGGCGGCCTTGCGAACGCGCTCCAGGACCTTGGTGAAGTTGTCGAGCATGTAGTTGATGGAGTCGGAGACGTTGCCCAACGCGTCGTTGGTCACCTTGCCGCGAAGGGACAAATCGCCGCGCGCGACCTGGTTGATTACGGCCAGCAAGTCGGTGATGCTGCGCTGCAGAGATTCCGTAGCTTCCTGATTGCTCGAAGCCTTGGACACTCTGGCGACGGCGCGATTCAAATTGTCCGCGATGTAGCCAAACTCGTCGTTGGTGCCAACATCGGCCCGCGCTTTCGCGTCGCCCGCAGCCAGACGCTCCGAGAATTCAGAGAGCTCGTTGACGGGAGAAATGAACGCCGCGGTCAACCTCCAGGCAAGGATCACGCACATGCTCAGTGCGATGATCGCCGGAATGATCAGGCCGCTCGGTTCAAATCCCGATCCGGCGCTGGCCTGGCGTCCCGCGCTGTAGGCCAGGCCTAGCACGGTGAACAAGGCGACGCCGTTAAAGATGGTCAGCAACCATATGGTGCTACTGAGTCGCGATTTCATTACTTCCTCCCAAACTCTTACCTAAAGTCGTTAAATCCCAGGCCCCGGATAGACTTCCAACAGCCGGCGCAGATCCAGCACCAGCGCTAGCCGGTCGTCGTGACGCAGCATCCCCACGCAATGCGGCACGTTTTCCGGCGCTTGCTCCAGCAAATCCTCGGCATCGTTCACCGAATAGGTTCCAATCACTTCGTCGGCAGCAATGCCTAGGCGGAGGTCGTCGTGGGTGTCGCTACGCAAAGAGGCGACCACCACGTGCTTCGGCAACAATCCTGGACGACGGCCTTCGGTCAATGCGATGTCGATCAGCGGCACGATTGCGCCGCGCAGGTTGAAAATCCCCAAAACGTAAGCGGGCGAGAGCGGCAACTTGGTCACCAGCGGCCATTCCAGAACTTCCTCGACGTCCAAGACAGGAAAGCAGAAGCGTTCACGGCCGCTGCGGAAAACGCAGTACTGCGATTCCGGCGCGCGCTCGGCGACTGGACCAAGAGCTTCGAGCAGATCGCCAAACTCGGCATCAGCGGCAAGCGGTGTCAATTGGAATTCGTCGTTCATCTGCCTTTAATCCTCAAATCCTTTATGCAAACCGCCGAACAGCGCGCAGCAATTCTTCTCGCGTGAACGGCTTGGTCACATAGCCATCCGCGCCTTGCTGTTCGCCCCAATACTTGTCGCTAGCGGTGTCTTTCGACGACACCAGAATCACGGGGATGGAACTGAACTCCGCGCTCCCCTTTAATTCGCGACAAACCTGAAACCCGTTGCGCTCCGGCATTACCACGTCCAGCAAAATCAGGCTGGGCCGTTCGGACGTAATCGTTTCTTCCACGCGCTTCGGATCGCTCAAACCCACGGGCCAATAGCCTTCGTTTTCCAGCAGGCCCTGAATCAGCTTCACTTGGGCCGGTGAATCGTCGACAATGAGCACTTTTTTCTGCACAAGCTTTTACTCCGCACAGTTCTCCGATTTAGAAAATTGCACGTCAGAGGCCAGCTCGAAAGAAGTGTCAGGGAAGGTGTCTAGTTTGCTTATCCCGCTGTGGCGTAAAGACTTAGGAGAACTGCTGCCTGGACTATCGCCGCGGGAACACGGAGGATTCGGCGTCTTCGGTCTCAGCTTGAGAAGGCGTCTCAACAACCCGCATTTCGCTGGCGAGCGATGAGAATCGCTGCATGATCTCGTTGATGCGCAGAGCCATGGTGTGGATGGTCTTGATCTGTGAGAGCGATTGCGTGGAAAGCTGTCCGGGTTCGAGGAGCAGGAGTTCCGCATTTCCCAGCAACGAGGTGAGCGCGTTGTTCATGCTGTGCTTCATGTCGACCATGTAGCGGCCCAGCGTGGCTTGATTCGAATATTTTTCGGCGTGGCGTTCGGCTTGACGAGCCATCTTCAGGGCTTCGGTGCGGCGTAACGATTCGCCGGCCACCAGCAGAACGACTTGGGTCCAATCTTCACGGAGCGGCACATGCGCCAATCGCGGGTAACGCTTGCGCAAGCTAGCCAGTTCCTGGGCGTCTGCAGGAGCGCAGAGAATCAGCGCGGCGCTCGGCTCGAGAGAGCGTAAAATTTCCGTGAGCTTGCCTTCTTTGAGTGGGCCAATGACGATCAGATCGGGAGCAGCTTCAAAATTCTTCCACAGGTCACTGGATAGAACAGACAGTCCCGGAAGTTGCCGTTCCACTTGCCAGCATGCGGTGAGCAGGCGAGCGAATTCTCCGTCATCCGTCAGAATAAGTGCGTTCGTTGTTCGCAAAGGAAATCCGCTCCCTGAAAGTCGTTCACGCCTGCTTAGAATGCAGCAGGGAATTACATCTTCTCGGCTTCGTCCAGTGCGGAGAGCAACCGCTTGGTGCTGATCCCGAGATTTACGGCTGCTTCCGTATCTTTTGCCTGCTTGGCAACTTCGACGCGTTCCTGCAAACGAGAGACTTCCACACGAGCGATGGGCAGAACGCGATCCAATCCTGTGGCGTTGCCGGTTTCCTTGGCACGTTCGAGGCCGGTGGTGACGAGGGCACGTGCGACAACGGCACGGCGCAAGTCTTCCGCGGCGGGGCCATCCTCTGTGACGAAGGCGGCGACTTCCCACGAAGACATCAGCAATCGCACACCGCCGAGGCGAACCGTGGTCATGGAGCGTCCACGAGATGGCGGAGCGGAAATCAATTGTTCCCAAACCTGCTCCATGCAGGTTTCGAAATCGAGTTCGGGGACAACGTCATCCGCCCGCAGTGGTTCTGAAAGGGTGCCTTTTTCTGGCGTGCGTGCGGTTGGTGCAAGCGTCGCAGCGCCCGTTTTTGTTCCGCCGGATTTCTCAGCTGCTTTGGTCACCGGAATTTCCGGTTTGCCGATTACTTTTTCCAGGGCGCGATCCACGTCGGTACGCAGCGCCAAAAGCTTTTCAAAGGCCTGATTTACAGAGCGTTCGGTGTATTCGCGTTGGAACGGCTGTTTCCATTCATCGGCGAGTTGGCGAACTCTTGCAATCGGTTCCGATGCGGTCAATCCCGAAGTGTGGCAGTCTAGCGTCCGCGCGCCTGCGCTTTCCAGATGATTGATGCCGGAGCGAATAAAAATCAGGTCGGCATGCATCAATTCGATCAGCGTTCGCCGCAGCAAGAAGTTGAAGCGAACGAACGCCAGCATTGCGGAAGGATCGTAGAACATGCCGCCGGCGGTTTCTTTTACCTTGCGACCCTGCTCGATGAAATTAGTTTTCAGGATGTCGCGCAGGCTTTTGAAGGAGCGCAGCGACGCAATCATTTTTTCCAGAGGCTCACACCAGGAAATCGGTGCGGTGTCTACTTCACCGAAGACCGGCTTCATCACCTGGGCGACGTCGGTCAACTCAATCTGCTTGTGATAAATCTTCGGAGGCGCACAGAGCGCGAAATATTGCACCATCAGGAAGTCGATTTTGTCGCGGTCAGTCGTGGACTTGGAGGGCTTGCGCAAATGGCGCATGATCAGCGCGCGCAGGCCACTTTCGCTGGCATTCAGGGTGGTCATCTGTAACAGGTGACGCAGTTGGTGCACCAACACCTGTTGGTCCATCGAGTCCAGCCAGGTGTGCACCTTGCTGAAGAATTCGAGCTCGGCCTTTTCCGGCAGCACGCGCTTGTTTTGCGGAAAGGGAATCTCGATTTGCAGATGTTTGGCAAGCGCCAGGTAGATAGGGAAGACAGAACGTGTCTCTTCCCACTGGGCTTGTCGGGCGCTGTCGGTCTTCGGCGGCGCAGGTAAGTTCAATGTGATCATTTTATTCACGGCTGGGTCATCCAATCGCAGCGGCCTTCCAGAAACCTTACGGCCACCGCCTTTCGTCCGGCGTGATACTGCAGCGCAATCACAGCAGCTTCCGCGGGACGCCCTCCATCTCGTACGATCCGGACACGGTCATCGAACTCCAGGGGTAACGTGGACAGAAAAATGGCGAACTCCTCGGAACCAAATTCCACGACCGTCGCTTCCTGCAATTTCGCAGGGCTGGGCCGCACCGGCGACACGCGAATTGGAATCCTTTTCACGAGAAGCTTCGGAAAAAAGCGAGCGAGCTGTTCCGCGCATCCCCGTTCTTCCAAGATGAGAGTCATCTGTAGTTAGGTCCCCGTTGCCAGTTGCCGTACAGCGTGACATCCCCGGATCTGCCGTGGCGAGTGCAGATACACACCTGACACGGTCAGGAACACAATGTCCCACGGAGGGAATTGCACGCTGAGCGCCAAAGGAGTGGCTGGTCGTGACTGGTGTGAAAGTGCAGAAAGCGAGAGGCTTAGAATTTTCCCGTCGCGCAGTAAAGTGGGGACTGTCTCACGGTGAAACAAGACTGTCTCAGCATTTCGCGATTTTCAGGTGCGCCTAGTTGAGACAAATGTTAGCGCGTAGCGGCGTGTGCTTCTTCCTTTGGCTGGTCGGGGGAATCTCCACGCAATGCAATGTTGTAGCGTTTGAGTTTGCGATACAGGGTGGCGCGGCTGATGCCGAGCATCTTGCCGGCTAACGCTTTGTCGCCGTGCGCTTGTTCGAAGACGCGCAGGATGGTCATGCGCTCCATCTCGGCGAGCGCTGTGGTGGAAAGGGAAGCGGCATCCGTCGGCGTCATCTCCGTGTTGACCGGTTGTTCTGCGCGAATTGCCGGCGGGAGATCCTTGACGTCCATCACTTGCTGATCGCCGAGCGTGATGGCGCGGGCGATGCAGTTCTCGAGTTCGCGGACGTTGCCGGGCCAGTCATACTGCAAGAGGCTCTTCATGGCTGCTGGAGTGACTTGCAAGCTGGCCGTTGGAGCGTAGCGGTTCAGAAAATGGTGGACCAGCGTTGGAATGTCGGAGCGTCGTTCGCGGAGCGGTGGTAGATGCACGGTAACGACATTCAAGCGGAAGTACAGGTCTTTGCGAAACGTCCCATCGCGATAGGCGGCTTCAAGATCGCGATTGGTTGCGGCGATTACGCGTACATCGACATTGATTCGCTCATTGCTTCCAACGGGACGTACTTCTTTTTCTTGGAGAACGCGCAGAAGCTTCGCCTGCATTTCCAGCGGAAGCTCGCCAATTTCATCCAGGAAAATCGTTCCACCGTTGGCCGCCTGGAAAAGTCCGGCTTTCGATCTGGTGGCTCCGGTGAAGGCGCCTTTCTCGTAGCCGAAAAGTTCGCTTTCCATCAAGGTTGGAACTAGGGCGCCACAGTCGACGGCCAGAAAGTTCATCTGGGCCAGCACGCCGCGAAAGTGAATGGCGCGCGCCACCAATTCTTTTCCTGTGCCGCTTTCGCCGGAAATCAGCACCGGAGTGCGCGTGTCTTTCAAGCGCGAAATCATACGCAGCACGTCCTGCATGCCGGAAGACGAGCCAATGATTCCATCTAAATTCTCGTCGGCGCTTACGCGTTCACGCAAGAATGCATTCTCGTTGACCAGGCGAACTTTTTCCGCCATGCGCTGCAACAGCAGGCGCATCTTCTCAACCCGGAAGGGCTTCTCGATGTAGTCGTAGGCGCCCAGTTTCATGGCATCTACGGCGGATTCGATGGAGCCGTGGCCGGTCATGATGGCCACTTCGGTGCGTGGCAAAATGCTCTTTATCTGCTTCAATAATTCCACGCCGGAGTGATTGGGAAGTTTTAGATCGCTCAAGACGAGGTCAGGCGCCTCGGTTTCCAGGCGGGTGATGGCACTCTCCGCGCTTTCCGCTTCATTGCAGGCAAACCCCAGAGAACTGCCAATGGTCATGCAAAGCTTGCGGATGCTTTGTTCATCATCCACTACCAGTAACTTAACTTTTGATTCGTCGCTCATGGTTTCCCGAATGTATTCTCCACTGTCGAAATCAGTTGCTGAACTCGAAACGGCTTCTCGATGCAAGGCGTGGCGCTGCTGGCGAGAAGCGATTGCGTCTCACTATTTGCTGTATCCCCGCTAATGAGAATAATTTTGCTCGACAATTCTGGGCGATTGTTTTGAATCCATGCATGAACATCGGCGCCGTTGATCGCGCCAGGCATGCGTATATCGGATATGACTCCCGCATAGCTCCCGTTGGCCAATTGTTCCAAGCCGTCGGAGCCGGAAGTCGCTTGAACCACGGAATAACCACGACGCTCGAGCGCGGCGCGAACGAAGGCGCTTACCGAAGCTTCATCTTCGATCAACAGGATCGGCGCGTGGACCGAATTTTCCGTTGCTTGTTTCATTGTGCCGCCTCTTTCGCTGCCAATGGCGCAGCTTCCGAGGCGATCGGTAGATGCACAACAAAGGTGCTACCCGCGTCGCCGGCATTGTTCCAGCAGAGAATTTCTCCGCCGTGAGCGCGCACGATTCCGTAACAGATGCTGAGTCCAAGGCCAGTGCCTTTGCCTACTTGTTTGGTGGTGAAGAACGGATCGAAAATTCTGTCGGGCTCGGCGACTCCGGTGCCGTTGTCGATGAACGCTATTTCCACGGAATCGACCTTGGAATCGATGGCGCGGCGGGTGCGTATGGTGATTTTGCCGTGATTGCCGGATTCCTGAATGGCGTCGTAGGCGTTGTTCAAGATGTTTAGAAAGACTTGTTGCAGTTGCTGGCCGTCGCCAAGCGTGGGCGCCAGGTTCTCGTCAAATTCTTCGACGACTTGCACACCATGGCTTGCAAAATCGTAACTGCGCAGCTTGATGGTCTGGCGCAGAATCGCGTTTACCTGCATGGGCTCGCGCTGAGCGGGCCTTTGCCGAGCGAAGCTCAACAAGTCCTGC
>Ga0210396_10007497_pt1 | contig 10372 bp, 9 predicted proteins | sample IncBWH17OmetaG_FD_155466 | JGI IMG/M metagenome (GOLD analysis project Ga0210396, IMG submission 155466) | Forest soil microbial communities from Barre Woods Harvard Forest LTER site, Petersham, Massachusetts, United States - Inc-BW-H-17-O ... | reverse complement strand
AGATCGTCATCCGGCACTCAATCCCCCTCCCACCCACCCCTCCGGGTGGAAAGGCGCCCGGCGTCGCCGATAGTTCCGTGACCGCTCCTCCACCGCAAAGTTATCTTTTGCGTTCAGGGAGCCATCACACCGCCCTGAGGAACGCCCTTCTTGCCTGTGTTCCGGCATGGAATAAGGACCCCGTTTTCGGGGAGATCGGCATCCAATCGGGGCTCTGACGCAATTTTGGTGCAGCTCCGATTATTCTGAGCCGATCAGTCTGGCCTGAAGCAGATCGATTTTCCCGCGACCGTACATCTGCCGTTTCACGAGCTTGAGGCGCGTGATCTGACCTTCAGTCTGTCCGTTGGACCAGGGCGAAGTGATTGCCGCCCGAACCGCCGCTTCATCCTTCGCAACGCCGCTGGCGAACGAGGCGACGAGACTGGCGCGGGCGCGCTCGATCCATGGGATGAGGCCCGCCTCGGTCTTGCGCCGGATCATCAGGTGAAATTCGGCGGTGATCTCGCGTGCCTCGACCAGGGTTGGTACGCCAGCTTCGATCGCCGCGACCGTGACGGTCTCCGCTTTCGTGAGCAAGTCCCGGTCGATTGTCATCAGGCGCGCGATCGTTCTGGCCGACGGAATCCTCTGAAGGTTTCGTGCGTCGGCCGTTTCAGCTCGTCGTCTGCGGGTCGCCCACTCGCCGATGACGCGGAGCGAGCCTCGGAAGCCACGCGCCTTTAACTCGCGCCAAAGTTCAGCCCCGTTGCGACAGCCGGACGCCCACTGATCGTCGAGCCATGGCAAATGCAGATCCAACGAACTTTGCCGGGTCCGGAACACATCGTTGCGTTCGCCGCGGGTCACCTGCCGCACCAGCTTCCTGCTATGGCCAGTCTGGCGCACGATCTGCTTGATGGGCATGCCGCTCTTCGACAGAGCCAGGATGGCCGCATTGGTCTCCTCGCGGCGCAGATAGCCCTCATACTGGAGGCGCTCGGCGGCTGTTAACAGCTCGGGATCAATCGTGGTCGCGCCGATGACGATGCGTATCTGGCGCATCGATTTGCGGACGGCGTCAAGGAAGGCCCGACTGGCGTTCTCCATCAAATGCCAACGATCGGCGACCTGCACCGCGTGCGGCAGGGCCTTTGCTGCCGCTTCGCCATATCCCCCGCCACGGTCGCGGGCGACGACCGAGATCGTGGGATGAGCAGCCAGCCATGCTTGTGCGGTCGCGGGCTCACGATCCGGCAGCAAGGTGACTACCCGGCGCCTTTCCAGGTTGCAGATGATGCTGGCGTATCGGTGATTGCGCCGCCAGGCCCAGTCATCGATGCCGATGATCTTGAGAGGATCGGCCGGCGAACGGCTGCGGCGTCGGACGACACGCAGGAGCGTGTCCTTGCTTATGGCTGGCGCTGCGCTTCGCGATGCTTTGCCCACGCCGCCGCGTCGTGCTCGTGTGGCTCGGTCGCCTCCTCGGTTTGATCGTTCCTATCGACCATGCGATCCGCCCGCGATTAACAACCCTGGCCCAAGCACGCCATCATGACTGAAGAGACGCTTAACGACGGCTACCGGACTTTCGAAAAGACGAATTTCGCCCATTTCGTCATCATCGGAATCCGGACCTTGAAAAGCTCATGGGAAGGGAGGCTGTAGGCTTGCGCTACAGCGTCGCCGACCTTGTGAGCCAAAGCCATCTCTCGAAGCTCCAGCGGGAAACCGGCCTTCAATGCCCAGTCACCTTTAAAGGTTGTTCGGAAGCCGTGCGGCACGGGCACGCGACCCTTGACCAACTTTACCTTGCCGCGCTTGTGCATCTTGACGAGAAGATCGCGCATGCCTTTTGACCACATCGGCGCGGCCGGGCCTTGCTCAGGGCTTGGGAACACGTGGTCATCTGGAGCGCCCGGTTTGCCCATGATCTTGAAAGCCTGCGGCGTCAACGGCACGCGATGCTCTTCGTTCTCTTTCATGCGTTCCGGCGGTACAATCCAAACCTTGTTACTAAAATCGACTTCGCGCCAACGCATCGCAATAGTTTCATCGGTGCGCGCGGCGGTTAGGATCGTGAACGCGAGGCCCCGTGCCGCTGTCGTATTAATCGCAAGCAAATCGTCAATGAACGCGGGCACGTCGGCGGAAGCCATTGCAGGATGGTGCTCGACCTTCTCCGCTTTCGGTCGCGGAAGGTGTTTGAAAACCTCAATCGACGCCGGGTTATCGCCTTCGCGAAAGCCGCGTGACTTGGCATTGTCCAAAACGTTCTGAATGCGCGAGCGGACCTTGTCCCCGGTCACCGGTCTGTCATTCCACAGGGCGATGTGGTGTTGCACATCATGCGTATCGACCTCCGCCACGGGCCGAAGAGCAATGCCGCCGCGCTTCAATAGCGTCCGGCGATATGACTTGGCCTCACCGCCCTCTAATCCGCCGCGCCAGCTTTCCGCCGCGCCGGGCATCCACGCTGGCTCGGCGCCAGCTTTCCCGGGCAGCCAATAGCCCTCAAGGTATTCGGTGACGACTTCCCCAAAAAGCTTACCAGCGGTCCCCGCTGGCGAGGGTTTGGCTCGTCTAACCGCCGCGCCCCGGCGTTGCGGGGTCCTGCCGTTGCGGCGTTCGGTAGCCAGTTCTTCGCGGATGATCCGCGCCCGGGCTGGTGACACTTCCGGCGCGATACCGAGCAGCTTGGTCCGGAAGCTCGCGCCCTCACGCCAGTTATATGACCAGTAGCCGCGACCATTGCGCGTGATCAGATACAGGCTTTGCCCGTCGCTGATCTTGGTCATCTTTGGATTGCCGATACTGGCCTTGATGGCTTTGGTGACATCGTCGGGACGAAGGCGAACGCGGGACATAGCGACCTCATTTGTTACTCACTTTGTTACCTACATTTACGCCCACGGCCCTTCCCATACAATCCCTACTATTCACAAACCAGACCTATCAGAAATGCCTGCGCTACAAGGGTTTCTTCCCCGTTATTCCCGCTCATTCCTAGCCATTCACAAGAGCGAAAATCGGCTGGGTCCGCCGGTTCGACGCCTACGGCAACTACATGGGCCGCGTTCGCACCTGCTGAGATCGGCCGAGCCAGAGCCTTTCGCTCCGTCGATCCGCGTCCGGCACAGGCGCCTCATCCACCCCGTGCCGCACCCGACCCGCCCGGTTGTCCCCCGGGCGGGTCACCTTCTTGAAGCCCGAAAATGCTTACATTCATCGTACCCGGATCGCCGATCATGATTGACATAGCATAGGGGGGTACCCTATATGATTAATCATGGCTCATACTATCAAAGAGAAAAAGAAGCTATTGGCGCGCGTCGGCCGCATCCGCGGTCAGGTTGAGGCGATCGAGCGCGCACTGAATGAAGAGGTGGAATGCGAGCGCATCATGCATATGATCGCCGGCATTCGCGGCAGCGTCGCCGGCCTGATGGCCGAGGTGGTCGAAGACCACATCCGCACCCATCTCGTCGACCCCGAGAAAAATCCCGGCGCGCTCAACGCCGACGCGGCCGACCAGCTGATCGAAGTGGTCCACAGCTATCTGAAGTGAGAGCATCATGACCGGCACCGAAGCGAGCTTTCAGACTGGGCCGCATGGCCACGTGTTTCTGGGCAAGGATCACGACAAGGCAGAACGCCGAACCTGGGCCGTAATCGTGCTTTGCAGCGTCATGATGACCGCCGAAATTATCGGCGGCGCGCTATTCGGCTCACTGGCCCTGATCGCCGACGGATTGCATATGTCGACACATGCCGGCGCGCTGCTGCTGGCAGCGCTGGCTTACACTTACGCCCGCAAACATGCGAACGATCGCAATTTCACGTTCGGCACCGGCAAGTTCGGGGATCTCGCGGGATACAGCAGCGCCATCATCCTGGCGATGATTGCCCTGCTGATCGCCTACGAAGCCGTTTCGCGCCTGCTCAATCCCGTTCCTATCAGCTTCAACGAAGCGATCCCGATCGCGGTCCTTGGCCTCGTGGTTAATGTCGCGAGCGCCTGGTTGTTGTCCGGCGGCCATCATCATGGTCACAGCCACGATCACTCGCATGGTCATGGCCACGACGAAGCACCTCGCCGCATCGTATTGGGCCGCGGCATTCTGGACATCGAAGTCTTTGAGGACAATGTGCCGCCGCGTTTTCGCGTCAGGACCGATGCGAACGTCCTGCTCGCGGCCTCCGATGTCACGGTCGAAACCATCAGACCCGACGGCCGCCGCCAACTGTTCACGTTCGAGGCCCGCGATGGATACCTGGAATCGCGCGACGAGATTCCGGAGCCGCACGCCTTTGTTGCCAGGATTCGCCTGATGCACGCGGGCGAGGCCGAAATGCGCGAACTGGAATTCGAAGAGCACGATCATGCCCACGACCATGGTGGCGGCGCGCATCACCGCGACAACAACATGCGGGCCGCCGTCGTGCATGTCATAGCGGACGCCGCGGTGTCGGTTTTGGTTATCGTCGGTTTGCTGCTGGCACGCGCCTTCGGCTGGCTCTGGATGGATCCGCTTGCCGGCTTCATCGGCGCGATTGTCATCGCCAACTGGTCGGTCGCGTTGATACGTGACACCGGCGGCATCCTGCTCGATCGTATGCCGGATCCGCGCATGGCCGAGAAAGTTCGCAAGGCGATCGAATCCGACGGCGACCGGGTCACCGACCTGCATCTCTGGCGGCTCGGGCCGGGGCATCTCGGCGCTATTGTTTCGGTCGCGACGACGAATCCCCATGAGGCGGCGCATTACCGGCAGCGATTGGCCGGGTTCGCCGACCTGTCGCATGTCACCGTCGAGGTTGAGCACGGCCGCCCGGCCAGCGGCTAGGTCGCACGGCCAGCGCGATCGGACTTCACAGATATTTGGCAATCAGCCTGAAGTCCCGCAGCGCCGCGTGGCCTTTCGAACCGGACGCCTTGAACGATCGCTCGAGGCTGTGACTGATGTGGTCGTGGATCAAGGCCTTTTTGGCGCTCTCGATCGCGCTCTCCACGGCTTGCAGCTGTTGGGCGATCTGCGCGCAAGGCCGGTCCTGCTCGATCATCTCGATAATCGTTTCGAGATGACCGTTGGCGCGCTTCAGACGTCGGGCAATCGCGGAATGTGGGTGGTCCTGCATTTGATTCTCCTATCCTCCCGGCAGGATAGCGACGATCCCCCCCGGAGGATATAAAAATGCGCTTGACAGCGATACAGGTCAGGCGTACTTGCCGATTATTGTCGAGAACGCTTCGTTCGAGACGAGCCTTTTCAACCCTAATGAAGAGCACATGGGCAGTACCACCTTTGGCAACGCCAATCCGATGACAGCTATCGGGCTCGCGATGCCGCAATACATCAAGATTAGTCGCGCTGGCTTTGGCCGCGTGAGGGTAGGTGATCGGGCTTAGCCGATCGCCTTTCGCTCGCCGGCCTGCCGCGCAAAGCGGATGTGGAGGCGAGCAATGTTCGCAAGACTCGCAAAATTCCCAAGAAAATTCCGACGTGTGGGGCTGCGGCATCTCGTGCCGCAGCTCGGCGACGTCGTACATTCCAATGACAATCTGCCGGGTTTTCGCCGCCCGGCGGCAATGGGCAGGCGCCGGCCTCCAACCCCGGCGCTCGCCTGTCATTGGTTCAATTGCAACGGCCGGCTGGAATGCCGCTGGCACGCCGAAACCGGCGACGCGCCGACCGACGATTTCGATGAACACCAAAATTCCACGACAGGCCGCGCTTACGGCCGGTCGTCGATGCACCCGCGCAGCCGCAGCCTGGCGCTGGCCGGATTAGCAAAGGACCGACATGGACGAAGGACCTAGTTGTCCCGCCGCGCACCGGTTCGGCGCTGCGACGGGAGCCCCTTCGGGGGATCACACTGAGTTTCGCAAGGCCGCGATCCAACCGGGTCGAGGTAGCGTGGGCATCTAGCTGCTCCGCTCACCTCACGCCGCTGATTGCCGGCATCGAGGTGACTACGGAGGCAGAGGATGACCGACGCCATCAAACTTTCTGATCTGGGATTTTCTGATTTGCCAGGGAAGGCGTCTCGCCGCAGCGAGACGGCTCGCGGGACAATTCGCAAGAGCGGCGGACCGCACCAGACCCATACCGCGCGCAAACCCGCCTCAGCATCGCTATCGCATGGGACCGGCCGCCCGCTCGTGGCGACACCCCGCCGCGGCGATGAAATGCATCGCACCCTGCCGTGTGAACTCGATCGTCTGTATCGATCGCTTGCAGACGTGACGCCGCGGAATCATCTGCGTACGGCGCGCCTGCTCGCATCGAGCACACGCAAGTTGGCCCAAAAGGTCATCGAGGAAGCCGGAGAAGTGGCGATTGAGGCGGTCAAACACCGCCCCCAGGGCATCGTCCGGGAGAGCGTCGACCTGCTCTACCACGTCGTCGCGCTGTGGCATCGCGCCGGCATCGATCCGAAGGATGTCTGGACCGAGATGCGCGAGCGCGCCGACACGCTCGGCATTGCCGAGAAGCTGCCTAAAGCGCGCGGCAGCGACAATCGCTGCCGCCCGATCCGCACCATCAAGCGACCACCCGGGAGGAGCCGACCATGACTGTCATCACTGAACAGCCGGCGTCGCACAAGCCAGGGGGCGCTCCCATGTCACCGACCTGCATCTCTGGCGGCTCGGGCCGGGGCATCTTGGCGCCATTGTGTCGGTCGCGACGACGAATCCCCATGAGCCGGCGCATTACCGGCAGCGATTGGCCGGGTTCGCCGACCTGTCGCATGTCACCATCGAGGTTGAGCACGCCCGCCCGGCCTATGGCGGACCTGCTCCCGGGGTCAGTCACCCAGCCTGCCCCCGGACGATTTGACCGCGCCGTGTTGCACGCACGTCATCAGGCGATGGCATTCAACAGTTTTACGCGCGCGTTCCTCGCTCCAACTGCGAATCGCTTGCAATAGCGGGGAATGAATCAGACTTCCTTCTGGTATGACCATTGACTGTGAGAATGAAAAACCGAATGGCGTGTTTGATCTGTCGACCGCGCCGAACGCCACCACCTTGAATCCGACATTTCGGCTGCGTAGACAGCACTAAACTTGACCAGTCCGAACGATGGACCGCGTGCGAAATGAGAGGCTTTAAAAAAACTATTGGCGCGCGCTGACGACTTCTGCAATGAAACGCCGCCTCCGCCGTCCTCTGGAATTGGCTGCTGTTCACGTCTTTCGTCGACTATCCACCCATTACAAACCACGCCACAAACACGCCGAAAACGAAAATCGGGAACCGGTCTCGATCTTCCCGGACCAGCGCTACCGTGAGTTCTAGACAAGGCTGCGTTCATGACACTTCAGGATCTTCGGATATCGACCCTGGGACAGGCGATGCGGCCCAACATCTGGGACATCGTCGCGCTGATTCTCGTGATCGCCGCGATGGTCCTGATTGTCTACGGCGGCGAGCAGACCACCGCACCGTTGTCCACGCTCGATGTCACCCCGGTATCGCTCGATCCGGCGAATCTCCCGGCCTATGCGCTGCGAACCACGATGCGGATGCTGCTGGCAATCGTCTGCTCGATCATTTTCACCTTCATCTACGCTGCGCTCGCCGCCAAGAGCCGGCGCGCCGAAATGGTGCTGATCCCGCTGCTCGATATCCTGCAGTCGGTCCCGATCCTCGGCTTTCTGACCTTCACCGTCGTTTTTTTCATGAATTTGTTTCCGGGCAGCGTATTCGGCGCCGAACTGGCCTGCGTGTTCGCGATCTTCACCAGCCAGGCCTGGAACATGACCTTCAGCATGTATCAGTCGATGCGCAACGTGCCCAAGGACCTGGAAGAAGCCTCGCAAAGCTTTCACCTTTCGGGATGGCAGCGCTTCTGGCGGCTCGACGTGCCTTTCGCGATGCCGGGCCTGATCTGGAATACGATGATGTCGATGTCCGGCGGCTGGTTCTTCGTGGTGGCGTCGGAGGCGATCACGGTCGGCAACACCACCGTCACGCTGCCGGGGATCGGCTCCTACGTCGCATTGGGCATTCAAAAGCAGAACCTGCCCGCGATCGGTTATGCGATCCTGACCATGCTTCTCGTGATCATCGCCTATGATCAATTGCTGTTTCGCCCCGTGGTGGCCTGGGCCGACAAATTCCGCTTCGAGCAGACCGCATCGGCGAACGCACCGACGTCCTGGATGCTCGATCTGTTTCGGCGCACCCGGGCGCTGCGCGCGCTGTCGTATCCGTTCGCTGCCATGAACAAGGTGATTTCGAATTGGCACCCTTCTATCCCGACCAGCCTGAAACTGCCGGCGCGAAGCGGCCAGCCGTCACGGCTGATCGATGCGCTCTGGCTGGTGTTGATCATCGCCAGTACCGGCTATGCCGCCTGGAGGGTCTATGAATATCTCTCGGCGACGTTGGGGCCCTCGGACCTCTTCAGCGCCATCGGATACGGGTTCATCACGCTGACCCGTGTCGTGGTCCTGATTTTCCTCGCGAGCCTGATATGGGTGCCGATCGGGGTCTGGATCGGGCTTCGGCCAAAACTGGCCGAGCGTATCCAGCCGCTGGCGCAGTTCCTGGCCGCGTTTCCCGCCAACCTCGCGTTTCCGGTGTTCGTCGTGGTCATCGTTCGGTACGGGTTGAACGCGAATGTCTGGCTCAGCCCGCTGATGATCCTGGGGACCCAGTGGTACATCCTGTTCAATGTCATCGCCGGTGCCAGCGCATTTCCGACTGATCTGCGCGAGGCCGCCGGCAGCTTCCACCTCGGGGGATGGCGGTGGTGGACAAAGGTGATCCTGCCCGGCATTTTCCCTTACTACATTACGGGCGCCATCACCGCGTCCGGTGGATCGTGGAATGCCTCCATCGTTGCGGAAGTGGCAAGCTGGGGGGACACCCATCTGTCGGCCGCGGGTCTTGGTGCTTATATCGCCACCGCGACGGAAGCCGGTGATTTCCCGCGCGTCGTTATGGGTATCGCCATCATGTGCATTCTGGTGACGCTCTTCAACCGACTGTTGTGGCGTCCGCTCTACGCCTTCGGCGAGCGCCGTCTTCGTCTCGGCTGATCAGGAGAAATTCATGCTCGATCAAACCATCCAGAACCGCCTGCTCGATATCCGCAGCGTCTGCCGGTCTTTTCCGAAAGGCAGCGGCGACGATCTGCTGGTGCTCGACAAGGTCGATCTGACGATCCATTCGGGCGAGATCGTCGGCCTGCTCGGCCGATCCGGATCGGGCAAATCGACGCTGCTGCGGATCATCGCCGGCCTGATCGCGCCGTCCTCGGGCGACGCCAAATGCCGCGGCGAGACCATTGTCGGACCGCCGAACGGCGTCTCCATGGTGTTTCAGTCCTTCGCGCTGTTTCCCTGGCTGACGGTGCTGCAGAATGTCGAACTGGGCCTGGAAGCGCTTAGGGTCGAGAGCACGGAGCGCCGCACCCGGGCGCTCGCGGCGATCGACCTGATCGGTCTCGACGGTTTCGAGTCCGCCTACCCCAAGGAATTGTCGGGCGGGATGCGCCAGCGCGTCGGGTTTGCGCGGGCCCTGGTGGTGCACCCGGACCTGCTGCTGATGGACGAGCCGTTTTCCGCCCTCGACGTGCTGACCGCCGAAACACTGCGTACCGACCTTATCGATCTGTGGATCGAAGGCCGGTTGCCGATCAAATCGGTGCTGATGGTGACGCATAACATTGAGGAGGCGGTCCTGATGTGCGACCGCATTCTGGTGTTTTCATCCAATCCCGGCCGCGTCGCCGCCGAGATCAAGGTCGACCTGCCGCATCCGCGCAATCGTCTCGATCCGACCTTCCGCCAGCTCGTCGACAGCATCTATGCGCGCATGACCCAGCGCGCCGAAGTGAAATCGCTGGCAATCGAGGGCATCCACGGCACCGGCGTCGGCATGATCCTCAACCACGTCTCGTCCAACGTGCTTTCGGGTCTGATCGAGACGCTGGCCGGGCCACCGTATAACGGGCACGCCGATCTGCCGGTCCTCGCAGGCCACCTGCAGCTCGAAGCCGACGAGATATTCCATCTCGGTGAAGCACTTCAGTTGCTGAGATTTGCGCAATTGAGCGAAGGCGATCTGATGCTGACGGATTCCGGCAAGCGCTTTGCCCATCTGGAAACAGATGCCCGCAAGAAGCTGTTCGCCGAACACCTCATGAATTATGTGCCGGTGGTGGGCCTGATCCGCAGGGTCCTCGACGAGCGCCCCTCGCACACCGCCCCTGCCGCGCGCTTCCGCAACGAACTCGAAGACTACATGTCCGAGGAATATGCGGACGAAACGCTGAAGACGATCGTATCATGGGCACGCTATGCGGAGCTGTTCGCCTATGACGAGCAGACGGAATTGTTCAGCCTGGAAAACCCGCATTAGGGGTTGCGCCATTTTACT
>Ga0210396_10007496_pt1 | contig 10373 bp, 7 predicted proteins | sample IncBWH17OmetaG_FD_155466 | JGI IMG/M metagenome (GOLD analysis project Ga0210396, IMG submission 155466) | Forest soil microbial communities from Barre Woods Harvard Forest LTER site, Petersham, Massachusetts, United States - Inc-BW-H-17-O ... | reverse complement strand
GGGTTTCGCTTCATCGCGTCCTCTCGCTACCGGTTATCGGCTGAGCGCCCGGCATCGTTCAGCCGGCAACGTCAGCCAAACCTCGGTGCCGGCGGGGACGGCGGTCTCCGTCGAGGCAATGGCGCGCAACGTCGTCCCGTCGGAGGTTTCGACCATGTAGTCGCGGTTGGCGCCGAGAAACACCTGGCGGGTCACCGTCGCCTTCACGGCGTTGTCAGGCGTGGCCGGCGCCTTAACCGAAAGCTGGATGTCATGCTGGCGAATGGCGACCGCCGCATTCTGGTTGGGCGTCAGTTTCGCGCCCACCACCCGCAAGCTCGCGCCGGAAAACGCGATATGGTTCTCGTCGCGGGCAGTGCCTTTGATCACATTGCTGGCGCCAATGAAGCGCGCGACGAATTCCGATTGCGGCCGGTCGTAAATGTCTTCCGGCGTTCCGAGTTGATCGATTTTTCCGCCATTCATCACCGCGATCAGGTCGGCGGTGGTCATCGCCTCGGACTGGTCGTGGGTGACGTACACCGTCGTGTAGCGGTATTGGTCGTGCAGCCGGCGGATCTCAAAGCGCATCTCCTCGCGCAAGTTGGCGTCGAGGTTGGAGAGCGGTTCGTCAAGCAGCAGGGTTTCCGGCTCGACCACCAGCGCGCGCGCCAGCGCGACGCGCTGCTGTTGCCCGCCCGACAATTCGCCGGGATAACGCTGCGCCAGGATTTCGAGTTTTGTGGTGGCAAGGATCGCCGCGAGTTTTTTCGCGATGGTGTCGCGGTCCATCTTCCGCAACCGCAGTCCGTAGGTGATGTTTTCGGCCACCGTCATGTGCGGCCACAGCGCGTAGCTCTGGAAGATCATCGACATCTTGCGCTGCTCGGGCGGCAAAGTGCGCGCGGCCGACGACACCAGCCGGTCGCCGACATGGATCTCGCCAGCGGTGGGCTCGAGGAATCCGGCGATCAGCCGCAGCGTCGTGGTCTTGCCGCAGCCGGAGGGACCCAACAGGCAGATCAACTGCCCGTGGTCGATCCGCAACGAGACATCATCGACGACGGCCACCGCTTCAAAGCGCTTGGTCAGGCCACGCAATTCAACGGACGCCAATCACATCACTCCTTGTTCCCTGGCGCGCATTTGGCCGCGCTCAGGTCCACGCCTTCGGCGTCAACTTGATTGCGAAGCAAGGCCGGCGTCCAACCCGATCAGGTCCGAGGGCTTGCTTTTGCGAAATACGCGGGCGCCGTTGCCGGCGGCTTATTTATCGCCAGATCAATTTAAGCACGAATGCAGGGGCGCCGAAAAGCCTTGCGGGCCTCACGCGCTCACACTTTCGCCGAGCCAGTCGATCGCGGCCTCGACGCCGCCCCGGCCGTGCGGGATGCCGAGCGCGTGGAGGGCGACTTCGATGACGCCCAGCGTGCCCAGGATCATCGGCGCGTTGACATGCCCCATATGGGCGATCCGGAACGCCTGGCCGGTGAGTTCGCCGATTCCGACCCCGAGCACCAGGCCGCATTTTTCCTTGCAATAGCGCTGCAGCGGCACCGGATCGTGGCTCGCGGCCATCACGACGGTGCTGACCGTGTTGGAGCGCTCGCCGGCTTCGGTGACATTGAAGCCGAGCACCTGGCCTTCGGCCCAGATCCCGACCGCCCGGCGCACCGCCTCGGCGAGCAGCCGATGGCGCAGGAACACGTTCGGAAGTCCCTCGTCGTCGATCATGTCGATGGCCTGGCGCAGCGCGAACAGCAGATGAATCGGCGCGGTGCCGCCGTATTTCCGGTAGTTTTCGGCGAGATCGCGCTCGGTCCAGTCCCAATAGGGCGTTCGCATCCCGGCCGTCTTGTGGACGTGGTGGGCGCGGTCGTTGACGGCGCAGAAGCTCAGGCCCGGGGGCGTCATCAGGCCTTTCTGCGAGCCGGACATCGCGACATCGATACCCCAGGCGTCCATCTCGAACGGCATGCAGCCGAGCGAGGCCACCGTATCGACCAGGAACAGCGCGGGGTGACCGCTGGCCTTGATCGCCTTGCCGATGGCTTCGATGTCGTTGTAGGCGCCCGAGGCGGTATCGACCTGCACCGCCAGGATCGCCTTGATCTTGTGGTCCTTGTCCCGCCGACCTCAACGGGGCGAATGGCGCGGCGCCAGTCGCCCTTCAGCACTTCGACGTCGGCGCCCATCGCGGCCGCGGCGTTGCCCCAGCCGACGGCAAAGCGGCCGCTTTCCAGCACCAGCACCTTGTCGCCGCGGGATAAAACATTGCTGATCACCGCTTCCCACGCGCCGTGGCCGTTGGCGATGTAGATGTAGGAGCGCCCCCTGGTGGCGAACAGCCTGGAGAGATCGCGCAACAGGCCTTCGGTCAACTGCACCATCTGGTCGGAATAGATGTCGAGCGCGGGACGATGCATCGCCCGCAACACTTCATCCGGCATGGTGGTGGGACCGGGGATCGCCAGGAATTCCCGGCCCGCGCGAACGACCATTTCTGTGATTCCTTCTGGGTTGGCTAAAGGAAGGGATGCCGGGGAATGGCGGGAAATTCAACCCGGAACAGGATGATATTAGAGTGAAGCTGTCATTCCGGGAGCGATGAGCCAGCCTTTCCGGGAGCGGACGCAGGCATTAACCACCGCTTTATCGCTTGGTCTCGCGGCAGCCCGCGGCCTCCGCTTCATCGACCGAGCAGAACCAGCGCGTGCCCTTTGAGATTTTCATCTCGATCTTCGCATACCAGCGGCTGGTCGGCTTGTGGTAGATGCACTCGCCGGCGCGGTTGACGTTGCCCTTGATGGTGCAGTCGGGCGAGGGCGCGACCGGTCCCGACGCGGAGGCCTGAAGGATCGCGTGCGCATTCTCCGGCGGCCTGGCGGCCCCTAAGATGGTGGTCTTCTTGTTGCGGACGCGCCAGTCCCACGGCGCGATGAACGCGCCCTGCCACATGCCGGCCTTGGCCTCGCGCGCGGCCTTCTCGTCGGCATCGTAGTCATGGGAAAAGCGCACATAGGACAACGCCCATCCGTTTCTCACCATCCATTTCTGGATGTCCTCGCCGTCGACCTCGCAGCGCGCGATGACACGGCCGCGCCGGTCCGCGGCCTGGCGCAAGTGACAGCTCCAGGTCTTGTTGTCGGTGTGCTTGATCAGCTCGTCGCGCGCGGCGATGCCGCAGGTCCAGCGCTCGCCATTGTTGTTGAGGCAGAGCTGATCGACCGACGGCGCGTCGATCCCGCCGAGCCGAATCCGGGTGTTGCCGATCTGGATATGGTCGCCCTCGCGGACCTTCGCCGTCCCGGTGACATCGGCGGCCCGGGCCAAGGTCGGCAGGAGCGCCGGCAGCAGCAATGCCATCATCGCGAACAGGTATTTCAGGAGCATGTGGAAGTGGCCCGTTCAAAATCGAATCGTAGCACAATGGTGGCGGATTGTGCTGTGGATTGGGCCACAACGCCAGCGCCTGGCAAGGCGTGCGCTGTCAACTTTGTGCGATGGAGGAGCACGCTTCATTCTGGAGGGGGAGGGTCGTCTCGCATCGCGCCAACGGGTCGGCGCGAAGCGCCGCCCGATGATAAACCCCGCCGCTCATTTCATTCGCGTCGACCCACCCCTCCAGGGGAGGATAAGGAACGCGAGACTTACAAAACCCCCACCTTCCGCATCGCCTTGCGCGCCAGCGACAGCCCCATCAGCACGAAGGCCGAGGTGACCTCGGGGCCGCCGACCAGAATGCGCGTCGGGGTCTTCATCTTGTTCCACTCATAGGCCCGGAACGGCCCGTGCCGGCCGCCTTCGCCGAGATGGCGGACGATACAATGCAGCGCCGGCGCAAAGGTCGCGACGTCGGCGCCGAGATGGCCGAGCGCGATCAGCGCCAGCGCCGCGTCGAACGGGTTGATCTCGTTCGCGATCAGCTCGTCCTGCACATAGGCGAGCACTTGTGTGCGGATCAACGCGAACGCGCCGTCGGGATCGATCGCCTGCCGCGCCGCCAACGGCAGCGCCATGAAGGCGGCGTAGCAGCGGCCGAAATAGGCGCAATAAAGCTCCGGCAGGTAATAGATATGCGAGCGCGGATTGGTGAACGCGCCGCTGGCCGCAAGGCGTTTCTGGAAATTGACGATGCCGCGCACGGTATCGAGCCGCTGCGGCGTCTCGAGGACCTTCCAGCGCCTGAGATTGCGGAAACTGACTTCGAGAATGTCGAGATTGAGCGTGGGGTCGAGGTCGTTGCCGAACGGACGTTCGCCGGCAAAACCGTCGATCCAGGTGACGACGCCGCCGTCGTAATCGATGTTGTCGTTGAGCGGCACCGTCACCTTGGGCTCGTTGGCGCCGCGGCCTACCTGATAGCCGGCGTGGAGATCGAGCAGCGGCTGGTCGAGCATCGGATCATCGGAGCCGGCTTGCATTGCCGCCGAGAACGCGCAGACCGTGGTGTCGCAATCCGGCACGTAGACGCCGAAACCGAGGTTCTGCTTGATCTCGGTGAAGAAGCGCGAAAAGCGCGGATGCGGCGGCGGCGCGATCGCGGTGACGACGTTGAAGGCGCGGCCGCAGGTCGAGCGCACTTCCTCGCGGCTCGCGCCAAGACAAAACTCGACCATCTCCGATATCGCGCGGCGCGCGACGCCGGCCTGATCCGCCGACGCAAGTCCGGTATCGACAAAGCTCAACAGCGCCTCGGTGAAGAAGGCGTCGTAATAGGCCGAGCGGTGGCGGATCTGCATCGGCTGCCACATCGGCTCGGCGATGCCGCCCCACTCCGGGTTGATCAGGGCCCGCATCGGCGAGCGCGCGATGAAGATCCGCGCCAGGTTGAACAGCAGCGTCGAGTTCTTGCAGCCGCGCGCATTGATCCCGGTCAGCGCCATCAGGAATTCGCGGCCGCGCAAATCGGGATCGCCGATCAGGTTGAAGGCGGCATAGCCCGGGATGAAGCCGCGCCTGCCGAACGTGCGCAACAGATGCGCGCCGCAGGTCCGGATCACGCGTTCGATCTCGGCGAGACCAGGGGCCGGCGACGCCCCCGGCTGGCGGGCCGGCTTGGGCCGGGGGTGGTGCTGCTCGATGGTGTCCAGCAGCGCCGCCACCGGCCGGCCGATGGCGGCCCAGTCCGGCGCCTCGTCGTCGCGCGCCCGCACCACCGCCTCGCGCAGGGCGTCTGCGCGCGCCGGGTCGATCAGCTCCGGCAGCCCGGTCCGCCGCAGCAGCGGCCGCAACGCCGGGTTGCCCAGGGCGGCCTTGTAGAATTTGGCGAGATGGGCGTCGCCGCCGGCGCCGTTGAGAAGCAGGGGGTCGCAGATGTCATAGAGCGACGGGCCGTCCTTCCGGGCCGTCAATACGCGGTAGGCGGCCCCGGCGAAGTCTTGAAAAGCCATCCAGTTTCTTTCGGAATTTTTTCGGCGCGCGGTTTAGCCGCACGTCCCAGGGGGAACCGCCACGGGCAGCCACCGTCTCCCTAAACCTGCAATTGCCCCAAAAAATGGCACGAAAGCCCAAGAAAACCAAAGGAAACCAAAAGGAAACCAAAGCAATACCAGGGCAAAACCCGGGGTGATCACAGAAGAAGCATTTGTGTGACCGATTTCACAGCGAAGTGAGCCTTTCCGCGGCCAACGGCGCGTTAACCGGGGCGGGTTCCACCCCCAAGTTAACCGACAATTAAGGTTGAAGGTCTGGGGCCCGCAGGTTAAGGGTCTGTTTGTTGCGGTGCCGCAAATTGAGCATAATTGGACGGCAAACGACCGCCATCCCGAAAACCTGAGAGGCTTTGGCGCGACTAACCTTTCGCGTGCCGGAGAGCGACCAAAGAACAATGGCCCCAGGAATAAAGGCCTCAGGATAGAGGTCCAGGAAACAGTGACCAAGGAATGAGATCAGTGATGGATTTCTCCAGGCTTGGCATATCCCGCCGTTCGGTCGCCGTCGCCACCGCGCTGGTCGGCATGGTGTCGCTGGCGATCGGCGCCCACGCCGCGCTGAACAAGCGGGCGCTGGAGGCGGCCAAGGCGCTCGCGACCGAGCAGACTGGGGCCGCTGCTCGCCCGTCCCGTATCGCGCTGGTGATCGGCAACGGCCATTATCCCGACGCCAATTCGCCCCTGACCCAGCCGATCAATGACGCCCGCGCGCTGACCGCTTCGTTGCGCCGCGACGGTTTTGTGGTCGATGTGGTGGAGGACGCTACCCGCGACGACATGACCCGGGCGATTGCCCGGCTGAAATCCAGGGTCAAGCCGGACTCCGTGGTGATGCTGTTCTTCGGCGGCTATGCCATCCAGGCCGGCGGCGAGAGCTACATGATCCCGGTCGATGCCACGATCTGGAAGGAAGCCGACGTGCGCCGCGAGGGCGTCAGCGTCGAATCCGTGCTGGACGCGATGAAGGACAACGCCGCCTGCGCCAAGCTCGTCGTGCTCGACGCCTCGCGCCGCAACCCCTACGAGCGCCGCTTCCGCGCCTTCTCCCACGGCCTTGCCCCGATCAGCGCCCCCGACAACGCCCTGATCCTGACCTCGGCGATGCCGGGCCAGGTGGCCGATGATTCATCCGGCCAGCACTCGGTGCTGGTGAGCGAACTGCTCAACAATCTCAACGCCCATGGAGCGGACAAGGCGTCCGCGGCCGAGGCCGTCTTCAACAAGACCCGGATCGCCGTCGCCCGCGCCTCCGACGGCGCCCAGGTCCCCGCGGTCTCCTCCTCCCTGCTCGAAGACATCCGCCTCGGCGCGAACGCGGGCGGGTGAGGCTGGCCTCGCTCGGCAACGGCGGTGAGCTCCCTCTCCCGCTTGCGGGGGAGGGCTGGGGTGGGGGTGTCTCCGCATAACGCGCTGATCGAGGGGATAGACTTTCCCCCACCCGCCGCTCTCTGGCGCGCAATTGCGCTGCCGAGCGCCATAGCCGAAGCGGAGCTTCGGCGTCCTTATCTAAGAACGGCCGCCGATGGCGGCCTATGCTCCCCCGCAAGCGGGAGAGGTGCACCGCGCATCGAATGACGAGCTAATCCACCGCCGCCGTCACCGGCCGCACCGGATCGCCCTCGCGCAGCAGGGCGCCGGCCCGCGCCACCACGATGTCGCCCTCGGCGAGCCCCTCGCGGATCTCGACCTGGCCGCCGGACATCAGCCCGATCTCGACCCGCTTGGTCTCGACCCGGGCGCGCTTCACCACCTGGACCACGGTGCCGGCCGAGCCATAGAGCACGGCGGTGAGCGGCACCGCGACGCCGCAGCTCTGGCCGGTCTTGATCTGCGCGCGCCCCGAGGAATTCACCAAAAGCCTGCGGTTGGTGGTGACGCTGACGACCACCTGGCCGAGCTGGCTGTTGGGCTCGACGGTGGAGGCGACGCGGCGGACCTTGCCGTCGACCTCGCCCGCGCCGACGATCTTGATCCGCGCGGTCTGGTTGACCGCGAGCTTGGGCAGATACTGCGTCGGCACCATGCCGACCAGGTCGAACTCGCTGCGCGCGATGATGGAAAACAACGCCTCGCCGCGCGCCGACGCCACCGCCCCGATCACCGCCGTGGAGGCCGAGATCAGCCCTGCGACCGGGGCCTGCACCAGCAAGCTGCCGCCTTCGGGCATCGCGAGCCGGGCCAGGTTTTGCCCTGCGGTGACGGTATCGCCGGGGTCAGCCAGGATCTCCGCGACCTTCAACCCCGGCCGATCCGGGCGGACCATGGTCTCCTCGTGCGGGAGGATGAGGCCGGACGCCTCGACGATATTGGAAAAGCAGAATTTCGCCGCCTTCAGCACCGTCACCGCGACGCCTTTCGGGCCGTCTTTGGGTGTGTCGGGCTCGTCGGCGGCGAGGGTGGGGGAGGTGAGGGCGAGGCAAAGGAGGGTGGAGAGGGGGGCGAGGAGTTTTCGCGAGAGGGCGAGCGTGGCGAAGTGGATCATCGGCATTCCTATCGATACCAGATGGCTGAGGGAGGAGCCAATAGCCACCCGCAAACGCAAATCCCCAGGGTACAAAGCTTGGGAGGGTTGAAATTGGTATGGGGATCAATGCTAGGTGTATAGTAGCACCAGCTGTGATTCCCTCCTTTGCAACCTAGCTGTGATCTTAGTCGATGTTCAATGGCCCTTAAAAAGCAGGAGTTCTACGAAGGTGCAGCGCTTTACCTGGTTGCCAAAGCGGGCAGCGTGAAAAGTGTCCGATATGAAACACCCTTTTTTGTTCTCAATGAAAGGGTGTCAGTATTGCTCAAGTATAGCACGCGTGGACGAAGCCCATGGGGTTTTACCTTTACGCCCGAAGAACAGCGCGGTTTAGCCGCGCGGACGGTTGGAATGACGACGCTGGTTGGACTGATCTGCGGCTCCGATGGCATAGCGGCCGTGACGTATCGATCGCTCATCGATATTGCTCCTCTAACCGAAGCGTCGATTCATATAGCTTGCTACCGCGCGCACGGAAAACACTACGAGGTGCGTGGACCTCTAGGATCTCTAGATCGCAAAGTGGCGCCTTCGAGTTGGCGGAAGGTCTTAGATAGCCAGGTTGAAGAAGGCTTACGACGATCTTGCAGCAACTCATCCGGGCGTACGGAGCTCATCCTTTGCGAAGCTTATCGATGACATCGAGTTCTTTTCCAGAGGAATAACGGTAAGCGGGAACGCTGCTACTGAGCTGCGGCTAATCGCGATCTTCAGAGCTAACGGGATAACGGGATGGCGGCGCAGATCGGCGCTTTTTGGCAAGCCAGACTTCGTGTTTCCGATTGAGCGGGTTGCCTTGTTTGTTGACGGGTGCTTCTGGCACGGATGCTCGATTCACGGCACCATTCCCAAAACCAACGCCGCTTTTTGGCAAACGAAAATCGAAAGAAATATGAGCCGCGATAAGCTGGTTGGGAGACGACTCAAGGCTTCAAAATGGTTCGTTGTGAGAATCTGGCAACATGAATTAAAAGAGGAGCGAAAAATTGCCAACAAGGTACGCCGAGCTCTCGGGAGGAATAAATGAACCGCGGGCGCGGCACGTGATATCGCTCGAGGGTTGCCGTATGCTACGTCATGTGAGCCATCCGGTTCGGATCGAAAAAGTGCATAAGCGATGCCCCTGACAAGAAGCTTTCGCGAGACGGTGCAGGCGCGGGCGCGCCGCGACGTCAAATTCCGGCAAGCGTTGCTCGGTGAAGCGATGCAGGCGTTGCTCGATGGCAACCTGGAGGAGGGCCGCGCCGCGTTGCGCTCGTGCGTCAACGCCATGGTCGGTTTCGAAAAGCTCGGCGCGGCGCTCGGCCGATCGCCCAAGAGCTTGATACGAATGCTCGGCCCCTTAGGCAAACCTACCGCCGAGAATCTACTCAGCGTGATCGGCCTGCTGCAGGCGGAGACGGGCGTTCCAGTCGCTGTCCCATCGAAATTCTAGCAACAGGTAGGCTAAAGCGCTACGATTCGGTGGATGCGGCGCTCTGCGCCAAAAAACCAATTTCCTTAAGCGTTTCAATCTGATTTGGGTGGTCCAGTCCCGCCCGAAAAAATATTTCGCTTGGTCGCGACCCCAAATCACCGGCATCTTGCGCGCATCCCGCCTCACATGAGGGGCGTATCGCGATCGTCACGGACGTTGAGGCGGGATGCGGTGGACGCGGCGGCGCTCTTGACGAATGGCGCCAAAGCGGACGGCGAAGTCGTGTGGTCCTGACGCCCCGACGCTGGCGTCAAGTTGGCGGAGCAATCCGCTGGCGACGGTGGCAAGAAAGCCCGGTCACCGGGGAGAGCGCGAAGGAAACCGTTAACACCATCCGCGTGCGGGAATGCCGGGTGATCCCGGTGCGACCGTGGTGACTAACTCGTGTGTTCTACCATTTTACACACGAGGCTGCGGGTGCATCGGGCACCCGGCATTCCCCACGCCCTCTGTTTTTCAGGGCGGATGTTTTGGCCACACCCCGGGCGCGATTGGCGTCGCGGGAATGCGATTTGTCATGCCCGGTCTTGATCCGGGCATCCATCAATCTTCGTGAAGCGTTTCTTCGAAGCAGATGGATCACCGGGTCAAGCCCGGTGATGACGATCTCAAAATCTGCTTGCAGTTTGGCTGTCTGAAAATTGAATCGGCGCGCTAAAGGTCGATCCGTCATCCTGAGGTGCGAGCGCAGCGAGCCTCGAAGGATGAGCGGCCCGGGGCCGTCGTCCTTCGAGACGGCCGCGTTGCGGCCTCCTCAGGATGACGGGGATGGTGTGTGTATGCCGCAACGCCGCTTAAGCCTACTACTTCCTTCGCCGCGCCGCTTTTGCCGCCGGCGCGGCCGTCTCGGTTTCCGCCGCGTCCTCGCGCCAGCCCAAGATCTCCACCGCCAGCATCGGGTGATTGAATCCCTTCAGTTGCAGATCATCCAGCGCCCGGCCCTCGACCCATGGCTCGA
>Ga0210396_10007494_pt1 | contig 10373 bp, 7 predicted proteins | sample IncBWH17OmetaG_FD_155466 | JGI IMG/M metagenome (GOLD analysis project Ga0210396, IMG submission 155466) | Forest soil microbial communities from Barre Woods Harvard Forest LTER site, Petersham, Massachusetts, United States - Inc-BW-H-17-O ... | reverse complement strand
GCCCGCACCCAGCGGTCCGCACAACCTCGCCCAGGCGGCCGGCCCGACCGGTGCTACTACACCCGACCCCGTTGCCAACCCCGAAGGCCAGGACGCCGCCGCCTACTCGTTGTGCAACGCCGCCGCCGCCACCGGGATCAACTGCGCGGTGGCGACCCAGCCGGGCAGGCATGACTGGCCGTTCGCCGCGCAGGCGTTCGCCGCAGCACTGCCCTGGCTGGCCTCCACGTTGGGAACCCCGAACACCGAGCCGGCGCAGTTGCCCCAACGCCGCGGCGGGGCGCCACACTGAGTGGAGAATGTCTCTTTCTCCAACAGCTACAGTCACAAATCGATTAACCCCATCAGCACCTGCGGGCGCGATCCATGCAGCGTTGAGCGCGCCGACGCGGTGCCCGCGATCAGGTCCGGCGTTGCGCCGTCAGCAGCCAGAGCTTGCAACATCCGCCAATTCGGCCGCACAGATTTGCACCGCCAAACAACGTGTATGCGGTGGTCATACGGGTATCCCAGCCACCCGCGCGGTGGCCGATCATGGTTGCCGGTCGCCATCGCCCAGTGGGCACCCACGCGTTGTCAGGGCGGTCAGCGCGACACCCGAGCTATCTATCATCAAACCCTCCCCGAGCGATCCGTGAGGTCGCCCGGAAAGTTTTCGAAGCGAACCCTCAGCTGACCCCCCGAGGACAATCCGACATATCGCCGCTGCTAGTGGTACGGTTCGCTGCTGTGGACGCGGACTTTGGCAGCACGGGCAGCCCTCGCGGGCGCTCGCGTGCCGGAGGATCTCACCGCAAACAACCCACGCAGAATCGGGTTAGGCCCACCGGTCCTTTTCAGGGCATCGCGGTGCCAGAGCTGAACCGCCGTCGTTTCCTCGGGACGCTCGCCGCTGCCACGGTGGCCGGTGTCGGCGCGGCCCGGCTGGTGGTCGATCCACAGCCGCGGACATACGCCCAGACGGCCGGCGGTGCGGCGGCGACCTCGGGTCCAACCGCGCCGGCAGCCTTGTTGCCGCCCCCGTCGCCCAGTGCGCGCATCGCGCTGCCCGGCGGGGGCGCACTCACCAAGATCCCCGGCGAAGGTGATCTGCTCGCGCTGACCCTCGACGACGGCGTCAACAGTGAGGTGGTGCGCGCCTACACACAGCTCGCCAAAGACACCGGCATGAGGCTGACATATTTCGTCAACGGCACATACAACTCATGGACCGAGAACGCGGCGCTACTGCGGCCGTTGGTGGACTCCGGACAAATCCAACTCGGCAACCACACCTGGTCGCACCCGGATTTGACCACGCTGACGAAAAGTGAGATTGCCCAGCAGCTCACCCGCAATGACGATTTCCTGAAGAAGACCTACGGAGTCGGCGCCAAGCCGTACTTCCGGCCGCCGTACGCAAAACACAACGCCACCGTTGATGCGGTGGCAGCCGACCTTGGCTACAAAGTCCCGACCTTGTGGTCGGGTTCACTGTCGGACTCCACGTTGATCACCGAGGAATACATCGTGAAGATGGCCGACAAGTACTTCACCCCGCAAGACATCGTTATTGGTCACCTCAATCACGCGCCGGTCACCCACGTCTATCCGCAGCTCGTCGACATCATCCGATCCCGGAACCTTCGCACCGTCACCCTCAACGACGTATTCCGCAAAACCCCTTAACGGTGACGGCCGCCACCGCGCCGCATCTCCCGGTGCCGCGCGGTATTCAGCGGCGGATTCGATCTCGAAGCGGCCGAGGCGATCGCCGCCGGCACTTCAGGCGTGGGAGACCTCGAGCGCGACGAGATTCTGGACATGCTCACCCTGGCGGAGTTCGCTGGAAGAATGTCGAGGATGAGCCTGACCGCACCGGATCCGCAGCGGCTCGGCGGTCTGGCTTGGGCCCGTCGCACCGGCGGTCGGCTATCGCGCGCGGAGCGGCGCCGTCTGCTGCCCGCAATCGCGGTAGGTCAGTGGCAGAACATGGTGGGACGGGCCAGGCTCGCGTTAGGCAGGCTTCCTGAGGCGGCCGGACACGTCGACGTCGACACGTTTCAGGTACCTGATTCGAAGTTCGCCCGCGAGGCCGAAGAGGCGTGCGCGGAGTTACCGCCGGCCCTCGAGGGCCACTCCTATCGCACCTGGTTGTTCGGATTGGCGCTGGCGGCCGTCGACAAAAATGTGATCGACGACGAGCTCTTCTACTGTGGGGCGCTGCTGCACGACTATGGCATCGCCAACCCCACAGCCAAACGCGATTTCACCCTCGGCAGCGTCGATCGCACGCTTTCGGCCGCGAACGCTGCCGGAGTCGCTGGAGAGCGCGCGGAGCTACTGGCCGACGGTATCTGTGTTCACACCACACCGGGAGTCCGGGTAGAGACCGACGGCGCGATCGGCTGCTACCTGCAATGGGGTGCGATGGTCGACGGCGCCGGGCTGCGCGTGTGGGACATCGCTGGGGACAACGTTCGCGAGGTCCTACGCCGTTACCCGCGAGGTGATTTCAAACGAGAACTGGTTGACATGATGCGGGCCGAGGCAGCGGCGGTGCCGGCGGGGCGCTTGAGGCTGCTCGTTCGTTGCGGCTTGCCCTTGGCCGTGCGGATGGCCCCATTCGACTCCTGAGATCAGGCGATAATCGATCGGGCCAGGCGCTCATCGAGGGTGGCGTGGAAATGGCCAGCCGCGCTCTCGTGCCGCCCGAACTCCACGAACTCGTTTGCGCCGGCGCGCAATCCGCGCTGTACGCCCGCCGACATCTCGTTGTCTTCCACGAGACCGCGCCCAATGAAGCTCCCCTCGCCCGCCAGGTTGCTCTGGGCGTCAGGCGACTCCCGCTCGGCGACGTCAGGCGTGACCATCGAATAGACGGTGACCGTGCTGTGGTCGATGTCTACCGGGTCGATCGAGACCACGGATATCAGATCGGGGAACGTCGCCAACATCACGTTGGGGAAGAGCTGATACAGGTACGTGACCCGCGCGCCGACCGTCCACGTGCTCACCGGACGATCGCGGAGCCGCTCAATATTTCGGTACGGGAACGTGATACGACTATTCGGGCCGAACGTCTCGACGACGTTGAGGTCGTCATATTGCAGCGGGAAGAACGTGTCTTGGTGCGTCGAGCGGATGTGATAGCCCTCCAGGAACTGCTCGACGAGCACCTTCCAGTTGATCGCTCGCAGAGTGGATTCCACAAATACGAGCCGCTCGGCTGGGACAAGCTTGTCGCGCCAAGGACTCCCGTCGGTGAGCCATCCCATCGCCTCGTCGACCCAGGTTTGCGGCCCTGTGTCGACGGGGTCGAGTGGCCCGATGACGATGAGCCCGTCCACTTCGCGGCTCGAGACCTCGACCAGCCCGCGCGTGGCGGGATCCAGATCGGGGAAGGCGTCGTCGTGGGGCACATGCGCAAGTGACCCGTCCAGACGATACGTCCAACCGTGGTAGCGGCACACGAACGCGTGGGAGCACCCAGACCCCTCAACCAGGGCGAAGCCGCGATGCCGACACGCGTTGCGGAACACCCGCGCCCGTCGATCGCGTCCGCGCACAGCGAATAGGGGCACCCCGAAGGCTGTCCGTTCGACATGGTCGCCCGGGTTCGGGATCGTCGCGGAGGGAACGAACACACTCGGCATCGTGCGCAGCAAGCTGAGTTCCTCGGTGAACCTGCTCGGGTCGAGGTAGTTTTCGACGGGCTCGCGCCAGGCCTCGCCCTCATCGGTAGTTCCGGCGGCGATGTGCGCAAGGATGCGCCGAACGATCTCGGCATCATCGGCCACCAACGTCTTCGTCGCGGAACTCATGCGAGTCAGTATCACATCCAATACGTCACGCGTCAATAAATTAGTGATATGTGCGCAGTGGTCGGTGATCAGAGAAGATAGCTGGGTGCCCGCAGCATCCCAGTCCCGCGTAAGCGACCTGATCGGCAACCGGCCGCTCAGCGCGCGCTCGGTGCTCGCGTCGGCTTTGCTGGGAGCCGACCAGGGCCGTCTTTCGGTGGGCACGCTGGTCACGATGGCCTCGCTGTTCGGGGTCAGCGACGGCGCGGCCCGCACGTGCTTGTGGCGAATGGTCTCCAATGGCGAACTCACCACCGACGACGGTAGCTACGCGCTGGCTGGGCACTTGCTGGAACGCCGCGAGCGAGTCGAGGAAGCGTCGCGGATCGACGACGCGGCCACCTACCGATGGGACGGCACGTGGGAACTGGCAATCGTCTCGCTGGAGCGTCGGCCGGCGGCCGATCGCCTCGAGCTCAGGAAAGCAGCGACAGCACTGCATCTGGCCGAGCTCCGCGAGGGCGTGTGGATCCGCCCGGACAACCTTGATCCGCAACGGCTTCCGCCGTTCCGGGCGGTCCTGGATCAGCAGTGCACCCACTTCCATAACGCCGCCACCGACATGACCGCCGACAAGATGCGGTCGGTTTTTTCCCTTGACGAGTGGATGGCCGATGCCAGGGTGCTCACCGAGGCGATGGACGTCGAACTGAAGCCGAACAAGCCCGATGATTCGACCGAAAGTATCCGGTACGAATTCGCATTGTCGATCGCCGTGGTCCGGCTTCTTCAGCTCGACCCGATGCTGCCCGACGAGCTAACGCCACGGCACTGGCCGGGGCACACATTGCGGAGCACTTACCGTCGATTCGACGACGCGTTCAAACACCGAATAAACGGTGTCGTCCGCCAAAGATAGCGTCAAGGAAAGAGATTGGCGTTTTGGGCCGGCCGATCTCATTGCAGCGAGCGGTTGATGAGCGCCGCGGGCATTACCCCCCGGATTCCGCATCTAGCAACGTCTGCAATGTCGTGCGCAGATCCGCCAGTCGTTGCTCCCCGAGGGTCTGCTCCCAGCGTTTCTCCAAATCAAGTGCGTGGGAACGCATTACGCGCAGCGCCTTACGGCCGCGGGGAGTCAACTCAATGAGTCGGGCGCGCGCATCCACCGGGTCGGCAACCCGCGTCACATAGCCGTGGCGTTCCAGTGCCACAATCGCCTGGGCTACCGCCTGCCGGCTCACCCGGAAACGGTCGGCCAGATCCGACGCGTGCAGCCCGCCGGCCGCCAACGGCACCAGCACTGCCGATTGCGCCGGCCGGATCCCGTCGAGACCGGCCGCCGCGAACGCCGCTCTCAGGCGCGGCGCCCCGGACGCAGCCACCAATTGCACCAGGGCCGGAACGGTCGGTTCCCACTCGGCATCCGCAACGCGTCGCATGGCCATGAGTGTGCCACTCGCTGTAAGATTGACAAGTCACTTGTCAAATATTGAACCGGCTGCCACGATGGGGTCATGGGGTTCCGATGGTTTCGGGTGTGCGCAGTGTTTCTCGCCGGGGTATTGGCCATCCTTGTGAGCGGGTGTCTTGGTGGCGGTCATGCGTTGGGAACGCCCGACGCCCGGGGCATCCCGGTCGGAGATTCCACTCAGACCGTCGAGGCAGGGGGTGCCAGCCGGACCTTTCACCTCTACCGACCGCAGGGACTGACCGGGCCGGCCCCACTGGTGGTGATGCTGCACGGCGGCTTTGGCACCGGCGATCAGGCTGAGCGCGACTACAACTGGGACGCCGAGGCGGATGGCGGACATTTCCTGGTCGCCTACCCCGACGGTCAAGGCCGTGCCTGGAACGCGGGCTCGTGCTGTGGCGAACCGCAGCGCACCAACCTCGACGACGTCGGATTCATCACCACTATGGTCTCCGACATCGAGCAACAGATCCCGACTGATCCGGCCCGGGTCTATGTCACCGGCATGTCCAACGGTGCGATGATGGCGCTTCGGCTGGGCTGTCAGACCGACGTCTTCGCCGCGATCGCACCGGTGGCCGGCACACTGCTGACGGACTGCTCCAGCGCCCGGCCGACATCGGTGTTACAAATCCACGGCACCGCCGACGATAGGGTCCCCTACAACGGCGGGCCCGGAAAAGCGTTCGCGGCCAACGGTAATGCGCGCGTAGACGGTCCATCGGTGGAATCGGTCAACGCCACCTGGCGATCCATCGACGGGTGCGGGCCACCCAACTCAACCACCGCAGGTGACGTGACCACCGAGATCGCCGGCTGCCCGAACGGGCGCACGGTGGAATTGATTTCGGTGGCTGGGGCGGGCCATCAATGGCCCGGCGGTGTGCCCAAACCCATGCTGCAACAGCTCGTGGGCCTTCCTGCGCCGTCGACGGCGCTCAACGCCACCGACACCATCTGGCAATTCTTTGCGCAGAACCACCGCTGAGTCCCGGTAATACCCTGGGAGTCAAGGCATTACCCGCCGCTCGTCGGGCCCCCACAGCGGCTGCATGTCGCCGGGCAGCGACAGCTGTGTCGCGGTGATGACCTCGGCGAGGTCACGCAACCCGGCGTGCACCGCAGCCAGCAGATCGGCCAGTTCCTCGCGGCGCCCGTCTACGACCGCCTCCAGCTCCGCGGGATGGGACCGGCGCAGCCGGGTGCTGATCTCGCCAATCGCCCGCTCCGGCCGCGACGACCCGGACGAGCCCGGCAGGTCGCTGAGGTCGGTGCGAAGCCGTTCCAGTTGATACACCAGCGACCGCGGATTGGTCGCGTCGAACAGCATCAACTCAACCACGGCGGCAACACTCACCTTGCCCACCGTCCGGCGCCGGTAGATGACCGAGGATTCAGACGCCAAAAGCGTTGACTCGATGATGGTTTGCTCGGCGGCGGCGACGCGGACCGTGGTGAGGGTGTCCCGCAGCAAGGCGGTCAGCCACAGGCCGCGTTCGATGCGCTTGCCGATGTCCATCATCGTCCAGCCGACGTCACGCACCATCGACTCTGCGGCCACCCCCGACAATGTCAGCATCCCCGCTAACGTCTGCGCCTGAACGGAGGCCAGTAGGGCGTCGCCCTCGGCGAGCGAGTCCGGCGGGTCGGCCCTGTGCACCATCGCACGCTCGACGCCGGCCAACACCATCCAGGTGTCGCGCGACAACTGGTCGCGCACCGCCCTCGCGGCCAGCGCCAGCCCATCCACCGACTGCGCAAGGGATCCCGGCCGGTCGCGCTCCACCGTCAGCGACCACAACGTCGAGGGTGCGACAGCGATCATTTCCGCACGGTCGCCGGCTACCGCGATGTCGGTCCCGGTGATCCGGACCAGCGCCGCCATGAGCACCGGCACACACTCGCTTTCTTCCGCGTTCTGCTGGTGCCGGAATTCGTGATAACGCTCGCGGGCGACGATCAGCAACCGGGCCATGTACTCGGCGCGTTCGCCGTAGCGACCCATCCAGAACAGGTCGGACAGCACACGCGGCGAGCTGACGCCCAGGGTGCCCGCGCCGGTCTTTGCCGGCGGTTCCACCGACGGCAAACTCACCGTCTTGATTTGCGCACGCTCCGTCGGAAGCACCCAGACATCTTTTGCTGCAACAGATTTCAACGTGTATGCGGCTGCACCGGATGCCAATACGTACCCCAGTCCGCCGATCATCGGCGCATAGCCGCTGCGTTGGGCAACCGTGAACAACCGCATGCCGGTACCGGCCGACGACAACACACCAGCATGGTCGGTCGGCGCAGACGAGAACTGGGGTAGCTCCTGGCCGACCCACTGCCACGGCATGGCGTCGATTTGCGCAGCGAGCTCGGCCAGTCGTGTGGACGAAAGTGTAGGTCCGACAAGGGTTTCCCCGCCAGCGGTGGACTTGATCAACAGCGACGAGAGGTTCGCCAGCAGGTGTGAGCGTTCGCTGTCGATGCCGGCCCAGTAGACGGGCGCGGTGTGCAGCAGTGGGGCTTCGCCGAGCAAGCACTCGGCTAGCTCGGGCAGGAACCGCAGCAGCCCAGCGCTTTCCAGGATGCCGCTGCCTAGCGTGTTGACGACGGTCACCGTTCCGCGGCGTTGGGCCTCCACCATTCCGACCACACCGAGCCTCGAATCGGCACGTAGATCCAGCGGGTCCGCGTAGTCCGCGTCGACGCGGCGAAGTACGACGTCGACGCGCTTCAGTGTGCCCAGCGAACGCATCCACAGCTTCCCGTCGCGCACCACCAAATCCGCGCTCGCCACCAGCGGGAAACCCAGCAGGGTCGCGAGATACGCCTGATCGAAGGCGGTTTCCGAGTAAATGCCCGGGCTGAGCACCACGACGGCGGGGTCCTGTGCGCCGTCGGGTGCCGCGTCGATCAGCGCCAGCCGCAGCGCCTGCGCGAACGGTGTCGTCGGTCGCGGCCCGATCCTCTCGTAGAGATCGGGAATCGCGTGCGCGACAACGCGTCGGTCGGCCAGCGCATAGCCAGCCCCCGATGGCGCCTGCGTCCAGTCGGCATTGATCTGAAAGCTGCCGTCCGGCAGCCGGCTGACGTCACAGGCGTGCATAAAAAGCTGGTGGTGCCCCGGCACCTCGATTCCGTTGGCGACACGCAAATAACCAGGGTGGGCGAACAGCAGTTCTGGCGGCAGCACGCCGGAGGTGAGCGCTCGGCGGGGCCCGTACAGGTCGGCGAGAACGGCATCGAGCAGACGTGCCCGCTGCACGAGCCCGGCCTCCAGCACCTCCCAATCGGGCACGGACAGCAGCAGCGGCAACGGGTCCAGGCGCCAGGGGCCCGGTTCTGGGCCATGACCACCTGCACCACCCGCGCCGCCGGCGGCCCCTCCGCGTTCGGCGTCGACCCCGGTGTAGGTGATGCCGTCGTTGTCGATCAGGCGGTGCACCACCGAGCGCAGCCGGTCCAGCCCCGCCCGTCCCCGCTCCCCGACCGCGGCGGCCAGCTCGGTCCACGCGGGGCGCACGTTGCCGGCTTCGTCGACGAATTCGTCGTAACCGACTCGCGGGCCGTCACGCAGATCGAACAGGGCTTGCTGGGCGCGCGCAGTACGGTATCCGGTCAGCAGGCGGTCGACGTCGGAGCCGTCGCCAGACCCCGCCGACGATTCGCTGGTGCCCAGCGCCGCTTCTGCGGATGCCATTAGCGCAGCACGGTACGCACACGCCGCAGGTCGAGGATGCCCGGCGCGCCGATGTCGGTGGATATCCTGGCCTGTTTTTCCCGTATGCCGGACATATCGGCCTTGCCCGCTGTGAAGCCGGTGGCCTCGAAGCGCCGGCTGCGCCGCGCCTCGGCCTCGACGGCGTTGACCGGCGGGTCATCGTAGGCGCGCCCGCCGGGGTGTGCGACGTGATACGTGCAACCGCCGCGCGATGTTTCGGTGGCGAGGTCGATGAGCTCGAACCGAAGCGGAGCGTCGATCGTGATGCTCGGATGCAGCGCGCTGGGTGGTTGCCATGCCCTGAACCGCACACCCCCCACTTGAATGTCAGGGTTGTCGGTGGCGAGCAGCGGCACCGGGTAACCGTTGCACGTGACGATGTAGCGCTGACGGTCGGCACCGATGATGCGGACTTGGATGCGCTCGACCGACGAGTCGACGTAGCGGGCGGTACCGGTGGCAGTGGCTTCCTCGCCGAGGGTGTTCCACGGTTCGATCGCGCCACGTAGCTCGATCTCCACACCGTCGAAGACGGCGGTGCCGATGCGCGGGAAGCGGAATTCCGTGAACGGGTCCAGCCAGCTGGTTTCGAAGGCGATTCCGTGCTCGCGCAGGTCGGCCGTCACGGTGGCGATGTCGTTAATCAGGAAGTGCGGCAACAAGTATCGGCCGTGCAGGTTGGCACCGTGCCGGATGAGCGGCGCGCGCAGCGGTTCGTCCCAAAACCACGCCACCAACGAACGCACCAGCAAGGACTGCACCATCGCCATGTACAGATGCGGCGGCATCTCGAAACCGCGCAGCTCCAGCAGGCCGAGCCTGCCGCGTGCGCTGTCGGGGCTGTAGAGCTTGTCGATACAGAACTCGGCGCGATGGGTGTTGCCGGTGATGTCGACGAGCAGGTGCCGCAGCGCCCGGTCGGTCACCCAGGGTTTGGGTGAATCATTCGCCGATAGGCGGGCGATCTCGGCGAATGCGATCTCGAGTTCGTACAGCGCCTCGTCGCGGCCCTCGTCCACCCGCGGCGCCTGCGACGTGGTGCCGACGAACCGGCCCGCGAACACGTAGGACAGTGCGGGGTGCCGCTGCCAGTAGGTCAGCAGCGAGACCAGCAGGTCCGGGCGCCGCAGCAGCGGGGAGTCGGCCGGCGTTACCCCGCCGAGCGTGATGTGGTTGCCGCCGCCGGTGCCGCCGTGCGTGCCGTCGATATCGAACGACTCGGTAGAAAGCCGGGCCAGCCTGGCCTGCTCGTAGAGGGTCTCCAGCTGCTGACGTTGTTCGGCGAAGCTGGCGGTCGGCGCGATATTGACCTCGATCACACCGGGGTCGGGGGTGATCGTCATCGACGTCAGCCGCGGGTCCGGCGGGGGACCGTAGCCCTCGATCACGACCGTGCAGTCGACCT